>Ga0163144_10000665_pt1 | contig 81351 bp, 67 predicted proteins | sample OliLak19BULKMAT1_FD_123175 | JGI IMG/M metagenome (GOLD analysis project Ga0163144, IMG submission 123175) | Freshwater microbial mat bacterial communities from Lake Vanda, McMurdo Dry Valleys, Antarctica - Oligotrophic Lake LV.19.BULKMAT1 | ecosystem: Environmental > Aquatic > Freshwater >... | reverse complement strand
GCTTGTGCTCTCCGGGGGATCGAGTAGGCCGGAGGGAGGAGAGACTGCCGGATGGAGAAGAGACTGATGCCGAGAGGTTTGTCGAAGGGGCGTCCGAAGTTGGGCGCGAAGGGCAAGACGTCCGCGCCCAAGAAGAAGGTCGGCAAGAAGCGTTCGGAGCGCCGGAATGGCGCGGATGAGACTCCAGCATTCGGTTTCATGAACATCGGCGGCGCGCGCAAGGGCGCGGGGCGGAAGGCCATGTTGCGGGCCGATGGGAAACGCGTGCATCACACACACGCGGCGCGCAAGGGCGTGACGCGCCATCGGCCCTTGCACGTGACCGTGAACATCGTCGCGGGCTTGCCGAGTCTGCGCAGGGCTGATATCGCTGTGCACGTGCTCGCCGCGATCTCGGGCGGGAACCAGCGTGAGGACTTTCGGGTCGTCCACTTCAGCGTGCTTTCGACGCATATCCACTTGATCTGCGAGGCAAACGACAACGAGGCGCTCGCGCGCGGAATGCGCGGGGTCGGTGGCCGTGTCGCGAAGAAGGTGAACAAGTTGCTCGGCCGCAAAGGGCGCGTGATCGCAGATCGCTTCCATGCACACGTGCTAGAGACGCGCGCCGAGGTTCGGAACGCGATGCGCTATATCCTTCGCAACGCCGAACGACATGGCGTGTTGGACGGCACGCCTGAAACGGCGGAGGTTGGCGGCCTGAACGATTCAGCGGCGGCGGACTCGATGGGCGGCTCGAGAGGAGGCTCGACGCGCGCCTGGTGGAGCGGGCTGGATCCGCTATCGAGTGCGGCGGCGTTCGCGCATTGGCGCGAAGCGGAATCGAAGGCCGCCGGTGGAGTCCCGGAGGTGCTCGTCGCGGGCGTCGGCGCGATCGTGCGGGATGCGCAGGGTTGGCTGCTCCGGAATGCGTTCGAAGGCGATCCGTTGCAGCTGTGCGAAGTGCTTCCGGCGACGCGGCGCAGGGGAGCAGGAACGGCGGGCGCTAGGACTCGAGCGCGACCATCCGGAGGGCTCGAGGCCTGAGTGGGAAAGCTCCGGGGAGGGCTCGGGCTTGTGGCCTCGTGACCGCGGGACTCGAGCCTGGGCTTACTCGAAACGCGCGAGATCCACGGCCGCTCGCTCGCGGGCGGCTACGAGCGCCCCCTCGAGCACGACCTGGGTCCGATAGGCGTCCTCGAAATCCGGCAGCGGGGCCGGGGGCGTCTCGCCGCCGAGCACTCGGAGGATGTCCGCCGCCATGTTCACGAAGCCGTGTTCGTACCCGATCACGTGCGCGTCCGGCCACCACGCGCCGGCCCACGGGTGGTCGGCGCCCGAGGTGCACATGATCTCGGTCCAGCCTCGCAGTCGCTTCGGTACGGTCGCGTCGCAGAACCGGAGGACGTTCATGTTTTCGAAGTCGAACGCGGCTGAACCCTGCGTCCCGTTGACCTCGAGCATGTTGCGGTTCAGGTGTCCGTGGGCGAGGCGCGAGGCCTCGAAGCTCGCCGTCGCGCCGCCGCTGAAGCGGGCCAGGAACGTCACGACATCGTCGACCTCGCTCGCGCCCATGCGACCGGAACCGTCGAGCAGCGCGCGCTCCTTCACGAACGTCTCGACGATCGCGCCGGGGATCTCGGTGACCTCTTGTCCGGTGACGAAGCGCGCCATATCGACGATGTGCGCGTTCAAATCGCCGTGCGCGCCCGAGCCCGCGGCGTCGCTCTGGAAGCGCCAGAGGAGCGGCGTCTCCGGCCCGCCCCAGCTCTGCAGGTACGTCCCGCGCACGTGCACGATTTCGCCGAGGCGGCCCTCTTGGACGAGCTCGCGCATCAGCCCCACCGCCGGACAACGGCGGTAGTTGAACCACACAAACGTGCGCGACTCTGGGTGCGCGCGAGCGGCGTCGCGCATGCGGCGCGCGTCCGCGAGGGTCCCGGCCAGGGGCTTCTCGCAGGCGACATGTTTTCCCCCGGCGAGGCACGCGAGGGCCTGCTCCGCGTGCACGTGGTTGGGCGTGCCGATGTCGACGAGGTGCACCTCTGGATCCGTCGCGAGGGTCCGCCAATCCGTAGTCGTCTTCCCCCACCCCCAGCGCGCTGCGAATTCAGCGAGCTCACCGGCGTTCCGGGCGCTCACGGTGTGCAGGACCGGGCGGCGCGGGAGGTCGAAGAACTTCGGCGCCTGGGACCACGCGTTCGAGTGGGCGCGCCCCATGAACTTCTGCCCGATGAGTGCGACGTTACAAACAGCTTGGGTCACGGCGTAGTCCGAGGCGCGGGGGTCGAGGGCCCAGAGGCCAGCAGGGGCCACCGTGTGGCAGGCTCCAGGGCTGGGAATCCCGAGACGATACTGTCCTGTGGCTCATTCAAGGCACGTTGGCCAGAACCTCCAACTTCTCCGCCTCCCGCTGGGGCTGCCCGGGGGTAGGCTCATGAACGAGGATTCACTCGTACTTCAACCTGCCGTGGTGCTCTACCGCGAATCCCATGCCCAGCGTCCGACCCGAACCGAACCGATCGCGCCGAACCCGAGCACGCTTCTGCGTGTCGGCGCTCGTCGGCGCGTTGTCAGCTGGCTCGAGCGCCGCCTACGCGGACGAGCGGGCCTTCGCCTACACACCGCTCGGTGACGAAGACAGCATCGCGATCCTGGCGGTGGACGACGCGGGCAACCAGCTCACACCGATCGGGACCTCGTGCCACCCCGAGGGCACACGCCAGCCACGGTCGGTGATCGTTCACCCGACCCTCGACGAGCTCTACGTCGTCCACAAAGCCTCGGGCCGCGCGCCTGCGTCGATCTCGCAGCACACGATCGACCGGCGCACGGGCGCGCTCGAGTATCACGGCGCCCCGTTCGAGTCGCAGGGCGGCGATGGGATCGGGATGAGTCTCGCCATCGACCGTACAGGCACCCACGCCTACGTCCTCGAGGAGGGCGCGCGGTCGCTGCGGACCTTCGAGATCGACCCGCGCTCGGGTGACTGGCGTGAATGCCACACGGCCATGCCGACCGGGGCCGGACCCTGCCAGATCCTGCTCGACCCGCGCGAGCGCTTCTTGTTCGTCCTCAACCGGGAGGACAGCACCATCTCACGCTTCCGCTTGGACGAACGAGGGCGTCCGGAAGTCGCCGGCCCCGACCTCGAGCTCAACGCTTCGTGCCCGATCGCGGGGACCTTCGACGCGACCGGCGACCGACTCTTCCTCACGTTGGACACGTGGGACATCGTCGTCGCGATGGGCGTCGATCCGCGCGACGGGACGCTGCACACGATCAACGCCGTCGCGACCGGGGACGGGCCGCGCGGCCTCGTGTTCTCACCCGAACGTCAGCGCCTCTACGTCGCCGAAGAAGTGGCCGAGTCGATCTCGGCCTTCGACGTCGACGCGGATTCGGGTCGCCTGGGCGCGCGCCTCGGACCCTTCCGCGCACACCAACGACCCGCCCACCTCGCGTTGTCGGCGGACGAGGACTCCCTCTGGCTCGCAGGTCATTCAAAGGAGCTGGAGGCCTTCCGACTCGACGGTCCGGCAGCCGCCGTCCGCTGCGAGACACGCCCACTCGCAGGGTCACCGGGACACTTGGTCGGGCTCTCGGGGCGCTTCTCCGGTCAACTGATCGACATCGAGATCGCGGTCGACACGGACGGGCGACTCTCGGCGCAAGGGCCGTCTGGGTCATCCGTTGCGAGGACGCCCGCTTCTCAGGGCAACTCTCAGGGCAACTCTCAGGGCAACTCTCAGGGCAACTCGCGACGCGGCGGGTCCGCGCCGGAGTATCGAACGGACGAGCTCGTCGTCGACCCGCTCGGAACCTGGGTGGCGACGGTCCAACACCGACCTGGCCGCCTGCATCTCGTGCGAGTCGACGGCGACGGAGGCCTCTCCGCGCCCGGCCCCGGCTTCGCGCTGGCGCCGACCATCGCGACGACAGCGGTCGATGGCTCGGGGACGCTCCTCGCAGTCGCGACCCGCACGCCCCCGGCCCTGCACCTCTTGCGAGTCGATCGACGCGCCGGAACGTTCACGCCGCTGCACACGCTGCCGCTGCGCTCTGCGCCCGACGCCCTTGTTTTCGATCCCACCGGCTTGCTGCTCTGCATGAGCCAGCGCGGCGCGGAGCGTGTGAGCATGGTGAGACTCGACGGCATGGGCTTCGTTGGCGACCTCGAGAGTGTCGACCTCGCGGGTGGTCCCGGGCCTCTCGCTATCTCGCCGGACGGGCGGATCGTGTACGTCGGCCTCGTCGAGACCGAGGCGGTCGTGCCCTGTCGTCTCGACGCACACCTGGCGAAGTTGGAGCCGCGTCCACCGCTCGCTGTCGGCACGTCCGCGCTGCCAGCCGACCTCGAGCTGTCGCGCAGCGGTTCGAGGCTCGCGGTGGCGACCGTCGACACGGCGGGTCGCCACGGAGTCGTGAACATCGAGGTGCACCCCGTCACGGGGGCGCTGCGGGTCCTCGACGCGCCGCTCGACCTGCGCACCGCGACCGCGCTTCCGGTCTCGTTCGACATCGATCCCGCTCGAGAAGACGGAATCCGGGTGGCCGTGCTCCCCCATGCGACCCTCCATCTCGTCGTGCCGCCGGTGAAGCGGCACCGCGAGTCCGAGACCGCCGCGGCGCTGCGCCGGCCCGCCGGCGTCGCCGTGCGGGGCGAATGACACGTCCAGTGGGTCGAGACCAGAGGTACCGAACCCGACCCAAAAAACAGGCGAGCATGGCGCGCGGAGCGCGCGCCATGCTCGCCTGTTTTTTGGGTCGGGTTCGGTACCTCTGGTCTCGACCCACTGGGTCAGTACTTTCGCTGGCCCAATCAAGTGATTGGACGTCTCCGCTCGATGAACGACGGAGGGCGCGCTAGGCTGGCGCTCCGATGTCCATGCTCCAGGATTTGCTCCGTTTCGGCTTCTTGCTGCTCATCGCGCCCATCTGGCTGCCATTCGCGCGCGCCATGCTGCATGAGCTGAAAGATCTGTTCGAAGAAGACGGCGGACTCTTCGGCAGCGAGCCTGGCCCGCGCGGGCGCGAAGTGATCCGCGCCCGCCGCGCCCTGAGGCCGAGCCCCGTCGTGCACGAATGGGTCGCCCACATTCGGCCCGATAGCGTGGCGGCCGACCAAAACCCGCTCAAGACGACGGGCCGCAAGGTCGTACTCACCGGCCGTGACGCGCCGTCGCCGAAGCTCCAGGTGGAAGCCGATCGGGGTCGACCCCCGCGCGCGTTCCGCTGACGGCGTCGTCTCCGGCTGACCCCGAGGACGCCGCTCGGCAACCACCGTGACACCTGGGGCCTCCCTCCCCACGACGATGTTCATCGGGCTCGATTACACGCCTGCGGTCCAGCACGCACCCGGCATCGGGCGCTACGTGCGCGAGCTCGTGCGCGCGCTCGTGCGCCTCGAGGGCGCGCCGCGACTCGGGCTCTTCGAAGGCGGGCTCGGACCCCGGCCCATGGCTGGGGCTCCGCTCGGCCTCACCGAGGCACGCGCCGCGCTCGTTCGGCGCAGGCTACCCTTGCCGCGTCGGACGCTCGGAGTGCTCGCGCGGGTCGGGCTCGGCGCAGACCGGCTCGTCGGCGGACCGGATCTCTTCCACCGTGTGCACCCGGGCCATCCACCGACCTCGAGGTCCCCGGGGACCGTGGCGGTCGCGGAGCTGCCGCGCCGCGGCAGCGCGAGCGACGAGGCCTTCGCCCGAGCGACCCGCGAGGCCGCCGGAGTGTTCGTCTTCGACTCGAGTTTCGGCCTCGAGGTCGCGGCGCGTTACGGCCTCGGCGCCGAGCGTTTGCACGTGGTGCCCGTGGGCTGTGAACACTGGTCGCGGACCTTCGCGGGCCAGCCGCAACCCTTGCCCCGCGATCCGCCGGAGCTCATCGTGCTCGGGGCGGTGCGCGCTGCGCGCGAGCCGCTGCGTGTGCTCGCGGCGTTCGAGCAGCTGGTCGCCGGCGGTGGCCGCGCGCGCCTCCGGTTCATCGGCCGACCCGGCGATGTCGCGCCCCTCTTCCGCGAGGAGCTCGCGCGTTCGCCTGCGCGGGACCACGTGGAGTGGATCGCGGAGCCCCGCGAGGCGGACATGCCAGCGCTCGTCGGCGGAGCCGCGGCGCTCGTGCACCTCGCCCTGGGCGAGGGCTCCGCGGTGACCCCGCTCGAGGCGTGCCGCATGGGCGCCGCCGTCGTCGTGAGCGACCTGCCGACGTTCCGCGCCGCGCTCGGCGTGGTGCCGCAGTACGTCGCCGATGGGACGAGCGACCGCGGCCTCGCGGAGCACTTGGCGGTCGGCCTCGCGGATGGCGTGGACCCCGCGAGCCGCGCCGCGCGGCGACACGCCGTCGCAGGCTTTACGTGGGAAGCCTCGGCCCGCGCTCACATCGACGCCTGGCGCCGTATCATCGGCTGAACACGCGGGCGCCGATACGCGCCGCCTGCGGGCCCGACCACGCGACCATGAAATCGTTCCACGCGTTCGCCATCGTCTGTTTGCTCCCGCTCGGCGTTCTCACTGTGGTCGCCATCGCGGCCGCGACGACGGTCCCGAACGGGATCGAACGTCGCGCGCTCGAGGCGGCCAAGTCCGCCCAGGAGCCCGCCCAGGAGCCCGCCCAGGAGCCCACCCAGAAGCCCACCCAGAAGCCCGGCGCGAAACAGGAGCCGGCCGCGGTCGACGGCGACCAGGCCCAGAGCGCTGACGGCGCCGAAGGTGGCTTGCACGAGCACATGGAGGTCCTGCAAGCGGGCCTGCGCGAGATGCGCCGCATGCTCGGCAAGAGCGAACAGCAGGCGGACATGCTGGCGCTGCTCACCCGCCTCCAGGCGGCGGCCGTCGCTAGTTTCCCGCTCGTGCCCACGCAGCCCGAGCCGCCGAAGGATGAAGCGGCCGGCGCCGAGTGGCGCATCGGTTTCCAGCGGCGCATGGTGACGGTGTACGACACGCTCCTGCAGCTCGAGCTCGCCACCTATCAGGGCGACGCCGCGAAGCAGAAAGATCTGTACCAGGACCTCGGCAAGCAGAAGACGACGGGGCACGAGGCCTACCAGCCCGAGTGACGCCAGAATGGCGGATGCTCGGCGGGGCGACGGGACGGCGGAGGGCCGGTCGGGCCTAAGGGCCCGTCCGCCGTGTCGACCAGCGGAGTGACACGATCCGGTACGCGGGACGGACCGGGGGAAGTGGCCGAGATCTGAGAGCTTTCCCGAGGTTCCGTCCAGTGGTGTGAGGCTTGGCGCCGATCGAGAACGAGGATCGGGAGTGGATCGCCGGACCCCTCGGAGCGCCCTGCATGCAACTACCCCTCAAAGACATCGTTTCGGAGATGCGCAGCCTCGAGCCCTTTCCGGGCGTGGCGGCGCGGGTGCTCAGCCTCTCCGCGCGAGCGGATGTGGTGCCGGGCGATGTCATCGCGCTGGTGCAGACCGACGCTGGCATCACGTCGAAGGTGCTAAAACTCTGCAACTCCGCGTATTTCGGGTTCCAGCGCGAGATCGCGTCGATGCACGAGGCCGGCAACCGGCTCGGCGTCACCACGCTCGTGAACCTCGTGATGACGTCGAGCGCGGGCAAGTACTTTCGCGACTACGGCGGCGCGTCCGCCGAGGCCCAGGCGCGCCTCTGGCGCCGGAGTGTCGCGATCGCCATCAGCTCGCGCCTCGTGGCCCAGCGCCATCGACGCTCTGATCCTGAGCAGGCCTACACCTTGGGCTTGCTCGCGAACATCGGCTCGATGGTGCTCGAGAGGCACCTCGAGGAAGCGCGCATCGCGATCCGGGCCGTCGCCAAGAGCGGCTGCCCGACGATCGAGGCCGAGAAACGCACCCTCGGCATGCACCACGCTGAGCTCGGCGCGCGCCTCTGCACAAAATGGGGCCTGCCGACGGTCCTCGTCGACTCGATCCGCTACCACCATGCCCCGGACCACGCGACCCAGGACAAGCTCCTCGCCGCGACCGCCCACTTGGCCGAGTTCCTAACGGACCAATTCTTGGTGGAGGAGGCCGCCACCGCAGTCGCAGAGCAGCCCGACTCTCCGCCCGTGGACGACCCCCAGCTCGCCTACGAGCTCGTCCCCATGGCGCTCCAACTCTCGAACCTGCGCGAGTCGGACTTCCAACCCATCCACGACGGCCTACGCTCCGAACTCGAACGCGCCCGCGAGTTCCTGCAACCCTAAGCCCCCCAAAGCCCAGCCGAGGCGCCCAGAGTCCACTCAAGGCCCTCAAGGCCCTCAAGGCCCTCAAGGCCCTCAAGGCACAGAGACTCGCCGCGCCCAACATTCGCGCAGTCAAAGCCCGCGCGCCAAAAGCGCATAGCTGAGACCCGCGGCCCGCCGACGAAGGGTTGCGCCCCGTGGACCTTGGGTCGCGCGTTGACGCGCCGTAAGGCGCGTGAGCAGGGATGCTGAATCCGCGCCGTAAGGCGCGTGAGCAGGGATGCTGAATCCGCGCCGTTAGGCGCGCGAGCAGCAACCGCATTCGACCGCCTTCGCGAGCGAAGCGAGCTGAATCCCAGAAGGGAGAGTGGGGTGGATGAGGGGGCTCGAACCCCCGACCTTCGGTGCCACAAACCGACGCTCTAACCGACTGAGCTACATCCACCGTCCAAACACGTCGGGCCCGGGGGCCCTGGGCGTGCGGGAGGGAAGAGGATGGTGACCCCGAGGGGCGCTGTCAAGCGCGGACGTCAGCGGAAGAGCCGGCCGGTCAGACGCGCCAGCCAACCCGTGTTCGCGTTCGAGGCCAAGGCGCGCCGGGCGGCGCCCGCGAGCGCCTGACGCAGTCCCTCGACCTCGTTCTGGGTCGCGCCGAGCAGCACCAGCGTGCGGTTGAGTTGGCGTCGCAGCGCCTCCTCGCGCTGGAGCGACTCCTGGCGCTCGCCCTCGAGGCGCTCCATAGCGGTGCGGCTCTCGCGCACCATACGCTCGACGAAGCGGCCGGTGCCGCGTTCGATAAGGGCCGCGTGGTCGAGCTCGCGGTGCGCCTGATCGAGGGCGCCGGTGAGGTCGTCCACACGCTCGAGGTAGTCGCGTTCGCGGCGGCCGGGTCCGATCACCCGCAAACCGCGTGCGCGCGGGCTTCCTCCGCGACCATGGGGCATCAGGGTGATCGAGCGCTCCCCAACGCCGAGCTCGGACGGCGTCGGCGGCGGCCCAAAGAGCTCGGCGTCCAGCGCCGCGCCCTCGCGAACTCGAGGTGAACCCTGGACCCGACGTCGGACGCGGGCTTCGAGCGGATTGTCTTCGGGCGCCGATTCCATGCGAGACTCTTCGGCAGGGAGGGCGTCCTGCTTGCCCAGCGCATGGACCTTCCGGCGAGCTCGCCCCCACCCCCCCATTGACCCCATGAACGGACCGGACACCCCCTCGGACGGCGAGAAGAGCTACGGCAACATGTCCGAGCGCCATTGGTCGCGGACCCGCGGCGAGCAGAACGCCGAGGCCATCGACTACTACCGCCAGCGCTCACAGGCCCCGGGTGTCGCCGAGGGTGGCGCCGCGCGCAATTCGTACTGCATGGCCTGCGATGGGGTCATCCCCTGGGATGGCTTCGAGGGTGGCGTGTGCCCCCACTGCGGCGAGGCCCTCGAGGGCAACACGCGTCGGTACTTCAACTGGGTGGAGATCGATCGCACTCCAGAGGGCGACGCCCGCGCGGTGCTGCCGATCGTGCTGGCCCTCGGTGTGTTGGCCCTCGCGCTTTGCGCGGGGTTCGTGTGGCTCCTCTTGAGGTGGGCCCGATGACACAACGCCGCTTCGAACGTCAGACACGTTTTGCGCCCCTCGGCGCAACCGGCCAGCAGAAGCTCGCCGACGCGCGTGTCCTCGTCGTCGGCTGCGGTGCGCTCGGCGGATTCCTCGCGCAGCTCCTCACGCGCGCGGGGGTCGGGACGCTCGTGCTCGTCGACCGCGACATCGTCGAAGAGAGCAACCTGCCGCGCCAAGTCCTCTTCCACGACCGCCACGCCAAGGCCGGCACTGCCAAGGTCGAGGCCGCCGCGGAGACCCTCGCGCAGATCGGCGGCCCGACGCGCATCGAACCCCACGCGCGCCACCTCGACGCGGAGGTCCTGCCCAGCCTCGCGGCCGGTTGCGACCTCGTGCTCGACGGCACCGACAACCTCGCGACGCGGTACTTGTTGAACGATTGGAGCGTGCGCGAGGGTGTGCCGTGGGTGTACGGCGGTGTCGTCGCCTCGGGTGGCATCGTGTTGCCGATCCTGCCGGGTGACGGGCCGTGCCTGCGCTGCCTCTTCCGCGAGCCGCCACCGCCGGGGGTCCTGCCGACGTGCGACACGGCGGGGGTGCTCGGGCCGGCCGTCGGCATGGTCGCCTCGCTGCAAGCGGGCCTCGGGCTGCGGCTGCTCGCGCACCCCATGGGCCTGCGACCGGGCCTCGTGGAGGTCGACGTCTGGACCGGCGACGTCCGCCGCATCGAAGCTACGCGCGACGCGGAGTGCCCGTGTTGCGGCGAGCGCGATTTCCCGTGGCTCGAGCGCCCGACAGCGACCGAAGCTGTCTCGCTCTGCGGCCGCGACACGGTCGAGGTGCGCCCACGCGGCGCGCGGCCGGACCTCGACGCCGCGGCCGCACGTTTTGTGTCGATCGGCGTCGAGGCCCAACGCCTCGGACCCCTTCTGCGTTTCCACGCCGACGGGCACCGGGTCACGGTCTTTCCCGATGGGCGGGCGCTCGTCGAAGGCACGGACGATCTCGGCCGGGCCTTGGCCGTCGTCGATCGCTGGATCGGGTCGTGAGCCTCGGCGTGGTCGTGCTGGCCGCGGGCGCCTCCTCGCGGCTCGGCGCCTGCAAGGCGCTCGTCGAGCTCGGCGGCGAGCCCGTCGTCGAGCGCCTCGTGCGCGCTGCCCGCGGCGCAGAGCCAGCGGCGTGTGTCGTCGTCGCAGGCGCCCACGGCGAGGCGCTCGCGGCCTGGTTTCGAGGCTGGAGCAGCGCGGGCGGCCCGCCTGTCGCCTTGGTGCAGCACGTTGGTTGGGCCGAGGGTCGCCTCGGGAGCCTCGGCGCGGGGCTCTTGGCTCTCGCAGAGCTCGGCCTCGGGGACTCCGACGTCCTCATCGCGCCGGTCGACGTGCCGCTCGTCACACAGGCCACTTTTTCCCGGCTCCGGGCGGCCTGGGACGCCGCGGGGAGCCCCGCCGAGGGCTGGCTCGCTCCGAGCCACGGCGGCCGCTTCGGGCACCCGGTGCTCGTGGGCCGCGTGCGCGCCGCGGCGGCCCTCCGGGCCCCAAAAGGGACGCCGTTGAGTGCCCTGCGGAGCGCCGCTGCGCCCCTCTTCGGCGTCGAGGTCCCCGACCCGGGGATCCTGGACGATCTCGATACACCCGACGACCTCGCGCGGCTGCAGGCCCGCATTGGTAACGCGCGCACTAGAAGCGCGTCTCGGCCTTCAGACGGGGGACTCCCCTAGTCGATCCGCATCACGGCAACCCGTCCCCACGGCGAGCCTGCTGCCTTTCCGGATCCACCACTGACGCGCCGCATATGACATTCCAAGGAGACGTCCGAGGCATCGGCCTCGCCGAGCTACTGCAGGGCCTCGCACGCGGCAGGAAAGAGGGCACCCTCACCTTGACCGCCAAGGGCGGGCTGCGCTCCGTAATGGGCATCGCGGACGGCAAGGCCTGGCTCCTGCCCGACCCCGACGAAGAGCAGGACACTTGGCGCCAGAGGGTGCGCGACGCGTGGGGCGACGAGGACGAGGTCATCATCGACGTCGCGCGCATGGAGCAGGTCGCGAAGGCCGCGCGCACGGAGATCATGTACGCGCTGCTCGACGGCGGCGGCGTCCACTTCCGCTTCGAGCCGGGCGACCTACCGGACCGTACGACGCGCCTCGCCGAGGACGGCGCGGAAGAGACGGTCGTGTACTGCAAACCGACGCAGGTCGAGTTCTTGCTGCTCGAGTTCGCGCGCATCACCGACGAGCTCGAGAGCCGCGGGGCGAGCGCGGAGATGCGCCCCGACTTCATTCCGTGCATCCAGGACTTGACCGAGCTCGGGAAGGTCCCGCCGCAGCTCGTGTCGGAGTGCAACGGCAACTCGACGGTGCAAGAGATCGCCGATCGCCTCGGCTGGCCGCTGCGCCAGGCGCGTCTCGAGCTCGCGCGCCCGCTCGCAGCCGGCGCGTTGCGACTCGCCCACCACATCGAGGTGCTCGGCCTCTCGATCTACGAGCTGCAGCGCAAACACTTCACGCGCGCCGGCATGCGCTTGACGCTCTGGACGCGCATCTCGCCGCCGGGACCCTTCGTGTTCGAGGACGCCGAGGCGCTCTCGAACGAATGGCTCGCCGGGCGCTTGACCGCGGCGCTGCGCACGATGCGCATGCGCGACGTGCGCTGCATCCTGCGGCGACTCGACCACAGCCTGCAGAATCCGAACGCCACCCTCGTCCACTGGACCGAGGCGGCGCGCATGACACGGATGGACCGTATCGTGCGACTGCGGCACGCCGCGGCGCAGCTGCGCGCCGAGGGTGACGCGTGCACGCTCGAGCCGCGCGAGCTGCTCGACCTCGCGCGGGATCTGCGCGACCACAGCTCGGCGTGGCGCAGCGCGCCCGCGCTGACGATGGCGGCCCACCGTCAGCCCCAGAGCACGTCCCAGCGCCTCGAGCTCGGGATGGGCTTTCTGGCGGCCAAACGCGGCGAGGACGCGGGCCCGTGGGTCGTGAAGGCTTGTGAGGAGCTGCTCAACCATGGCAACGCGGACCGCGTGTTGTCGCCCTTGCGCCAGCTACTGGAACTCGAGCCGCGCAACCGGGATGCACGCCAGCTCCTGACGCGCGCCAAGCGCTCGTCGACGCGCACGAAGCGCGTGCGGCGCAACATCTTGATCGGGACGGCGATCATCGCCTCCGCGGCGAGCGTCGCGTTCGTCAAGGTCAGCGGCGACCGCGAGCGCGAGAGCCGGATCACCGAGGTTCGGCGTCTCATGAGCGACCCGGTGCGCGGCCTGACAGCGCTCGACCAGCACTTCCGTTCGGACCCGGCGCCGGAGGTCCAGGACTTGCGTCGCGAGCTCGAGGAGCGGCTGCGCTCGATCGAGCTGCAGATGCGCACGGCGTGGCTCGAGGAGTTCCACAAGGTGCAGCAGGTCGCCAAGTCGGGCGATCCCATCGCTGTACCGGGGATGTTGGCAGCACTGCCGACGCCGCCCAAGCTGAAGCTCGTGACCGACTCGTGGCCGGACCGTCACGACGTCCTGACCGGGCTCGTGCAGCGGCTCGAGTCCGAGGTCACCCTCCTCGGGATCCCCTCGACGAAGGCGCCCCAGCAAGTTGTCACCGAGCAGCGTGTGATCGGGCAAGTGCGCGACCTCAAAGGCGGGATCCAGACCCAGGGCTCGACGCCGAAGCAGATGGCGGACTACACCGCGAGCCTCGTCACACTCGAAGAGCTGATCATCCATCGCGGCGAACAACGCTCGATGGAGGCCTTCGAGGAGGAGCAACGTTCGCGCCTGGCCGAGAACGACCGCTTGCTGGAGCTCGCGCGGACGAGCGACAAGCGCGGCGACTATCTGCGCGCCATCCGCCACTACGAAGAGATCGTCGCGCGTGACTCGACGGGCAAGGTGCGGCGCGTCCTCGCGCGCGAGATCGAGCTCGTTCGCAAGAAGATCGCGGCGGTCGACTCTGCGCGCTCGAGCGCGCTCGAGGGCCGGCACGTCGAGTCGTTCGACGTGCTCGTCGACGCGTTCGGAGCGGCGGACGGCGTCATGCTCCCGTTCCGGATCAAGACCGTGCCGTCGGGAGCCGAGGTGCGCGTCGACGGCGGCGCGCCGCGTAAGACGCCGTTCACGGTCGAGGGCACATTCGAGCAGTCCTGGTCGCTGACGTTCGCGCTGCCGGGGTTCGAGCCGAAGGCGCTGCACGTGCAGGGTCCGCAGGACGTGACCGTGCTGCTCTCGCGTCAACCAGAGCGGATCTTCAAGAGCGATGGCCGTATCGAGGCCCTACCGGTGGCGGTCGGGAGCGACTTCATCGTGGTCGATCGTGTGGGCCGCATCGCGCGGATCGGTCCGCACGGAGCGCTCGTCTGGTGCAAGCAGATCAAGACCCTCGCCGGTGTCGCGCGGGCGCCCGTCGAGCTGCCGGGGCGGCCAGGGCACCTCTTGCTCATCACGGAGACGGGGGCGGCCTGGATCCTCGACCCGAAGACGGGCGAACCCGAGGGGCCGTGGGAGCTCGAGTCGATGCCGGTATTCGGGCCCGCGACGGTCGGCGAGGAGGTGCACGTCGTGCTGCGCAACGGCAAGCTCGCGCGCTGGCGCAGCTCGCTGCGTCCGACACTCGAGGCCGTCGGCACGAGCGCGCCGCTCGGCGAGGACATGCGCTACGGCACAACGTTCGGGGCCGCGGTGCTGTCCGCGCGCGGGAAGGCCGAGACCACCCTCGCGGCGCCGAATGGACGCTGGAAGGCGACCATCGGCGAGAAGGCGATCCTGGTCTCACGGGACGGGGATCCAACGTCGGTCTTCCCCGTCGAGCGCCACGGCGAGTGGTCCTACATCGCCTGGAGCCTGCCCTCGACGAGCGCGCCGAACGGCCGCCTCTGGATCGCCGACACCTTCGGACTGCGTGGGATCGTGCCCTGACCCGGGCCGTTCATCCGTAGACTCGTCCGCATGGGACGAGAGTGGTCAGCGGCAGTGGCGTTGAGCGTCGTGCTCAGCGGGGCGGGGGCAGCGCTCGGAGGCTGCGGGTTGCTCGGAGGCAGCAGCGACGCGAGCGCGCAGGCGGACGAAGGGCTCGCGCCGCCCGAGGGCTGGCGGGAGCTGTCGCCGCGCGCGTTCACGGAGCGGACGCTCGCTTTTGGCACGGCGGTCCGCGCTACGCCCTTGACCAGAGCCGGGCGCGACGAGCTCGTGCAAGGGCTCACCGAGCCCGGGACCTCTGCCACACGGGCCGCCGTGTTGCTCGCACATGCGGCCGCCGGCGGCGATGGGTCGGCCCGGGAAGCGCTGCTCGTGCGCCTCGAGCGGCGCGCTCACGCCCCCAGCCGCTCGGAGGCTGCCGGCGACGTCGTCGCGGCGGCGGCGCTCGGCGACCACGCCGGCACGTCGGGTGTCGCTTCGCGGCTGATCGACCTCTGCCAGGGGGCGCGGCCCCACCCCGAGCTCGACGTGCGTGTCGAGTGCGCAGTCGCTGCGCTCCGCGCCGAGCGAGACGAGGTCATCCCGTTCCTGCTCGGGGTCCTGCGCGCCGAGACACCGGCGGAGTCGCCGGACCGGGACTGGCCGCGCGTCACGACGTTGGCCTGGCCCAAGATGCGCGCGGCGGACGCGCTAGCGCGACGCGCGGGTGGCTCGCACACGTTCCGCGCGGACGCGTCGTGGGCGGATCAGATGGCGGCGGCGAATGCGTTAAAGACTGCGCTGCGAGCGGCTGGCGCAGTCCGGTAGACGAATCGTCGTGGGGTTGCCGAGACCAGAGGTACCGAACCCGACCCAAAAAGTAGGCGAGAGTCGCGCGCGCTCCGCGCGCGCGACTCTCGCCTACTTTTTGGGTCGGGTTCGGTACCTCTGGTCTCGGCAACCCCAGCCTACAACCCAACTCAGGGCCGAATCCGCGCCATCATCCGCGGGAACGGCGCCGTTTCACGGATGTGCTCAATCCCCGTGATCCAGCGCACCATGCGCTCCAGCCCGAGCCCAAATCCACCGTGCGGCACGCTGCCGAAGCGGCGCAAATCGAGGTACCACTCGAACTCCTCCATCGGCAGCTCATGCTTGGCGATCGACGCCAAGAGCACCTCGAGGTTCTCCTCGCGCAGCGAACCGCCGATCAGCTCGCCCGCGCCTTCCGGACCGAGCATGTCCATGCACTGCACCCGCTTCCGATTCACGGGGTCTTCCTTCATATAGAAGGCCTTGACCTCTTTCGGATAGTGCGTGACGAACAGCGGCTGCTCGAGGCCGCGCACGAGAATCTCCTCGTCCGGTGCGCCAAAGTCGTCGCCGGCGACGAACTGGCTCTCGGGGTGCGCGAGCAGGATCTCGGAGGCCTCGTCATAGGTCATGCGCTTGAAGCCGCCCTGGACGGCCTCGAGCTTCGCGAGGTCGCGCTCGAGCGTCAGGAGCTCCGTGCGGCGGCGCCGCAGCACCTCCCCTACCACGAACACGGTCATGCGCTCGGCGAGGTCGAGGATCGCCGGGAGGTCCGCGAACGCGACCTCGGGCTCGAGCATCCAGAACTCGGTCAGGTGGCGGCGCGTCTTCGACTTCTCGGCGCGGAACGTCGGGCCGAAGGTGTAGACCTTGCCAAAGGCCATCGCGGCCGCTTCGGCGTAGAGCTGGCCCGATTGGGTCAAGAACGCCTTGTCCTCGAAGTAACCGACCTCGAAGAGCGTGCTCGTGCCCTCACACGCCGAGGGCGTGAAGATCGGCGCGTCGATCAACACGAAGTCCTCGCGGTCGAAGAATGTGCGCAGCGCCGTCACGATCGCGTCGCGTACACGCAAGATCGCCCACTGGCGCTTCGAGCGCAGCCACAGGTGGCGATTCGACAAGAGGAAGTCCGGACCGTGTTCCTTGGGGGTGATCGGGAACTCGGTCGTGACCTGGAAGACCTCGCCCGCGGTCACGCCGAGCTCGAAGCCACCCGGCGCGCGCTCGTCGGCCTTGACGACGCCACTAATCGCGAGGCTCGACTCCTGGCCGAGGGCGCCGATCGCGTCGAACAGCGCGTCGCCGATCTCGGCGCGGTGCATCACACACTGCACGTAGCCCGTGCCGTCCCGCAGGAGCAGGAAGTGCAGCTTGCCCTTCGACGTCCGGTTGTGGACCCAGCCACGCAACGTGACGGACTGGCCCACGTGGGCGTCGAGGTGTTCGATCGTGGTGACGGTTGCGGACATCGCAGAAGCTGGTGCTAGGAGAACGTCGTGGCGCGCAAGGCCCCACGGGAACACGGGGAGAGGCGGATCAAGGAAAGAGATCGTGGGCGGGTCGCATCTCGACGTCGGCGATCACGCCGTCGACGAACCGCACCGTGCCCTTGTGGACGGCGCCGCCGCGTCGCGCCTCGACGACGAGGCCGCCCGCGGCGGCGACCTCCTCGCGGGGTGTGATGACCTCGATCTGCTCGAAGCCGAGGGCCAAGAGGCGATTCAGGGCGCGTTCGACCAGCAGACTCGCCGTCGGCGCGGCGCCAGCCTCGGGCGTCACGCCGGCGGCTGCGTAGGCCTGCGGGGCGCTCGCGCGCTCGGCGACGGCGACGAGGCGATCATCGAGGCGGCGCTGCATGTCCCGCAGGTCCTCGAGCAGGCCCGCGATCCGGGCGAGATCGGAGCCCGTCGGATCGGAACCGTCGGAGTCCGCGACGCCCGAGCCCATCCCGCTCGAGGACGCGCCGCTCGAGGACGCGCCGCTCGGCGCGGCGCCGACGTGGCGCCTCTCGCGTTCGAAGCGCCGCTCGAGGACTCGCGCGAGCGCCCCGACTTGCAGGACCAACAAGAGCAGGAGCAGCGCCGTCACCACCGCGATCGCCCCGAAGAAGCCGCCGGCGAACGCGCCGAAGAGGACCAGCACCGCAGCGCCCACCGCGAAGCCGGTCGGGATCGCAGGCCGGCCCGGAGTCCATGCGCGGGTCGTTTTGGAGCTACTGGTTTCAGCGAACACGGGCGAGCAGGATAGCCGCCCATGCAGGTCGGGGCGAGGCCTCCCTCAGGGCCCACGTTTGGGCCCCGGGGGAACGCCCGCTAACCTCCTCCCCCCATGACCCGCGCCCTCGCGTTGCTCTTGTTCGGCGGCCTCGTCGCTGCGCTCTTCCTGACGGCGTCGCCGAGCGCGACCCGGCTCGCTGCTGCAGAGTCCGGCAAGGTGCTGTTGAAGCCGGTCGGTGACCTCGACGCGCTCGCGGCGTTCCCGCGCCGCGTCGATGGCCCCGACGTGTTGCCGCTGCCCAAGGGCTTGGCCGAGGACGTGGCCGATGAAGACGAGCTCAAAGGCACGCTGCTCGCCGCGCTCCTCGAGAGCCCCGCGGTCCGCGCCCTCGCGCCCGAAGTCGAGGGTGGCCGCGAGCGCCTCGAGCTGCGCCTCGGCGGCGCCCAGCTCAAGAGCGACGAAGAGGGTGTCGCTTGGGACCCCATGTGGCCTGGGTACGTGCGCGAGTCGATGCTGCGCCAGATCCGCTCGGTCTGCGAGGGCGCGGGTGTGGAGCTGATCGTCGTCGGGCTCAAGACCGCCGTGAAAGACGGCGTGAGCTTCGACACGAAGCTCGCGTTGAAAAAGCGCACACTCGCGACGGAGATGCGCGTCGCGGACAGCTCAGCGGTGAGCGCCGCGCGCACCTGGCGCCAGATCGACCAACTCTCGTTGCTGCCGCCCCTGGTCGCGATCTTCCTCGCGATCCTCTTGCGCAAGCCGATCGTGGCGTTGTTCGCCGGCCTCTGGTCAGGGGCCGCGTTGATCGCGTTTTTTGACCGTGGCGCCGCCTTCGAAGCGCTGGCGGTCGGCCTGAAGACCTCCGCGACCGAATACCTGTACACCCAGCTCGTCACGCAGGGCAAGCTGCAGATCGTGTTGTTCGTGGTGTTCATGTTGGCGATGGTCGGCGTGATCACACGGGCCGGCGGAATCCAGGGAATCATGGAGCGCCTGTCGGTTATCGCGCGCGACGCGCGGCGCACCCAGATCGCGACCTGGTTCATGGGCCTCGCGATCTTCTTCGACGACTACGCGAACACGATCCTCGTCGGCTCGACCATGCGGCCGATCACCGACAAGTTCAAGATCGCGCGCGAGAAGCTCGCCTACATCGTCGACAGCACCGCCGCGCCCGTGGCCGGTATCTCGATCCTCTCGACTTGGATCGCGTTCGAGGTCTCGACTTTCTCGCCGTTCCTGCCGGACGCCGAGCTCAGTTCCGGTCAGGGTTACGCGGTCTTCGTCCAGACGCTGCCGTACCGCTTCTATTGCATCCTGACCATCGTCCTCGTCGGCCTCGTCGTGTTCACCGGCCGGGACTTTGGACCGATGCTGCGCGCCGAACGCAGGGCGCGCGGCGGCCAGGTGCTGCGCGAGGGCGCGACGCCGATGGTGGGCGCGGCCGCGACGAGGCTCGAGGCGCAAGCCGGGGTGCGTGTCTCGGCCATCACAGCGCTCGTGCCGTTGGCGCTCTTCATCGGCACCGTGCTCGGGTTGATCGCCTTCCACGGCGGCGCGTTCACCATGGGCACGCGCCTCTTCACGTTGGAGGGCGCGACCCAAGTGCTCTCCGTAGGCAGCGGCAACGACAAGCTCATGTGGGGCGCGCTCGTCGGATTCGCGGCCGCGCTCCTGCTCGGGTTCCGCGTCGGCTTGGGCCTCGGGTCCGCGCTGTCGGCCTCGTTCGACTCGCTGCGCTCGATGGGCGTCGCGCTCGTGATCCTGTACCTCGCGTGGGCGCTCGGCGCGGTATGCGAAGACCTCGGCACGGCGACCTTCCTCGCCGTGTCGCTCGGTGACACGTTACCGTGGATGATCCTGCCGACGACGCTCTTCCTGCTCTCGGGTGTCATTGCGTTCTCGACTGGTTCGTCCTGGAGCACGATGACGATCCTCTTGCCGCTCGTCGTCGGCCTCGCCTACAGACTGGGCTTCGACTCGGTCGACGCAGCGCTCGGCTTCGAGGCCCAACGCGCGGCTGGCCTCGCGCTGCTCGTTATTTCGATCGGCGCCGTGCTCGAGGGCGCGATCTGGGGCGACCATTGCTCCCCCATCTCCGACACGACGGTGATGTCGTCGATCGCGTCGGCCTCCGATCACATCGACCACGTGCGGACGCAGATGCCGTACGCGTTGCTCGCGATGGTCACGGCGATCGTGTGCGGGTACTTCCCGGCGACGTTCTTGCGCTGGAATCCGTTTGTGTGCCTCGCGCTCGGGATCACCGTGATGACGGTGTTCCTCATGGTCTATGGCGAGCGCGCCGAGGACAGCCCGAAACGACCCGCAGAGTCCCGAGCGAGCTGACGCGCCGCCCCGACATGAGCTCACCGGAACAGCGCGCGCCCGACGCCGACGCCGCGCGCCCACCGTGGTCGCGCCTCGGCAAGGGACTCGCCGTGGGTCTCTTGTTGGCCCTGGTCGTGTATGCGTTGCTCCTCTTCTGGGGTGATGCAAGCGGCATCGTGGACGCGCTCCGCGGCCTCGACCCGCTGGTCCCGCTCGCCGCGTGCGGTCTGTCGTTCCTCAACTACTGCGTGCGCTTCCCGCGCTGGCAGCGGTACCTGCGACTCGTCGACGTCACGCTGCCGCGCGGCACGTCGTTCTCGATCTACTTGTCGGGGCTCGCGCTGACCGTCAGCCCGGGCAAACTAGGCGAGGCGATCAAGAGCTGGCTCGTGCGCGCCGTCAACGGAGCGCCGCTCGCGCGGACCGCGCCGATCGTGTTGGCCGAGAGGTTCACCGATCTGACGGGGTTCTTGGTGCTGATCGCCCTCGGCAGCGCGTCCGGGGACTACGCGTGGGTCACCGCGCTCGCGGCGGGGCTCGCGGCGCTCTTGTTGGCGCTCGTCTCGTCGCGCCGCGCAGAGTCCGCGGCGTTGTCCGCGGTCGCGCGCTTGCCGATCGTGGGCCCGCTGGCGCCACGCCTCGCGATCGCCGCCGCGAGCTCGCGGGCGCTGCTCGCGCCGCGTGAGCTCGTTTACGCGACGCTGCTCGCGACCCTCGGCTGGGGCCTCGAGTGTGTCGGCGCGTGGTGGATCGTCGAGGCGCTCGCGCCGGGCGCGGCGACCTTGCTCGAGGTCACCTATGCCTTCGCGCTCGCTGCAGTGGCCGGCGCGCTCGCAGTGATCCTGCCTGGCGGCCTCGGTGTCACGGACGGGCTCCTCGGCGCGCTCTTGCAGCGCCCGCTGATCGCCGCGGGCTTCGCCGTCGAGGTCGCGCGCACACAAGCTATCTCGGCCACCCTCGTCATCCGCGCGTGCACGCTCTGGTTCGCGATGGCGCTCGGCCTCGTCGCTTTGGCGCTCTTCCGCCGGCGCCACATGCGCGCAGCTCAGCCGAAGAGCCTCGCGACCGAGGCCTCGAATTCGCCGCGCAATCCCGCGTAGACCTCGATCTCCGCCGCGGTCGGAATCTCGGGCGCGCCGACACGTCGCACGGCGGGCTCCACGAGCTCTTCGAGGCGCACCTCGATTCCCGCAGCGCGCGCCACCGACCACGCGGCTTGCAGCGCTGCGCCGAGCGCCGCGGATTCAGGTTCTTCGAGCGCGATCACCGGCCGCCCGAAACACGCAGCTAAGATCTTCCGCCACAAGGGGTTACGCGCCGCGCCGCCGACGAGGCGCACCTCGTCGATCGCGACGCCCATCCGCGCGAGGCGCGCGAGGCCCGTTCCGAGGTTCAACGACGTGCCCTCGAGCGCCGCCCGATAGAGCGCCCCGGGGCGCAGCGAACCCGGGCGCATCCCGAGCAATGCGCCGCTCGCGCGCGGCAGATCCGGCACTCGCTCGCCGACGAGGAACGGCAACCAGGTGAGGCCGCCCGCGCCGATCGGCGTCGACGATGCGAGCGCTGTGAGCTGATCGTGGCCGAGCCCAGTCAGCGCGCGCACCTCTTCGGTCACGCCCGTCGCGTTCATCACACAGAGGAGCGGCAACCAGCCCCCCATCGACGCGCAGAACGGCGCGATCAGACCTTCGGGATCGAGGATGGGTGTCGGCGACCACGCGAACGCCGTGCCGCTCGTGCCGAGGCTCACCGTGACGACGCCGGGCCGCACGGCGCCGCTGCCGATCGCGCTCAACATGTTGTCGCCGCCGCCCGCGGAGACCGCGGTGCCTTCGGCGAGGCCGAGCAGCGCCGCGCCGTACGCGTCGAGTCCGCCCGCGAGCTCGCCGTCGTCGAGGAGCACCGGCAGGCGCTCGGCGAGCGCGGGGTCCGTCGCGGCGAGGGCCGCGGGATCGAATTCACGCGTGACTGGATCGAGCCAGCCCGTGCCCGAGGCGTCGCCGCGCTCCATCGTCAGCTCCCCTGTGAGCCGCAGGTTCACGAAGTCGTGCGGCAGGAGGACGTGCGCCGTGCGCGCCCAGGCCTCGGGCTCGGCGCGCGCGAGCCAACGCACTTTCGACGCGGTGTACCCGACCGGGACGTGGCGCCCGAGGGCCTGTGAGAGCACTTCGGCCTCGAATGCCGTCGAGGTATCGCACCAGAGCTTCGCGGGTCGCACGACGGCCCGCTCCTCGTCGAGGACGACGAGGCCGTGTTGCTGCCCCGAGACCCCGACGCCCGCGACCTCTGCGGCCTGGACGCCGGGGGTACCGAGGAGGGCGCGCGCGACCTGGCGCACCGCCTCGATCCACGTCTCGGGGTGCTGCTCGGCGGCGCCCGGCGGCAGGCCCTCGATGAGGACACCGCTGGTGCTGCCGCTGGGCCCATGGCCGTGCGCAGCGCGCGCCACGACCGTGCCGGTGGCCGCGTCGAGGAGGACGCCCTTCGTGCTCTGGGTGCCTACGTCGAGTCCCAGGAACAGGACACGCTCGGGGTGCTTCGGTTGGGCGGGCATGGGCTGGGGCAAATCGGGACGCGCGCCGAGATCCTCGCCATCCTGGCTGCCCGAGACCAGCGGTTGTCACGGGATCGCGCACGGATTCCTGGTCTTCACGCCCCATGCGCGCGAAGGTGGGATACTTCTGCACAAATTGCCATCGGGCCACACCCGCGCCATTGCCATGCAGATCCTTCGCCTCGCCTCCGTCTCCGTCGCGCTCCTCGCCCCGCTCACGCTGGTCGCGTGCAACAGCTCCAGTGATTCGAGCAGCGGGGGGGGTGGCATCGGCTCGCCGCCGCGCACTCTCTACGGCCTCTTGCGCGCGCGCGGACTCAACACGCTCGCGACCGCGATCGACGCCGCGGGCCTGCGTCCCGAGCTCGAAGCCGCGGGCGACAGTACGTTCTTCGCGCCCACCGAGGCGGCCTTCAGCGCGCTGCCCGCCGGCGAATTGCAGCGGCTGCTCCTGCCCGCGAACCAGGCCGAGCTGCAGAGTGTGCTGCGCTACCACCTGGTCGCGCAGAGGTACAACGCCGCGACCCTCGAGGGGCTCACTTCGGTGATGTCGGTCGCTGGCGAGGATCTGATGCTCGACGCGCCGGGCGGCGTGCTCTTCGTCAACGAGGCCCGCGTCGGCGCCGCAGACGTCGTCGCGACGAACGGCCTCCTGCACGAGGTCGACGCGCTGCTCCTGCCGCCCGCGACGATCCTGGCGACCCTCGATGCACGCGGCTTCACGATCCTCGCGGAGCTGATCGGGCGCGCGAGCCTCGGCGGCGCGTTGACCGGCGCGAACGTGACGTTGATCGCGCCGACGGATGCCGCCTTCCTGGCGTTGCCGGCGGGCCGACTCGACGAGCTGCGCGATCCGCTGAACGTCGCGGAGCTCGAGGCGCTGCTCACCTTCCACGTACTGCCCGGCCGGGCCGCTGCGTTGCAGATGCTGCTCGACGGTGACACGGCGAACATCGACGGCGACCTGATCATCGCGTCGGCCGGCGGACGCCGGCTGAATCTGAACTACGTGCACTGCCCGCGGTTCAACGTGCCCGCGATCGACGGGCTCATCCACGTCGCCAGCGAGGTGCTGACGCCGACCGAGTCGATGCGCGCGGGCCTCGACACTTTGGGCCTCACGACCCTCGCCGGTCTCATCGACCTCGCAGGTCTCGACGTGCCGCTGTCGGCCACGGGCGCGTACACCCTCCTCGCTCCGACGGACGCCGCGTTCGCCGCGCTCCCGCCGGCAACGCTCGCGGACCTGCAGGACCCGATCAACGTGGCGCTGCGACTCGATTTCCTGCAACGCCATCTCGTCAACGAGACTCTGCAGCGCATCGAGATCGAGCGCCTCGACGACCTGACGATGGCCAACGGTCAGGTCCTCGTCGTCGACCCGACGACGCCGCCGTCGGTCGGCGGAGTGCTGCTCGCTGTCGGCGACTTCATCGCCACGAACGGAATGATCCACCAGCTCGAAGAAGTGCTCCCCTAGTCAATACGGAGTCGCACCACTTCTACCCGTTTTCACCCCCCGATACGGAGTCGCACCACTTCTACCCGTTTTCACCCCCTGGGCCGTCGCGACGGCGACGGCCTGGCAGGGGGTGAAAACGGGTAGAAGTGGTGCGACTCCGTATCGCGGCTGCGGCAAGGGCCGCCGCGAGCGCGCCGAAGAGCGGCGCGAATTCGCGCGCCACGCCGCGTAGTTCGTGCAGACGGCCGCCGGGATCGACGCCGCCGCCTCGCTCGAGTGTCGTCGCTGTCGGATCCGATCCGGGCCCGACCACGCGCGCTGCGCCCGCCGCGCGACGTTCGGCGAGCGCGACGACGTCGGGGAGCGCGCCCGCCGCCGTGTCGAACAGCTGCGCCCACGAGGCGACCGCGGCGGCCTCGGTGCCGGGCGCGAGGGTTAGAGTGGCGAAGTCGACCTCGATCGCGCCCGAGTGGTAACGAACGAGCGCGCGCCCATCCTCGGCGTGCAACCACTCGCCGCCGCGCGGCGCTGCGCTCGTGTTCGACGGGCGCGGGGCCGCGTCCCGCGCGCGCCCGCTCCAACCGTCGCGTCCCACGCGCAGCGCTTCGCGGGACAGTTGGCGTAGCGCTTCGCTCGGGGCCTCGTTCGACGCCATGGGCCCGCGCACGGTGAGCCTCGCGCGCGTCTCATCTGCGACTCCATCGCCGCGCCGCACGCTCCAGCCGCGCTCCGCGGCGAAGACCGACACGAGCTCGACGAGGAACTCGGGCAAGGACCCGTCGAGCTGCAACACGGAGCTCGGCACGGGGCCATCCTCGACCACTTGGTCGTCGCCATCCCACACGAGCAGTCGTCCCCGATCCTCGCCGATGGGCCCGGGGCACGCGGCGCCGCCGGCAAAGAACGCGGTCGCGCGGAGGGGCTCGGGCCCACGGTCGGTGAGCCATAGCACGCCCGCCCGGTCATGCAACTCGTAGGGCGGCGCCGCGTCGTGCGTCGCGAAGGGCCTCGCGAAGGGCCTCGCCAACGCCGCGGGCGGGACCGAGGCCCCGCCGGGGAGCACTCGTGTCACCAACGGTCCATCGAGGTCGGACGCGCTCCACTCGAGCTCGAGCGGCGCATCGAGGGAGAGGGCGCGCTCCGCTGCCCACGCTGACAAGGCAGCCAACGCCACAGCGTGGCGCGTCGCGCCCGCGGGCGCACTTGGATCGACGGGCAACCCCATCGAAGCCGATCGATCGACGAGGACCGTGTAGCGCTCACCGGAGGGCTCGGACAGCTCGACCGGTCGCGCGAGCGCGAAGATCGCCGCGACCAACGCCAAGACCGTCAACCAGAGCCGCGGGTCGGGCCGGCGCCATCGACGACCGCCCTCCACCGTGGCGCCGAGACCCGCCCAGAGCCGATAACTGCCGATCGGCACGTCGCGCGGACGCCTCGGCAAAGTGACCAGCACGAGCAATCCGATGGGTAGCACGAGGCCGACGAGCCACCACGGTCGGAGCCAGAGGAGTGTCGTCACGGTTCAGCCCCCGATCAGCGCGCGCGCCGGATCTTCAAACGGCGCGTCCGACCGCCAGACGATCTGACGGACTCGGCGCCGCGCGAAGGCGCGGGCGCAGCCTTCGAGCTCGGCCTCGAGCAGCTGCCCGTAACGCTTCGAGCTCGAGTCCGTGAGCTGGACCTCGAGGCCCCCGGACCCCTCGGGGTCGACCAAACGGACCGCGCCGGCGCCGAGCTCTTTGGGCTCGAACTCGAGCGGCGCGAAGACCCGCCCGACGATCAGCTCGCGGCCGCGGCGCTGCAGCCGCAGGAGCTCCTCGGGCGCCGTGTCCCAGAGGTCGCCGAGCACGATCACGCGCCCGGCGCCTTCAGGCACCACGCCGCGCGCGACACAACCGGCGAGGCCGTCGGCGCCCGCACGCGCGACGGCGCTCGAGAGGAGCCGCGAGCCCTGGGCGAGGTCACCCACGCGGCGCATCACGACCGAAGACAGCGCGCCGGCGTTCCCGTCTCCGGTTGGCGAGCCAGCCGCAGTCAGGTGCAACGACACACTCGCGCGCGCGCGCACGCCGACGGCGGCGAGGGCGAGGGCGACCTCGGCCGCGGACTGCAGTTTCCCCGGGGGCCCGACGCCCATCGAGCCGCTCGTGTCGACGACGATGGCCCAGCGCTCGGAGGCCTCGCGGCGCAAGATGCGCACAAACGGCCGCTCGTCGCGAGCGAGCAGCGACCAATCCACAAGGCGCGGGTCGTCGCCGGCGCGGTAGGGTCGGTGCCCTTCGAATTCGAGACCCGCGCCGTGCAGCTCCGCGCCGCCGGCGCCCTCGCGTCGCTGGCGCGCCGCGGCGATCCGCGGCGCGAATTGTTCGATGCGCCGCATGAAGCCAGGCGCGAAGTGGACCTCGGGAGCCTGGAGCTCGACCATCGGCGTCGCGCTCAGCCCTCCGTGCGCCGCACCGCGACGAGCGTGATGTCGTCCTCGCGCATGCCGTCGCAGAACTCGAGCACCTCCTTGGCGATGGCCTGCACCGTGGCCTCGGCGCTCAGCCCGCGGTGCCCCGCATCCGCGAGCACGGCGCGGATCCCGTCGTCGCCGAACAGGCGGTCGGGGTGCTCCGGGTGACGGGCCTCGACGATGCCGTCCGTGAAGGCGATCAAGAGGTCACCGGTCGTGAGCGCGAAGGACGCGCCCGTCGTGTACGGAAAGTCCGCCATCATCCCGAGGGCGGGGCCATCGGCGTCGAGCGACTCGATCGTGCCCGTCGCCTTGCGCCAGAGGAGCGGCGGAGTCTGGCCCGCGTTGAGCGTCTTCACGACGCCGCCCTCGCCGAGCTGCGCGACGAACAGCGTCAGAAACATCCCGGCGTCGATGCGCTCGGAGAGGTCGCTGTTGAGCAGGCTCACGACCTCGCCCGGGTCGTCGATGACGCGGGCATACGAACGCAAGCTGGCTTGGGCCGTGGCCGTGACGAGCGCGGGCCCGACGCCGTGGCCGGTCACATCGCCGACGACGAAGCTGACGCCGCCGCCCTTCGAGCGCACGAAGTCGTAGAAGTCCCCGGACGCGTGTTCCGCCGGTCGGTACCAGCCGAAGAGCTCGAAGCCCGCCACGGTCGGCGCGGCCTTGGGCAAGAGCCCCGCCTGGATCTCGGAGGCGATCTCGAGGGAGCGCTCGAGGCGCGCCTTCTCGAGGGACTGCAGGTTCAAATGCGCGTTCTCGAGGGCGATCGCGATGTGCTGCGCGAGGGCGTGGAAAAGCGAGAGGTCCTCGACCTTGAAGGCGCGCGTGGTCGCCTTCGAGTCGACGTAGAGTGCGCCCAAAGGCAGGCCCTTTGGCAGACCTTGTGGCAGGCCCTGGGCACCAGCTTTCGGTGTTTCGCCCGGTCGCGTCGGCGCGCTGCTCGGCCGCCGTACGTCCTCGCGCGGCACCAAGGGCACACACATCACCGCGCGGATCTTCAGGTCGAAGATCGAGTTGCCGAGGTCGAGGTCCTCGGCGTTTTTCTGCACCGTCGTGCGCACGGGCTCGCCGGACTCGAGCACACGCGCGACGACCGAGGTGGAGTACTTGATGTCGTCCTCGATGCGGCGGCCGCCGGCCTCGCGCGCGACGCGCACGACCTGCTGGCCCGTTTGGCTGTCGAGCAGGACCAGGAAACCGCGCTCCGCGCCGGTGGCCTCGAGCGAGCTGTCCACGACGTAGTCGAGGAGCGACTCGAGGTCCCGCGACGCGGAAACGCGGGCGATCGCGTCGAGCAGGAGGTGCAGGGACTTGCTATCCGCCTGGGCGTCGCCACGCAGGAACGCCGTCGGCGGATCGCCGTGCGTCAAGGCTGGCGCCGACTCCGCGCCCCCCCCGACCGATGGCGGAGGACGGTCGCCGGAGGTCCGGGGTGTGACCTGGGCCCCCACCGGAGGCGCGCCGCGCACGGCGCCCTCGGGTGGCTTCGGGTTTCGCTTGCGCCAGAAGGCCATAGCCGTTGAGTCTAGCGCTTACGGCACGACCGGCGGCACGGGGTTTCGCTTGCAGCGAGCGCGCCACCTGGCGAGACTCTGGCCCCTGTCGAGCGCGGTTCGGGGACCGCGCTCTGCCGTCCCTCCCCCCTCGGCCCCGAACCAACCCTGGCCCGCCGCGCCGCGGCGGTCGTACGGGCGTCCCCCGACCCGACCCGCAGCCGGGACAACGCGCCCCCCTGCCGCGCGCTTTCACGTCCAGTGTCACCGCGTCCGGCCATGGGGTGCGGCCTCTCGAGAGAAGTCACGATGCACATCACCGTCGAGCCGGGCGAAGCCCACACCATCCTCCACCTCCGCGGCGAGTTCGACACCTACTACGTGCCGCTCCTGCAGGAGGAGATCGACGCGCTCCAAAAGGCCGGTGTGAACAACGTCGTCCTGAACTTGCGCCTGGTCAAGTTCATCAACTCGACGGCCCTCGGGGCGATTCTCAAGCACTCGAAGACTCTCTCGGCCCGCGGCGGCCGTGTCGTCGTCTCGCGGCCGTCGGCGTTCTGCCGGGACATCCTGCACAAGGTCGGACTCGACCGCGTCGTGCCGGTGTTCGACTCGGACGAGGAAGCAGTCGCGAGCTTGCGCGGCGAGAAGTCGAAGGCGCCAGCCGGCGCCAACTTCGAGGAGGACCCGTCGTCGGTCCTGTTCCGCTTGGTCGACCAGACGCGCCTGCGCCACTTCATCGAGGCGGTGCGCTCCAAAAACCCGCTGCACGGGCACGCCTTCGGCGAGAAGTGGGCCGGGGTCGGGCGGATGGGCGGCCTCGGGGACGAGGGTCTGAGCTTCACCTGGAACGGCGGCAACACCGACCTCGCCGCCTTCGACATGGGCCAGATGCTGGCCGTCGGCACGCAGCTGACGGTGAAATTCCGGCTGCCACTCTTGCAGCGTGGTTACTGCGAGGCGGCGTGCGAAGTGAGCCTCCTCGAGGAGCGACCGGATGGCGTCAAGGTCGGCTGCACGTTCACCGAGATCGACGAGACAACGCGCGACGCCGTGCGTCAGTACGCGCAGGACATGGCCTTCTTGAAGGCCGAGCTGAAGCGCGCCACGGACAATTGAGGCGCGTCGCGGGCGGCGCTCAGCCGCCGCTCGCCACTTCAGCGCCCCCGACCACCGCGCGCCGCGCGGCGGCGACGGCCGACTCAGGTGCGTGGCGCTCCTGGACCGCCCTCAGCAAGAGGTGCTCGAAGCGCACGCCGATCTCGGGCCAACCGAAACGCTGTTCCGCGAGCTCGCGGCTGCGGCGCCCCCAGCGCTCGCGGCGCATCGGGTCACTCGCGAAGCTGCGCAGTGCGTCGACCCAGGCGTTGGGTTCGGAGTTCGACACGAGGAGGCCGGACCCGCCGTCCTCGACGATGCCCGCGAGCCGCGGGACGTTCGAAGCGAGCACCGGCATCCCGGCGGCCATCGCGCGACGCACTTTGAGTGTCGCGACGTCGTCGCCGTTCGATGCGACCAAGAGCGCGGTGGCGCTGCCGAAGAGGCCAGGCAGCTCTTCTGGGCGCGGGACGCCGATCCAGTGCACCCGCGCGCCAATGCCGAGCTGCTCGGCCTGTGCACGCAGCCGCAGACGACCGCCGCCGACGCCCGCGAAGACGAGGCTCCAATCGTCGCGCCGACCGACCGTGGCCGCGAAGGCCGCGACGATTCGCTCGAGACCGCGCCCGTCTTCAATGCGGCCGACGTGCAGCAGGAAGCGGCCATCGACCTGATGCCGACGGGGAAGCTCGCTGGCGAGCCCGGGCCGGAAGGCTGTCAGGTCGACCCCGGAGTGCATGATCACGATGCGCGCGGGGTCGAAACCCTCGGCGAGCGCTTGGTTGCGGCCGACGATGTCGAGCGCGATCACGCGGTCCACCATCCGGCGCACCATCGAGCCCCAGAGACGTTCGCCGAACCAGCGCTTCAGAAGCTCGATCGGGCGGCCCTTCGTGACGGAGCCCTCTTCGACGAGCACCAACGGCACGCGCAGACGCCGCGCGCAGCGGGCCCCGTGCCAAGCGGCCGGAGACAGGGCGTCGTACGCGACGATCACATCGGGACGGAAGCCCATTAGACCCACGCCCTCGAGCGGCGCGACACCACTTTCGAGGGGCCCGGCGCTCGAACGCGGCACATCGCCGCGCGCGTCCCCGAACGTGCGCACCTCGTGCCCGCGGGACAGCAGCTCTGACGCGACCTTGGGCGCGTGTTCGCCGCCCTTGCGGCGCAGCGCAAAGGGGTCGAGAACGAAAGCGATGCGGAGTGAGTCGGGCAAGGGCAGGGGGCTCCGTCGAGCGTGACTGGATCCCAATAGATCGAGCCGCAAAAGCATGCGACATGAACGACCTCGCGGTCGAATCCTGCGCCGAGTTCTGTCCGCCCGGATCGATGCGGGACGCGGCACCGAAAGCCTGGCGCCCAGGCTCAACCCGAGCCGCCCGCGGCCGAGAACCAGCAGGTCGGTGAGTCCCCCACTGCGCCGGCGGAGCCGTAGCTCCGCTGTCGTCCCCCCCTTCGAGCACTTCCACGCTGCCATGTCTCGATTCAACAGCGAAGGTCCCCATTGGCGCCCGCCCCAGCGCGGCCTATTCGTCGATCGCTGGGGGACGCTCCTCGAGCTCCCGGGCGCCGGCTGGACCAACGATTTCAGCGCGGCGCGTTTCACGCCGGGCGCGCTCGACGCGCTCTTCCGTGCCTCTCAGACGGGCATGCACGTCTACCTCCTCGGCAACGTCGATCCCGTGGCCTTCGGCGAGCAGTCCCTGGAGGACTGGCAGCGGTTCCAAGGGGAGTTTCATGGAGCGCTACGGAGCGCTGGCGTGCGGGTGACGCGGGACTACGCGTGCACCGAGAACCCGGCCGGGAAACCGCCGCACACGGGTGACTCGGTCTACCTGCTCCCGAACACGGGGGCGATGTACCACGCGGCGCAGGTCGACGGTGTCTCCCTGCGGCACAGCGTCGTGGTCGGCGACTCGTCCCTCGAGCTCGTCGCCGGTTGGCGCTCGGGCTGCCGCACGGGCGCGGTGCTCACGGGTAACGCCCTCCGCGACGGCGCCTTCGACGTCGACCCGGACATCACCGGGGACACGCTCGCCGAGGTTTTGCGCGACATCGTCGCGCGGGTCTCGGTGTCGGCTTGAGGCCGCGGGGGTCGGCGGGCTGTCTCGCCCACCCACGCGACGTTGCGGGCCCGGGCTCGGTTCTCCGGCGCCCTTGCCCTCCCGCCGGTCAATAAGCGGACCGCTTGAGCCGCCCCACGGCTCGCGTAGGCTTCGTTCGTGCCATGTCGTGCTGGACTTGGAGGTTCATCCAGAACTCGGGCGTCGTGCCAAGCGCCTGCGAGAACAGCCATGCGGTCTCAGGGCTGACGCCACGGCGACCTCGAACGATCTCGTTCACACGCTGGATCGGAACGCTGATGTGGCCCGCCAACTCGACCTGGGTGACGCCTAGCGGTACGAGGAACTCTTCCAGGAGGATGATTCCCGGGTGGGTGGGAACGCGACGCTTGGGTCGCACGGGAAGGTCCTCGTTCAGGATCGGTAGTCGGTGATCTCGAGCGCGGCTGGCTCCTCGATCACAGCGACTCTGCTGGTCCCTTGGCCCTCGCGACGGACGAGACGCTGGCCGGGCGGCTCGAATTCGCGGACCGATTCAATCCGTCTCGATCTTGCCGATGCGCAGGCGTTCCGTGCCATCGGCCTCGAACACGACCGTCGCGCCGGGGTGGATCCGGTAAGCCATTGCGGGCGTGAAACACCAGACAGGTCCAACGACCGAAGCCTCCACGAGGACGCGCACCCGGCCCGCCGAGAGGGCGCGCAGCTCCACTCCGCGACGGTGTTCGACCTGCACCGGGCCGAGGCCGTCGAGTTGCTCGCGGGTGAGGCCGCGCCAATCCGAACGCGTTTCGGCCTTGGTCTCAGGGCCACCCTCGGCGGCCGGCGGGGGCCCTGCCGGCGGCGCTGGCACGACAGCCGGTTGCGGCACGACAGCCGGCAGCGGTTCGACAGGCACCTGCCGTTCGACAGGTACCTGCCGTTCGGCAGCGATCGGGGGCGCGACTGTAGGCGCCGCGTGGCGAGAGACTTCGTTCGAGGTCGCGGAGCCTTCCGGACTCGGCCTGGTGACCGTTCCTGTAGGCACCTGAGCGGGCGTCGCGAGGGGTGACATGTCCGGCCCATTGACGCTGCTCGGCGCGGGCGGAAGTTCGGCGCTCGAGGTGCTCGCCCCGGTGGTCGGCGCGATCGTGTCGGGCCTCGGCGCGGGCCTTCCTTCCGCCTCGGGCGACAGGGTCCAGACCTCGACGCGGGGTGTCTCGCGCGCATTCGGCGCGACCTGCGCGGCCGTGGGCGCCTGTTCCCAGGCCGGAATCACCCGCCGGGCTTCGCCGATCTGCGGCCCCATGGGGACCGGCTGGCCGCGCGCGACCCGGGCTTCCGCCTCCGAGCGTTTGGCCGCCGCCAGCGCCTCGGGCGGGAGCTGCAAAGGGATGTCGCGTCGACCGCCCTCGAGCTCCACTGCCTCGACGTGGGTGACCCAGACGCCGCCCTCAGCGAGCCAACCCTGGGGTTGGTCGGTGCGTTCCGGTCGCGCGAGGCGCGCGGCCACCTGGGCCGCGGTGTCGGACTGTGCGCGCCAGGGCCAGGCCACTTGTTCGTCGGGCCACGGCGGCAGACTCGGGTCCAGCGCGCGGTAGTTCGCGCGCAGCTTGGGCACACCGAGGCGAACACTCGACCCCGCGCGCACGTCGACGGGTGGGCGCGCAGCGCGAGGGTCACCGAGCCACTCGACGCGCATACTCGGTCCAGCGTGCAGGCGCAGCTCGAGCGCCCCGTTGGCGAGGCCGTTGAGTTGCACGGCGGAGTTCTCCATCTCGGTGCGCCAGGCGCCCGGCAGCGCGAGGCGCGCGCGGCCGCGGCGCACTTCGAAGTCGACCTGCCCGAGCTCCAAGAACGTCAATCCGAGGCCTTCGGCGCCGCGCGACCATTCGAGGGCTGCTGGCCCTTGCACCAGAACGCTCGCTTCACCGGGCCAGCTGATCCTCGCCCGCGCGCCGGCCCGGACCGTCAAGTGGGTGTCACCACCCACGATGATGGGCGGCGCGCCGCGAAAGACCGTCTCGATCACGTCGGCGTTGACGACGAGCACACGGCCATCGAGGACCTCGATCCGTGCCCCGCTCTCGCCCGCGGCTTCGAGGTGCCGGGCGATGGCCCGGTCCCCGAACGAAGCGCGCTCCACCTTCGGGGCTGCGGACTCGAACTGCGGCGCGCCCACGGCGTGGGGCACGAGGCCGAGCCCGAGGGCAAAACCTGCGATCCAGCCTGCCGCGGGTGCCGCCGCCGGCCCTGGGCCGGGCCTGCAGCGTTTCCAGGAGCGATTCAAAGGTACCGACGAGCGCATGGGGCGCTGGGAGCGACCCAGCTTCCCCCCTCATCGGCCGCGGGGCGCCCGGCGGTGAAACCCGATCCGGGGGTTCCCCCCACACGGGGGTTCCCCCCACACGGGGGTTCCCCCTCAGTTGCTCGCGAGCCGCTGCCGGAGGTACGCGGCGCGCAGCTTGTCGCGCTCGCTGGTCTCGAGCAGTTGGCCGTCGACGGACTTCGCGGCGAGCACCTGCAAGTGGCCCTTTTGGACGTGGATGGCGAGCAGGTTCAGGAGGTCGATCGAGGCGGCCCGGCACAGCCCGAGGTGAACCCCGAGGCGCAGGTTGGAGAGGTGCGCAAGCGCGTCTTCGGTCGGCATCGACCGCGCCGTGCGCAGCACCCCCACCGAGTGCAGGACACGGTCGGTCAGCGCCGTGCGCATCTCTTCGATGAGGGCGGTGCGCAGCTTGCGCTCGAACTCGACGATGACCGGCACGAGGGCCCGCAGGTCCTCGACGAGCTGCGCCTCGCTGCGCCCGAGTGTGACCTGGTTGCTGATCTGGTAGAGGTCCCCCGCTGCGCGGCTGCCCTCGCCGTGCATGCCGCGCACCGCGAGGCCGGTCCGTTGCGCGGCGGCGAAGACCTTCTCGAGCTCGCGCCGCACGAGCCCCAGGGCCGGCAGGTGCAACATGGCCGACGCGCGCAGGCCGGTGCCGACATTGGTGGGGCAACCGGTGAGGTACCCGAGGCGCGGCGAGGTCGCGAACGGTAGCTGACCCTCGAGGTAACGATCGAGGACCCGCGCCCGTTCCCAGGCGAGGTCGAGGTCGAAGCCCGGCGCCATGGCCTGGATGCGCAGGTGATCCTCTTCGTTGATCATGACCGAGACGGACTCGGTGTCACCGAAAGCGACAGCGCGCCCCGGCAACAAACGATCGAGCGCCTCGGGCCGCACGAGATCGCGGCTCGCGAGGTTGCGCTCGAGCAACAAGAGGCGCAGCACGGGCGAGGCCTCGGCCACGTCGACCCAACGGGTGTCGCCATCGAGGCGCGCCTCGATGAGCGCCGGGCGCAGGCGCGCCGCGACGCCGAGCGCCTCGTCCGCGCTGAGTTTCGGGACGAAATGGACCCCCGCGAGGTTGCGCGCGAGGCGCACGCGGCATGAGATCACCACGTCCGCATCCGGGCCCGCGTGTTGGAGCCAGGCGCCCACGCGCGCGGCGAGGGAACGGCAGTCGATCGGGGAGTAGGGCAATGATGGGGCCTCGTCGGGGTCCTTTATAGCCCATGGATAGGGGGCGTGAAACGAGGCGCGCGCCTTGCTCGAGCGCCCCACGCCCGGGTGGTCAACGGTCGTCGCCGTACTTGCTGGGGCGGAAGGCACGCCAGAGGTTCTGGCGCCGGTCGCGGAGGAGGCCGACGAGCCGCGCCATCTCGAACCGCGCCTGGTCGAGCTCGACCTCGGCGCTGCGGGCCCGCGCCAGGCTCGCGCCGAGCTCCGCGTGGAGGTCGTCGACTCGCGCCGACTGATCGGCGATCACATGGCCGTGCGCCTCGAGCTCCTGGCGGTGGTGCGCGAGCTCCGCTTCGAGTTCGTGGCGGTGATGCCCGAACACCGCCTCGAGCGCAGCCCGCTGTTCACGCTGCGAGTTGAGCTCCCCGTGACAGCGTTCGAGTTCTTCGTCGCGGGCCTGCACGTCGCAGATCAGCCTGGCCTGGGCCGCCGCGTGCGCCGTGATCTCGGCCTGCAAGTGAGCGACCGTCGTGCGATGACCGGCGAGGTCGGCCTCCAGCGCCTGCACAACCGCGGCGTGCCCGGTGCTCGCGCGCTCCTCTGCGGCACGCATGCCGAGCACCGTCGCGCGGTGTGCGTCGAGGTCCGCGCCGAGCGTCTGCAGCGTGAGGCGGTGTTGCCGGAGGTCCTCCTCGAGGCCCACCACCACTCCGTGTAGACGCGCGAGCTCGGGCGCCAGGAGGTCGCGTTGGTGGTCGAATGCGAGCAGCTCTTCGGCGAGCGGCAGCAACGCCGGCATCGCCTCGGCCGGCGCCCCGGGCGCGCCGAGCACACGCCGTGCGTCTGGAAGGCGGGCGCCGTTCCGCGCGCCCATGACCACGTGCCGGTACACGGGCTCGAGGTGGTCCGACGCGTAGAGGGACTGGTTGTAGAAACGATAGATGCGCTGCGCGAACGAACGCAACACTGGGTCGTACTCGAGGTACAGCTCGAGGCACATCAACACGAGCCAACGGTCGAGGTTCCCGTGCCCAGCGCTCGCGACCTCGAGGCCGGCTGCGCGCAGGCCTTGTTCGGTCGCAGCGCGATCCGGGAGACCGTTCGAGCGATGCTCCGCGAGGTACCGGTGCTGGACGCGGAGCTTGTCGCGCAGGAAATCGATGAGCGTCTCTTCGGCTTCGTCGACACGCGCGGCCTGGTAGGGCCCGGCGAGGAACACATACCCTTTCGAGACCCGCGCGCACTCTGCGACGAACGCCTCGCGGTGTGCGGGCGGCACGTGCTCGAGGGTGTCGAAGGCCGCGACCACGTCGAACGACCCGGATTGGAACGGCAAGCGGCTGCCGTCGCCGAGAATGAGCCCCCGACTCTCGGATGGCTCCATGTCGACGAGGTCGACGCGGTCTTGGGGCAGGAACTCGCGCAACAACGCCGTGCGTCCACCGACATCGAGGATGTGCAGTGACGCGCGGTCGCCGCGCACTTCGCCGACGAGGTCGGCGACGAGTCGGTAACGCTGGTACTGATCGAAGGGCAGGCTCTCGACGTCCACTTGACTGTTCCTCAGTACTCGATGTTCGGGCGCGAGATGTCGCGAAGCGAATTGGATCAGAGGACCGTCTTGCCGAGGGCAGACAGGGCAAATTCGACGGCCGCGACCGCAGTGCGGTTCCGCTCATCGAGGATTGGATTGATCTCGGTGAACTCGAGGCTCACAAGGCGTCCCGATTCAGCCACCATCTCGCACACGGTGTGGGCCTCACGGTACGACATGCCGCCTGGGACGGGGGTTCCGACTCCCGGACAGACACCCGGGTCCATGCCATCGACATCGAACGAGAGATGGAACCCCGCGGTGCCCTCGTTCACGTGACGCAGCGCGTCCTCCATGACCGCGCGGATGCCGCGTTGGTCGATCTCTTTCATGGTGAAACAACGCACGCCGCTCTGGCGCACGGTCTCGGCCTCGATCCGATCCACGGAGCGAATGCCGACCAACGCGACGTTCCGCGGCAGGACCATCGGCGCGTCGCCCGCGAGGCCGGTGAGGCCTGGCGGGCCGTCCCCGATGATCGCGGCCAGCGGCATGCCGTGCACGTTGCCCGACTCCGACGTCCGCGGCGTGTTCATGTCGGCGTGGGCGTCGAACCAGATGAGGCCGATGCGCTCGCCGCGGCCACGGTGGTGGGCAGCGACACCCGCGACCGTACCGGCCGCGATCGAGTGGTCGCCCCCCATCACGAGCGGGAACCGTCCGCTCGCGAGCATCGTGCGCACCTCCTCGGCGAGGCGCTCGCACGTGCTGACGATGGCGTCCAGGTAACGCGCGCTCGGGTCGACAGGTGCGCTCTCGCCGCGGTCCTCGACGGCGACGTTGCCGCGATCCTCGACGGCGAGGCCCAGGGCGCGGATGCGTTCTGCGAGTCCCGCGATCCGCAAGGCGCTGGGACCCATGTCCACTCCGCGGCGATTGCCACCGAAATCCATCGGCACTCCGAGGAGCGCGATCGGTTGAAGCGGGCTGTTTCCCATCGTGGTTCTCTGAATCCCTAGCGGTTCTCTGGATCCCTTGTGGTTTCAGTGCAGGCGTTCGAACTCAACGGCGCTGCCGAGGTCGAGTCGCAACTCGCGCGCCGCGTGCCCATCGCGGACCGCGAGCTCGAGGTGCCCGAACGAGTCGACGAGCGCCAGCAGCGCGCCGCTCGGCACGTCCGCATAGGTCGTCACACAAGGCACGCTCCGCCCGCCGACCAACGCCCGCCACGCGCTGGGCTCGAAGGCCACCTGCGCAGGCGCGAAGGCCACCTGCGCGGGCGCGAAAGAACTGATCGCGTTGCCAAAGTGGTCGATGTGCAACACCTCGGCGCGCACGTGTCGCCCGGCCACTTCCGGCGACGGGAAGTCGAGCAGCACGGGGTCCGTACAAACACTCCCGAGCGCCGCGCGCGCCACGCCGCGCACGAGCGCCGCCGCCGCCGGCGCGAACAGATCGCGAGCATGGAACGTCGCGCTGACGGGTCCGCGGCTCACTCGCGCGGGCTCGAGGGTCGTGAGCGCGCCGCTGGCCGCGGCCTCGCGCAGGGCCGCGGACCCGAGCGCCGCCGCGAGCAGCCCATTGTCCGGCGCCAGAAAATACTGGCCACCGTGGTCCAAGGCGAGGATGCGCCGCCCCGAGCCGACCCCGGGGTCGATCACCGCCACATGGATCGTGCCGGGTCCGAAGTGGCGCCAGGCGTGGCGCAGATGGAATGCGCCGCCGAGCACGTGCTGGGGCTTGACTGCGTGGCAGAGGTCCACGATGCGCGCCGCCGGAGCCTCGCGCAGGACCACGCCGTGGACCGTCCCGACATAACCATCGACCACGCCAAAGTCGGTCGTCAACGAGACGACCGGCCCGGCCGTCGATGGAGCGGACGCGCCAGGACACTCGAGGGTCGAGCTCACCGCGTGCGGTCTCCGAGCATCCCGAGGGTCGCGCCCTGATAAGCGGGCTCATCGGCGCCGGTGCTCGTGCCGAGGTCGCGCAGGAGCGCGTCGACCTCCTTGGGCCCGCCCCATTCGCCGAGGGCGAATCCGACACGTCGCAAATCGGCGGCGCGCGCGCGCTGGGGCGGACGCACGACCCAATGGCGCAGGACCTGGGTGCCGCGGGTCTCGGCGACGACACCTGCCGCGAGGAACGCGAGGTCCGCGTCGAGGTCCCAAACGGCCGCGGCCATGAGCCCATCCACCGCGCGATGGTGGCCGCGAACGAGGGCCGCAGCGGCGTAGAGGTTGGCGATGTTCGAGCCGTCGAACGGGAAGGCGAGCGCGAGGGCCTCGAGGTCCGCGGGCGTCGGCTGTCGGCCGAGCGCGCGCAACACGCGGAACGTGTCGAGCGACCCCGGGTCCATCTGCGGCAGGGCTTCGCGCAACACGGCGGTGTCCGAGCTGCGACCGTACAGGACGAGGATCGCGGCGCAGTTCACGCGATCTTCGCCACGCAATCCCGGCAGGATCGACTCGAGGAAGGTCACGACGCTGCGATCCGGCGCCGCGCGCTCGAAGACCTCGAACAGGTAGGACACGAGGGCGACCTGGCGCAGCTCGAGCGGCGCGGTGATCAAGGCCTCGGCCTCCGGCGTCGCGGAGGCGTCCCCCATGCGCAGCCGCGCGATGATCGCGTTCGCCTGCACCCAGGGCTCGGGGTCGCGTGTCAGGTCGCGCAGGACGGGCAGGAAGTCGATCTGCGCCGAACATCCGACGGCGAACGCGGCGTTGGCCCGGTCGCGGGCGATGTCGCTGCGAAAGGCCTCGCTCAGCGTGTCTTCGTAGGGGCTGCCGACGCGATTGAGCAAGCCCGCGACGGTCGGGCGAACCTCCGGGACCACCGCCGCCGCTGCGAGCGTCGCGGGAAAGCGGCGCCACTCGCCGCCGTTCGCGATCGCTTGCACGAGGCGCATCCACTCGGCCCGATTCGAGGGGCGCCAGACCCCTGAATCGACGAGCCTCTCGACGATCTCGGGCATCAGCTGCACCGCGGCGTCGATGCGCGCGGCGGGGCCGCCGGACGCCATCAGGACCTCCAGCATGTGATCGCGCGCCGCGCCGTGCGCGAGGCGCCCGCTGCACAGCAACACGAACCCCTCGAGGAATTTCTGGTCCTTGGCGAGCTCGTCGACTCGCACGAGGCGCCAAGGGCGTCCGTCGACGGTGCCGTAGAGGCGCCCGGCTTCCCAACGCAGGTGGTAGAGCTGGCGCCACAGAAGCGGCGGCAAGGTCCCATCCGGGTCGACGGCGTGGGCCAGGACCTCGCGCGCCTGGGCCGCGACGAGGCCCGCGCCCTCTGCCAAGCGCGCGAGCATCGCGCGCGACGCGGGCTGGTTCACCCGCGCGAGCGCGACGAGGCACGCCGCCTGCAGTTCGCCTGACTCCGCGAGCGCGAGGCGCTCCAAGAGGCCGAGGGCGTCGCCGATACCCTCGCCCAGCTCCCCGAGCCCGAGGATGGCCGCCGTGCGGTCCTCGGTTGCGCCCTCTATGGCGGCCGCGACGAGCGCGGGACGTTCGCCGTACGCGTGCGCCGCGCCGACCGTGACGAGCGCCACGGCGCGCCGCGGATCCCCGGGGCGCAGGGACTCCAGTTGCAGGCGCGCGGACTGGGCGCTCGCGGCGTCAAAGGCCACCCGGCGGTCCCGTACGACGAGATGGACCCCGGTGGAGAGGAGCGGTTGGCCGCCCTCCTGGACGGCGAGCGCAGGGGCCCGCGTGGCCGCCGGGAGCAGCGTCGCCACGCTTCCCGGCGCAGCGAACACGGACCACACGGTCGTGGCCGCGATCACCAGCGGGAAGACGAGTTGGATCAGGGAGGCGTGATTCATCGCGGGCGAGAGCTCCGTACTTGCTATCGGCCGGGGGCCGCGACTTCAGGAGTGCGGGTGGCAGCAATGTGCCCCCCGCGCCCTTTGGAACCTCCTGCGGCGCCGCCATCGGCGCCCCCATGGGCCCACCAGGTCACTCGGGTTCAACGAGGTCACTCAGGGTCACCCAACAGGGCGATGAGCTCAGCCTTCCGGCGGTCGCGGGTCGCGGCTTGGCGGGCCTCCAGGTTGAGGCGCAGGACGGGCTCCGTGTTCGACATCCGGACGTTGAACCACCACCAGTCCTCGTCGCCGAGCCCACCGAATTCCACGGTGATGCCATCGAGCTCGTCCTGGCGTCCGGCGGCGTATTCAGCCTTCAGTTCGGCGATCGCGCGCGCCTTGTCCTCGACGTGGAAGTTGATCTCACCCGTCGAGTGGTAGCGCCGCAGGTCCTCGACCAGCGCCGAGAGCGGTCGCCCCGCGTTCGCGCGCCGCGCGAGCAGATTGAGCGCCGTGACCATCGCGATGTCCCCGGAGTCACACACGAAATTGTCGCGGAAATAGAAGTGCCCGGACAGCTCACCGCCGAAGACCGCGCCGTGTTCGCGCATGGTCGCCTTGATGAAGCTGTGGCCGACGCGGTCGCGCAGGGCCACGCCGCCCGACTCCTCGATGACCTGCTTGACGACCCACGACGAGCGCAGGTCGTACACGACCCGCGCGCCGGGCTCGCGTTTCAAGAACTCGCGCGCGAGCAGCGCGGTCATGAGGTCGGCCGTGATCGTACGCCCCGTCTCGTCGACGAAACAACAGCGATCACCGTCGCCGTCGAAGCTCATACCGACATCGGCGCCGGAGCTGCGCACGAGCTCGCGCACCGGGTCGAGGTTCGCTTCGATGAGCGGGTTGGCCTCGTGGTTCGGGAACGTCCCATCGGGCTCCAGGAACAGAGTCTCGGCCTGGACCTTCGGCAGCTTCGGCAGGATGCTCGGCAGCGTGTACCCCGCCATGCCGTTGGCGAGGTCGATCGCGACTCGGATCGGACCCTCGAGGTCCGCGAAGCGCGCCACGTGCTCGGCGTAGGCAGACAGGAGATCGAGCTCCGAGAGGCTGCCACGCCGCGCCACCGGGCCTGGGTAGGGCTCGGCGCACATGCGCTCGATGTCGGCGATGCCGTTGGCCTTGGAGATCGGCTTCGCGCCCCGCGAGGAGAGCTTCATGCCGTTGTACTCGCCCGGGTTGTGGCTCGCCGTGACGCAGAGGCCGCCATCGACGTCCTGTGACCCGATGGCGAAATACACCATCGGCGTCGACGCCAGACCGATCGAGACGACATCGCAGCCGGCGTCGAGGATGCCCTCGATGACGGCGCCCGCGATCGACGGCGAGTGTGTGCGCACATCACGCCCGACGAGCAGACGCCGCGCCTTCAGGAGGCGCGCGAACGCGTGCCCGATCTTGCGCGCGATGTCCGCGTCGAGCTCGCTCGGCACGAGGCCGCGGATGTCGTAGGCCTTGAAGATTCCCATGGTTGGAGGCAGGGTTGCGGAGCGGGAATCGTTCAGGCCTTCGACGCCGCCAGTGACTCCATGGACGCGGCGAGGCCACGGTCGAGCTCGGCGAGGAAGTCCTCGGTGGTGAGCCACGGCGTCTTCTCGCCGATCAGCATCGCGAGGTCCTTGGTCATCTTGCCCGCCTCGACGGTGTCGACGCAAACACGCTCGAGGGTCTCTGCGAAACGGGTCACCTCCGGCGTCTTGTCCATGCGGCCGCGGTGCGCGAGGCCCTGGGTCCAGGCGAAGATCGACGCGATCGGGTTGGTCGACGTCTTGCGCCCTTTTTGGTGCTCGCGGTAGTGACGCGTGACGGTGCCGTGGGCGGCCTCGGCCTCGATCGTGTCACCGTCGGGCGTCATCAAGACGCTCGTCATCAGGCCGAGCGAGCCGAACCCCTGCGCGACGGTGTCCGACTGCACGTCGCCGTCGTAGTTCTTGCAGGCCCACACGAACGCGCCGCTCCACTTGAGCGCAGAGGCGACCATGTCGTCGATGAGGCGGTGCTCGTAGGTGATCCCGGCTTTGTTGAACGCAGCCTCGAACTCGGCCTCGAAGATCTCTTGGAACAGGTCTTTGAAGCGCCCGTCGTAGGCCTTGAGGATCGTGTTCTTGGTGGAGAGGTAGACGGGCCACTTGCGTGAGAGGCCGTATTTGAGGCAGGCGCGCGCGAAGCCGCGGATCGACTCGTCGAGGTTGTACATCCCCATCGCGACGCCGCCGGCCGGGAACTGGAAGACCTCGCGATCGATGGCGGGCGAGCCGTCGGCGGGCTCGAAGCGCATCGTCAGCTTGCCCGGGCGGTCGACGACGAAGTCCGTCGCGCGGTATTGATCACCGAAGGCGTGACGCCCGATGACGATGGGCTCGGTCCAACCGGGCACGAGCCGCGGCACGTTCTTGCACACGATCGGCTCACGGAAGACAGTGCCGCCGAGGATGTTGCGGATGGTGCCGTTCGGGGAACGCCACATTTTCTTGAGGCCGAACTCTTCGACGCGCTGCTCGTCGGGGGTGATCGTGGCGCATTTGACCCCGACACCGAATTTCTTGATGGCCTCGGCCGCGTCGATCGTGACCTGGTCGTCGGTGGCGTCGCGGTGCTCGATTCCGAGGTCGTAGTAACGCAGGTCGACGTCGAGGTACGGGAGGATGAGGCGCTCCTTGATGAACGACCAGATGATGCGAGTCATCTCGTCGCCGTCGAGCTCGACGAGGGGGGTTACGACCTTGATTTTCGGCATGGGGGAGGGGGTACGAGGCGCGGAGTGAAGGCGAACAGTCTAACGTCGAGGTCGGGAGCTTGCTGGGGGGGGTGGGTTTTGGGGTTGGGGGTTGCCAGAGAGTGCGAGTGAGCGTCAGGCGCTCGAACGTCGCTGCGCAGGCGGGACGCGCGGGCAAGCGCAGTCCCAGGCGGCAGACCGCCTGTCACAGCGCTTGCGAGGCGCGGCCCGCTGCGCTGCGACTTGCCGCCGGGGAATGATGCCCCCTGCCCGCCCGCGAAGTCGCGGGCGGGTGGGCCAATGGCGTTAAGCTCCCAGACGCAACTCAACCGTCGTGGCTGCACCCGTTTTCTGCGGGTGCCCACGCGCTTGCGCGCGTTCTTCGGCGAGCAGCGGCATCGACAGACGCGTCCGTCGGGGTCGCACGAAACGGGATGCGAGTGCCCGTAATCGCCTAGCCCTTAATCCAGCGTCCGGGGTTTGATCTAGCCTCGGTCGAGGCCGTGGACATACCGGTAGCGTCTGGCTTCGCGCCATTTCTCAACTGTGAATGTGATCGAGTCGCCTACTCGAACCGAGGCCGCTTGAAGTGCTGGTGAGCATTGAGGATCTGAGTGATCCACGCCGGGCAAGCCAGAAATCGGTGCACGATACCTCGCGCCGTTTCGACGATCTGGCACGGGATGTCAATGACGCATGCGACAAATCGACGGAACTCCATCTTCCTCAACCTCTTGCCCGCGCCCTTGTCTGGCCACAGCTGCGCAGCCCATGGCTTTAGATTCCACGCGAGGCAAGCCACCACCATGTACGTGTCGTGGGCCTCGAGTGTGTCGCAAGGCATCCTCATCGCGTGAATGCCATTCTTCGTTTGCTCGATGAGGTTCTCCTGGTTGCAGCGATCATTCGATTCCCGGATCACCGCGCGAGCGCTCAAAATGGAGCTACTCACGTTAGTGATGTAGAAGTGGAATCGAATCTCGGGGACGAGTAGTCGCTGTCCATCGTGGACGTTGATCGTCTTGCGTAACACGATCATCCTGAAGGACTGCTTGCACTTGGTGGGCTGGTAGGAGAACTCTGCGAATTCCTCCATTGCCAATTCGAGATGCTTGTATCCCCGCTCCGTGATGACGCGGCGCTTCACACGCGGCTTGCGCTGGCCCCTACGGGTACCGGACTTCTTGCGCCGAGAGCCTGCTCCTGCTCGCTTCTTGCGCTCCAAAGGCCTCCAAGACTGCCCAGGAAGGCTTTCCGCGAGGTTGACGAGCGACGGGTGTGCGGCCATTCCGAACACAAACTCGACGTCGCGCTTGCACCAGTGATCAAAGTCTTCGGTCAGTGCGAAGGCAGTGTCTCCACGAAGGCACACCTTGCGGAACCCGGCCTCGAGGACAACATCCACTGCTGGATCGAGGTACTCAAAGCACCCATCGTGTGACGGGCGGTTGCCCGGTCGGTTACGTGTTTAGAGGATCTCTCCGGTGTTTGCGATGCCCACAACGAGCGGCGCAAAACCCCAGATCCCCTTATAGCTAATCTCCATTCATTCCTTTCACTTACCGTTGGTCCCATCGATCGTCTCGTCGACGTCGATGATCGCGCGGCGAAAGCAATTCGAATCGTCCTTCTTCCATACTTTCACTCGCGCGACGTCGATCGCTTCGGACAGATCGTCAATCTGCGTACGATCGAAACGTCGAAGGAAGTCACCTCCAGTCGTGGGATCGGGAATGCGAGTGGCCCCGAGCGCATCCATGTACGCCGCATCCTGACGCCGCAATTCGAGGTCATCGAGCATGCGTCCGCCTGCAACGACGTTGTAGGCGATGCTCAGGACATAATCGGAAACCGTGTAGGGACTCGGCCCCTTGAACACGCGCACTGCCTCGTCGATCAACTTGGGAAGCCCAAGCTGACGCGCAAGACGGTGGATCAAGCCGATGCCACCGTGGTTCGTGGCGCTGCTGCGCTCTGCCACCTCAAAAACCTCGTTGCCGCGCGCGAGCATGGGGCGGTCGGGGTTGCGGCGCTCGCTTTCGCGGTCGAGGCGCTCAAGAACGTCCGCTTGGCGGCCGTCGATCGTGTCGGTATGATTCTGCTTCACCTGGAGTGCTGGTTTGTAGGCCTACGGTTGGCTTTTGTAAACACTCGTACACCTGCTCTAATCCCAGCATTCCAGGTGTTTCTCGCATCTTGTTCGAATCATCGGACGCTGGATCAAGGCCTAGCGACTCGCGGGTCGGCTTTCATGAACTTGGGTGGGCGTTCAAGCCGGTGTAGAGCTCACGACTGCGCGTCGGCTTTGACTGGCGCTTTCACTGCAAGGTCAGCGCGACGGCGTTGCTAGCGGCGAGACCTCCCTGCCAACGGCAAAGGGCCTGGAATGCCCATGTCTCACCCACTAGAAAGCCGATATTAGGGACGTCGACGCCCATCCCTGTGACGGTGCCACTTGGGGCTGGCAACGGAAAAGCCCCGAGTCGCAGACCCGGCCCGGTCAAGCACAGTCCGCCGCCGACTCCTGGGCCGACAGGCGTCGTGGACCCGACCCGAGTTGCCGCCAGGATTCCACCTTGGAACCCTATGAGGTTCGAGAGTTCGCACGTCAGGCCACCGAATTGGACGTCGGGCACACCGGTGATGGCGAGCCAAGGTCCACCTGGGGTGCCTGTGCAATGTAGCTGCCCGCGAGGTTGTTCGAAGACGTAAGCCCTGCCGGGTCCGACGACACCGTTGAGGACGTCACCTCCCGAATCGGTCGCGACGAAGACCCCGTCACCGAACGCCACGTCCCGAGCTAAGGCAGATTGCACCTGATCGCCTGGCGCGAGGCCCTCGAGTCGTGCAGTCGAAAGGCGCTGGGTCTCGATCCAGGTCCCCTGACCCAGCTCGAACAAGTACGCCTGGCCCACGTACGGCCGATTCCCGGCCCCGCCCCTGGCAGCATCTGCTCCGACGAGCATGCGAGAGCCTTCGAGAGCGATACTGATTCCAAAGTGATCCGACGCGTTGGCGTAGGTCGCCGCGTTGCTGGCCTGGAGGATCTGGTGCAGCGACCAGCTACCGCCGAAGCCACCGACACGCCTGTAGACGTAGACTTGTCCTGGCACGGGGAAATTCAAGTAGGGAATTGCAGGCCGCCCTACGGCAAGCCAGTCACCGGATAGAGCCAGCGCGTAACCATGCGAATAGTTTTCGAGTGCCGGCTCGAACAGGTAGGCCACTTCCGACCAGACCATGTTCGACTTCTCGAAGACATGAATGGTCGAGCGGCCGCTACTGACTGCGACTGTATCTCCGTCCATCACCACTCGGATTCCCAGATTCCACGGTCCATTTGGAGCGAAGCTCTGCAGGCTCGGAGAGAATAGCTCCGCCTCCAACGCCCAGTCACCGCTGGCGGCCTGACGTCGGTACACATAAACCGCTCCCGCATCAACGACATAGAAGTCCTCTCTCGGTGCACCGACGACGGCACCATCTCCGCTGACCGACGTTGCGCCGCCAAAACCTGCATAGGTCATGGGACGGGGTGACACCAAAGTCTTGGTCAGGGCCCACGTGAGGCCCTGGCGCTCGTAGATGTACGCCTGACCGCTCAACCGCCCGTTGGTAAAGTCCCAACCGTCGCCGACGATCAAAGTGTCGTCGTCGACCTCGATGTTCATGGCAGCATGCCCGAATCTGGTCAGAGGCGATAGCCTACTGGAACTCGGTGAGGACAGGGTCTGCGAGAGTTCGTAACCGGCAGACGACCGCCGGTAGACATAGATCATCCCCAAGCGCGGTGAATGAGCAAGGCGCGGATCGATGTGGATGGGTGCGCAAACGAAGAGCCACGGACCGAATGCTCGCGTTTGAGCGCCATATCCGAAAGGAGCTGGATTGCTTTCCGTGAGCTGCTCCGTCTCGGTGAGTATGGGCGTCTGCGCGTGGCCCACTCCCGAGGCAAACTGGAAGTTCGCGACGAAGGTGATGATTCCGAGCACACACTGCCCGGGTGGACTGAGTTGAATCGTCGCAGCTCGGACTTTCATGTTGTTAGCCATCATTCATCCTCATTGGCTTCAAAGCACCCCATGTCAACGATGGCTCCAAGGACGTTGCCCCCGTCGATCCCACCCATCAGAGTGCCAGAGAAGGCGTTCATCTCCCTCGGTAGCAAGCTGAAGTCGAATGCGATCGAGGGCAGAAGAGGACCAGCACCATCCATCGACAGGAGATTGGTGTACTCATTCGGAAGGAAGTTATCGTCTCCAGTGTTGAGGCACACGGAGTTTGTGCCAAGGCGTAGATCGCGTGTCGGTCCGTTCACGAAGTTCGGGTTGTTCGCCACCACGAGTTGCCCCCACCAGATATACGGTGGATTCGGTACCCCTGGCGTGAGCACGTGCTCGATGCAGCAATGATCCGCCTGCACCAGCGGCTGTGTTCCGGCTGTGAAAGGGGCACCCGGACCCCCGAAGCTCCCAGGCAATGGCGCAGGCGGATTGCCGAGCCTTCGTGCAGTGTTTTCTGCCACATCGGTGTTTCTCAGGAACACCTCAGGAAAGCTCGTAATACTAGAAAGATCCGCGTAGAACCCTCCACCACCGCTGATGAGCGATGAGGCACTTGCAATCGCCTGGTTGAATGCGATCGTGCAATTGATGACATCTACTCGCGCCGAGGCCGTGCTCGGATCTCGCATGAAAGCCATACCTCCCCCGGCTTGCGCAACATTGTCATGGACCAAGCAATTGACGAAGTCGACTGGTCCGTTCTGCTCCCGGGTCGTGATCGCGCCGCCAAATCGCGCAGCGCGATTGAACTGAAAGAGGCAGTTGACGAAGGTAAGACGATTCGTTGCGTTGTTGCTCGATTCGCGAATGAACAAGCCGCCGCCTTCGCCTTCGTCCACATTGGGGTCACTGCCATAGACCCAATTGTTCCGAATGATACACTTGCTCCAAACGGCCTGGATATTGCCCCCAGGCTGCGGCGCGTCGACGAGGTTGGCTGCGCCATTGATCCAGACGCCACCTCCCTGCTTCTTCGCGCGGCATTCTTGAACCGTTACGTTACGAACCTGAACGCCGAGCTGCCCGAAGAGGGACGGTCCACCTGGAGTTGGAGTCGGAAACGGCCCCTCGAAGTAGATGCCACCACCTTGATCAGTGAAGCGAAAACCGATAGGAAAGCCAACGAGGGGCCCACCATCTGCATGGCCATACTCGACAGTGAATCCGTCCAGCCTCCAGTCGTCGGTGTCATCGAACGAGAAGACGACGTTGTACGAGTCGTCGCTTCGCCCGCTCATCGTTCCCGGGATACTGTCGTTGAGGAGGTCGCCGCTGAGTGTCGTCTGACTGAACAGACTTGCGCGTTGGCTACGGAGGGTCTCGGTCCCGGCGAATCCGCCATAGACATGCACGTTTTCCCGCATCAAGAAGGGCACCGAGCGATTGGTGGCGGTCACTGGTGCCCCTGAGGGGATGGTCACCGGAGTGTAGCGCCCCGTACGAACCCAGACTTCGGCAGGTGCGGCCTGACTGGTGGTCATCGCGTTTGCAGCCGCTTGGATTCCGAGATTCAAATCTGGGAAAGCGTTTACCCACGACTGACCATCCGGACTGACTGAAGTGGATGCGGCATCCACGGCAAAAACGCCCAGTGGAAGTAGCTGCGCGTGCGCTACGCTCTCCCCCGCGAAGAGGGTCGCGAGTAGGAGGAATCCAGACCTAAGTCGCTGACCAAACGCTACGCTCCATGCCCTGTGCTCCATGCCCTGTGCTCCATGCCCTGTGCTCCGTGCTCCGTGCTCCGTGCTCCGTGCTCCGTGCTCCGTGCTCCGTGCTCCGTGCTCCGTGCTCCGTGCTCCGTGCCCTGTGCCCTGTGCCCTGTGCTCTGTGCTCTGTGCTCTGTGCTCTGTGCTCTGTGAGCGTACATGATCTCGTCCCTGTAGATGGAAGAGTGCGCGCCGACTGCGCACCCGTGACAACTTGACGCTACAGTAGAGTGCAGCGCCTGGCAAGGCCCACTGCAGATTTTGGGTGGCGACAGCGAGCAGCCGCGGCGAAGAATAGGAGATCCGAGTACCAATGGTGACCCATATCGAGGGCGACGGTGGCCCATGGCCGGCAGTGGCAGGCGGCCAGTGCGGGACTGATCCCTCACCTGGCAAGCACGCCCTATGGTGGCTCTCGGACGGGCGCGATGGGTAGAGGCGCAGTGTGCAGTCCGAGATGCCGTAGGATCCGGCGAATCGAAGTCGCCTAAGTGATCGCCACGAGCATGTGTCGGCGCGAGCCGCAGCGAGGACTGCGCACCCGGCAAGGCACGTGGGCCAGGTCCCCACAACAGGTCGCCGCCTCGCGCAGCTCTTGCTCGACGTAATTCCGGCGCGTGCGGCCACTGTGCCCGTCTACGAAGCGGACGAGGAGGGGCTCCAATCCTCCTCCGCGAGCACGGTCAGGGCGGCGCGTCTGAAATGGCGGACGTTGGCGGCCTGGGCGATTCCCAGGACCCGGGCTTGGAGGGAGACTGGAAGCGCGCCTGGTGGCGCGGACTGGATCCACTATCGAGTGCGGCTGCGTTCCCGTACTGGCGGGAGGCGGAAGGGAATACGGCCGGTTGAGTCCGGAGGTGCTCGTAGCGGGTGTGGGCGCGATGGTGCGGAATGCACAGCGTGCGCTGTTCCGGATCGCGTTCGAACGCGCTCCGTTGTCGTTGTACGAAGAGCTTCCGGCGGCACGTCGACGAGTGGCGGGTCCGCGAGCGGGTCACCGGATTGGGATGACCCCTCGAGCGGGACAGGCCGGAAGCTTTGAGGCCTAAAGAGTTGCTGTGGCGTGTCGAGTTTCGTGGCGAAGCCGTCTCGCCCGCATACACGTGTGCCGCTCCCGCGGCCGCCAGGACTTCTCAGGCGCGCTGTTGCCGGCCTTGGGGAGCACTTGTTTTCGCCCCCTGTCCCGCCCGGTGCCACTCAACCGCCGAGCAGACGCACACGGCTTGTGCGCCACCACTCGCGCCAATCGCGGACTCGTTTCGCGCGCTCTGCTACGCTCGCGTTCGCGTCGAACTGGAGCGTCTCGCGTGTCAGCGCTTGTAGGGCGAAGAGCGCTTGCTCGCGCACCGCGGTGCGCTCGTCCTCGAGCGCGTCGATCAAGGCTGGGATCGCGCTCGCGCTGCCTAGCTTGCCGAGCGCCTCCGCCGCGACCATGCGCACCCAGAGATTGGCGTCCTTCAAACGCGGCAGGATGTGCGGGAGGGCGGCCGGATCACGCGCGTTGCCGAGCTCGATGACCGCGTCGACGCGGAGCCCCTCGTCGTCGCTGGCGAGATCCGGGAGGAACCTCTCCCAGCTCGGAGCCGTGGGCGCGACGGGCGCCGCGACCGCGGGCGCGGCTGCCGGCGCGCCTCCCGCCGCCACGCGCACTCCGACCGTGCGCAGGTTCTCCTCCATCGCGATGAGGCGATCGCCGAGCATGCGCAGGTCGACGTCGCGGGCGGCGATGCTTGACTTCGCCTCGCCGAGCGCCTGGCGCGTCTCCGCGGCGACCTGCTCCGCGCGCGCTGAGAGGCCTTCGATGTCACGCCGCAGTCCGAGCTCGCGCTCGCGGGCTGTCGCGAGCTCGGCTCCGAACCCCGCGGCGCTGCGCGTGACGGAATCGTCGAGGCTCGCCGCGATGCCGCGCGCCTCGCCGCGCACACCTTCGATCTGGGCGCCGAGCTCGGCCGCGCCGAGGGCGCGCGCGCGGCGAGTCGAGTCGAGCTCGCCGGCGAGGCCTGCGATCTCGCCGCGCAATGTTCGTTCGACCTGTTCGGTGCGCTGGAGTGTCGCCCACACCCCCGCAGCGGCGATGGTCAGCGCTACGAGCCCGATCGCCGAGGCCACACCGACCGGACCCGGCGCTGTGGCTGCGCGGCGGTGTGAGTCGTGTCGCGCGGCTTCGTGGCGTGCAGCCTCCGACCGCCCATGGTCCTGGCGTGCGTCGGCGGCGCCGCTGGCTGCGCTGTGGGCGCTGGCGCTGGCGACACCCGCGAGCGCGACCTGGCCTCCGACGCCCGCTCCGCCTCCCATGGCGCTCCCCATCGCGGCCTCACAACTAGCGCAGACGACGCGGACGCCGCGTTTCACCGCCAGCCCGCGCTGGACGTGAAACTCGGGGACGGATTCGTTGCAGATGTCGCAGAAGAGGATGTCCATGGGTACGAAGCAGCGTGGATGCCCCATGGCCCGACTGGGGTGCGGGATGGCCCGACTGGGGTCGGGATGACCTGGCGGCGAAACGGGCCTGGGCGCGCGGGGAAGGCGGGGTCCCAGGGAATGGGAGGCTTGAGGGAGCCGGAAGTTCAGCCCAACCGTACGCAGAACCCAGAGGAAACCGATTGGGATCACTTGGAATGCGTCGGGCGGTCTCCGTTACGCTGGTCTCTGGGTCGCACGCTGACGGTGCGCCCGCCCCGAACTCCCGTCGTGACGAGCCCCGTGCCGACCCTCGAGTTGACCGACGCGACGCTCGAGCGTTGCGAAGCCCTCGGGCTGGTCTTTCTCGCGCGCTTCTTCGAGGTCGAGCTCTCGCGACGCCCCGAGAACGACGAGGTCCTGGCCGAGCTCGGGCACTTGTACACCCGCCTGGGCCGCTATACGGAGGGCTTGGCGGTCGATCAGCGCTTGGTGGTCCTCCATCCCGAGGACCCGACGGCGCGTTACAACCTCGCCTGCTCCCTCGCTCTCACCGGCGACCTCGACGGAGCCTGCGATGCGTTGGGCGAGGCGTTCACGCTCGGATTCGACGACGGCCAGCTCCTCCGCGAGGACCCGGACCTCGCTGCGCTGCACGGGGACCCGCGCTTTGACGCGCTGCTCGCGCAGGCCTCCGACGCGGCCGATTCGCCGTATGGGGATGCAGCGGACCCGGAAGACGCGTCGGACCCGTCCGACTCTGAGGGCACGGATCCGGCGGCGGACTGAGGCGGGAGCGCGCCAGCTGGCTCAGCCGTCCACGGGCGTCAAGCGTTTGTCGGCCGCGCGCGCGGTCCACCAGGCGCGCCAACGCGCGACCGCCGCGGCGCGGTCCTCGGGCGCGCCCTGGGGATGGAACCCGTTGCGCTCGCCGGTCGCATCGAAGAGCGCCTTGAGCGCGTTGCCGCGGATGCGAACGTCCTCGTGTTCGAGGCCCTCGACCAGCACCGGTAGCTCCGACCAATCGCCGAGCGCCAGGAGCGCCCGCGCGTACTCGAAGCGCAGCATCGGGTCGGCAGGCCGCGCGACCTCCCGCTTGAGGGGCGTCAAGAGGCGCGGATCGCGCTGCGCGCTGATCGTCGCGAGGCCGAAGCTCGCGACCCGCACATCCGAGTCACCCGCGAGCTCGAGCAGGGTCGGGAACGCCGGCTCACCGACCCCCACGAACCACTCGGCCTCGCGGGCGAAGGTGTTCAGGTCGCGGCTGACACGCACGGCTTGCGCGCGCGCCTCGATCTGCTCGACGAGGCCGTCACTCGGGAGGACGAACCCGTCGGGGCTCCGGAGCGCGGCCTGGGCCTTCGAGGGCTCGGCGCGTTTTTCCCCGTCCGTGATGCAACCCGCGAGGAGGGCGAACGTCAGGTAGAGGACGGCGCGGCTCGTGCGGGGGGCGCGCGCGCTGGGCGGCGATGGAGGCGGAGATGCGAAGAGGGGCGATGCAGTCATGGTGAGATCTCGACGGGGCGGCGCCCCACCGGGAGGATCGGTCCAATCGGGCGCCAGCTTGCCCAGCGAGGGGGCCAAAAGCGAGTCGCGCGGGCGATGCGGAGCCCGGATAGCTGTGGAAGTGGGTACGGAGCCGCGCTCGCCGTCGTACCAATTCACACTCACTCGCGTGTCCCAGTAACCCGCGGCGTACCCGCAGGGTCAGTGTCCGTGGAGGGACATGGAATGGCGCGATCAAGTCGCTGCGACCGGCCGGGGAGTTGGAAGGCCTCCCGAAGTGCGTCGTTCCGTTCCGCCGCGCGCCCATGGGTATTCCATCGGACGGTCGCTCCAACCCAGGTTCTTGGAGGCATGACGCCGGCTCCGATGGCATTTCCCCGGGCCGAGCCTGTGTCACGGATCTTGCAACGAGAACGATCATTCTGCATCGATGGACATGCGACGCAGGTGTTTCGCATCGCCATGGTCCGCCTCCTCGCTTCGGCGAGTTGGACGCTGGTCGCGCGCTAGGTGTGCAGGACGGACGCCGCGTGCGCGAGAGCATTCCATCGTCACCATCAAGAGCTGATCGCGGAGTCAGAGGACTACGCGCGCGCGGCGACCACGGTCACCGATACAGCCGTCGCGAGCATGGTGGACTGGCGACGCCGCGAAGCGCCTGGCGCGACTCCCTGACTTCAGTTTGTGGATGAGTACGACAGTGAGCGCGGCTCGGTATCGCCTGCCCCGCGCCCGATGGCGCGGCAGTTCTGGACGGTGACGTTGCGCACGACCCAGTCGTAGGACCCGGCGGAGGAAGAAGGGGGCAAGTTGGGGACGCTGTCGAAGTAGATCCCACCGCCGTCGTAGCGATTTGCTGGCCACCCGGTCGCCGAGGAACCAGGCGTCCAGACGTTTGCATTGCCGAACTCGACCGTGAACGAGTCGAGGACCCAGTTGCTGACCGTGAGGGTGGGGTCGAGCGGGTCATTGGCCGGAACGGTGACGACGTGGTAGGAGTCGTCCACGAGGGTGCTGACCGCGCCTGGCTGGCTGTCGGCGAGTGCGTCGCCGGAGAGGATCGTCTGGGCTGCGCTTCCCTGGCGCTGCTGAAGACTGGTCTCGGTTCCGACGAATCCGCCCTCCACGGGAGCGAAGCGATCCAGGGCGCCCCGCCTAACAGAAGGATGCGCGGCCGCGAGCCGCGCGTCAAGAGGCCGCATAACAACCCGACCCAGATCCGCCGCCCACGCCCCGGAATCAACTTCGGCCTGGTTCCTCCGGACTCAGGCGCGGCAGTCCGACCCGCCCCCCGAATGAATACGGCCGGAAGGCGTCGCGGTCGAGGGAGGCTTCGTGGTGGGAGGCGAGGCCCAGGGCTAGGAAGGTGGCGAGGAGGGAGGAGCTGCCGGTCGAGAGGAGGGGCAGGGTGAGGCCCGTCATGGCAGGAGGCCCAGGTTGGCCGAGACTTTGATGAGGAGGTGTGCGCCGAAGTAGATGGCGACGCCGCCAACGACGAGGCGGCCGAAGCGGCGGATCGGTGCTCGAAGGACGGCACTCTGGACCCCGAGGTCCGTTGACAGTCGCGGGTGTGTCCCGTCTTGAGGCAAATGGCGAGTCGTTGGGGTGGCACCCGCCTCGCTTGACGAGCACCCGAGCGCCAGCGCGGGCTCGGGCGTGGTGGTCGCCGAGGACACAGGTGTCTTCGGACGGTATCAGGGGACGCAAGGTTCCAACAGAGCGCCGGAGTGCCTGCGAACTGCGCCAGGACGAAGGGCGGTCAGCGGTCCCGCGCGCGCTGGCCGCGCTGACCGTGGGATCCGATTCAGGGCCGCGTTGCCCGAGCTGCGGCCACCCAAGGCCAGGTCAGCAACACCGCCCCCAAGGCGAGCAACCACGGCCCCAGCCAGTGCGGGCCATCCGCGGGTCGCGGCCCGTCAGCGCCGGACGGAACCGGCCAGGGGAGGCTCGAGCGCTCGTCGAGCGAGGCCTCCGCGGGGCGCGGGGCCCGCAGGCTGGTGCGAGCGAGGGTGACCGCGGCGCGCGGGTCCTCGACCGTCGCCGAGAGCACCGACCAGCGGGGGCCCCCCGCACGCAGGAGCTCGGCGAGGTCGGCGATCCGGCGCTCGGGGACCCCGGGCAAGGGCGCGGGCCAGAGCGCGACGCGCGCCAGCTCGGCCCCGGGCCGCGCGCGGCCGAGGTGGTCGGCGTCGCCTGCCGACCACAACACGAGCTCGAGGTCCACCGGCCAGTCGAGTCCCCCACCCAACATCACCACTTCGCCGACGCGGGCCCCGGCGCTGGCGCCGCGCGTGCCACGATCCGCGGGCGCGTCACCGAGCTCCAAATCGACGGTCCAGCGGAGGTCGGGGCGCCGCCGCTCGCGGGCGCGCTCGGAGCACGCGAGCAGCGCCGGCGACAAGAGCTCGGGGTGCCACACGAGGGCCGTACACCAATCCTTGCGCGGCAAGGTCGCGAGCGTCGCGACGAGCCCGTTGCCGCGCTCGGCGACGGCGAGCAGCGGCGCGCCATCAGGGGCGATCCACGCTGGCTCGGCGCCGTCGGTCAGGACGGCGCGCGCGGCGCGCTCGACGGGTCCGCGGGGCGGCGCGGGCGCAGCTCCTGCGAGGGCCCGCGCCAGCTCGCGCGCGACCGCGGCGCTGCCACGGGCGGCGGTGGGCCCACCCGCCGCTGTGCCATCCGCCGCTGTGCCGACAGCCGCTGTTCCGACCAGCGGCGCATGGGACGACGCCCCGCCAGCCGGCTCGAACGTCGTGTTCGAGCGCACACGTTCGCCGTGAAGCGTGCTGCGGAGCAGCTCGGCGAGGCCACCGAGATCGCCTCCTGGCACGAGGGTCTCGCCGGGCTCGAGCAGGCTGCTCAAAAACGAAGCGCCCTCGTCGAGGTCCCCGATCTGGACGAGGGTCAGGTCGAACCCAGCCGCCACGAGCGCCTCGCGCACGACGACAGGGTCACGGTAGGAGCGATCCGCGAGGCCGTCACTCAAAAGGATGACCTGCGCCCGGGACGCGCTCGAGCTCATGCCACCAATCGGGGCCTCGCCGGCACTCGGGGCCTCGCCGGCACTCGGGGCCTCGCCGGCACTCGGGGCCTCGCCGGCACTCGGGGTCAGGCCAGGGGCGCTGTCGGGCCGGTCCGTGTGTGCGCCGCGCTCGCCTTGTTCCGCCGCGAATTGTTCGAGCGTCGCGAGGATGTCGGTGAAGCCCCCCGGCGCCTCGACGCCGAGCACGCGGCCGAGCTCGGACAGGCGCTCATCGGCGGTGCCGTCGCGCGCCTCGAAGACGACGTCCTTCAGGTAACTCGTGAAGAAACGCAGGAGCACCGCGTCCTCGAGCGGCACCTCGGGCACGACCTCGAACAGCGCCCGGCGCACACGCCCCCACAGCTCGCCGCGCATGCTGCCCGAGCCATCGACGAGAAAGTGCACTTCGCGCGGCGGCCGATCCTCGGGTTCAGCGGCGAGCGCCGCGAGGTCGGCGAGGGCGCCGTTGTCGACGCGGAACAGCTCGTAGCCTGCGGCGTGCACCCAGCCTCCCCCGCCGCGCACGAACTCCTCGACCTCGCGCGCGGGCAGGGCTGCGAACGGCACTCCGATGGAGAGGAGCACATCCGCTTCGTGCAGGTCAGCCGCGAGGGCCCCCGTCGTGCTGGCGGTCCAGGCCAACGCCGAGCTGCTGGCCGTGTCCGCGAGGGCGCGCTCGAGGAGCGCGGCGATCCCGGCCTCGGGGACGACGGCGACGATCCGCACAGGGTCTCCGACGTGCACGGTGGTCACGAGGCGATCGTCGTGCGGCAACGTGTCGGCGAAATCGCGCGGACGGACACGGAACTCAAGGGCCGTCGGCCCCGCGGGCAGCGCGGGCAAGCGCAACGTGACCTCGCGGACGAGCGGCGCTGGGCTCACGACGGGGCCGGCGAGCGATCCGCCGTAGGGGTTCGATCTGCTCGGGTCACTCGTGGTGCCTGACTCACTCGCAGGAAATGGCTCGAGGGTCGCCGCGAACAGCAGCGCGCCGGCGTCCTCTCGCGTTCGGGCGTCGCCTCCTCGGGGGCCGGCGGCGGACAACACGCGCCGCTGGACCTCGAGCACGAGCGGGCCGGGATCGAGACCGTCCTGGGCCGGCCACCACGCGATCCTGCAGCCGACGGCGAGCGGCACGCCTGCGGGCACACTCTCGGGCGCGCGCACCTGCACGAGCGCGAGGTTGCCAACCGCGACCGGGCCGAGCGGCAGAGCGCGCAGAGCGACGGTCGCCCGCGCGACCCTCGCCAGCGCGCGCCTCACCGCCGGGGTCTCGCCGGTGTACGAGCCCTCGCCGAGGAGGACCAAGACCCCTGGCGGTCGGCCGGGCTCCGAAAGCGCGGAGGCCGCGACCTCGAGGGCACCCGCGAGGTCGGTGCCGAGGCGCGGACCGGGTCCGGGGAGCGTCGGCAGGCGCAGCGTTGCTGCATCCTGGCCATGTCCGCCGGCCCACACCGGGCGTTCATCCACGCGCGGCCCGTTGAACGCGGCGAGGAAATGTGCCGGCGGTCCGGCGGGGTAGATGCGCTCGACCTGCTCGGCGAAGCGGATGACGAGCAGCTCTTGGTCGGCGCGTTCGGCCTCGCGGGCCTCGTCGGCCAAGGCACGCAAAGCGTCCCGGCGCCAGCTCGGCCGGCGCGCGACCTCGCTGGCCGATTCGTCGAGTAGCACCGCCCGCAGCGGCGGTCGTGTCGGCGCGGTGTGGGCGCGGGGCGCGGGCCGACTGAGCCAGGCACCGGCGGCGAAGAGGGCCGCCGCCGCGACGGAGAACGTCGTCAGCGTGTTGCCACGTGGCGCGAGCGCGCGGACCGAGGCGCGCCAGGCGCGGCCTTGAAGTGGACGCCGCCAGCGGGGCGGTTTCATGGGTGATCCGCCGGTCGCACCGTCGCGGCCCGCGACGTCGCCCTCGGCTGGCCCTCACGCTGGGCGGCCTCGACCTCACCCGCGCTCGCCTTCGCTGTCGCGCTCGAATCCTGGCGCGTCGCAGCGGCGATCCAACCGCCGCCCAGGAGTCGGTCGCCTTGGTAGAACGCCGCCCCTTGGCCCGGGGCGACCGCGACCTGGGGCTCGTCGAAATGCACTTCCGCCACGTCACCCCGCACGACGATCGTGGCGGGCGCCGGTGTGCAGTGGTAACGGTACTGCACCTCGGCCCGCACCGTGCCGTCCGACGGCACGTCGAAACCGATCCAGTTGAGGTCGTCGGCGACCAGGGACACGGCTTTGCAATCGGCCAGGGTGCCGAGCACGACGAGGCCCTCCTCCGGGTGGATCTCGACGACGAACAGCGGCACGCCGGTCGCGACCCCGAGGCCGCGCCGTTGGCCGATCGTGAAGTGCTCCGTGCCCTGGTGCGTCCCGAGTCGATTGCCGAAGACGTCGACGAGGTCGCCGGGATGCAGCGCGACGCCGCGCTCGGCGAGCAGCTTGCGGTAGTCGTTGGACGGGATGAAACAGACCTCTTGCGAATCGGGTTTCGCGCTCGTGCGGAGGCCCGCGGCGCGGGCGAGCTCGCGCACGTGCGGCTTGTCGAATCCGCCGAGGGGCGTCGCGGTCCGCGCGAGGTGCGACTCGGGCACGGCGAACAGCTGGTAGGACTGGTCCTTGCGTGTGTCGACTCCGCGCCTCACGACGGCGCGGCCGTCGACGACGGCGATGCGCGCGTAGTGGCCGGTCGCGACTCCCGCGGCGCCGAGCTCGTCGGCGAACTCGAGGAGCTTGCCCATCTTCAGGTCGCGGTTGCAGACGGCGCACGGATTCGGTGTGCGGCCGCGGCCGTATTCGGCGACGAAGTGCTCGATGATGCCGCCGAACTCGCCGGCGAGGTCGACAGCCTGGAACGGAATCCCGAGCTTGGCCGCCACCATGCGGGCGTCGCGCGCGTCTCCCAAGGAGCAGCAGGATTTTTTGGCCGCTTCGGCCTCGTCGACGTGCACCCCGTTTCGCATGAACATCCCGACGAGGGGATGGCCCGCCTCGGCGAGCCCGTAGGCCACGACGGTGCTGTCGACGCCGCCACTCATGGCGACGACGAGGCGCTCGTCGGGGCGGAACTGGGTGGTGAACACGGGGCGTGGGTGGCTCGAGACGGTGACCGGCGCGGCGCGGATCGAGAGGCTATCGCTGGACGCAGGCCCGCTCTAGGTACCGAGAGACCTGCTACCGTCGGCTCGGGGATTCTATTAGCCTCTTCGGCCCCACCTGCGAACGGGAACTCCGCTTCCGACCGATCGTGGCCGGAGAGCCAGCGAGCCCACACGGCTCGGCAGCCTCCCTCCGGGCGCATCACCCTCGCGGGCCCGGGCCCCGAGCTCCCCAGCAACGAAGAGAACCGCGCCTCGAGAGCGCGCTGCGCCGATGATCCACGCGCCGTACACAGCACAGCCGCTGACCCTCACCGCCCTCGCGCCGCTGACCCTGAATCCCGAAGTGGATCTGGCGCCGGCGCTGGCCTTCCAGGAAACGGAAGGGGTCCCCGCCCAGCGACCGAACGCGAACCAGAAGTCCGGCGACGAGGCGCCGACCGGTTCGGGTGGGTTGCTCGGCGGCTTCTTGCCCTTCTTGGTCATCGGGGCCGTGTTCTGGTTCCTGATCATCGGGCCGGAGCGTCGCAACCGGAAACGGCGCGACCAGATGCTGACGGAGCTGAAAAAAGGCGACAGGGTCATGACGACCGGGGGCCTCTACGGGCGAATCGCCGAGCTGCGCGACGACACCGTGGTGCTGGACACCGGCGATGTGAAGCTGAAGTTCGCGCGGTCCGCGATCCAGGGTTTGTCCGAGGTGTCGGGCGACGACTCGAAGACCTGAGGCGCGGGGCCGCGGGCGCGTTCGCGCGGGCGACTGCCGCGAGTTGGCTGCGCTGGGCCCCCACTGCGGCGCTGGTGCGCTCCGCGCGGCGCCAGGCCGATACGCGACGTGTGGGCACCCGTCTCGCGGGCAGCGCGGGCCGCGGCGATCGCCGCGGCGCGTCCCATGGACGGATCACGGCGTGGCGCGGGGCCGTCGGCGAGGAGCTCGCGGCCCGCGCGCTGCGCCTCGCCGGTTACAAGATCCTCGCGCGACGCCTCGCGACCGACGCAGCCGAGGTGGACCTCGTCGCCCGCTGTCCGCGCGGGTTTTTGGTGGTGATCGAGGTCAAGACAGCGGTGATCGGACACGAGGGCGAGCCGCGCTTCCGGCCGGGAGGGCACCTCGGGCCGAGCCAACTGCGACGCCTCGAGCGGGCCGCTCGCCAGCTCGCGAGGCGCGACGCGCGGCGCCCGAATCGAGAGACCGCGGGGTCGCGTCGCGCCGCGCAGGCGGGCGGTCCCCCGACTCGTGGCTGGCGCCTGGAGCTCGTCGAGGTGATCGTGACCCCCAGGGGATTCCGTGTGGAGCAGCGCGCCGTGGTGCGTGCTCCGCCAGCCGACGCTTCTTTCTAACGACGCTGTCAGCGGATCCGAGAGACGACTTCCCCTAAGATCGTTGCCCCGATCCTGGGCAGGGGTGCCCGATCCGCCCATGGCGCTCACGCGCGGCACCGGCGAGCGCCGATCCGGCACTGGGTAGGTGTCCCCGCACCAGAGCCCCGATGTTCCGCGTCCTCCAGCACTATTTCCCGATCCGCGCGGCGCTGCTCGTCCTCGGCGAGACCGTATTGATCGCCGCCGTGCTCGTCTGCACGATGACGCACCACCTGTGGCGTTGGCTGGACGCGTTGCCGGGCGCGGGCGCCGGCACGTTGGTGGTCGAGCGTTTGTCGCAGCAAGGGCTCTCGATCGACGACGGGTTCTGGATCACGGCGATCACGGCGCTGCTCTTGACGGTCGTGACGCAGTCCTGCATCGGCAGCAACCGGCTCTACGAGTTCCAGATCTCGGCGTCGCGTTTCGAGCGCGCCTCGCGCTTCGTCGAAGCGGCGGGCGCCGCGCTGACCGTGAGCTTCGTCGCCCTCACTCTGGCGGACAGGCTCGGTTTCGGGCGCTTGTTGCGCGTCCCCGCCTTGTCGTTGTCGCGCACGTTGCAGACAGCAGCCGGGGGTCTCGGTGGTGCATTCGCGGCAGCCTACTTTTTCCGCGGCGCTTACCACCGCTTGATCCGCCGCGCCGACCTCGACACGCGGATCCTTGTGCTCGGCTCGAAGGGGCCGGCGCACGCCCTCGCGAACCAGATCCTCGAGCACCCCGAGGCCGGGTATCGAGTCGTAGGGCTCGTCCCCGAACCCGAGGGTGACCACGGACGGCGCGACCCGAGCGACGGCGGTCCGACGCTCGTGACGTCGCCGGATGAGGCGGAGTCGGCGGCGAGCCGCGCGCTGACCTTGAAAGAGGTTTCGCTGCTCGGGCGCTCGTTCCACAACCGCGGGACCGCCATGGGCGGACGCGTGAAGGGCGCGGGTCCGGCCCTCGGCGAGGAGTCCCTCATGGACATCGTCAAGAAGCTCGAGGTGGACGCCGTCGTCGTCGCGCTGCAGGACCGACGCATGACGCTGCCGATCAAGGAGCTCTTGACCGCCAAGCTCGCGGGTGTCGACGTCCGCGAGCGCGAAGAGATCTTCGAGCAGGTCACAGGGCGCATCGCGGTCGCGGCCATGCGGCCTTCGTATTTGATCTTCAATGAGGGCTTCCGGCGTCACCCGTGGGCGGCGCTCGCGAAACGCGCGGTGGACATCGGGGTCGGCCTCGTGATGCTGGCGCTGCTCTGGCCCGTGATGCTGTTGACGGCGCTCTTGGTGCGCCTCGACTCGCCCGGGCCGATCTTGTTCACCCAGGAGCGGATCGGCCAGGACGGCAAGCCGTTCGTGCTGATGAAATTCCGTTCGATGCGGGCTGACGCCGAGAAGCTCTCGGGGCCTGTTTGGGCGAGCGAGGACGACCCGCGCATCACGCGCTCTGGGCGCTTCATGCGCAAGACGCGCCTCGACGAGCTGCCCCAGTTGTTCAACGTGCTCGCGGGTTCGATGTCGCTCGTTGGGCCGCGGCCTGAGCGGCGGCACTTTATCGATCAGCTGTCCGAGAAGATCCCGTACTTCCAGCTGCGGCACATCGTGAAACCTGGGGTGACGGGCTGGGCGCAGATCAACTATCCGTACGGGAACACGGTCGAGGACGCGCTGCACAAGCTCCAATACGATCTATTCTACATCAAGAACTACAGCGTGCTGTTCGATCTCTCGATTCTTGTCGGGACGGTCAAGACTGTGGTTCTGCGGCGCGGGACTTGAATAGTGGAGCGGGCTGCATGGCCTCGGTTGCGTAGGACCGCGGCCGTGCCGGGGCTGCCGAATCGTCGTACGGTGCCAGGTGCGCGGCGCCGATTCGCGCGCGTTCCAGGCACCCCGTGCGAATCGGCGCCGCGTACCTGGTACCGTACGACGATTCGATGACGACGATCTTCGACAAGATTCTGGCTGGCGAGGTCCCCTGCCACCGCGTCTACGAGGACGAGCATGTGCTCGCCTTCCTGGACATCTCTCCGCTGTCGCCGGGGCACACGCTCGTGATTCCGAAGGAGCGCAAGGCGCACCTGCACGAGCTGTCGGAGGCGAGCGGCGCGGCGCTCGGGCGTGCGCTCGTACGCGTGTCGCGCGCGGTGCTCTCGGCGACGGGCGCAGAGCACTACAACGTGCTGCAGAACAACGGCGCGCCGGCGCACCAGGCGGTGTTCTACGTGCACTTCCACATCATCCCGCGTATCGCCGACGCGGGCCTCGAGATCCAGTGGCGCGCGGGCAAACTGGAAGACGGCACCGCCAAGGCGTTGCTCGCGAAGCTGCATGACGCGCTCGCGACAGAGGGTCACGCCGCGCAGCAGATCGAACGTGAGGGACAACGATGAGCGGCGACATCTCAGCGGCACGGAAGTCCGGGCGCGTCCAGCCGCAAGGAGGCGGCGACCTCGTCATCGTGGGCGGTTCGATCGTGTCCGCTTACGGCGTGAGCCTCGCCGACGTCTGGATCGAGGGCGGGATCGTGCGCGCCATGGGCCCCGACGTCGCGCGCCTCGCGCCCGTGAACACCGAGCGCCTCGACGCGGCTGGCTGCCTCGTGTTCCCCGGCCTCGTCGATCCGCAGGTGCACTTCCGGGAGCCCGGGTTGACGCACAAGGAGGACCTGGCGTCGGGTGGCCTCTGCGCCATCGCCGGCGGCATGACGGGCTTCATGGAGATGCCCAACACGAATCCGCTCACGATCGACCCGGCGCAGCTCGCGGACAAGCTCCAGCGGGCCAGTGGGCGCTCGCCGTCGGACTTTGCGTTCTTCATCGGCGCGACGGCCGAGAACGCGGATCAGCTCGGTGAATGGGAGACCTTGCCCGGCTGCGCTGGTGTGAAGGTGTTCATGGGCTCGTCGACGGGCAACCTTCTCGTGCCCGACGACGCCACCCTCGAGCGTGTGTTGCGCAGCGGCAAGCGGCGCGTAACGGTCCATTCCGAGGACGACCCGCGACTCAAGGAGCGGTACGCCGCGATCGCGCCCGGCACGCATGTGCGGGAACACCATCACATCCGCGACGTCGAGTGCGCGATGCGCGCGACCCGGCGCCTGCTCCACCTCGCCGAACGCACGGGGCGGCCCGTGCACCTCTTGCACGTGTCGACGGCCGAGGAGATCGAGCTCGTGCGCGAACGCGATCTCGGCGACCTCGTCACGGTCGAGCTCACCCCGAACCACTTGTTCCTCGTGGCGCCCGAGTGTTACGACGTCCACGGGTCCTGGGCCCAAATGAACCCGCCCGTGCGGGACGCGCGACACCGCGACGTACTGCGACAGGCGGCCGCGGACGGCACGGCGACCTGCATCGGGTCGGACCACGCGCCGCACACGCGCGACGAGAAGGCGAAGCCGTTCCCGACCTGCCCCGCGGGCATCGCCGGCGTGCAGACGACCCTGCCGCTCCTGTTGACCGCGGTGCGCGACGGCTGGCTCCAGATGACGGACATCGTGCGTTTGTGCCTGCTCGGGCCGCGCCGCGTCTACGGGCTCGTTGGGCGAGGCCCCCTCGCCCCGGGTGTCGAAGGGCACGCGATCGTGGTCGACCCTAGGCGCACGGGCCCGCTGCCGCTCGAGGCGCTGCACAGCCGCGCGGGTTACAGCCCATTCGTGGGCGTCGAGCTCGCGGGCTGGCCCATCGCGACGGTGTTACGCGGCGAGGTCGTGTACCGCGTGCCGGACACAACGACGCGGGCGCACGACGCGGGAGCCGCCACAGCCCCGGGAGCAGGCTTCGTCGGCGCGCTCGTCGGGCCCGCCCGTGGACGAATGCTCGTCTTCGAGGGCTGAAGCGAACGCGCGCATCTCGCGACGACTTGGGCGCGAAGTGCCGCACGAAGGGAGTCGATGACACGGGTCGCGACCGAAACGGAGCCACGACGCGGCGGATCGCCGCCCATGTCCGCGGGAACTCGAAGGAGAGCGATTCGGCGCGCGGTCCGACCCGCTAGACTCAGTCGCAAATTTCGAGGCTCACCGCGTCAGCGGCGAGCCGCTCTCCGCCCAAACTCCAGAGGGCCTCTGGTGCGCTCGACGCGCGCGTGAGGCCCGCCCCACCGGCGAGGCGCATCCGCGCCCCTCCCCCTGCATGGCCACGATCACGATCAAGCGCGGACTCGACGTCCCGCTGCACGGCGCGGTCGCCTCCCACGAGGCGGTCGATCGGCTGGATGTCGGGCGCGTCGCGCTCCTGCCCCAGGAGTCCTGGGGCATCAAAGTTCGCCTCCTGGCGCGCGAGGGCGATCGTGTGCAGGTCGGGACGCCGCTCTTCTGCGACCGCCGCGACGAGACGGTGCTCTACACTTCGCCCGCAGCGGGGACGATCAAGGCCGTCCAACGCGGCCTGCGTCGCATGGTGCACTCGATCGTCATCGAGGCCAGCGGCTTCGACGACGCGGTGCCCTTCAAACCGCTCGACATGCGCAACGTCGACCGCGCGACGGTCGTCGCGGCGCTCGCAGGCTCGGGGCTCTGGCCGACGCTGCGCCGGCGCCCCTTCGACCGCGTGGCGCTCACGACGGACTCCCCGAGCGCGATCATCGTCCAGGCCTACGACTCGAGCCCGCTCGCGCCGGACCTGCGCGAGTTCGTCCGCGGGCGCGAAGTCGACGTCAAGGCGGGGCTGGTGGTGCTGAAGGCCCTGACGGATGGGCCCGTGCACCTCGTCGTGCAGGCCGGCAAGGACTGGAACGCCTGCCGCTACGAGGGCATCACGGAGACGGCTTTCGCAGGCCCCCACCCCGCGGGCGCGGCTGGGACATCGATCCATCACCTCGCGCCAGCCAGCGCGAAGCGCACCACGTGGTACGTCGGCGTCCAGGACGTAGCGGACATCGGTCGGTTGTTCGCTACCGGCAAGCGGCCGACGACGCGTCTCGTCGCGATCACCGGCCCCGAGGCCAAGGCGCCCAAGGTCGTGCGCACACGCCCGGGCGCGGACATCGACCTGTTGCTGCAAGGCGAGTCGACCGCGCGTGAAGCGCGGGTGATCAACGGCTCGGCGCTCTGGGGTTCAGCGGCGAATCCGGCCACTCCGGTGGGTTTCCTCGGGCGCTACGCGAACCAACTGACGATCCTCGAGAACAAAGTCGAGCGCGATCTGCTCGGCTGGGCGCTGCCGATCAACGGCCGCTACACGCAGTCGAACACGGTGCTCGACAAGCTCTTCCGCAAGCGCTTCAAGTTCAACACCGATACGAACGGCAGCCTGCGCGCGATCGTCCCGATCGGCGCCTACGAGTCGGTCATGCCGCTGGATGTGTTGCCGACACAGCTGATCAAGTCGCTCGCATCGGGCGACGTCGAGATGGCGGAGAAGCTCGGCGTGCTCGAGCTCGCCGAGGAGGACCTCGCGCTCTGCCAATTCGTGGACCCCTGCAAGGTGCCGATCACGGATTGGCTCCGCACCATGTTGACCAACATCGAGAAGGAGGGCTGACATGAAGCTCCTCCGCAACCTGCTCGACAAGGTCGAGCCGATCTTCCACAAGGGCGGCAAGCTCGAGAAGGCCTACCCTCTCTACGAGGCCGCCGACACCTTCCTGTTCACACCGGGGCACCGGACCGCGTCGGGACCGCACGTACGCGACGGGATCGACCTGAAGCGCACGATGTCCATGGTCGTGCTCGCTTTGATCCCGGCCACGCTCTTCGGCATGTGGAACGTGGGCTTCCAGCACCAGCGCGCGACGGGGAACTGGGGCCTCGCGCCGGGGGCCGCCGACCACATAGCCGCCCTCCTCTTCGGGGCGTGGAAGTTCCTGCCCCTCTACATCGTGACGATCATCGCAGGCGGCACGCTCGAGGCGATCTTCGCGACGGTGCGCAAACACGAGATCAACGAAGGTTTCCTCGTCACGTCGCTCTTGATCCCGCTCACCCTGCCGCCGGATATCCCGCTGTGGCAGGTGGCGATCGCCACGATCTTCGGGGTCGTGATCGGCAAAGAGGTCTTCGGCGGCACGGGGATGAATATTTTGAACCCCGCGCTGACGGCGCGGATCTTCCTGTACTTCGCCTACCCCGCGGACATCTCCGGGGACAAGGTGTGGATCTCGGGTTCCTACCCGGGCGCGTCGACGGCTTGGATCGACGGCGCAACGGGCGCGACGCCCCTCGGGTACTTCGCCGCCAAGGAGTTCGCGCTGGATGGCGGCGGCTTGCAAGGCATGTCCGACACGTTGCACATCACGTGGTTCGATGCGTTCATGGGCTGGATACCAGGCTCGATCGGTGAGACCTCGACTCTGGCGTGCCTGATCGGCGCGGCGATCCTCATCATCAGCGGCATCGGTTCGTGGCGGATCATGCTCGCGAGCCTCATCGGGATGATCAGCGTGACCCTGCTGCTGAACGCCTTCGCGCCCGACTCGAGCCCCTACATGGCGATCGGCCCCCATTGGCACCTCGTCGTCGGCAGCTTCGCTTTCGGCACCGTGTTCATGGCCACGGACCCCGTGTCCGCGGCGCAGACCAACATGGGGCGCTGGATCTACGGCGGGCTCATCGGCGCGCTGACCATCATGGTGCGGGTCCTCAACCCGGCTTACCCAGCGGGCATCATGCTCGCGATCGTATTCATGAACGTCTTCGCCCCGTTGATCGACTACTACGTCACGAAGGCGAACATCCGCCGCCGGGAGGTGCGCCTTGGCCTTCAGTAACACCTATATCGTCGGGTTCATCACGGTTCTGTGCCTCGTGTGCTCATTCGCGGTGTCCAGCACCGCGGTCCAACTCAAGGAGCGCCAAGAGAAGAACAAGCTCCTCGACAAGAACTCGCAGGTCGTTCAGGCGGCCGGGCTCGTCGCGCCGGGTGAGCCCTTGACACCCGAGCGCGTCATCGAGCTGTTCAAGCAGATCGAGTCGAAGCTCGTCGATCGGCGCACGGGAGAGTACGTCGAGGGCGACCCGGCGGAGTACGACGCCAAGAAGGCCGCCAAGGACGTCGACACCAGCGTCGAGATCCCGTCGGAGTTCAAGGCCACCCAGGTGCGGCGCCTCCCTGACGTGCTGCAGGTGTACAAGATCAACGTGCCCGGCAAAGAGAGTGTCGTGCTGCCGATCCACGGTTATGGCCTCTGGACGACGCTGTACGGCTTCATCGCGATTTCCAAGGACGCGAGCGAGGTGGTCGGCATCACGTACTACGAACACGGCGAGACGCCGGGTCTCGGCGGCGAGGTCGACAACCCCGCGTGGAAGGCGCAGTTCCCCGGCAAGAAGCCCTACCTGCCGAACGGCGAGGTGGGTCTGACGGTCAAGAAGGCCGGTATGGCGGCCGCTGGCAGCGACTACGAGGTCGACGGACTTTCGGGTGCGACGATCACGGGCAACGGTGTCGACCGGATGCTCGAGCTCTGGCTCGGTGACAACGGCTACGGCAAGTACCTCGAGAAGCTGAAAGGACAGGCGTGACGCCATGAACAAGGACACTCGCGCGATCCTGCTGGATCCACTGCACGTCAAGAACCCGATCACGTTGCAGGTGCTCGGAATCTGCTCCGCCCTCGCGGTCACGACCAAGCTCGAGAAAGCGCTCGTCATGAGCGCGGCCCTGACCTTCGTGCTCGTCGGGTCGAACACCGTAATCTCGATGCTCCGGAACAAGATCCCGGGCAGCATCCGCATCATCACCCAGCTCGCGATCATCGCGTCGCTGGTGATCATCGCGGACCAGATCATGAAGGCTTACTTGTTCAGCGTCGCCAAGGAGCTGTCGGTGTTCGTCGGCTTGATCATCACGAACTGCATCGTGATGGGCCGCGCCGAGGCCTTCGCGATGGCCAACCCGCCTGGCAAGAGCGCCCTCGACGGGCTCGCCAACGGCGCGGGTTACAGCATCATCCTCGTCTACGTCGCGCTGTTCCGTGAGCTGCTCGGGACCGGCCAGGTCCTCGGGTACCAGCTGCTGCAACCGGTCAAGGCCGGCGGTTGGTACGCGCCGAACGGCTTGATGCTGCTGGCGCCAGGCGCGTTCTTCCTCATCGGACTCCTCATCTGGGCCCAGCGCTCGATCACACCGTCCTTGCAGGAGGACCACTGAGCCATGGAACTGCTCAATCTCGTCATCAAGGCCATCTTCATCGAGAACATGGCCCTGGCGTTCTTCCTCGGCATGTGCTCGTTCTTGGCCGTGTCGAAGAAGGTCGAGACCGCCAACGGCCTCGGCATCGCGGTCATCTTCGTGCTCACGGTCACGACGCCGCTCAACGCGGTGCTCCAGAACTACCTCTTGAAGGAGGGCGCGCTCGAGTGGGCGCTGGGCGCTGAGAAAGCGGCCCAGTACGACCTCTCGTTCCTGGGCTTCATCGCCTTCATCGCGACGATCGCGGCGGTCGTGCAGATCGTCGAGATGGCGATCGACAAGTACTCGCCGGTCTTGTACGCGGCCCTCGGCGTGTTCCTCCCGTTGATCGCCGTGAACTGCGCCATCCTCGGTGGCTCGCTGTTCATGGTGCAGCGCGAGTACAACGTCCTCGAGTCGCTCGTCTACGGTTTCGGCTCCGGAGTCGGCTTCTGGCTCGCCATCATCGCCCTGGCCGCGGTGCGCGAGAAAATGAAGTACTCCAATGTTCCACCCGGGCTGCGCGGCCTCGGGATCACGTTCCTGATCACCGGCCTCATGGCCATGGGCTTCATGATCTTCGGAGGGATCCAACTCTGATGGACGCCATCCTCCTCGGCGTCGGCATGTTCACGTTCGTCGTGCTGGTCATGGTGATCATCTTGATCATCGCCAAGGGCCAGCTCGTCAACAGCGGCAAGGTCAGAATCGTCATCAATGGCGACGAGACCAACGCCGTGGAAGTGAACGCGGGCGGGACCCTGCTCTCGACCCTCGCCGACCGCAAGATCTTCGTGCCTTCGGCCTGCGGCGGCGGCGGCACGTGCGCGCAATGCCTCGTCAAGATCCACGAGGGGGGCGGCGAGCTGCTGCCCACCGAAGAAGGTCACATCACGCGCGGCATGGCAAAAGAAGGCTGCCGCCTCTCGTGCCAGGTCAAGGTCAAGCGCGACTTGCGCATCGAGGTCCCGGCCTCGGTCTTCGCCGTGCAGAAGTGGGAGTGCGAGGTCGTCTCCAACGACAACGTCGCGACCTTCATCAAAGAGTTCAAGGTCCGCCTGCCCAAGGGCAAGAAGATCGACTTCGTTTCGGGCGACTACATCCAGATCGAAATCCCGCCGCACGACGTGCAGTACAAGGAGTTCGAGGTCGCGCCGAAGTACCGCGAGGACTGGGACAAGTACAACATCTGGCAGTACCGCTCGAAGACCGAGGAGACGGTCGAGCGCGCCTACTCGATGGCGAACTACCCGGCCGAGGGCGACGACATCGTGATGCTCAACGTGCGCATCGCGTCGCCACCGCCGCGGCTCCCCAACGTGCCCCCGGGCAAGGGCTCGTCGTACATGTTCGCGCAGAAGCCGGGTGACAAAGTCACGATCTCCGGCCCGTTCGGCGAGTTCCACATCCAGAAGACGAAGCGCGAGATGATCTTCATCGGCGGCGGCGCGGGCATGGCGCCGCTGCGCTCGCACATCATGCGCTTGCTCGTCACCGACAAGACGGACCGCACCCTGTCGTACTGGTACGGCGCGCGCTCGATGCGCGAGATGTTCTACGTCAACGACTTCGACAAACTCCAGGCGGAGAACCCGAACTTCAAGTGGCACGTCGCGCTCTCGGAGCCCCAGCCCGAGGACAACTGGACAGGCTACAAGGGCTTCATCCACCAAGTCGTGCTCGACGAGTACCTCGCCAAGCACCCGGCGCCGGAGGAGTGTGAGTACTACTTGTGTGGTCCGCCGATGATGAACTCGGCGGTCCTCAAGATGCTCGACAGCCTCGGCGTCGACCCCGAGAACATTCGCCTCGACGACTTCGGCGGGTGACCGGCGTGCGCTCCATTCGAGATGGTGGGGCACATTCGAAGGCGATCGGCGCGCGCGCCGGTCGCCTTCGTGCAGCCGGTCGCCTTCGGGCATTCCTTGCGGCGGCGCCCGTCGCTGCGGCGCTGTGTGTCGCCGGGACGCCGCTGCTCGTCGGCTGCGGGCCTACGGGTCCAATCGAGCACAAGCTCGCCGGCGCAGCGTTCGGGACGACCTGGTCGCTGGTGCTCGTCGACGCTGACCGCGACACGACGCCAGCGGCCCTCGACGCGCTCGTCACGCGCGCGATCGGCGAGGTCGACCTCGCCGCGAGCACATGGCGCGACGACTCCGAGGTGAGTCACTTTGCGCGACTCGCTGTCGGCGAGTCGTTCGAACCCTCGAAGCACCTCACCCTGGTGCTCGAAGAGGCGCGCTGGGCGCACGAGGTCTCGGGCGGCGCATTTGATCCGACGGTCGCGCCCTTGGTCGCGCTCTTTGGCTTTGGCGCAGGCGCGGCGGCGACACCGCCATCCGAAGCCGAGCGCGCGGCCGCAGCGACCCGCTTGGACTTCGACGCCGTGCGCCTCGCGACGACGGACACGGGGTCCGTTGCGCTCTCGCGCACGCGAACGGACGTGTCGCTCGACCTCTCGGCGGTGGCCAAGGGTTACGCGGTGGACGTCGTGGCGACGCGCCTCCGAGCAGCGGGCGAAGACCGCTTTCTGTTCGAGCTCGGCGGCGAGCTCTTTCTCTCGGGGACGCGCATCACAGGCACACCTTGGGTCGTCGCCATCGACGCGCCCACGACCGCGCCGCCGAGCGGCGCTCCGGGTTCACTCGGTCGCCCGCTCTATGCGGCTCTCGCGGTGTCCGATCGAGGCCTCGCGACGAGCGGCGACTACCGACAGTACGCCACGGCCCAAGACGGCCAACGAGTGACCCACACGATCGACCCGCGCAGCGGTCGATCCGTGGCCAACGAGGTCGCGTCGGTCACGGTCCTCGCGCGGACGTGCGCGCGCGCGGACGCCCTCGCGACGGCGGTGCAGGTGCTCGGCGCAGAAGCGGGCCTCGACTTGCTCGAGTCGCTGCCGGACGTCGAAGGGCTGTTGCTGCTGCACGGTTCCCCCACCGACGCCGCCACCGGTGTCCCGTCGATCATCGAGCGCGCGACCTCAGGCTTCGCGCCGTTCCGGCTCCCGGCGCCGCGTTGACCGCCGAGCGTCGCGCTGCGTCGGCGCGCCGTCAGGCGCGCAAGCTCTGCGCGGCCTCGGCCAAAGCGCGGACCTTGGCGGAGGCGCGCGCGGCGGAGTTCATCGGCCGCTCGGCGAACGTCCCAAAACCGCAGTCCGGGTTGAGGTGGATGCCATCGTGGCCGAGCACGTCGGCGAGCGCGCGCACACGCGCGGCGATCGCAGGCGGCGACTCGATCTCGTCCGTGCGCGGATTCACGAGGCCGAACCCGATCCGGCTGTTCTTGGGCAGACCGGCGAGAAGCGCCGGATCCCCCGCCCGCGCGGTCGCGTACTCGAGCACGTACTGGTCGACGCGCATTCGCGCGAGGTACGGCAGGAGCTCGTCGTAGCTCCCGGTGAGCAACACGGACTCGTCGCGGCTCCAATTGCCACGACACACGTGCACCGCCCGCAGCGGTCCCTCGATCCCGTCGACGACTCGATTCATGAGGTCGACGGCGAGCTCGAGCTCGCCCGCCGGATCCGCGCTCGCCGCGAGCGCCGCGCACATGAAGGTGTGGGTGTTCGACTTGCCCGCGAAAACGAGCTCGGTCAGAACCGGCTCGTCGAACTGCACGACCTCCGCGCCCGCCGCGGCGAGCGCCTGGAGCTCGGCGCGCAGGAGCGCGACGACGTCGTCGCACAGCTCGTCGCGGCTCTTGAACGCGCGGCCGGACAGGGCCTGCACCCACGAAGAGCGCACGAGGATGTACGGCCCGGGCAGGGTCACCTTGATCGGCTTGTCCGTGTGCTCGCGCAAGAACAGGTAGTCCTCGAGCACGAGCGGGCGCGCTGCGCGCAAGCGGCCGACCGCCACGTTGTTGCGGATCGCATAGGCCGGGACGTCGAGCGCTTGGAGCAGCGACTCGAACGAGGCCTTGTCCTCGACGTGGTCGAGGAGGTCGAGCATCGACATCTGCTGAAAACCCTCGACGCGCTCGGACAAGAACGACGTGAAGTTGTCACGCCGCTGTTCACCGTCGGTCACGATGTCGGCGCCGGCGGCCTCTTGGGCGCGGAGGGCCTCGATGACTGCTGCGTCCTGGAGCTGCGCGAGGTCCGGCGCGCGACGTTTCATCGCGGCGAGGAGGGATTTCGGGCGGGGCCAACTGCCTACCGTCGTGACCGGGAAACGCGGGATCGGGATTCGAGTCAATGGGGCCTCATTTCGATGGTCAAGGGCACGTGGCCTTCGAGGGACGCCGCGACGGGTGAGCGCTTCAGGGTCTCGCGCCACAGCTCCTCGAGCAACGCGGTAGGGGGCGGCTCCTCTCCGAGGAGCGCATCGATGAAAAGCCGGCCTTCCACGCCACGGAGGCCGGAACGGCCGCCAACGGTCGTCTCGGGCTCTGCGGGAGAGAGCCCGAGGTGCGCGAGAGGATCGACGAGCTTCGCGCGCAGGCTCACCTCGAGCTCGAAGACCTCGAGACCGCGCCGGACGGCGCGCCAGCGCATCCCGACCGCGAGGCACGCCGCGAGCGCGCCCAAGAGGTACTCGACAGCGCTCGGCGCTGCGTCAGCGGTGTCGAAGCTCGCTGGCTGCCCGGCGTCGAACTGGTGGTTGCGCGCGAAGACGCGCGCGGACATGCCGTCATTGGCGCGTGCGCGTACGGCCCAGACGTGGTCCCGCGCTCGCTCGAGGTCCGCGGCCAGCGACTCGTCACGGGCGAACTTCTTCTGGATGAAGTAGCTCGCGTTGGGCGGTTTGCGCGTCGCTGTATGCGTGAGCTCGTGTCCCACGAGCCGGCACCACGCCGGCAGATCGACCGCGACACTCGACTCGCGGCTCTGCACCTCGAGCACACCGCCAGGCGCGAGCGGCTGCATGGCCTCGCGGATGATCAGCAAGAGGCCGCTGCCGCAGTCGAGGTCACCGCCATCGCAGACTGCGTCAGGCTCGGTGGAGGGCTTCATCGAAGGACGTCCGGATTCGCGGGGCCATGGGATGCGCGCGAGTCCGCATCCCTGCGACGCATCAATACGACACGCAGGGCGAACCGGTCGAGAGGAACTCGACCAGACTCGCGCCGCCGACGATGGTGGCGCCTGGGATCAGCTTCGTCTCGTCGAGGCTGCGCTTCTTGAAACACGGCGAACAGACCCAGATCTTCCCGCCCGCCTTGGCGAAGTTCGCCATCAGCTCGGCGAGGGGCGCGAAACCCGACTCGTGGATCTCAGCGGCGTAACCCTGCTGGCTGAGGTGCACGGCTTCGACGCTGAGGAACACCAGCGTCTCCCTCTCGGAGGCCGCGGCGGCGTTGGCGACGACGAACGCGACGGTGGCCTTGTCGGTGTCGTTTTTGGCGGACGTGAGGGTGATGCAGAAGCGTTGTGTCATGGCTGGGTCTCGATCGGGGTCAGGACACTGGATCCAAGCGTCGGGCAACAGGCGTTAGGCGTCGTGTCGCCGCTGGATCCAATACAGGGGAGGGGTGGTTCGAAGGAGCGCGTGCCGCGTGACGCGACACCAGGCGGGGATGTCTCCCGGCGCGCCGGGATCGCTCGCGCGCAACAGGAGCACGGCGCCGGGCGCGAGCGCCAGCAACCGCTGCCGCAGCTCGAGGACGAGGTCGCCGCAACCCATGTCCCCCGCATCGAACTCGTCCGCGACAGGCGGCTGCGCGGCGCGGTCGAGCGCCTCGGGGAGCGCCTCGGGGAGCGACACCGGGAGCGCTTCGAACTCGCGCTCGACCTCACTCTCAACGTCGGCCTGCGCGCCTGCTTCGAGGCCCGCAACGTCGCGCCGATCCAAGCGCAGCGCGCTGGGCAAGCGCTCCTCGGGCCACGGCGCTCCTGCGTCCGCGAGCCTTCGATCGCTGTGGGTCCAACCGGCGCGATAGCACGCGAGTCGCTGGATGCTGGCGTGGGCGCGCTGCAGGAAGGCCTCACGTGAATCCCCGACGCCCTTGGCGAGGCAGTCAGCACAGCGCGGGCGCGCTCGCAGCCCCATGAGCATGCTCAGCACGACATCATGGCCGAGCAGCGCATTCGCGCAGCCCCCGCACGTCACGCCCCACTGGGCGTCGACTTCGGCGATGACGGTCTCGGCGCGGATCGACGTGTCGTCGGTCGGTGGCATCGGCAGCGCGGGCCCGCTCTCAGACGCTCTCGACACTGGCGCCAGATCCCGCAGAGCCAGCGTGGACCGCTTCCAACTCACGCTTGCGGCTCCCACAGACCGGCTTATTCAACCGTTCGCAGAGGCAGTCGGCGAGCTGCCGCCCCGTCGTGGGGTCCACGCCACCGCACGATCCACTCAGGGCCCGGCCGCGCACCAACACACCGACAGCCATCGCGAGCGTGGCGAGCAAGAACGCACCGAATGCAATCAAAAACGACTCCATCGTAGTGGGATTGTAGTTCCTGCCGCGCCCGCAGCCCTCGACGGATTGACCTTTCGGAGGCGCCCCGACGGGACGACGGCCACCTGGCCGTGTGCGGGCCTCGGCGGTGGCAACTCCGGACGACTCGAGCCATCCCGACGGCCGAGGGCAATGCCGCGGCGCTGCGCGCGCCCCGCGTTGGGACATGGATGCCCTACGGGCGTGTCCCCGGGAACGAAAGAGAGAGACACCGAATCGAACCCACTTGCTTTTGTGTGGAACAAGTGAGAGCGTTGTGTCGCACCTCCCGGGCTACGCGTGGGACCTTTCGCCCACGGGAGCCCCCGGACGGCGCACGTTGTTTCCCTGCGCTCTGCGGAGCGGCTCAATCCCATGAATCGAAAGTTCTTCGCGCTCGCCTCACTGTCCGTGGCTGCGTTGTCAACGACCGGGCTCTTCGCCCAGACCCTCGGCTGCGAAGTCGGGGTCGCCAATGGCGCCCTTATCCCGAACGTCGGCACCGGCGGCGGCGGTACGTTCCCAGGCACACTTCCGCCGGATCCGGGAATCGCGACACTCACGGTCATGTCGCTCCCGGTCGGGGCGACAGCCCTGACCGAAGTGAAGCTGATCGGAGTGACTCACACCTTCGCAGGAGATGTGCAGTTCGTGCTGACCAATCCGTCGGGAGCCCGCCACAACGTCTGGACGCGCGCCTTCGGCGGCTGCGACTTCGGCGGTGACTACACGGTCATCGCGCCCTGCACGGGCGGCCTGCCGATCGGTACCTGCCCCACGGGCGTCACGGTCATTCCTGTCGGCACGTACGACCAGAGCTTCGGCGCGTGGCCGAGCGGCACCAATGGAATCAACAACACAAACCTGAACGCGATCGCGCCCGCGACGGGGACGTGGACGCTGACGATGTACGACTGGGCGGCTGGCGACATCGGTGCCCTGACAAGCTTCGATCTGTGCTTTGGCAATCCCATTCCGCCGGCGGCGCCCACGGTCGCGCCGTCGCTGACGACCCCTGCGGCCAACGCCTCGGTTTTCGGTCCGACCGTGAACCTCGTCTGGGCTAGCTCCGCGTGCGCGACGAGCTACGACGTGCAGATCGACGGCCTGTTAGTCGCCAACACGTCCGGCAACACCTACGCCTACTCCTCGACGCCGGGCGCGCACACCTGGACGGTGCGCGGAGTGAACGTAACCGGGATGGGACCCTACGCGGCAACGAGGACGTTCACCGACTTGGGAGTTCCGCCCGCGCCCTGCGTCGGCCAGGCGCTGACGACCATACCTTTCCTCGGCGGTAACGGACTTGGCAGCAACTCCGCGGTCTTCTTCGACGTCGACGTTCTAAACCCAGCCGGCATCACCGTCGCGCAATTCGACACGAATGCCACAGGGAACGCAGGACTGGCCTTCACGTTCGAGGTGTGGACCAAACCTGGGACCTATGTCGGTTCCCAGCAGATGGCTGCAGCGTGGACCCTGACCGCGACAGGTGGTGGAATCACGACAGGCACTGGCACGCCGTCCTTGGCGGACGTACCGGACTTCACTTTGGCCCCGGGCATCACCGGTTTCGCGCTGCGCATCATCGGCGCAGGACACACCTACACCAACGGCAACGGCGCGAACCAGTTCTACGCCAACTCCGACTTGACGATCAGCCTCGGGCAGAGCGTCTCGGCGCTCTTCACGGGCACTCCGATCGCCAACCGGATTTGGAACGGCCGCCTGCGGTACAACTGCGCGATCGGGAGCGCCTATTGCAACCCGGCCGTGGTGAACTCCTCGGGCAACCCGGCGCTTCTCGCCGCCGCGGGTTCGACCGTCATCGCCTCGAACAACGTCGTCCTGACCGGTTCGCAGATGCCGCCCAACGTGTTCTCGATCGTCGTGACGAGCCAAACCCAGGCACCGCCAATGATGCCCCCGGGGAGCGCGGGCAACCTGTGTCTCGGTGGCAGCATCGGACGTGGAGTCGGCAACCAGATCTACAACACCGGCGCCAACGGCACGATCACGGTCCAGTCGGACCTCATGAACATGCCCCAGCCGATGTCGTTCGTCGCAGTGCAGGCCGGTGAGACTTGGAACTTCCAGGCCTGGTTCCGCGACTTCAACCTTGGACTGCCGTCGTCGAACTACTCGAACGGCGTCACGATCCAGTTCTGAGATCGAAGGCTGCGAGCCCTCGGCTCGATGAACCGCCCGCCGGAGCTGTTGGGCTCCGGCTGGCGGTCGCCCATCTGCGGTGCACCATTGCAACGCGAGTGTCCCTGGACTTGGACGACGCGCGCGAGTGCGAGTCGTCTTTGTGCAGTTACCTTCCGATCCCATTCAGTTGACTTGCTGTGTGAACGAATCGGTGCGGTAGAATCAACGGTCTGAGGGACGGCGCTCACGGGCCAGGGGACGCGTTCACGCTCCTGAAAGCCGGGTTCGGCGCGTGCCCGAGAAAGATCTCTCTTTTCCTGCTCTACGGAGCCAATCCGCTTCATGAATCGCAAACTCATCGCGCTCGCCGCTCTCTCTGCGGCGACCTTCACGACAACTGGGCTCAATGCCCAGACCATCGGCTGCACAGTCGGTTCCGGAAACGGCGCCGTCATCCCGACGACGGGAACCGGCGGCGGAGGTACCTTCCCGGGCACGTTTCCGACTGCGCCGTCCTTCGCAACGCTCAACGTCGCTTCGCTCCCGACCGGCGCCACGGTCGTCACCGAGGTGAAGCTCATCGGCTTGACCCACACCTTCGCTGGCGACCTGCAATTCGTTCTCACGGCTCCCTCGGGCGCTACGCACAACATCTTCTCGCGCCCCTTCGGTAGCTGTGATTACAGCGGCGACTACACCATCGTCTCGGCGTGCACCGGCGGGTTCCCGGCCGGGACCTGCCCGACAGGCTTGACCGTCGTTCCCCCCGGTACCTACGACCAGACCTTCGGGGCTTGGCCGTCCGGCACGAATGGCGTGAACAACACCGGCTTGAGTTCGATCGCGGCGGCGACGGGCATCTGGACCCTCACAATCTATGACTGGGCCGCTGCCGACATCGGTGCGTTGACGAGCTTCGACGTGTGCTTCGGCAATCCGGTGGCGCCGGCCGCGCCCACGGCTGCGCCGGCACTTACGACACCCGCCGCCAATGCTGCGGTCTTCGGTCCGACCGTGAACCTCGTGTGGGCGAGCAGCGCCTGCGCGACGAGCTATGACGTGCAGGTCGACGGCATGGTGGTCGGCAACACGACCGGCAACACCTTCGCCTACGCCTCGTCACAAGGCTCGCACACCTGGACGGTGCGTGGCATCAACGCGAGCGGTATGGGGCCGTACGCCGCCCCGAGGACCTTCAACGATCTCGGTGTCCCAGCGGCGCCGTGCACGGGGCAGAACCTGACGACCCTGTTCGCGGGCGGCAACGGCCTCGGGACGAACTCGGCCGTGTTCTTCGACGTCGACGTGCTGAACCCGGCCGGGATCACCGTGTCGCAGTTCGACACCAATGCGACGGGCAACGCGGGTCTCGCATTCACTCTAGAGGTGTGGACGAAGCCGGGTACCTATGTCGGTTCGCAGCAGAATGCTGCGGCGTGGACCTTGACCGCGACCGGCGGTGGCGTCACGACCGGCACAGGTACACCTTCGCTGGCCGAGGTCCCCGACTTCGCGCTCCCGATGGGCATCACCGGTTTCGCGCTGCGCATCATCGGCGCGGGTCACACCTACACCAACGGCAACGGCGCGAACCAGTTCTACGCCAACTCGGATCTCTCCATCACCCTCGGCCAAAGCGTCGCCGCGCTCTTCACGGGCACGCCGATCAACCCGCGAGTTTGGAACGGCACGCTGCGTTACAACTGCGCGGGCGGCTCGCTCGGTAGCTCGTACTGTGGTCCGGCCGTGGCGAACACGACGGGCAATTCGGCGGTCCTGACTGCGACGGGTTCGGCGATGGCGGCCGCCAACAACGTGACGTTGACGGCGAGCGCGATGCCGACGAACCAGTTCGGCTTCTTCCTGACGAGCATGAGCCAGGGCCTCATCATGAATCCGGGTGGCAGCCAGGGCAATCTTTGCCTCGTCGGCACCATCGGGCGTTATGTCCGCATGGGCCAGATCATGAACGCGGGCGCGGGCGGCACGTTCTCCTTGGCGCTCAACCTGACTCAGACCCCGGCTGGCGGTGTATTCGTTGCGATCGGCGCGGGCGAGACCTGGAACTTCCAGGCGTGGTTCCGTGACATCGGCCCGATGGGTCAGCCGTGGTCGAACTTCACGGACGGTCGCTCGATTCTGTTCAATTGACCTCGCTGACGTGGCTCGGAGCACCTCGCTATCGAGGCGTCCCGCGCCGTGTGAGCCCGAGCATCAGGCCGCCCGCGGAAGCATCGCGCTCTCGCGGGCGGCCTCTTCGTATCACTCAGTCCATTTCGTAACGCGCGGTCCTCTTCGTACCGCTCGGACACTGTCGCGACCGATGGATGTGCTCGATCGAGAGCGCAGGCTGGATCAGAAGCGTGTGTCTCGGAACAACAGCGTGATCTGAGTTCCCGGCACGGGATACGCCAACTCGGCGCGGAAAAGCGGGATGGTGTCGAAATGCCAGCCCAGGCGCGCGAAGACGGCGGCGAGCAGCTCTCCGTAGCGCGGCAAGCCCGGCAAGCCCGGCAAGCGCATCGAGGCCACTTCCACCGAGGTTTGCTGCAGCGGCTCGGTCGACTCGATCCGATCGACCTCGCGCGCCGGATCCCCGTGTCGGGCTTGGGTCTCGCCGATGTTGCGGTAGAGATGGATCTCGGGTCGCTGCAACGGCCCGAGCGAAGGATGGACGATCACGTCATTGACCCCGAGACGGGTCGGCGACTGGATCAAGTTCGTCAAGAACGGGCCGCCGGACAGCGGCTCGGTCGACAGCGGGAACTCCTCCGCATTCAGCTCCGCGATCACGAAGTCGACCTCGGCGCGCGCGCCGAGCCCGGGCGTGCTGAGCAGAGAGTGGATGCGACCATCGTGCTGCTGAACCTGGAGCTGGGCGGGCGGCGCCGCGCAGAACTCATCGAGGCGTACGCCCGCCGGGGAATCGAAGGGATCGGTCCCGTCGAGGTTCAGCGGCTTCACTGTGTGCGCGCCAGCTCGAGGCAGAACTGACCGAGAGTGTCAGCAGCGGCGCGCCATCGAAGCGGTTGTGGTCGCTGTCGAACTCGAGGGTCAACCCCGACGCGCGGGACTGCCCGAGCGCTTCGATCAGGACGCTCCCGACGCCGCCCCCAGGCACGACGACGGTCTGCTGCTCGCCCGAAGGCGCGCGCGAATCGACGCTGTCCACTGAACCGGGCAGGGTCACCCGCGCCCCCCTACCTTGTACGCGGCCTCTGCACCGGGTGTCCCACATTCGGGCTCTGCGCGCCCCATCAAGCCTCGAGCCCTCCACCCCCCCGCGCGCGAGCCTTAGGCGCAACCCCGCGCCTCGTTCCCCGAAAGCGCTTGGCCGGAAGCTCCTCACGCAGCGACAAAGGGTCGCCCTCGAACGCGATCCGCCACAACGCGCACTGCGCGCCCCGCACGATCGCGTCCATGCCGGCGACGAGCACCTCCGGCGCCTGAGCAGCCCCATCCGCTTCCGCTTCCACCCAATACGGAAACGCCACCGCGCTCGACAGAGGATCCAACCCGCTCCACCAGGCACGGCCAGGGCCTCCCTCGCGCGCACCACCCTCAGTGTTCGCAGCGTTCTCAGTGCTCGCAGCGTTCTCAGTGCTCGCAGCGTTCTCAGTGCTCGCAGCGTTCTCAGTGTTCGCAGCGTTCTCAGTCCAAATGTCCGCCGTTTCATCCATGCCGCGCAACACGTCGTGTCGCTCCGCATTCCGAAGCACATAGCGCACCGCGTTCCGCACCTCGGCCCGAGACTTCAACACATGTGCGTGGTACCGATCCGCGATCACGCGCCCCTTGCGACCGAGCACGCCGTTCACTTTCTTCGCAATCCGTCCCCCAACCCCGCGCATGCCGAGCGCGAGCGCCTCATTCCCATGCGCCTCACAGATCAGGTGCACGTGGTTTGATTGCACACTGAAGTGCACAACGCGAAACTCCTCGCGCTGATTCCCGCCCGCGATCGCCGCGAGCACGTGCACCGCGAGCAGCGCGCCACGCAGACTCGGCAGCCCCGCGACCACGTTCACGGTCACATGCACGGGCCGATGGCGAGTCACGCGCTTGCGCACCCCATGCGATTGGTGCAGCCGCTTCCCATCAGTCCCGAACCGAGCCTTCCGACCCGCGCCCTCGCGCGCGCCACCACGGTTCATGAAGGGGAACGACTGAGCCGCATCCACGCGCTTCTTGCGTCGCTTCTCGGCCGCTTTGCTCGCCCTAGGTCTCCCGCCCTTCGCGCGCGACTTCGGACGATGTTTCGAGACATCCCTCGCCATGATCTCCTCGTCATTCCGCTAGAGAGCGACACGCTCGACCCGCGCGGAACAGCCCGATTGTAGGCGAATCGATTCCCTGATTCAAGCCATTTCTGTAGATCTATTCGCGGATTTAAGCTCATCGCCCCAAGCTCGCCCGGATCACCAACTCATCGCGTTCGATGGTTCGGCGCACATCGCATCAGCTCGCAGCTCGCAGCTCGCAGCCCGCAGCCCGCAACCCGCAGCCCGCAGCCCGCAACCCGCAGCCCGCAACCCGCAACCCGCAGCCCGCAGCCCGCAGCCCGCAACCCGCAGCCCGCAGCCCGCAGCCCGCAGCCCGCAACCCGCAACCCGCAGCCTGCAACCCGCAACCCGCAACCCGCAGCCGCAGCCGGCACCCGGCAGCCCGCAGCCGGCAACCAACAACCCCTCGACCTCAGCCTCTCCCACTCGCCATCGCAGACGTGTCGCCGCCCGCGCCGCCTGGACTGCTCGCGCGCTCCGCTGCCTCCCTTGGGGAACAATCATCTTTGCCCCCTGCCCGCCCGCCAATGGCGTTAAGGTCCCAGGCGCAACTCAACCGTCGTGGCTGCAGCCATTTTCGGGCGGTGCACACGCGCATGCGCGCACTCGTCGGCGAGCAGCGCCCTCGAG
>Ga0163144_10000664_pt1 | contig 81359 bp, 70 predicted proteins | sample OliLak19BULKMAT1_FD_123175 | JGI IMG/M metagenome (GOLD analysis project Ga0163144, IMG submission 123175) | Freshwater microbial mat bacterial communities from Lake Vanda, McMurdo Dry Valleys, Antarctica - Oligotrophic Lake LV.19.BULKMAT1 | ecosystem: Environmental > Aquatic > Freshwater >... | reverse complement strand
CTCGGTGCCGACGCCCCGCAGCTCGCGGCCGACGAGCTCGTCGACGCGCTCGCGTGGTGCGCAGCCGCCGAGCCACACCAGGTACTCGGTCTCGCCCACGACGGCGGCTTCTGGCTCTACGGCGCGAATCGCGCGTCCCCGGTCGCGCGCTGGGAGGAGGTCGCCTACAGCCAGCCTGACACCGCCGACGCCTTCCGGGCCGCTTTTGCGGATCGCGGAGCCTGGCGCGTGCTCTCGACCTTGACTGACCTCGATCGGCGCGCTGACGTGTCCGCCATGGACCGCGAGCTCGGGCTCATTCCGGCACCGCTTCCGGAGCAACAGGCGATCCGCGCCTGGCTCGCGACGACGTTCGCCGTCGCAGCGGCAGGGCGCTCGTGACCACGGCGGCGCTGATCGCCTGGGAGCCCGCGCTGCGCGGCGCGGCCTTCGTGACGCTGCTGATCGGGCTGGCGCTCGCCGAGCGCCTCCGGCCGTGTCGCGGCGACGGCAAGCCGGCGGCGCGGCAGGCCGTCAATCTCGCCCTCGTCGCGATCGGCACGCTCTTCACGCGCGCCGTGCTGCCCGTCGTCGGCATCGGGCTCGCGGCCGAGCTCCGCACGCGCGGCGTCGGTCTCTTCGCCTGGCTCGACGGGCCCGAGCCGATCGAGGTCGTGGCGGCCGTCTTGCTGCTGGATCTCGTCATCTATCTGCAGCATCGCGTGCTGCACCGGGTGCCGCTGCTCTGGCGCGCACATCGGGTGCATCATTCCGACGTCGCCTTCGACGTCACGCTCGGCGTCCGCTTCCATCCGTTCGAGATCGTGCTGTCGCAGGCGTTGAAGCTCGCGACGATCGCGCTCCTCGGGGCCGCGCCGCTCGCCGTGCTGCTCTTCGAGCTCGTGCTGCAGGGCGGGGCGCTCTTCACCCACACCGACGTGGCGCTCCCGGCGGGCTGGGAGCGGGTGCTGCGCTGGTGGATCGTGACGCCGTCGCTCCATCGCGTGCATCATTCGGTGCAGCGCGACGAGACCGACAGTAACTTTGGATTTAGCGTCGTCTGGTGGGATCGGCTCTTCGGCACGTATCGCGCGGCGCCGCGCCAAGCGGAGACGACGATGCCGATCGGCTTGGCGGACTTTCGCGCACCGCAGGCGCAGCGCCTCGGGGCGCTGCTGTGGCAGCCGTTCGTGACCGGTGCCGTGGAGCAGTCGCGTGCTTGATACGTGGCCGCGGCTGCAGGCGAGCGATTTCCCGGCGCTCCGCCGCGCAGCGCTCGCGACGCTGCAGCTGAACCTCGGGTATCTCTGCAACATCAGCTGCATCCATTGTCACGTCGACGCCGGCCCACGGCGGACGGAGCGCATGGATCGCGCCACCATGGTGCTGGCGCTGCAGGTCGCCGAGCGCCATCGTCTCGCGACGCTCGACCTCACCGGCGGGTCGCCGGAGATGAATCCCGACTTTCGCTGGCTCGTCACGACCGCGCGCGCGCGCGGCCTGCACGTGATGGACCGCCTCAACCCGACCATCATCGAGGAGCCCGGCTACGAATGGGTGGCGCCGTTTCTGGTCGCGGAACGGGTCGAGGTGGTGGCGTCGCTGCCGTGCCACTCCGAGGCCAACGTCGACGAGCAGCGCGGCGACGGTGTCTTCGAATCGTCGATCCGCGCGCTGCAGCGCCTGAACGCGCTCGGCTACGGCGACGCGCGGAGCGGCCTGGTACTGAACCTGGTCTACAATCCGAACGGTGCGTTCCTGCCGCCCGCGCAGGCGGCGCTGGAGCAGGACTACAAGCGTCTGCTCGGCGAGCGCTTCGGCATCGCCTTCGACCGCCTCTTCACGCTCGCCAACATGCCGATCAAGCGCTTCGGCTCGTGGCTGGTCTCACACGGGCAATTCGACGACTATCTGCAGACGCTCCGCGCCGCGCACCGCCCCGAGAACGCCGCGGGTGTCATGTGCCGCACGCTCATCAGCGTCGACCCGTTCGGCTGGGTCTACGATTGCGACTTCAACCAGATGCTGAAGCTCCCGCTCGGTGGCGGCGCCGAGCCCCGCCATCTGCGCGATCTGCTGGACGGGTCCCTCGAGGGCACCCCGATCGCCGTCGCGGGTCATTGCTACGGCTGCACGGCAGGGCAGGGCTCGAGCTGCGGCGGGGCGTTGCGCTCGGGGTAAATTACCGCGGTCGGTCCGCCGCAGTCTCTGGCGATCACCGAGACGCCGGCGGCCAAGGCCGCGCGCGTCACCGGCGCGCCTCCTGGCCGTTGTAGGCGACGCATCGTCGCTAACAGCGGCCGGCTCCGAGTGTACGGCCGCTCCTCTCTGGCGTCGGCAGCGTACGTACGTGCGTCAGGCTCCGTATGGCCATGTAAGAGGCTGCGCTGCGTACGGTTGCGGTGGTCCACGAAATCGAGCGCACGTTCGCGCGTGGCTGCGTGCGGCCGGGGTTTCGGCTCGTGCACTACTCGCTGCAAGGGAATTACGCGCACCTCATCGTCGAAGCGCAGGACCGCGCGACGCTTGGGCGCGGCATGATGGCGATCGGGTCACGGCTCGCGCGTGCGGTGAATCGGATCGCCCAGCGCAATGGAGCGGTGCTGGCCGATCGCTACCACGTCCGCCTGCTGCCGACGCCGAAAGAGGTACGAAACGCGCTCCGCTACGTGCTGCTCAATGCGCGTCACCACGTCGCGATGGCCACGGCCAACATGCGAAAGCTGCCGGCGGTGTCCCCGGCGTCGGTGCGCCTCGATCCGGCGTCCTCGGCGCGGTGGTTCGATGGCTGGAAGCCCGGAAGAAGCCAGAACCCTGGCACGCACGCGCCGGCGGCCGTGGTGCATCGACCGGTGGCGCGCGCACGGACCTGGCTGTTGGCGGTCGGCTGGCGGCGCTACGGCTTGCTCGATCCGGCAGATGTACCTGGATGAGGCGTGAGCCAGGGCCGGGTACTTCCTTGGCCTTGGCCGTCCGCCCGGCGCCGCTACGATGCTCCACCCCGCCCTAGCGCCCCGACCTCAGCCGCTTCCCACCTGCTTCGCCAACTCCTCCTGAAACAGCTTGATGCGTCGCGCGTTGGTACCGAGGTCGCCTTTGCCGACGCGCGAGTGGGAACGGACGACGACCTTGGTCCGGGTGCCCTCGGGGCTGAGGGTGACCGTGACGTCGTCCTTGAAGTGCATGAGGCGTGTCGTGGCGACGGCCCGAATGACGCCGGCGGCGCGTTCCTCCGTGACGTCCCAGCCTTGCGCGCGGGCGACGGCCGCGGCGGCGGCGAACACCTGGTCGGTGCTCTGCGCGAAGACTTGCGGCTGAAGCTCGGGATATTCCGGGGTCGCGCCGGTCGTGACGTCGTTGATGTTGAGCCGTGGAACGAAGCAGCCGGCGATGACGCGGACGACGACGAGCACCAGCAGCACCATCCCGACTTTGCGCGCGATCTTCATGCGATCAGTCCCCCCAGGATCGGTTCATCGCCGAGATCGCGCCGCCGTGTCCAGGGGTGTCGGCGGAGGGTACGGTCTCAGTTCGATTCTCGCAGCGGCGGCGATGGGTGGCAGCAGCCGGCGGGCGGGTCGGGGATGGGTCCGACGGTCGCGCAGTCGCTGGTGGCACGAACCCGGCGACCGAGGAAGCACTCCCTGACCACCCGCCGGCGACACCGCTCAACACAGACATACGGAGACACTACCCGGCGGGCCGCTAGCTGACGCGCTCCCACTCGCGCTCGCAGCGCTCGCAGCGATACTGATCGACCGGCCATGGCGACGTCGGGCTCGACTGGCGGGTCTCGAGGTACTGCCAGTCGGCGCGATGCCAGAGCCGGCATTGCAGGAGGCGAATCAGGCCAGGACGGTCGCCGGGCCAGGTGATGGCGGCCAACATCGCGGCGTCCGGGCTCTCGGGGTGGGAAGCACTGAGGGGCTTCATGCGAGGAATCCCATGTCGAAGTTCTCCTGCGTCCAGCGTTGGGTGGGGTCGCCCGAATCGAGCGCGAGCACGTTCTGGAGGATGGTCTGGTGGGGCATGCCGAGCCAGTGCTTCAGGATGGTGCCGTAGATGTCGCGCATGTCGGTCGAGCGGAACGAGTCGGCGGCCGCTTGCGAGTAGACCGTGTTGCCGTCGTCGGAGAGCGCGAGCTCGTCGATGTTGGGATGGTTGCCGTACACGCCGCCGGTGACGGAGCCGCCCAGCACGAACACCGGATACTGCGTGCCGTGGTCGGTGCCGCCGTCGTTCTGCGAGACGCGGCGCCCGAACTCGCTCCACACCATGATGACGACCTTGTCGGCGACGCCCATGTCGACGCAGTCGTCGTAGAAGAGCTTCAACGAGTTGCCGACCTCGGCCAGGAGGTCGAAGTGCTGGCCGTCGGATTGCCCGCCGCCTTGGTCGGAGTGCGTGTCGTAGCCGCCGTTCGCGATCTGCATCATTCGAGCGTGCACGTTCTCGGCGCCCTGGGTGATGCCATAGATGACCTTGGCGGCCTCGCGTAGGTCGCGCGCCATGCTCCGGTCGGCGTCCTCGTACGCCTGATTGAACGTGCCGCGCGCGTTCACGTAGAGATCGTGCAAGCCGTTGTAGCTCTCCGTCGCGAGCAGCGTGGAGACGCCGCTGCCGCCGACGTAGGCGGACATCGGCAGCGTGGCGCCCGCGGCGCCCTGGTAGAGTCCGAGGAACGCCGCACGCTTGCGTGCGATGTCGCTGTCGAACTCGCGATCGTACGGGAAACGGAGCGACTGCATGCGCGACGTCGCGAGCACGCTCGTCGCGGTCTGGCGCATCTCGCCCGCGACCTCGTTCCGAATGCACACGCCGGGGATGTCGTTGCCGCCGTAGTTGGCGGCGAGGTAGCGGCCGATCCAGCCGGTGCCGATGTTGGTGCCCGGCGGCGTCCCGCTCTGCCACGCCATGCGCGCCTCTTCGTGCGAGAGCGACTGGCGCGGGTACCCGCATCCCTGGATGACGGCGACCTTGCCGAGATCGTAGAGCTGCTTCAGGCCGGTCATCCCGGGATGGAGCCCGAGCTGGGCGCCGCTCCCCGGATCGAGGCCGATCAGCGTGTTCGTGAGCTCGCTCGGGCTCACGTTGAGACCGCCCGCGCCGGTCGTGCGGGCGGTGTCGTACGCGTCGCGGAGACTGCCGCCGCCGTTGCTCGCGGGGATCACCGTGTTGAAGCCGTCATTCCCGCCGTCGAGGAAGATCGAGAGGAAGTAGCGGTCGCCGATCGTGTCGGCGAAGGCGCGGCGCACGAACGGATTGCCGAGCAGGGAAGGCGCGACGAGGCTGCTCGCCGCAGCTAGGCTGCTCCCCTTCAAGAAACTGCGTCGTGAGATGGCCATCGGATCGCGTCCTCTCTCTAGTGCAATTGGTAGGCGGGGCATTCCAGCAGCAGCGCGAAGAGACCGTGCAGCTTGCGGGCCCGCAGATCGGGGTCGTTCAGGTTCAGGGTGGGCTGCGCACCGTCGTCGGTGAGGTAGGCGATCAGGAACGTCCGATCCCCGTCGCTCAGCTGATCGGCGATGCCGAGGACGGCGGCTGCGGCGTTCAGGATGGCGCCCGGCGCCGTCAAAGCGAGCGAGACGAGCTTCTCGGGATGAAAATTTTCTTTGCCTTTGTCGCGATTGCGCGCGAGGTCGCGGGCGAAGCGAAAGCGCGAGAGCAGCGTCGCGCTGCTGATCCACCCGGCTTCCCAGTCCCAGCCGAACACGCTCGGCGGCTCGAAGAGTCGCTGCCCCATGTCCTCGAGGTGCGCGCGCAGCGTGTCGCTGTTCTCGAGCACGACGCCACGGTCCTTGTCGCGCTTCGGCACGACCTTCAGCAGGCGCAGCGTGCTGACGACGTAGTCGATCGGCCACTTCACCGACTTCTTGGTGTTGACGTCGAACGGCGGCGTCGCCGCGTTGGCGTAGAAGGTATCGTGGACGAGGATCGCCTTCACGAGCGCCGTGATGTCCCACGTCGTCGCGAATCCCGACTGCATCAGGATCTCGTCGACGACCGCCGTCGGGGGTGAGGCCGACGCGAAGAACTCGAACAAGCGGCGCGTCATGCGGCGGCCGACGGTGCTCTTGCCCTCGGAATCCTGGTGCAGCAGCAACGTGTCGATCACCACGTCGATCTCGACCGCGCCCTCGCCGCGGCTCGTCAGGTCGGCGCCACTCGCGCCGAAGGGCGCGCGGTCCTTGAAGATCACCTTCGGGCCGCGCTCGGGGAAGTCCTCGTTGAAGTCGTGCGCGTCTTCGCGGAAGACCGGGTTGTCGTCGTCGTCGAGACGCCAGCCGGTGAACGCGCGCGCGATCTGGACGATGTCCTCCTGTGCGTAGTTGGGCATGCCGGCTTCGTCGAGCACGCCGAGTGAGAACAGCTCCATCAGCTCGCGGGCGTAGTTCTCGTTCGGCTCGCGGCGGCGATTCCGCAGGGTGTCCAGGAAATCCATCATCGCCGGGTCCGTGTTGATCGCCTTCAAGAACGACCGGAAGTTGCCCTTCGCCATCATGCGGAGCAGCCCGTTCTGGCGGATCATCCAGTCGGAGTTCTGGACGGTGGTGTTGTTGGTCGCGAAGTGGTCGTGCCAAAACAGCACGAGCTTCTCGAGGAGCGGCTTCTTGGTCTTCAGCATGGCTTGGAGCCAGGTGTCGTAGAACTGGTCCAGGCCCTCGTCCTTCTTCAGCTTGAGCGGCTTCGGCTTGAAGCTGAAAAGGCCGTCGACGACCTTGGCACGCGTGAGCTTGCGCTTGGCGATCTTGGTGGTGTCCTTCGGCGTTCCGCCGAAGCCGGCTCGGCGCAGCAACAGGCGCGCGTCGGCTTCGGTGAGTAGGCTAGTGGCGTTTCCCATCGGAGACTCCTCCCGGTTCAGTCGGTACCCGGCACCCAGCCGTCGGAGGGCGCACCGGCCTCGACCCAGCGACGGATGACGTCGACGAGCGCGTCGTCGAGCTTGGGTTTGTTGAACGGCATGCGCTTCCCGAGTCCCGGCCCGAGATTCCCCTCGAGCTTGTGGACGAGGTAGCTCGTCACCGGATCGCCGTGCGTCGCGTCGACGAGGGTGATGCGCTTCCAGCCGGCGGCACTCGCGCCGGCGTTGGTCGGCGTCTTGTCGACGAGGTTGCCGTAGGACGCGCCGCGTTCGAGCAGCAGCTCGGCGCGCACGGTCTGCGAGTCGTGACACCCGCTCAGCGCGCACGAATGATCGAAAATCTGGGTTTGAACGCGGTCGAACGTGGAGCTGAAGAACGCGCGGGGCTGGCAGCCGATCGGTGCGGGATCGCAGATGAGCTTCAGCTTGTCTTTGTCGGTGCGGACCCGACCGTCGACCGGCGTGGATTGCGCGACGATCGCGACGATCTTCTGGCCCTTCCTGCAGCGGCCACGGGACAAGGGGCCCTGCACGGCGACGGTGACCGCCGTCGGCACGCTGCAGCGGTCGGCGCGCGTCTCGGGGTACTCGAGCACGAATCCGGCGCGGGTCGCGAGTGCCTGCATTTCGGGGTCGAAGCCCGGCTCGCCGTTGTCGAGCGAGTGCGCGACGATGAGGGTGCCGAGGCCGTTCAGTGCGCAACGCGCATCCGCCGTGCTGTTGCCGCAGAGCGCGAGCGGGAACTGGCAGCGCCCGTTCACGACGCCGTCGGCGTCGCACGGATCGCCGTCGGCACAGCGGAGGCGGCTCGCGTTCGATTGGGGGCTTACGACCGGCGTGTCGAAGACGACGAGGCAGTCGCTTTTCGCGCTGCCACCGCCGCCGACGACGATGGCCGCTGCCGGCGTCACCGACAGCGCACTGCATGTCAGGGTGACGACGAGCCGCGCGACGACCCGCGAGAGCAGCGGCCGACGCGTGCGCACGGGGGGCGTCGCGCGCGCGTCGACTCGCTTTGTCATCTCGCGGGCAAGGGGGTCGTCGGTCGGCGTCACGGACTCGTCGGGCAGCAACGGTCGTGCCGCCTGCTCGCGCGGGCCCGCTGGCGTCCGGAGTGCGAATCCCCCGTCACGACCGTGACAAACGGCGGGCCCGTGGCGGTGGGCCCGCGCGATCGTCGCCGCATTTTGTCAATCAGCGTCGAGACTTGCTTTCCGAACGCCTTGCGCTGCGCTTGTCAGCCCCGAAGGTCGCTGGTAGCGACTCCCGCATGAGCGACGGTCCCGACATGGTGGAGAACGAAACCGGCGAAGTGCGGAGCGCCCATCGCTTCGACGTCGCCGCGCTCGAAGCCTACATGCGCGCGAACGTCGAAGGCTTCCGCGGCTCGCTCACCGTTCGGCAATTCAAAGGCGGGCAATCGAACCCGACGTTTCTGCTCACGGCGGGTGACCAGCGGTATGTCATGCGGAAGAAGCCTCCGGGGAAACTGCTCGCGTCCGCGCACGCGGTCGACCGCGAGTACCGTGTGATCCGCGCACTTGCGGATACCGACGTGCCCGTCGCGCGTGTGCATGCGCTCTGCATGGACGACGCCGTCGTCGGCAGCGCCTTCTACATCATGGATTGCGTCGAGGGTCGCATCTTCCGGGATCCGCAACTCCCCGGCCTCTCCCGCGAGGAACGCACCGCCATCTACGACGAGATGAACGACGTGCTGGCCCGTCTGCATCGCGTCGATCACGAGGCCGTCGGCCTCGCCGACTACGGCAAGCCCGGCAACTACTTCGAGCGCCAGATCGGGCGCTGGACCAAGCAATACCAAGCCGCGCAGACCGACGACGTCGAGGCCATGAACAACCTCATCGCTTGGCTGCCGGCGCACGTTCCGCCCGGCGACGAGACCTGCATCGTGCACGGCGATTTCCGTCTCGAGAATTCGATCTACCACCCGACCGAGCCGCGCATGCTCGCGGTGCTCGACTGGGAGCTCTCGACACTCGGCCATCCGCTCGCCGACCTCGCGTACAATTGCTTGCTGTACCATATGAACAGCCCGACTCAGGGCTCGCTCGTCGGCATCGACTTCGCGGCCATGGGTCTGCCGACCGAGCAGGAATACGTCGCCGACTATTGCCGTCGCACCGGCCGTCCGGATGTCGAGAATTGGGACTTCTATCTCGCGTTCTCGCTGTTTCGGCTCGCGTCGATCGCGCAGGGCGTTTACAAGCGCGGGCTCGATGGCAACGCGAGCTCGGAGCAGGCGATGACGTATGGGACGATCTGTCAGCTGCTGGCGTATCTGGCCTGGTCCCTCATCTCTAAGCGTGCCTGACGGCCGAGCGCTGAAATCGCCCGACTGCTGCGTTGCTTCCTCGCTCACTTGTGCGACGTAGCTCCGCTACGTCTCCGCGTTCGCTCGGTCGCGCCTTGCATTCGGGCGATTTGAGCGCTCGGCCTGCTGCCGCACGCGACCTTTCACTGACGGATGCGACTCGCTTCGCTTGTCCCCCACCTCAATTTCTATTCGGCGGGTGACATCACGAGGGCTAGCAGGTGGGGGGCGGAGCGTGTGGGGTCGGGGGCGTAGCCTTGGGTTTTTAGGGCTTCTAATAGGGGGCGGTTGCCCATGCTGGTGGGTTCTACGAGCCAGAGGCGAGGGGGTTTGGGGGTGAGGGTGGTGAGCCAAGCGGATAGGCGTTGGGCTTCGGCGGTGGCGAAGGTTTCGTCGGTGGCGATGCGGAGGTCGATCCAGCCCAGGTGATCGTCGGTGCCGAGGGGGTAGGAGATCAGGACGAGGCGCTCCGCGTAGGTGCCGAGGTAGTGTTCGGTGACGGGGCGGGTCGAGGCGGAGAAGATCACGACGTCGCCCGCGACGGCGCGGCGGCCGATCATGTCGGCGAGCATGGCGCCGCGATCGGCGGCGACCCGGATGGGACGGTCGGTCGTCAGGTGCGGGACGAGCGTCACGCACGACATCACGATCCAGAGCGCGAGGGCTGGGAGCGCGATCAGCATGGGGAGTCGCGCGAGGACGGCGCCGGCCAGGATCACGTACGGGGCCCACGCGATGATGTCGTAGCGGCCGACGACGTAGATCGGTGAGCGGAGCACCGACACCGCGAGCGCCATGGCGAGCGGCACGAGGACCGCGCCGAGCGTCAGCAGCCAGGAGATGCGCGCGTCGCGCCGCGCGGTCACGGCGAAGAACGCCGCGCTTCCGAGCAACGCGACGGCGAGCGCGAACGACACGTCGCCCGCGAGCCCCGACGAGCCGAGCTTGAACCAGCCCGGCGGATACTCGGCGCCGGGCCCGAGCACCATGAGCGACCAGGGAATCGCGATCCAGAACGACTTGTTCGCCCACCACGCGGCGATCCAATCCCTTGCGTGGTTCGGGCCGGCCTGTCCGAGCAGCGTCCCGATCCACGGCAGGAACGCCAGGCCGGACAGGCCGAGCGCGAGCGCCGCGAGCATCGCCGCGCGCGCCGGGCGCGGCGACAGGGCGACGCCGGCCGCCAGCGGCAGGAGGAAGAGCACGAAGTAGTGGAGGTAGAGGCCGGCCGTCAGCGCACCGGCGAGGATCGCGACACCGCGCCAGTCGGGAGCGCGCACGAGCCTCGCGAAGCCCTGCAGCACGCCGAGCGCGGCGAGCGGCACCATGCCGTACATGCGGAGCTCTTGGGAGTAGTGCACGTGGAGCGGACCGACCGTCGCGAGGGCCGCGGCGATCAAGCCCGCGGTCGGCGAGAACAGGCTTGCCGCGACGAGGTAGATCATCGGGACGACTGCGGCGCCGGTGAGGGCCGACAGGAGGCGCAGCGCGAAATCGGAGTCGCCCGCGACCGGCTCCCACCATTTCAGCATCAGATAATAGAGCGGCGCGCTGGACTCGGTATGGAGCAGGCGCAGAATCTCGCCCACCGGCTGCTGTGCGGTGAGCGCCGTATAGGCTTCGTCGAACCAGAGCGGATCGTGTCCGAGCCGATGGAGGCGGAGTCCGAGACCGAGCGCGGTCAGTCCGGCGAGGATCGCCACCCGCAGGGTGGGTGCCTCGGACCAGCGCCGGTTCGTCACCGGCCCGAAGGGGTCGCCGCCGCCTTCGCTCGATCGCTTGGGCGCTGCGGGCGAACCTCCCCGGCGGAGTGCTCCTTTCGGCATGCGGCGGGTAGCTACCCCGGGTTCAGGGCGCCCGTCGAGAACTTTCCCAAGGCAGGCAGACCCGGGCAGACCTTGCGTCCGTCCGGGCCCGCCGTCACAAACGATTCGTGCCTGTGCTCGTCGCGGAATCCTTTGCGCCTTGGTCGGAGAAGGCGCGGTGGGCGCTCGATCATCATCATTGGCGCTACGACTATCGGGAGTACGTGCCCCTGATCGACGAGCCGTGGCTGCGGTGGCAGCTCGGTGACCTGACGGGGCGCGTGAGTACGCCCACGCTGCTCACGGACACGGGCCACGAGCGCGACTCCCTCGCGATCGCCCTGTATGCCGAGCGTCGGGGGGCCGGCACGCCGCTCTTTCCCGCCGCCCACGCCGATGCGATCGCGGAGTGGGATGCCCGCAGCGAGGCGGCACTCTCGGCGGGTCGGGTGCGGGTGGTGACGCGGCTCGGCGAAGTCCCGGGGGCGAGGGACGAGATGCTCCCGGCCGCGATTCCCGCCTTCCTGAAGCCCGCCCTCGGCGTCGCGACCGATGCCACAGTCGCGTTCCTGCGCTGGAAGTACGGCGTCGGCAGCGACCTCGCCGCCAGCGATCGGACGCTCCGCGAGGTACTCGGCGAGCTGCAGGGGGCGCTCGCCGGCCGTGATCATCTCTTGGAGGGCTTCACCTACGCCGACATCACGATGGCCGTCGTGCTGCAGATGATCGCACCCGTGTCCGACGCGTACATCCACCTCGGCCCGGCGGTGCGCGCTGTCTGGACCAACGAGGCGCTCGCGGCGGAGTTCGCCGACCTCGTCGCGTGGCGGGACCGACTATATGCCGCCCACCGGCGTCCGCCGGTAGCGACGCCTTGAAAGATGATGGTGCCGACTTCGGGCGTCGTGCGTGCGGCCGCTCGCGATGGACACTTTCCCGACGGTTGATCTACAAGCTCGACGCTCGCCATGAGCTCCGAGTCGCCGCCGCCGTTCACCCCGTCCCCGTCCGAAGCCGATCGCGCTGCGGCGCGGGTACGACGCGAACGCGACCTGTATCTCCGGCTTCTCGAGCTGGTGCACTGCCGGGACGTGGAGCCCTTGTTGCGTGAGGGGCTGGCGCTGATCGTCGAGAGCATCGACGTCAGTCGGGGCTATCTCGAGCTCATCGAGGAGGGCGACGATCCCGCCCATCCGCGCTGGTCGATGGCGCACAACCTGTCGCCGGCGGAGATCGAAGGCGTCCGGCGGGAGATTTCGCGCGGTATCATCGGCGAAACGATCGCGCGCTCGGAGACGATCACGACGGCGTCGGCGCTCGATGATCCCCGCTTCAGCGGCCTCGAGAGCGTGAAGCGGGCGCGCATCGAGGCCGTGCTGTGCGCGCCGATTGGAACCGATCCGCCGCGCGGCGTGCTCTATCTGCAAGGCCGGTCGACGCCCGGGCTCTTCTCCGAAGAGGATCGCGTGCTCGCTGAGACCTTCTGCCGCCACCTGGCGCCGCTCGTCGAACGCTTGGGCCGGCGGCGCGCGAACGGCGATCGCATGCAGGCGGTACGCCAGCGGCTGCGGGCAACGGGCGTCGTCGGTAGCAGTGACGCGCTCGCCTACGTGCTCGAGCAGGTCGTGATGGTGGCGCCGTTGACGGTGAGCGTGCTCCTCACGGGGGAAACGGGGACCGGGAAGAGTCAGCTCGCTCGTGTCGTCCACGACAATAGTCCGCGGGCGAGTGCGCCGTTCGTCGAGCTCAACTGCGCGGCGCTCCCCGAGCAGCTGCTCGAGAGCGAGCTCTTCGGCGCACTTCCGGGTGCGCACTCGACCGCGGTGAGGAAGATCGAAGGCAAGGTCGCCGTGGCGGAGCACGGCACTTTATTTCTCGACGAGGTCGGCGAGTTGCCGTTGACGGCGCAGGCGAAGCTGCTCCAGCTCCTGCAATCCAAGCAGTACTATCCGCTCGGCGCGGCGCGCCCGATGCTGGCCGACGTGCGCGTGATCGCAGCGACCAACGCCGACTTACCCGCGCTCGTGGCCGAGCGGCGGTTCCGCGAGGATCTCTTCTACCGGCTTCAGGTCCTGCCGTTGCGCGTGCCGGCGCTGGCCGAACGCCGTGAGGACGTCGTCGACCTGGCGACGTTCTTCTGTGAGTCGGCGTGCAAGGGGCACGGCCTCCCCCGCGTCACGCTCTCGCCCGCCGCTCTCCGCGCCGTCGAAACGGCGGCGTGGCCCGGCAACATCCGTCAGCTCTGCAACGCGGTCGAGGCGGCGGCGATTCGCGCCGCGGGCGAGGGCGCTCACGAGGTCGAACCGCGGCATTTATTCCCGGACCGGGACGGCGAGCTGGCCATGGGCGGCGCCGACGGGGCGGTCATGAGCTTTCAAGAGCACACGCGGCGGTTTCAAGCGGCGTTGTTGCGCGAAACCCTCGACGAAACCGACTGGAGCATCGTCGATACCGCGCGTCGCCTCGATCTCGCGCGCTCGTATGTCTACAAGCTCGTGCATGCGTTCGGATTGCAGCGCGGGTCGAAGTGACGACCTGACGCGACCCGAGGTGCGAGCCTTGCGGCGTCGCACCTCGGTCCGGTGCGCTTGCAGACGACGGGAACGCGTCGCTCAGCTACAGCACTGCAGGTAGCACTTGTAGTTCGACGCCGCGCCCGTCGCGTTGTACGGCACGCAGGTCCAGAAATTGTCGCCGCGCGGAAAGAAGTATGCCGTCCCGTTGTTGGCGCCGTCGAAAGGCGTCGTCCACAGGAAGCCGCTCCCCGTCGCGTGCCCGGTCGCGCAGAACATGTTGGTGACGCCGTAGGTGCCGGCAGGCGCCGTCCCCGGGAACTCCTCGGGATGGCAGCTGGTGAGGCCCGGAGGTCCCTGGGGTCCTTCGGGTCCGGTCTCGTTCCAGGTGCGGAGCGTCTCGCTCGACTTGCACGCCGGAACGGCGTTCACGAGCACGCTCGAGGGACGGACTTTGTTCGTCGTGCCTTTGAAGCAGCCGTAGTAGACGTCGGCGTGTGCGGTGGTGGCGCCGAGTGCGAGTGCGGCCGTCAACGTCAGGGCCGCGAACCGCGAAGTCTTGCGAATGGTCTGCATTGCTCTCCTCCTCGAGTTTGGCTGTGAGGTGGTGCTGCCTGCTTCGAGGAGACACCTCAGCAACGGTGGTGCCGCCGGCGGACGAACGCCCGCGTCGCCGTTCCGCCTGCGTTTTACGGTGGCGCGGGCTCGGGAGCGGGGCGGGCCGTCTCTCGGGCGAGACTCGTCGTCTCGTGTGAGAGACGGATAGCTCGAGGCGCCGCGACGGCCGCAGGTGTCCTGCATCAGGATGGCGCTGGAAGCTCAGCGTGGTCAGGCGTTCGACTATCGTTATCGCGCTCGCCGGCGCGCCGTCGTCGCCTCGCCAGTTGGTCTGCCCTTTGCACAGCGAACGACATGCATCTTCATACTGCGATGACGGCCAAGGGGTCAGCGAGCGACGTCGGGCTCGCCACCCTACGAGTCATGTTCGGAAAGTTCACGACACCGGAGGTCGCCAACTTGGTGCTCGCCGATCCGAAAGAGTTCTGGACCAAAGGGCAGCGCACGACGGTGACGACGCTCTTTGCCGACGTGCGCGGGTTCACGTCCTTTGCCGCACGCGTGACCCCGGAAGAGGTCGTCGCGACGATCAATAGGATCTTCGCGATTCTCTGCGACGTCGTCGCGGGCGAGCAGGGAATCGTGAACCGATTCCTCGGCGATGGCATGCTCGCGGTGTTCGGCGCCCCGTTTCCTCTCGAAGATCATGCCTCGGCCGCGGCCCGGGCGGCATTGCGGGCGCGTGCCAGCATGGGCCAGCTCGCCGAGGAACGGCGCGCACAGGGCCGCGAGCCCCTGCACATCGGGCTCGGGCTCAACAGCGGCTCGGTGATTGCCGGCTGCGTCGGGACGTCCGAACGCACCGAATACACGGTCGTCGGGCACTCGGTGAACGTCGCCTCGCGACTGGTCGCGATCGCCGAGCCCGATCAAATCCTGCTCGGGGCCGGCACCGCCGCCCTCGTCGAGCGCGAAATGACGATCGTCGAACGCGGGATGGTAGACCTCAAGGGGATCGGCCTGACGACGGTGTACGAGCTGACGGGGTCGACTGCGCCATTTTAGGGCACATCTGGAGACGACGACGGCGGGTCGTCTTGACGCTTGGGTTGAGTGCGTGAGATGGCGGACAGCGGTTCAAGGAGGCTGAATTGGTCATCGGTCGCAGCAAGCGGGGTAGGGCTCTCCTTGTCTTCGCGGTGCTGCTGATCCTGTCGCGCTCTGTGGGTGCCGCGGACGTCGCGCGTCCGGCGCGGATCTCGCTCTCCCCTCCGTCCGATGCGTCAGCCGATCAGGTATTGCGCGCTGCGATCTTCAGCGTCGACACGTACGTGCGCCAGAAGAGATCAATCGAGGGAGAGAACAGCTCCGACGCGAAACTCCGCGAGGTTTTGAGTCGCGTAGATCCAATGGATTTGAAGGACGCGGCTCGAATTCTCAAAGAAGACAAAAGCGCAGACGGCGACTTTCGTCGTCGGCGAGCGCTGCTGCAACTTTTGGCGTGGGTACCTGGGGATCCCAACGCAAAGGAAGCGGTGAAGATCCTCGTTGGCCAGAAAAAAGCCGAAGAGATTTATCACGCCCTCGCGCTCGAACGCAGGGCCGATGCCTGCGACGATCCCGACCCGCAAGATGAAGTGAACGCCGTGCTCGCTCTTCAGCTTGGGCCGGTAAACTACAAGAGCTGCACGAACGTCGTCGGGAAATATGGGACCGTCGTGCCGAAGGGCGAGAACATCGGTATTTCGGCGCAGGTCACCGCTGAAGGCTCAGTCGTCACCGCTCGCCAAGGGCTCGATGCGCAGAGCTGGCACCGATGCTCGACGCTGTGGGCGCAGAGCTATCTCGTCGACGTCGATCCGGTTACGGGCCAGGTGCGTGACAATGGGAAATGCGCAAAACCCGACTCCAAAGACTGCCTGGCGGCGCCGGGACGCCCGGTGTTGCCGGTCGGCGAATCGTACGACACGTCGACGTTTGGTCCGGCCCGTCCGCTGTTCGAGAATTTCGTCTGTGACGCGCTTCCGTGCGACGTGCGGCTGATGCTGCACATCAATTCCTACAAAGCTCCGTGGGCGATGCCTGTGCCGATGTCGACGCTGGCCTATTCAGTCGACTACGACACTCCGACGCAGTGGCAGAATTTCCCATATCCTCCCGTCGACTATGGAAGAGTAGTGCTGATGGCCAAGGACCTCGCCGGTGGCGCCAGCGAGCTGACGGCAAAATCCGAAAAGACCTTCGGCTTCCCGAACTGGACAACCAACGCGGTCATCTATTTCGCGCTGCACAAGATCGAGATGGAAAACTATCTCGCCGATCTCGTATGTTGCGACCCACCACCACCTTGAGGAGGATCCATGCCCGCGGGGAAGCCCAAGAAGACCAAAGTCATCAAAGGAACCAAGCTGGCGGTGCGTCGGGCGAAGGATTTCGCCGACAAGACCGGAGACCGAATCTCCAAAGGGCTCGAAGCCGTTTGGAAGGACAAATACAGCCTCAGCGATTTCGCCGACGACGTGGTGAACCAATGGTCTGATTTCTTCAAGGTGATGAACCGGTTCTCGGGCTCCACTGACGACCAGGTATCGACGGCGTACCTCGTGACGGGACCCTGGGCGCCCCCACCCGCGCCCCTCCCGCCGGTGCCCGCTCCGGAGTGGGTAGAGCTGACCGACTCGACGCAGGCCCCGCAAATCGAGTGGACCGATCTCGTGGGTCCCGTGACGATTGTCGGAGGCGTCACGACGATCAATGTGATCCCGAAGGCGAACTATGAAGTGTGGGATCCGATGACGGACGCGGTTCCGGTTGTACAGGCGCCGCCGCTGCCCCCACTCGAGCTCGACAGCGTGAAGATTCGGATCATCAACTTTCCGGCGCAGGTGCCGCCCGGCATCTACCAGGGCGCGATTACGTTACAGAGCACCAAGATCCTGGCGCGTGTCGTTTTTCTGATGAAGTAGTGCAGTGAACGATCGCGAACGCATCCGCCGCCCGGCACCCGAGCGCACGAGTCCGATCCGAAAATGGGACGGATTGCTCGGCGCATCCACGCCCGACGATTCGCGAACGAAGAGTTCCGCTGCTGCGCCACAAGCCGAGGACATTCTCGCCCGCTCCGTCGAGCTCGGTTACCGCGTCGTCGATGAGTACCTGACGCGCGGTCAGGAAGCGGCGCAACGCGTGCGGCACGGCGTGTACGGAGCCGAGGAGCTCACCCAGGACGTGCAGAGCGTCGCCAGTCAGCTCGTGCGCAGCGCGTCGGATTTCGCCGGGGCATGGGTCGAATTCTTCGCGTTGGCGGGACGCGACACGGTGCCGGCGCCGCTAGGGCTGCGAGCCGCAGCGCGCGAAAGCGTTCGTCCCGCGGCCAACGGCGTCCCAGAGTCACCAGCGCCTGCGGACGCAGGAGCTGCCGATGCGACGGCCCTGGCACTCTTGCGCGTCCGGCTCTCCGTGACGGCCGGGCGGCCCGTAGAAACGGCGCTCGATGTCGACTCGGTTCCTGCGACGCATGGCATCGTCGCGCATCAGCCCCGCCTGGCGACGGACGGCTCGATCCGCATCCGCGATGTGCGCGTCGAGCCCGAGAACGACGGGACGATGCGCATTCGCGTTGTCGTACCGATCGATCAGTCCCCGGGTCGCTATACGGGGCTCGTCGTCGACGACACGACGAACCTCCCCGCGGGCGAGCTCACGATCGTCGTGCCTCCGCTCGACTAGCCTGTGTCGACCGAGAGCGTCGTTCCGGGAATGTTGCGGCGCTATGGTGACGTGACGCGGGTCGCATTGGCGCGCTACCTGGCGCCGCGCGAGCCGCATCGTCATCTCTACGCACTCGTTGCGGACTACCCGCGCCGCGGCGGGCGGATGATGCGACCGACGTTGTGCATCGCGACGGCGCGTGTCTTCGGCGCCTCGCTCGAGGAAGCTGCGGGAGCGGCGGTCGGCCTGGAGCTGCTTCACAACGCGTTCCTCGTGCACGACGACATCGAGGACGAGAGCGAAGAACGGCGAGGTCGGCCAACGCTCCACACGACGCACGGGACCGCCGTGGCCGTGAATACCGGTGATGCGCTCATCCTGCTCGGACTCCGGGCCTTCATGGATACGCGGGCGACGATCGGCCCGCGGTTGGCGCTGCACCTGCTCGAGGATGCCGAGCGGATGGGCCGCGAATCGGTGGAAGGGCAGGCAATGGAGCTCGGGTGGCGTCGGGACGTGACGATGCATCTCGGAGACGCGGACTACTTTGCGATGGTGCTCAAGAAGACCTGTTGGTACACGACGATCTTTCCGAGCCGAGCAGGCGCCTTGATCGGCACGCGGACGGAGCAAGGTCTCGATCGCTTCATTCGCTTCGGTTTCTTTCTCGGTGCCGCGTTCCAGATCCAAGACGACGTCTTGAATCTCGTCGGCGACGAGGTGCGCTACGGCAAGGAGCTCGACGGCGACCTCCAGGAGGGCAAACGCACGCTGATGATGATGCACCTGCTGCGTGAGGCAACGGAGTCCGAACGGCGAAAGCTCGCGACCTTCCTGGCACTTCCCCGTGGCCGTCGCACCGATGCCGACGTGCGATGGGTACGCGAACGGATGATGGCGCGCGGCAGCGTCGCGTACGCGCGTCAGGTCGCGCATGGCCTGGCCGGCGCGGCACGCGAGGAGTGCACGCGTCTCTATGCGGGCATGCCCGACTCCCCGGATCGGCGTTTCATCGAGGCGCTACCATCATGGGTCATCGAACGTGGATGAGGCGCTGATCCGGACGATCGCGACCAGCCTCGGAGACGGGTGCGCGTGACGTCGACGGGCCATGTCCTCGTCTACGGCGCGACAGGATACTCCGGGAAGCTCACGGTCGAAGTCCTGCGCGGGCTCGGCGTCGTACCGATCGTTGCCGGGCGCGATCCGGCGCGGACGGAGGCGCTCGCGGCGGCCATCGGGTCGGCGCACCGGGTTGCGCGCGCCGACGACCCGTCGGCGATCGGCGCCATGCTCGACGGCATTGCCGTCGTCGTGAACGCGGCGGGTCCTTTCACGGCGACGGCCGAGCCAATCGTCGAGGCGTGTCTCGAGCGGGGCGTCCACTACCTCGATCTGAACGCCGAAGTGCCGGTGCTCGAACGTTTGAGCGCGCGCCACGCGCAGGCGCGCGCCCGCGGCGTCATGGTCATGCCGGCGGTCGGTTTCGACGTCGTCCCGACGGATTGTCTCGCGGCCCACGTCGCTCGCCGCGTGCGCCGCGCCCGCTCGCTCGCGGTGGCCGTCAGCCGTCCGGCGTTTCTCTCGCCGGGTTCGGCCAAGACGCTGCTGGAGCACGTCGTGCTCGGCGTGGCGCGTCGTGACGGTGCGCTGCAGCCGTTTCGGCTGGGATCGGTCGAGCGCGCCTTCGACCTCGGCCCCGGACTGATCGCCTGTCTGAACGTCAGCGCCGCGGACCTCGTGACTGCCTTCCACACGACCGGCATCCGCGAGATCACGACGTTCGTCGAGGCGACGCCGCTGCTGCGCTTGCTGCCGTTCGGGCCGTTGGTCGAGCCCTGGCTGCGCACGCCGGTGGGCGCGGCGCTGGGGCGGGCGTTGTCGGATGCGGTGTGGGGGGGGCCGCCGCGCCACGTCGATCCATCCACGCGCTCGATGACCTGCGTCGTGGAGATCGAGGACGACGCCGGCCGGAAGGCGCGGGCCCGCCTCACAACTCCCGAGGCGTACGCGTTCACGGGCACGACGGCGGGCACGATCGCGGCCCGCGTGCTCGCCGGCGATTTCGAGCCGGGGTTCCAGACCCCCGGACGTCTCTTCGGTCCCGATTTCGTCCTCACGCTCGCCGGTGTGGCGCGCGAAGACTTGGAGTAGAGCGACATGCCTGAGGCCACTGCACCCATTCGTGTCGCCATCGTCGGCGGCGGTTGCGCCGCGATGGCGACGGCGCTCGAGCTCACGTGTCCCGAGCAGGCGCAACGCTACGAGGTCACCGTGTACCAGCTAGGCTGGCGGCTCGGAGGCAAGGGCGCCTCGGGTCGCGGGCCGGAGGGCCGCATCGAGGAGCACGGCCTGCATCTCTGGATGGGCTGGTACGAGAACGCCTTTCGACTCTTGCGGGAGTGCTACGACGAGCTCGGGCTCGATTGGCGGCAGGCGTTTCATCCCGCGCCGCTCGTCGCGGTGACGGACCGGCTCGACGACGGTACCTGGCAAGCCTGGACCCGGGTGTTCCCGCCCACCGACGGCCTCCCCGGCGATCCGGTGACGGAGCCGATGCGCTGGACGGTCGCGCACTACATGCAACGCGCCGCCGCGTTGCTGCGGGCGCTCATCGAGAACGCCGGTCAGATGGCGCAGGCCGCGCCGGTCGCCGCGGCGACCCCCGCCGATCGTGACGACCCGTTGGGGGCGCTCGGGCGCTTCGCGCGCGCGGGGCAAGTCGCGACGCTCACGGGCTTGGTCCAAGCGGCATCCCTTCTGGAGCTCGTGCTCGGGACGGCGCGCGATCAGCCTTCGAGCTTGTTGATGCGAGCCCTCGACACCATCGGGGCGAGCGCGCGCCGCCTGCTCGAGGCGCGGCTCGTCCACGATCCCGAGATGCGCCGGGTCTGGGAGGTCATCGATCTCACCCTCGCTACGATTCGCGGCAACCTCCGCTTCGGACTGATGACCGATCCGCGCGGATTCGATGCGATCGACGAGTACGATTGCCGGGAATGGCTCGCACTGAACGGCGCGTCGCAGCTCTCCCTGGATTCGGCGTACCTGCGCAGTCTCTATGACCTCGGTTTCGCGTACGAGCACGGCGATCCTTCGCGTCCGCGAGTCGCCGCCGGTCAAGCCTTGCGGGGATTCCTCCGCGCGTTCTTCACCTATCGTGGGGCCTTCTTCTGGAAGATGAACGCGGGCATGGGCGACGTCGTGTTCGCGCCTATGTACGAGGTGCTGCGTCGGCGCGGGGTGCGGTTCGAGTTCTTCCATCGGCTCCGTGACGTCGGCATCGCCGAGCCCGATGCGAACGGCGAGGGGGCCCACGTCGATCGACTCGAGTTCGACGTGCAGGCGAACGTGGCCGACGGCGGCTCGTATGCGCCGCTCGTGGATGTCGCCGGCATGCCGTGCTGGCCGTCCGAGCCAGATTGGAGCCAGCTCGAGCAGGGCGACCGCCTCCGGCGCGAGGGACGGCGCTTCGAGTGTCACTGGGAGGAGCGCCGTGCCGGGACGCGCACGCTGCGGGTCGGAGAGGACTTCGACTTCGTCGTCCTCGGGGTCGGCCTCGGCGCGATTCCCTACGTGTGTCGGAGCTTGGTGGCGCGCGATCCGCGTTGGCGCGAGATGGTCGCGCACGTCGGTACCGTGGCGACCCAGGCGTTCCAGCTCTGGCTCGGGACCGACGCCGCGGGGCTCGGGTGGAGCGGGCCGCCGATCACCATCTCCGGCTTCGTCGAGCCGTTCGATACCTGGGCCGACATGGGACACCTGCTCGTGCGCGAGCAATGGACCGATCCGCCGAAGTCGCTCGCCTACTTTTGCAGCGTGCTGCGCGATCCGTTGGACGTCGACGTGACGTCCCCGGCATATCCCGGCCGCCAGCGCGACACGGTACGACGGAACGCGGTGCGCTTTCTCGTCGAGGACGTGCGCCACCTCTGGCCGAACGCGCTGGATGCCGTCGGCGATTTTCGCTGGGATCTCCTGGTCGTCCCGCCCGGGGTGACGGAGCTCGCCGGCGCGGAGCGATTTCGGAGTCAGTACTGGATCGCCAACGTGAATCCGACCGATCGCTACACGCTCTCGCTTCCCGGGAGCGGGCGCTATCGGATCTCGCCCCTCGACGCCACGTACGACAACCTGACCGTCTGCGGCGACTGGACCGAGTGCAGCTTCAACGCCGGGTGTGTCGAGGCCGCGGTCATGTCGGGGCGGCTCGCGGCGCACGCCTTGTCGGGTCTCCCCGCACTTGCCGACATCATCGGCTACGATCACCCCTGACGCGGCCGTCTACGCGTACTCGCCGAGCAACGCGATGGCGGCGCGGACGTCGGGAGACGCGATCCCAGCCGTGAAGCCGGTGAGCGTGTCGTGCAACGTGGCACGCGCGTCCGCCCGGCGTGCCTGAGCTGCGAAGAGTCGGGCGAGGCTGACGGCGGCACGCAGCTCCCACGTCCGTGCCTCGCGCTCGTGCGCGAGCGCGAGCGCGCGTCGGAAGCGATCGGTTGCAGCATCATCGTCGCCGCGGCGTCGCAGGAGCTCGCCCTCGAGCCGCATGAGCTCGGGCTCGTGCACGCGGGCGAGCTCGCGCTCGCAGCGGCCGAGACCTTCGGCCGTGACCGCCAGGCCTTCCTCGACGGCCCCCATCGCGAGATGCGTCTCGGCGGCGTACGTGAGGAAGTAGCCGACCGGTGTCGCCGCGTTGGCCATCCGCAGCAGATCGATCCCCTGCGTAATCTCCGTGAGCCCCTCGCCCGGCGTGCCGTCCAAGGCGGTTGCGAGCCCGCGCCCGCAGAGCGCGAACGCATAGAGCCCGAAGAGCTTCTGCTCGAGGCTGACGGCGATCGCCTGCTCGGCATGGGCACGCGCGCCGACGACGTCGCGACGGAGATGGGCACCGAGCATCGCAAAGACGCTCACGAGCGCCGCCGCTTGCGGATCGAAGGACGTACCTGCGTCATGCAACGCGGGTGCGGCTTGCTCTTCCGGTGCGCCGCGGAGCGCGAGGTTCCATGCGGTATAGAGCGGCACGTAGATGCCGGCGTCCCACCCTTGTGCGGTCGCGAAGCCTTGGTACGCGTCCTCGCGATACATCGGGAGACCTTGCGCGAAGAGATCGGCGGCGCGTCGTTGGCCACCCCGCCAGAACGCGTCGAGTGCCAGCACCAGGATGGCCGTCAGCCGCGCTACCGGGTCGGGGTCGTCGAGCAATTGCTCGCAGCGCGGAAGGAGACCCGACATCGCCGCGCGGTCGCCCTGAATGATGTAGTTGCCGAAGAGGCGTGCAACGATGTTGAGCGACAAGTCGACGCCGTTTGCTTCGGAGAGCTGCCGTGCTCGTGAGAGGTGATCGCGTCCTCGGGAGTCCGCGTGTCCGCTGGTGTAGAGGTCGACCGTGCCGAGCGCGGTGAGCGTTGTGATCTCCTGGTGCGTACGCTCGATGGTCGAGGGGAGTCGGCCGAGCAGGGCGAGCGAACGTTCGAGATGTGCCGCCGCTTCGGGGTGCGCCGCCCTCCGGAAGGCCCGATCACCGGCGCGATGCCAGAGTTGCGACGCTTCCGCGAGGTCACCGGCGTTTTCGAAGTGATAGGCCAGCTGTTCCGGTTTCTGCTCGGCCAAGACGGGCACGTGAGCTCGGAGCCCGATGGCGATCGCCTGATGAACGCGGCGGCGGGTCGCGCGCACCATCTCCTCGTACGCGGCGTCGCGTACGAGCGCGTGGCGGAAGGCATAGCCCTCCTCGCCGCCGATGGGCCGCGTGAAGAGCAGACGAGTCTCGAGCAGCTCGAGCAGGTCTTGGCGCAACACCCACTCGTCGCGCGGGACGACGGCACGGAGCATCGGATAGGACATCTCGCGGCCGATGGCAGCGGCGAACTGCGCCGTTTCGTGGGCGCTGGTCGACAAGGTGTCGAGTCGGGCCGTCAGCAGCTCGCGCAGCGTCGCCGGGATGGCCTCCTCGTCGCCGCGGCCGAGCGTGTGCGCGAGCTCTTCGACGAAGAGCGGCACCCCGTCGGTGCGCTCGACGATGCGATCCATCACCTGCGGCGCTAGCGGCTGGTCGGACGTCCGCGTCGTGTTCACGATCGCGGCAACGTCGGAGCGTGACAGTCGCCCGAGGGGCAAGACGGTGACGTCGCGGGTGTACCACGCCGCGCTGTACTCCGGCCGCGCGGTGAAGAGCAGGAGCAAGCCCGCGTTGCCGGCTTCCGGCGCCAGATGCGCGCCGCGGGCTTCGTCGAGCAGCACGGTGATGAACTCGCCGGTCGTCGGGTCGGCCCAGTGCAGATCCTCGATCGCGAATACGAGAGCGCGTTTCGCGGCCATGCCGACGATGAAGCGCGCCACGGTGCGAAGCGTGAGCTCCAACTGCCGCTCGGACGTGAGGCGGAGTGGTTCGTACTGGTCGCCGCGCGGGATCTCGAGCAAGTCGGCGAGCAGCGGCCATGCTGTGGCCGTGTCGAGTCCGTGCTGTGCGAGCAGCCGATCGAGCGGGCCGGGGAGGGTCCGTAACCACGTGACGACGGGGTGCAGCGGGCTGCCGCGACCTTCCGCGGCGCACCGACATCCTATCCAGGACTCGGCCGGAACGCTCCGACGGAGCTCGCGCGCGAGGCGGGATTTGCCGATGCCCGCTTCGCCTTGCAGCAGGACAACGCCGAGCTCGCCGTCTTCCGCGCGCCGCCACAGCGCGCTCAGTTGTCCGAGCTCGCCAACCCGGCCGACCAGGGGTGTCTCTTCCGGACGGGCGGCACTTTCATAGAGGGCAATCGGCCGCTCGCGCACGACCCGCACCACCGGCAACGCGTGCTCGCCATGGGGCGCGGTCAAATCGCCGGCCGGCTCGCACTCCACCTCGGCGTCCATCAGCGCGTGGGTGTCGGCTGTCGTCAGGATCTCGTCGGGCGCGGCACGATCGGCAAGCCGGGCGGCGATCTCCGCGGGCGTTCCGACGATCTCGATGCGCATTTCGCCATCCATGATCGGCGGGATGCGGATGATGCCGAGCCCGGAGTGGACGCCCACGTGGACGGCCACCGTCAGGCCGCGCTCGCTTCGAGCCGATAGGCTCGTCGTTTGCGAGAGCTGGACGATCCGGAGCGCCAGGCGGACGGCATGATGCGCGTCTCGCTCCCGTGCCTTGGGATACCCGAAGACCGCGTGCACCTCACCGGGCTTACCGCGGGCGAGGGTTACGCCACTCTGGCGGGCGGCATCTTGATACAGCCGTTGCTGGAGCTGCATGGCGTGATCGAGGTCTTCGAGATCGACGAGGGCGCCGTCGTGTCGCCGGACGGTCGTGGCGCATACGACGACGGTGACCTGGCGTCGTTCGCCTTCCGCCGCGGGGATACGGTGGTGCTCACCGGACGCGATCGTTCCCGGGTCCCGCTGGATCGATTCCAGCGCTTTGAGCATCGCCTGCTCGGAGATTTCGCGCGCCGCGGAATCCTTCGCTGTGATCGCGACGAGCAGACGTCCGAGGCGCTGCTGGCGCAGCCAGGTCGGGATCGGCACGGGCTCCGAGCCGAGTTGCTTCATGAGCGTCTCGTGCGCGGTGCGGCCCTTCATTGCGACCTCGCCCGTCAGGCACTCGAGCAGCATCAAGCCCCAGGAATAGAGATCCGAGGACGCGGACACGGCCTCGCCGCGGAGTTGCTCGGGTGCGGCATAGGCGGGCGTGCCGAGGAGCTCGCGACTCGCCGTCAGGCGGCTCGCGTCAGCCTGCATCTCGTGCTCCGTGAACCCACCGAGCCCGAAGTCGAGCACGGTGGCGTTTCGACGCAGTCCGGAGTGCGTCACCATGACATTCTCCGGCTTGAGGTCGCGGTGAACGACGCCGTGTGCGTGCGCGCAGGCGAGCGCGTCGAGCACCTGAATCATCAGGTGCAGCGCTTCACCCGGATCGAGTTTGCCCTCGGCGGCGAGCAGCTGTCGCAGCGTCACGCCGGCGACGTACTCGAAGACCGCGTAGAGGACGCCGTGGTCAAGCTCACCCGAATCGATCAAGCGGAAAATGTGCGGGTGCGAGAAAGCGGCGCAGAGCGTTCGCTCGCGCAGGAAGCGCTGCCGGGAATTCTCGAGACCGGCACGGTCGTCGTCATCGACCCGAAGGATCTTGAGAGCGACGTCCTGACCGGTGGAGATCTGGCGAGCGCGGTACACCCTTCCGAAGCTCCCGATGCCCGCTTCGGCGATGATCTCGTAGCGCTCTTGGAAACAGGACCCCGGCGTCAAGATGCCGGAGGATGCTTCGGGGACCGGCATGCTTCGCAACACTGGGGCGGATCACCGCCAAAATGCAACTTGCGACGGCGAAAGCGTGTGACACAGCCGGTGCGCAGACGGACGAAGTCGCCCGTGCGAGGCGACGAGGGCCGCCTCGTGCGCCAATGTGGCGCAGCCGGATGCGCCTCGTGCGCGCTCGCGTTACAACGCGACGATCGCCGCGCGCTCAACCCACCCGCGCTTCCCGTCCGGTCGCGTCACCTGCGCCCATCCTTCGCGCTCGCCGAGGATGCGCAGCACGGTGCCCGGCTTGGTGGTGAAGTGGCTGGTGCCGCTCTCGGACGGCTCGAAGCGCACGTCGGTGTCGGTGGCAGCGACGACGACCGCATAGCTCGGCAGATCGACGGTCGCGAGCCGATAGGCCGCCGAGCTGCCCGTGAGGGCGAGCCCGACCGCCGCGACGATGGCAGCGACCCGACAGGACCGGGCGGCACTCGGCACGAGGCGGGCGGCGATCAGCAGCACCATGAGCACCGTGAAGCACGCGCTCGCCGCCGTCAGCAGCTCGTCGCTGCTCGCGCGCGACGCAAACGGGAACGCGATCCGCGCCCAGACCGGCGTCGCATCGGCGTCGCCGCTCTTCTCGCGGGCGTAGCCGAGATTGGCGTGTAGATCGGGATCGCGGGGAATGGTGCGGCGGGCGCGCTCGTACTCGAGGATGGCATGCCCGACGTCGCCGTTCTTGAAGTACGCGTTGCCGAGATTGAAGTGGAGGTGGCCGCTCTCGACGCCGTTGCCGAGGATCTTCTCGTAGGCCGCAATGGCCTCGGGGTAGTGCTCGTCGCCGTAGAGGGTGTTGGCCTGGAAGAAGAGCGTTTGCGGAGATTCCTCGCCCCCGGCCGCGCCGACGACGTTCACGGCCGTGATGCTCGCCAGGAGGCAGGCTGCCAACATGGCCGCCAGCATGGCGGCGAGTGGCGTACCGAGCCGGCGCTCGCGTTCGAGCGCGCGGACGATGGCGTCGGCTTGGTCGAGCGTGCGCTGCATGTCGTCGTCACGCGCGCTCGTGGGCGCGAACCGCACCTGCTCGCAGTGCGCGAAGAGCTCGCGAATCTGGTCGGCGACGGCTGCGGGCGCGCCGCGCCGCGCGAGCAGCTCGGCGACGGCCTCCGCGCTGACGGCTCCGACGGGGAGCTGCAGTTTTGCGGCGAGATAGTCGGTGAGCGCGCGGGCGACCGCGTCGTAGAACGGCGCTTGGTTGCCGGGACGGAGCGCGTCTTTGGCGGCACCGAGCGCGCGCTTCGCTTCGCGGCCGGCGCGGGTGAAGCGGGCGTACCCGGCGTCGCCGTGGAGGCGCTGGCGGCGGCGATCGACGACGACCACCCCGAGCCATGCCAGCAGCGGCACCAGCTGCCAGGTCCAGAAGAGCGGGCTGCGATAGCGGCGCGCGCCGAGCGGCCGCAAGTCGCCCGGCGAATCTTTGATGAAGACGAGATCGTGACCGAGCGTTTCGGGCTTCGGGGCCGGGGCCGCGGGCGCGGCTCCAACGACATGCGAGGGCGCGCTCCCGGCGGCGCGCGGTGTCACGGTCAGGGGAATCGGCGGGTGGGTGATGGTCTTGTAGGCGCCGGTCGACGGGTCGAAGAAGCTGAAGCGGAGCGCCGGGAGCTCGATCGCGCCGGGCTTCTCGGGGATCACGACCTGCTCGAAGCTGCGTTCCTGGACGTTGGCTTCGGTGGCGGGCTTCGAGCCGGCGCCGGTTTGCTGCGGCGGGTACACGCGCCAGGCGTCGCTCGCGACGATCGTCGGCGGGGTCAGGTTTTCGAGGCTGCCGGTGCCGCGCATGGTGAGCGTCAGCGTGACGGGGTCGCCGGCCGCGACACTTAACGGGGCGGCCTTCACGTCGAAATCGAACGAGCCGACCGCGCCCGAGAAGTCGGCCGGCTTGCCGGCCTCGGGGAGCGGCAACACGGTCAATGCCAACGGATCCGACTTCACCTCGAGCTTGCGTTGCTCGCCGCTGAAGAACGGATCGTTGAAGAAGCGGTCGAATCCCCGTCCGGCGCCGCGCCCGCGGACGACCATCGTGAGGTCCATCTCGGCCGGGCCGACCGTCATGGCGCCGCTCCGGAGTGGGGTCAGGATGGTGGTGAAGTCGAGGACCTGGAACGTGCCGCCGCCGATCTGCTCCTGGCGTTGATCGGGCTCGGAGAGCTTGTCGATCGCGAAGCCGTCGCCGCCGACCGTCGGGTATTGTACGTCGGTGACGCGGACCTGGCCGACCAGCAGCTTCACGCGAATCGGCAGCCGTTCGCGCACGTAGACGGTCGTTCGCGGGGTCGTGAGCTCGAGGCGAAGCTGATCACCGACCGGGTTGCCCGCGCCTGCCCCCGGCTTGCCGGCGACGACCTCGAGCGTGGCCGTTCCCGCGTCGTAGCGCTTGCCGTTGATCGTGACGCTGATCGGGCCGAGCGCGACGCGTCCGGCCTTGGCGGCGCTCACCGAGAAATGATGCGTGACCGAGGCCGACATGGCGCCGTTCACGAAGCTGACGCGTGACGACGGGCCGAGGTAGCGGACCGTCGCCTCGCCCGCGTTGCCGATCTCGGGGACCCCGCTGCTCTGCACGCCCGTGACTTCGACGCCGAGGTCGGCCTCCTCGCCGACGCCGATCTGAGGACGGTCGAAGGTGGCCTTGATGGTGATGTCGGCGCGGACCGTCGCCCCGCTCGTCAGGGCCGCGACGAACGCCGCGCATGCGACGAGCAGAGCTCGCCGCCGGACCTTCGACCCGCGACGCATCCGGCTCTCTTACCAATCCTCGGCGGGCTCGGCGACGCGCGCGCCCTGCATCTTTTTGATGACGTCCTCCGGTGACACTTCCTCGCCCTTTTGGGAGTCGAGAATGGCGGCGGCCTCGCCCTTGGAGAGCTCGCCGTCCTTTTTCTTCTCGTCGGCGAAGACGTCTTCGGGGGGCTCGCCTTGCTGCTGGTCTTTCTGCTCGGCGGAGGGTTCGCTGGCTTCCTGGCCTTGCTGTTGTTGCTGCTCGTCCTTCTTTGCGTCGTCTTTGGGCTCGTCGCCCGCTTGCTGGTGGTCCTGCTGGTTCTCGTCCTGCTTGTTCTGGTCTTGCTGTTGTCGATCTTGTTGCTGTTGGTCTTCTTGTTGCTGTTGCTCCTGGTCCTGCTTCTGTTGATCGTCTTGTTGCTGTTGATCCTCTTTCGGCGTGTCGGGCTGCTGCGGCTGATCCTGCTTCTCCTGATCCTGCTTGTCCGGCTGATCCTGCTTCTGTTGGTCCTGGTCTTTCTTCTGCTCTTCGAGCCGCTTCTTCACATCTTCGATACGCTTGGCGACGAGCTCGTGGTTGAACTTGCTGTCCTCGTCGTCGGGCGTGAGCGCGAGGGCGCGGCGGTACGACGCGAGGCCTTCGGCATAGAGCCCGAGCGCCTTCTGCGGCTCGGTCTGCTCGAGCGCTTGCCCTTGGCGAAACTTCGCGTTGCCGACGTTGTAGGCGACGCGGCTGCCGCGCGTCGGATCGTTGGTGGTCTCGACCTTCTGGAAGGCCGAGACCGCCTCGTCGTACTTGCCCTGCTTGTAGGTGGCGTCGCCGAGGTTGAAATGCAGCGGGTCGGAATCGGGCTTGTCGACGAGCGCGGCGTTGTAGGCGGCGGCGGCGTCCTCGTACTTGCCCGCGTCGTAGAGGCGGTTGGCGTCGCGGACGGGCTGATGCGCATCGAGCCAGGCGAGCGAGGTCGCGGCGACGAGACCGGCGGCGAGCGCGCGCCGCATATCCGGCCTCACGACGCGGCTCCTGCGCGCGGACGGACCTTTTCTGGGCCCCGACGGGTCTCTTCGGGGCGCCGACGGGTCTCTTCGAGGCGCCGACGGCGCCAGGCAAAACGCGACCCGGCCGGGCGCGGTGCCGGGCGCCGTTCCCCGACCAGCGGCTCGATGACCAACAGCACGAACGCGAGAACGAGCGGCCACTGGAAGCGGTGCTCGAAGCGGCGTTCGAGCGTGCTCGCGAGCTCGCGCTTCTCCATCGTCGCGATGTAGTCGCGGTAGAGCTCGGTCAGGCCGAAGGCGGTATCGGTCGCGTGCAGGTACGCGCCGCCGGTGTCGTTCGCGACCTTCTGCAGCGTCGTTTCGTCGAGGCGGGATTTCACGACCTGGCCTTTGCGATCCTTCAGGAACCCGCCGCCCTCGAGCGGGATGAGCTCGCCTTCCGAGGTGCCGATGCCGACGGTGTAGATCTTCACGCCGCGTTCGGTCGCGCGCTTGATCGCGTCCTCGAGATCGCTGCCGTGATCCTCACCGTCGGTGATGATGACGAGGGCCTGATGCTCGGCCTGACGGCCTTCGAAGGCGGCGAGCGACGTGTCGATGGCCGCCGTCAGCGACGTGCCGCCGCGCGGGATGATGCCGGCCTCGATCGCGTCGAGGCTCTGCGAGAACGCGCCGAAGTCGAGCGTGAGGGGGCATTGCAGGAAGGCCGTCCCCGCGAACGCGACGAGCCCGATGCGATCGCCGCCGAGCTGCGCCAGCAGGTCCTGGACCGCGAGCTTGGCGCGCGCCAGGCGATTCGGTTTGACGTCGGTCGCGAGCATGCTCCGCGAGGTGTCGATCGCGACGATCAGGTCGATGCCCTCGCGCTGCACTTGCTGCCAGCGAAAGCCCCACATCGGCCCCGCAAGCGACACGGCCAGCGCCAAGACGGCGGCGCACAGCAGCACGGCGCGGATGGTCCGTCGGCGCGGATCGATGTCGGGGGCGACCGCCGGCAGCAGCCCGGTGGCGACGAACGTGTCGAGCGCCTGGCGGCGCCGGCGCAGGCTCCACACCAGAAAGAGCGCGAGCGCGGGTACCAGAACGAGCGCCGCGAGGCTCAGTGGATCACGCCATTGGATCATGGAAGCTTCCTCAGCTTGGTTTCGCCGAGCCCGATCTCGACCAGCAGCAGCGCCAGCGCCGGCCAGAGCAGCCACGGATAGAGCTCGCGGTAATCGAGATACTCCGGCGCTTCGAACGTGGTCTTCTCGCTGCGGTCGATCTCGGCGTAGATCTCGCGCAGCGTCGGCGTGTCGGTCGCGCGGAAGTAGCGCGCGTGCGTTGTCGTCGCGATCTTTTGCAGCGTCGGCTCGTCGACGTCGACTTGCATCGGCCGATAGACCTTGCGGCCGAACATGTCCTGGGTCGGGTAGGGCGCCATGCCGCGTGTCCCGGCCCCGACGGTGTAGACTTTGATGTCGAGCGCGGCGGCGGCTTCGGCCGCGGTCTGGGGCGTGATCTTGCCGGCGTTGCTCTGGCCGTCGGTCAGCAGCACGACGAACTTGCTCTTGGCCGTCGACGGTCGGAGGCGGTTCACGGCGGTCGCGAGCGCCGAGCCGACGGCGGTGCCGTCCTCGATCATGCCGACCTCGGCGCGCTCGAGGTTCTGCAGGAGCCAGCCGTGATCGAGCGTCAGCGGGCATTGCGTGTACGGCCGGCCGGCGAAGAGCACGAGCCCGACGCGATCTTCGGGACGCGCCGTCACGAACTCTTTCACGACCGACTTCACGGCCTGGAGGCGATTGGCCCGCTCGTTCTCGAGCGTGAAGTCCTCGGCGAGCATGCTGCCGGAGATGTCGACGGCGAGCATCACGTCGACGCCTTCGCGATGGATCTTGGTGGCCGCCGAGCCGGCCTGCGGACGGGCGAGCGCGACGGCGATCGCGACCAGCGCCGCGGCGCGGAGCGCGAGCAGCACGAGCCGGCGCGAGCCGGCGCCGCGCGGGGCGATGGTACGGAGGATGCCGAGGCTCGGGAACCGTACGGTGGCGCGTCGTAGCGGCCGGCGTGCCGCTCGCAGCACGAACGGCACGAGCACCAGCACCAAGAGCCACCAGGGGTCAGCGAGATGCATGCGGTCCTTCTCGACTGTCGGTTGCACGGCTGGTGGTGGTGGCGCCCGCGGTCTCGTCGACGAAGCGCGCGGCGGCGCCGTAGGCGCGTTCGGCGTCGGCGAGTGTCGGATGGTGGCGGGCGAACTTCACGAGATCGGACTCGCTGAGGAAGTCGCCGAGGAGCGCGCGGTGGCTGCTCTGCAGCGAGGCGGCGCCGCGCGCCGTCACCATGAGGAACTCTTCGGTCGTCATCTCGGGGGCCCGCAAGCGAAAGCGGTGCTCGAGATAGCTCCGGATGATGCCGGTCAGCGCCGAGTAATATTCCTTGAACGCGCCTTCCTCGGCGAGCCCGCGGGCGCGGAGACGGGCAAGCTCTTCGTGCGCGATCTCGTGCGCGGGACGCGGCGGCGGTCCGGCGGCGACGCGGTTGGACCGGCTCAGGAACCGCAGCACGAGGAATCCGATCAGCGCGAAGGCGACGAGGCAGCCGACGACCAGATAGACGGGGCGCCAGTCGACCGGCGGCTCTTCCGGCGGCTTGATGTCGCGGATGTCGCTCGCGTTCGGCTCTTGCGCGAGCAGGCTCGCGATCTCGACCAACGTTTCGTCGCCGGGTGCTTCCGTGAGCTCTTCGCCCGGCAGGCGGTAGCGGACGGGCGGTGACTCGACGAGATGGTTGCCGGTCGCGTAGCCGACGAGCTGGAACCAGCGCGTGATGACGGTCTTGCCGTCGCGCTCGACCGCCGGCGCGTCGCCGAAGTCGACGATGTCGAAATCGCCGAGACGCTCGGTCGGCTGCGCGAGCTGCATCTCGATGCCCGTCGGTGCCGCGACCTCGATCGTGTAGCGGAAGCGCTGGCCGATCGTGAGCGGACCCTTCTCGACGCTGCCCTGCACGGTAACGGGGGACGGTGCGGGGGAGGCGGTGGCGGCCGGGGAGGTCGTCGTTTCGGGCGACGCGGTCAGCTCGGGCGCCGGCGATGCCTCGTCGGCGCGGGCAATGGGCGTCGCGAGCACGAGCCCGAGCAGCAGGGCAGCGGCCAGCCTCATTGTCGTTTCTCTCGCATCCGGAAGAAGCGCAGCAGGGCCTCGGTGTACGGGCGATCCGTCGACACCATGATCGCGTCGACGTTGGCGGCGTGCAGCCAGCGGTCGCGCGCGACGCGGGCGGTGGCCGCGCTCTCGGCGAAGGCTTTCCGGAGGCGCGCGTCGCTGGTGTCGACGACGTAGCGTTCGCCGGTTTCCGCTTCTTCGAGCTCGACCAGGCCGACGTCGGGGAGCTCGCGCTCGCGGGGGTCGTCGAGCACGACGGCAATCACGTCGTGGCGGCGCGCCGCGATACGGAGCGCGCGCTCGGCGCTGCCATCGAGGAAGTCGGAGAGCACGAACACGACCGAGCGGCGCTTGCTCACGGTCTGGAGATGCTCGAGCGCGCCGGAGAGATCGGTGCCGCGGCCCTTGGGTTGCAGCGACAGCACCTCGCGAATCACCCGCAGCACGTGGCGGTTGCCTTTGCGGGGCGGCACGGCGAGTTCGATGCGGTCGCTGAACATCACGAGCCCGACCTTGTCGTTGTTGGTGATGGCGGAGAACGCGAAGAGCGCGCCGATCTCGGCGGCGAGCGCGCTCTTCAGCTGGCGGACGCTCGCGAACTGGGTCGAGGCGCTCGCGTCGACCAGCAGCATGACGGTCAGCTCGCGCTCCTCGGCGTAGCGCTTCACGTGCGGCACGCCGGTGCGCGCCGTCACGTTCCAGTCGATCGTCCGCACCTCGTCACCGGGCTGGTAGAGCCGCACCTCGGCGAACTCCATGCCGCGGCCCTTGAAGACCGACTGGTACTGCCCGGCAAACATGTCGGTGACGAGGTGGCTCGTCCGGATCTGGATTTTCCGAACGGCCTTGAGTTGTTCCCGCGTCAGCATCGCGCGGCTGTCGTCACTCCACCCTCAGGGGACAGGGACGCCGTCGAGGACGCGTTTGACGATCTCGTCGGCGTCGATGTCCTCGGCTTCCGCCTCGTAGGTCACGATCAAGCGGTGACGGAGCACGTCGGGCGCGATCGACTTCACGTCCTGCGGCGTCACGTAGCCGCGACCCTGGAGGAATGCGTGGGCCTTGGCGGCGAGCGTCAGGTACAGCGTCGCGCGCGGGGACGCGCCGTATTCGATCAGCGGTCCGAGATCGAGCTGGAAGGTGGCCGGCTCGCGAGTCGCGAACACCAGATTGACGACGTACTCCTTGATCTTGTCGTCGAGGTAGATCTGATCGACGAGGGCGCGGGCGGCGAGGATTTCGGCTGTCGTCACGGTCGGAGTGATCTTGCGGGGCTGGCCGATGACGGCCATGCGCTCGAGGATCTGGCGCTCTTCCTCGCGCGACGGGTAACCGACCTTGAGCTTCAGCATGAAGCGGTCGATCTGGGCTTCGGGGAGCGGATAGGTCCCCTCCTGCTCGATCGGGTTCTGGGTGGCGAGCACGAGGAACGGGTCGGGCAGGGGGTAGGTCTCGTCCCCGATGGTGACCTGGTGCTCCTGCATGGCTTCGAGCAAGGCGCTCTGCACCTTGGCCGGCGCCCGATTGATCTCGTCGGCCAGGATGAGCTGCGCGAAGATCGGGCCCTGTTTGCAGGTGAAAACGCCTTCGCGTGGGTTGTAGATCATGGTGCCGATCAGGTCGGCCGGCAGCAGGTCGGGGGTGAACTGGATGCGTCGGAACGTATCCGCGACCGCCTGCGCCAGGGTCTTCACGGCGAGGGTCTTGGCCAGGCCCGGCACGCCTTCCAGCAGCACGTGGCCTCCGGCCAGCAATCCGATCAGGAGCCGGTCGATCAGGTAGCGCTGACCGACGATGACGGTGCCGATTTCCTCGCGGAGCCGATAGAGGAAGGTCGATCCTTCTTTGATGCGGTCGTTGACCGCTGCAATGCCGGTATCCATAGAGCCGGTCTCGATAGCAGAAAACACCGGGTCGTAAAGTCGGGTTGACACGTTGGCGGCAACGGTTTCAGCAGCTTGGGCCTTCCGGACGGTCCCGGCCCCGCAGAGGTCGGGGTCGAGCACACAAGCCATCGGTTGTACGGACACCCTGATGCTGGTAGGGTCTGCGCCACTGGCTGTTTTGACGCGCGACCCCCGCCGCACTTTCTCTGCGACAGTCTCGTTTCCGTCTCACATCGGCCGTCGAGCGCGTCATTGGGTGATCGGACCGGACCCTGACAGCTCGCAACACGTCTCGTCGGCCCGCAAGGAGTTGATTCTGAAGCATCCATACGGGCACGTGCTGCGGCCGGTCATGACCGGGAGACTCCGGTAACCATGTCGGAAACAGCGGCGCGTCTCCATCTCAGGCAGCAGCTCTCGCTCCACGTTTCGGAGCTGGGCTACTCCCTCTCGCTCGAGGCCCCTGGCCCGGACGAGCCGGAGATCCTCCGTATGAGCCCGGTTCGCCGTCGCATCGCCTATGGCGAGACGGTGCTGAAGGCCGACCTCAAGAAGAAGCGCTGCCACGACCGGCTCCGCCTCTTCTCGCAGCGTCGCACCCGTCGGCGGGGCACCATTTTGTTTTTCATCGGGGTCGCAGCAGAAGATCAACTGGAGCTGGAAACCTTGTTGACCGAGCTGGAGATCCGAAGCGGCATCCGCGGTGGGCACGTACATGTCGTGCCGATCGCCAAGCCGGAACCTGCGGCACGGCGCGCATCGTCTAAAAGCAGCGCCCGTGGCTGATCGGCGTTCGAGGCATCCGCAGCAAGCGCGTTGACATCGCGCCTGAGCCCGAAGCGAACGCCCCTATTTCCCTTGGAGTGGAGTCCGGTCCAACCGACCGACGACTCCGAAGCAGCACGAAAGGATTCTCGTAAGTGAACGCATCATCATCAACCGCAGCAACCGTAGTACCCTCGGCCGAACCGACCTCGACGACCACCGCGCCGTCAACATTCGATCAGTTCGACCTCTCTCCCGCGACTCGCACGGCGCTCCGCGCCTGTGACTACGTCACGCCGACGCCGATTCAAGCCGCCACCATCGCGCCGGCACTCACCGGCCGTGACGTCATCGGGGCCGCGCAAACCGGCACCGGCAAGACCGCTGCATTCATGATTCCGATCGTCGAGCAGCTCCGGTCCGCCACGCCGGGATCGCGCGGTTCGGCCGTGGTGCTCGCGCCCACGCGCGAGCTCGCCGAGCAGATTCACGGCTGGGCGCAACGGCTGGGCGCCGGCCTCAAGACCGCCCTCATCGTCGGCGGCATGCCGTACGGCCCGCAGATGGGTGCGCTCCGTGCCCGGCCGTCGATCATCATCGGGACGCCCGGCCGTATGGTCGATCACCTCGAGCGCGGCACGATCGATCTCGCCACCGTCAAGTTTTTCGTGCTCGACGAGGCCGACCGCATGCTCGACATGGGGTTCAAGCCGCAGCTCGATCGCATCATGAAGATGCTGCCCGCCCAGCGGCAGACGCTGCTCTTCTCGGCGACGATGCCACCCGATCTCGGGGCGCTCGCCCGCATGCACCTGAAGGACCCCGTCCGGGTGTCCGTCGGAGCGCAGGGCACGACCCCATCGAAGGCGACCCAGGACGTCTACATGGTCGGCAGCAACGAGAAGACCCCGCTCTTGGTCAAGATGATCTCGACCAACCCGGGGAACGCGCTCGTGTTCGCGCGGACCAAGCATCGCGCCGACCGCATCATGCGCTCGCTCTGCGACGCCGGCTTCGCGGCGCAACGCCTGCACTCGAACCGGACTCAGCAGCAGCGCCGCGAGGCGCTGGAAGGGTTCCGACGCGGCCGCTACCGCATCCTCGTCGCCACCGACATCGCGGCCCGCGGGATCGACGTCGCCGACATCCGGCGCGTCATCAACTACGATCTCCCGCAGACGGTCGAGGACTACATCCACCGCGTCGGCCGTACGGCGCGGGCGGAAGCCGAAGGGCACGCGACGAGCTTCGCGTCCCCCGAAGAGCGCGCCCAGCTGCGCGCGATCGAGAAGCACATCGGCCGGTCGCTGCCGCGCCACACCGCGTCGGGTGCGCCGGCACCGGCGGAAACGGCAGCTCCGGTTGCTCGGCATCGCGCGCCTCGCCCCGTCGAGGGCGCGGGGCAGCACCCGCGTCGCACCGTTCGGCCTGGCGCGGATACGCGTCCGCATCGCCCGGACACGCGGCCGCACACGCCCAGCCAGGCGCGTAGCCACGAACGCCGCCCGCAGCAGGGGGACGCGCGTCGTGACACGTCGCCGGTGACCATCACCGACTTCATCGCCGGCACCACCGAAACGCGTCGTCGGCCGAGCGCGCAAGCGCGTCGCGCCCGTCGCGGTCGTCACAGCTAACTCACTGGTGATCAGGGTCGCGAGACGGCGGGGGCATAGTCCCCCCGCCACTCGCGGCGCCACCATGCGTGGTCGGGATTGCCGACCGCGCTGAAGTGGTACTCCCAGAGCTCGGCCCGCACGTAGCGTGGTGGGCCATCGGGAAACGGGTTCGATGCGAAGAGCGCCAGCACCTCGGGCGTCCCGTCGAGCAGGCGCGCGAGCAATCGAGCGAACCATTGCTCGGGGTTCGCCTGGTAGGGCGTCAGCGCCGCGAACCACATCTGCCAGTCGAGCCGCGGTTGGTGCGGCGCGACGAAGGCCGGACGCTTCAGGACGTCACCGGGCTTCCAGGGAAACTCGTAGGGCGTCCAGCTCGTCCCGTCGTCGCTGCCTGCGATGACGATCTCGTTTCGCACCGTCGTCATGCGGGCGAAGAGGCCGTAGCTGTTGGCGCTGTGGAAGGGGGCCACGCGTTGCAGCAACGGCCGCGCCCATCCCGGGACGACATCGCGTCCGGCCATCTGCTGCGCGAATACCAGCGTGCTCGCGAGCGCCAGGAGCAGCAGGCACGGCGTCGCGAGCACCGTACGCATCGTGCGCACCCATGCCGGCCCCGACGGTGTGCCGGCGACCGCGCGCACCGGGGCGATCGCCGCGAGCGCGCGGTCGTCGCAGAGCATGAGCGCCAGCGCGATCGTCAGCCAGTTGAAGAACGTATAGTTGCCGGTCGCGATGATGAGCAGTTGAAACACGATGAACGCGCCGCTCGCGACCAGCCGCGCCCGCCGTGGGCCGAAGATCAGGAACGGCACGGCGAGCTCGATCACGAACATCACCGCGCACGCGAGCTCCTGCCACCAGATCGGCAGATGGTGTGCGTACCAGGCCGTCCACGGTGGCAGGCACTGCGTCTCGTAGTGGTAGGTGAGGGCGGTGAGGGCGTGCCAGGTCGGGTTGCTCGGGTCGTCGTGAACGAGCTTCACGACGCCCGACGCGAACATCAACCGAAAGAGCAGCCAGCGGACGAGCCACACGCCGAGCCGGGACGGTTCCGGCGCCGACGTGATGCGCGGCCGGAACGACCACGGCGCGACGAAGACCGCCAGCAGCCCCGCTTCGAGCAGCAGCGCGTCCCATTGGAAGCTCAGGAACACGCGCCCCGCGCTCACGAACGAGAGATAGAGCCCCCAAAGCGCGAGCAGGCAGGGACCGGGAGCGAGCCCCGCGACGACGGCGATTCCGAGCACGGCACCCGCGTCGCACAGCCGCAGCAGGGTCGCGTCGCTGGCGTCGAGCCAGGCGAGCGTCGGGAGGAGCCAGAAGCGCTCGGGACCGAAGCGCTGCGCTACGTCCGCGAGAAACTCGCCGATCGGCAGGATGCCGTGGCTGCCGAAGAGGCCGAGCAGCTGCACGCGCAGCGACAGGAACGCGATCAAATAGACGAGGCCGAGCGCCCGCACGAAGATCGTCGTCGTGACGACCAGCGACGGCCGCGGCGGTCGCGACGCGGCGCTCACGACGGTCGGTTCGAATGCCAGACGGCCGGGGCGCGTTTGCGTTTCCGCTTGGCGGTGCGCGGGTCACGGAGAGCGGCTTCGACTGCCGAGGGCGGGTCGGCGCTGACCGCGTGGCGCACGTCGCCGCCCTCCTCGAAGGCGATCTCGGCGAGCAGTCGGTCGCTCACGACCGAGCGCGGCGCCTCGGTCGCGATGTCGACCGTCGACGCCGCCTCGTCACGATGCTTGATGAGGAGCCAGCTCTTGCCGCCCTGATAGCCCCGCGTCCGTACCAGCACCCACGAGCCGTCGAGTTTCTCGCCGGCGAGCGAGAATTTGATCTCGCCCTTGGCGAGGCTCTTCCCGACGTCGGGCTCGTCCGGCGCGTACGTGCCCTGGTCCCAGATCATGACCGTCCCGCCGCCGTACTCGCCGGCCGGAATTACGCCCTCGAATTTCGCGTACTCGATCGGATGATCCTCGACCGCCATCGCGAGTCGCTTCACGGTCGGGTCGAGCGAAGGCCCCTTTGGCACCGCCCACGACAGCAGGACGCCGTCCCATTCGAGGCGAAAATCGTAGTGCAGGCGCGACGCGCGATGCTTCTGGATGACGAAGCGGAGTTTCTTGGTGCGCTTCGTGACCGTCCCGCCTTTGGGCTCCGACGTGACCCCGAAGCGGCGTTTCCGGTGATAGTCCTCGAGCGCCATGGTTCGGGATCAGAAGATCGAGTAGCCCCCGTCGACGACCAGCGTGTCGCCGGTGTGGTAGCTGCTCGCATCGCTCGCGAGATAGACGGCGAGGCCGCCGAAGTCGCGGCCTGCGCCCCAGCGCCGGATCGGGATGCGTGGGAAGACCTTCTTCTGCATCGGCTCCCAGCCGAGGAAGCCCTCGGTCATCGCGGTCTCGATCCAGCCCGGAAGTATGGCGTTGGCGCGGATGCCGTGGCGGGCGTGCTCGGCGGCGATCGCGCGGATCATCGCGATGACGCCGCCCTTGGTCGCGGCGTAGTGCTCGCCGCGTGATTGGCCTTCGATTGCGGCGAGACTGCTGGTGACCGCGAGCGAACCGCCGCCTCCGCGTGCGACCATGTGGCGAGCCGCGGCGCGGAGCGTGAAGAAGACGCCGTCGAGATTCACGCGCAGGATGCGCCGCCACTCGTCGGTGGTCATGTCGACGAACGCCATCGCGCCGCCGACGCCGGCGTTGGCGAAGCAGGCGTCGACGCGTCCGAGACGCTCGAGGGTGGTCGCGAAGGCGCGCTCGACCGCGGCTTCGTCGCCGACGTCGCAGGGTAGCGCCAGGACGCGCGTGCCGTGTGCCGCGAGCGAGCGCTCGGCGGCGGCGTTCTTGTCGGCGCTCGTGCCCCAGATGCAGACGTCGGCGCCGGCCTGAGCCAGGGCCTCGGCCATGCCGAGACCGATGCCGCTGTTCCCGCCCGTGATGAGCGCGACTTTGCCGGTGAGATCGAAAGGAGCGTAGGCCATGCGCTCGTGTGGCAAACCCGCGTGACGCTGTCCACCCGGGCCACGGTCAGGTAGTGCCTCAGTTTGATTCCTGACGGCTCAACAGCCGTTGATCAGGGCCGCGAGTACTGCCGCTGGAATGGCGACGACGCGGGGAGTGCCGGCAGCGCGCATGTCGCGATACTCGCCGCGAAGGCGAGAGTCGATCAGCCAGGCGAGCCCGAAGATCAGGGCGACGATAGCCCCGAGCGATAACGCGTCACCGGATGACACGCTGAAAGCGTAGCTGGACCACCAGCGGCCGTGCTACCGCGTTTCTAACGGCCTCCGGTTTGCCGGATTTTTGGGGCAAGCGCCGGCTACCGCCAGCGTCTATGTTTCCGCTCCCCCGACCACTTGAGCCATGCGCGGCGCCAAACGTTACGCGTCTCGGGGTCGAGAAGGCTTTCGCGGAAATCGACGTCGTTTAGAATTTTCCGCACCTTCGTCGCATAGTCTCGAAACGGATTGTCCTTGGCTCGCTCAATCCGCCACACCCCGAACTGCTCGCGGGCATCGTCGCGGAAATAGAGTTCGTCGGGCCGGTCGTCGTAGTCCACTCCGGGAATCACGACATCGTGGTGCACGAAGTGCCAGCGCACTCCGTGGCGATCGACGTGCTTCGCTTCGTCGTACGACCACAGGTGCTTGGTGCCCTCGGGGTAGTCCATGGCTGGATCTTCGTCATTCCTGCGGGGCGCCTTGAGCGGCCTTCGGCTTCCGCCCCGCCTTCTTTCGCGGCTGCGCGTCGTCGTATTTGTCGACCAGGGCCACCAGGTCACTCATGTTCCACAGCCGATCGGTAACGTTAGCGGCCATCGCAGGCGTCATTCCGACCGTCTTGTGCATCTTCACGAAATTGTACCAAACGGTGAACAACGCGACCATGTGGGCATGGTTCGCGAGCTTCTTGCTGAACGCGTTCGTCAGTCTCGTGAAGCGGCGGTTCTGCATGCGCAGCGTCAAATTGCTGCGCTCGACGAACGACGTTGAAACGTGCGCGTCGTCCGGGTAACCGTGAATGTGCAGCTTCTCGGCGCCGAGGCACTGCGCCGGTGAATAGCGGCGTTGATCTTCCTTCGGATCGGCTCCGTAGACCTTCACAATTTGTGCGTAGTCGACGTTGAACCCGAACGCCTCGGGCACGACCGTCAGATACGCCCTGTGCGCATCGGTCGTGAGCTGCACTCGGTTCGCGAGACGGCTCGCCACGTCGGTCATGAACTCCCACGCGTACCCGGAATCGCGACCGCCGAGGAGCCACGAGACGATCAGCTTGGAGTCGGCGTCGATCGCCGTCCACGTCCACACGTCGCCGACGTTCGCCGGCCGCGCATCCTTCGCGGCCTTGGCCTTGGCCGCCTTCTCTTTCATCCCAACGAACGACCAGATTTCGTCACACTGCACGCGCTTCGCCGCGACGTTGCGCACGGTGGCGTCATGGAACGCGCTGCACGCCTTGCCGGCGAGGACGAGGTAGCGGTCGACGGTGTTGGCGGAGACATCCGCGACGCGGCTGATCGAGCGCATCGAGGAGCCTTCGCAGAGCATCGAGAGGATCTGGATGCGGGTGGCGACCGGCAACTTGTTCATGTGGGAATCATGTGACATTGCTGCTTGAGTGTCAAGCATAAAGTTCACCTAAATGCCATGGCGAATCGAGGGCGAAAATTGAGCGAGTTTCTGATTTCGAAATTCGAAATTGACATAGCCTGGATCTCGTTGCTAGAGTTCCGCCGTGTGGAGGTGGTGTTTGCGAACGCGACGCTGGCGGCAGTGGATGCCGGGACAGCGTCCTTGGGCTTCGGGCAGGAGGTCGACGAGGATTTTCGTCAACTCATCGACATTCTGGTGTTCTCTCAGGACGAACGGAACTTACGCGCCATGAAGTCACTGCATTACGAAAAGCTGACAGATCGAGATGGTGATCGATCGCTCCGGCTCCCCGGACGCTGGCGAATGATCATTCGCCTTGAGCAGAAGGGTACGGGCACCCAGGTGCTTGTTGTGGGGGTCGAAGACTATCACCGAGGCCGGTCATGACCGCCCGTGCTGTAGCGCCGCCGGGTCGCCTCATCGCGCGGGAGCTGGAGGCTCGAGGATGGGATCAGCGCACACTCGCGGAGGTCATGGGCGTAAGCCCGACTCTGATCAGCGAGGTAATCAATGCCAAGCGCGCCATCACTCCGGACACCGCAGCATTGCTCGCAAGCGCATTCGGCACTGAGGGCGCGCTGTGGCTCGGTCTTGATGCTCGCTATCGGGCTTCGCTGCCGACCACCGCGCGCGTGGTGGTCGCCGATCGGAAACAAAAGCTCTACGCGAAGCTACCTGTGCGCAAGATGGTGCAACGCGGGTGGTTGCCGGACACGAAGGACATCGCTGAACTTGAGCGCCACGCCCTCGCGTTCATCGAGTTGCCGTCACTCGACGACGAACTCATTTTTCAGCATGCCGCGCGGAAGTTCGGCACGCCGCGTCCGCCAAAACCGGAGCAGGCCGCGTGGCTTTGTCGGGCAAGACAACTCGCCCGACTCGTCACTGTTTCTCGACCCTGGAGGCAGGGGCGCGCTCACGAACTCGTAGCCGATTTGCGCAGCTTGATCATGAGCCCGCCAGCTCTGCGGGAGGTGCCGCGCGTTCTCGCTGAATTTGGCATTCGGTTCGTAGCCTTGGAGCGCCTTCCGGGCATGGGTATGGACGGTGCAACGTTCTGGCTGAATGCCAGCAGTCCGGTGATCGCACTGTCGTTCACTCACGATCGGATCGACAACGCCGTGCACACCCTGCTCCACGAGATCGACCACGTCGAGCATAAAGAAGCGTCGATCGACGAGAACGTTCTCGGCGGAGAAGATACTGACGAGAACGAACGGCGCGCAGAGCTGTTCGCCGTGCAAGCACTCGTTCCACAAGACAAGATAGACAGATTCTGCGCGAGGATCGCGCCAATGTTTGCCGAAGTGAAAGTTGTAGGGTTCGCGAAACTACATCTCGTGCATCCCGGTATCGTCGTTGGGCAGCTCCATCACAGGCACAAAATCGGCCGCTCTGATGGGCTGCCGCACACGCACCTCCGTCGATTGCTCGTCCCGGTTCGATCTTACATGTCCGAAACAGCAATGACCGAAGGCTGGGGGAAGGTAGCCCCAGTCATCACAGGGGAACAGGAGTAGGACGATGTCCAAGTACAGTCAGAGAATGCTCAACTCTCTCCGGCGAGAGTTCATGGCCGAACGGGGTGACGAGGCTTTCGAGGCAAAGGACCTCGCGCGATGGGCACTCGGCCGTCACAAGGTCAAGCGAACGGCGGAGTATGCTGATCAGCTCATCGAACGGCAGCTTGCGCGAGAATTTGCCGATGCGATGCGAGAGGATTACACGGTCGATCCTCAGGGTCGCACCGTCCGCGAGATGCATGCCGCACGGATCGGCGGACGTATCCGCTGGGCGACTCGGCTCCGAGGCTCGCGATTCTTTCTAGAATCGGCGGTTAAGCAGCGCCGAGAGCAGATTGTCGGAGACTGTCTTCACCTCAAGACGGATGTAGACAGCCTTAACGACAACCGTTGGCCGAATGCCCCAATACAGTTGGTTCTAGAATTCTATGAGGACGTAGCAGAGATCGAGGCCGGCAGAGCCGCACAGGGCAAGAAGGCCAGTTAGTCGCCCCAGCGCGCCCGCGCCGCCTTCTTGGCGATCGCCTTCCGCTTCGCAGGGCTGAGCTTCTTCGCCCGCGCCCTGCCCCCCGCGAGCCCGCCGCGCCGCATGTGCTCCTTCGCGGGGTCGGGCTTCACGTCTTCCACTTCGCCCGTCGCGATCCGCATGATGTGGACCGCGTTGCCGATCACGTCGGCGGGTCGCTTCTCGCCCCTGGGTCCGCGCGGCATCAGTCGCGCTCGTCCATGGCGGCATCGGTCGCCGCAAGGCGACGCTCGGCCGAGCGCGGCCCGGTCTTGCTCCTCCGCTCGTCCTTGTAGGGCTTGCAGAAGAGGCAGCCCGATCGCTGGTGCTTCGCGCGGCGTCGTTTGTGATGCATGGGCGGAGAGTAGCGAAGCGCGCTCGATCCGAAAAGGGCGGACTGGCGCCGTCAGGAATCAAACTGAGGCACTACCCACGGTCAGTCCGTGCGGGGCGCCATTCTGGGTGGATGGCGTGGGTCGGGCGCGGCGATGGACGCCATGCGGTTCGTGCCTGGTCCAGCGGATCAGGCGAAGGGCGGCATCACGTCGCGGATGAAGAGCTCGAGGCCTTCCCAGTCGAACGGCGCGCGCATGGCGAGGATCACCCATTCGGCGCCGGCACGCTCGTACTCGCCGATGCGGTCGATCACGCGCGGCGGCGTGCCGATCAAGATGCCCGGCTTCACGAGCTCGGTCATGCCGCCGAACATGCTCGGCAGCTGGTCCTCCTGGCGCTGCACGGCGTCGTTGTCGCGGCCGATCGCGAGCCCGACGTTGATCGTGCGCGTGATGGCGCGCGGGTCGCGGTGCTCTTTGGCGCACCAATCGTCGAGCGTCGCTGCGCGCTTGGCGAACACCTGCGGCGCCAGGAACGGCACGTTCCAGCCGTCGGCGTGACGGGCGACGATGCGAAGCAGGCGCTTCTCGCCCTGGCCGCCGATCCAGAGTCGTAGGCGGGATTGCATCGGGCGCGGGTCGCAGAGCGCGTCGTTCAGGTGCACGTGTTTGCCCTCGAACGTGACGCGCTCGCCGTCGAAGAGCCGGCGCAGCACGATCGCCGTCTCCTCGAGCTGATCGAGCCGATCCTTGATCGGCAGGAACGGTATGCCGAAGGCGCGAAACTCGTTCTCGTTCCAGCCGGCGCCGAGGCCGAGCTCGACGCGGCCGCCGCTCAGGTGGTCGATCGTGACGGCGGCTTTCCCGAGCACGCCCGGATTGCGGTAGCCGACACAGAAGACGAGACAGCCGACCCGCACCTTGGTGGTGGCGCCGGCGAGCGCCGCCATTGTGGCGATGGCTTCGTAGGATGGGCGCGCCGGGTTGCCGAGGTCGGAGATCGAGTAGAGATGGTCCCAGACCGAGCACCAGTGGAAGCCGTTGTCGTCGGCGAGTTTCCAGAGGCGCCGGAGCTCGTCGATCGAGCAATCTTGTGGGCCGGCGTGGATGCCGAAGCGCATGGGCGGGCCTTACTACAGGGGCGTCGGCGCGCCTAGAAGTGCGGCGGCCACGCGGTCGTCAGCGCTGCGCTGGTGCGCGCGCCGTGCCGTCGTCGGGTTGCCCGAGCCGAGCGATCTCGTTCGCGATGTTCGCCGTCAGGCGTGGCGACGTCCCGCCGGCGCGCTCGGCGCGGCGCAGCCACTCGAGCGCCGCGCGGTGATCGCCCTGCTGGCTCAACGTGTTGCCGAGGTTCTCGAGCGCGGGGGCGAACGTGGGCTGCAACGCGATCGCGCGCTGATACTCGCTGGCGGCTCCGGCGAGATCGTTCGTCGCGATGAGCTCGTTCGCGAGATTGTAGTGGCGTTCCGGCACGCCAGGACGCAGCGCAATCGATTGGCGGAGCAGCGCGATGGCCGCCGCGTGCTCGCCTCCTTGCGCGAGAAACGAACCGTAGTCCGCGAGCACGTCGGCTGATCGCGGATCGATCGCGCGAGCGGCCTCGTACTCGGTGCGGGCGCCCGCGCGGTCGCCCGTGGCCGCGAGCACGTTGGCGAGGCTGGTATGCGCCGACGTCGCATCCGGCTCGGCGACGATCGCCCGGCGCAGCCAGTCGATGGCGGCCGTCGCGTTGCCGCGCCGGGTTTCCGCGGCGCCGAGATTGATCATCGCCTTGGCGTACGTCGGCTCGAGGGCGAGCGTCGCTTCGTACGCGGCGACGGTCGCACCGACGTCGCCGCGTTTCAACTGGGTGTTGCCGAGGTTGTAGTGCGCGAGCCAATTCTTCGGCTCGATCGTAAGCGCGCGCTGATACGAGCGGACCGCGTCGTCCAGGCGGCCGTCGTCGGCGAGCACGTCCGCGAACGACGCATGGGCGCGGCTCGAGCCGGGGGAATCCTCCACCATGGCGGTGAAGAAGCGCGCGGGATCGTGCCAGACCGCATTGCGAGTGTAGGTGCGGGCCGTGGCGAGCATGAGCAGCACCCCGAGCGCGACCGTGAGGGGCATGGGCCAGCGGCCCCCGGTCGTCGCGAATCTCCCGAGCCATGCGCCGCATGCGAGACAGAACCCGATCGACGGCAGATAGAGCCAGCGTTCTGCCATGATCGTCGCGATCAGAAACGGCAGGTTCGAGATCAGCGCGAACGCGATCGCCATGAGCCCGAGGCCGAGGGTCAGCATCGGGGCGGAGCGCCGGCTGCGCCACGCGACGGCTGGCACGGCGAGCAGCACCACCATGCCGGCGCAGAAGCGCGGATCGAGCGGCGTGGTGACGGGCACGATCTGCCACGCCGAATAGTCGGCCGCGAGGTGGAGCGGGAACACGAGGCGCCACGCATAGAGCCCGACGACGGCGATCGCCGTCATCCAGCGCTGCGCGGTCGGGAGCATCACGAGCGGGTTGTCGAGCGGCGGAATCGGGAGAGCCAGGTGGCCGGTGATGCGAGCGCGCAGCATGACGAACGCGGCCATCACGCCGGCGAGCACGACGTAGCGTGGCAGCCGCCCGCGCAGCGTGGTTTTCACGGTGCCGGGCGCGGACCCGAGGACGTCGGCGAGGACGAGCACGACGGGGAGCGTGAAGGCCATCTCCTTGGCGAGGAGGGCGGCGATGAAAAACCCAACGCCGGCGACGTCGTGCACGAGCGGAGACCCCGAGCCTCCTCCTGCGGTGGCAGCGCGGCGGGCCTCATCCGCCCTCGAGAAGCTCCACCACGCCAGTAAGAACCCCGCGGCGGCGAGCAGCTCCGCGCGGCCGACGACGCTCGCGACCGCGTCCGTGTGCACGGGGTGCACCGCGAAGAGCAGAGCCGCTGGAACGGCAACCGTGGGCGCCGCGAGCCGCGTCAGCACGACGAGCACGAGCAGGCTCACGGCGACGTGGAGCCCGACGTTCACGGCGTGGTAGCCGAACGGCGCGTACCCGTGCAGCGCGTAGTTCAACGCGAAGGTGAGCGTGGTGAGCGGCCGCCAGGCTTTCACCTGCATCTGCGGGCCCCACCACGACGGCTCGCTGAGAATGGAGAGCGGCGCGCCCTGGCGCACCCACACGTTGTCGACGACCGCGGGCCGATCGTCGAAGAACAGCCCGGCGCCGAGCGTGTTGGCGTAACCGACGAACGCAAGGAGTGCGATCAGCGCGGGCGCGACCCACCGTTGCGCGTACCAGGCCGCCGGCGGGCGCGCCGACGGCGTCGCAGGAACCACGCGCGACTCTCCGCGTGGTCTGCCGGCCGATCGAGAGTGCTTGGCCAAACGGGAGGGCGCTTCGGTGTCGCCCCTCTTCCTAGTTCAGAAAGCCCGAGCGTGGCGTGTCGTCGTCATCGGCGTCTGCGACCGGTCCGGCATGGTGGTGGGCGAGCTTCCAGTTGCCGCCCTCCTGCACGAACACGTTGGTGGCGACGAGCTCGGCGGCGTCGATGCTCTCGGTACAGACCACGAACGCCGCCGAGCCGGCGACGCAGGCGATCGCCTCGGTACAGCGAATCGCCGGCGGAACGCCGTTCAAGATGCCGCGCCAGCTCGCCATGACGGCCTCGCGGCCGTTCAGCACCTGCCAACCGGGATGGACGCAGGCGACCGGGGTATCGCGTGCCCAGAGCGCATCCATGGCGGCGACGTCGCGTTCGGTGAAGGCGCGATAGAACGCGGGCGTTGGCGGCGAGGACGGCGTCTTGGTCGGTGGTCATGCGGCGGCTCCCTTCGAGGTGAGGCGGGATCTTCGCACGCATGGCGCACGATGCAACTTGCGCGGCGGCCTCAGCGCAACCCCTGGAACGCATCGACGGCGTACGCCAGATCAGCGTCGGTGTGCGTCGCCATCACCGTGACCCGGAGCCGGGCCGTGCCGTCGGGGACGGTCGGCGGACGGATGGCCTGCACGAAGACGCCGCGCTCAAGAAGGCCGCGCGACCATGCGAGCGCACGCTCGCTGCTGCCCGTGAGGACGGGAATGATGGGGCCTGCGCCCGGCGGGATCTCGAATCCGAGGCCGCGGAGCCGGTCGCGGAGCGTGGCGGCGATCGTCGCCACGCGCGCGCGGCGTTCGGGCTCGCGCTCGACGACATCGAGCGCCGCGTCGACGGCCGCCACGATCGGCGGTGGGAGCGCCGTCGTGTAGATGAAGCTCCGCGCGCGGTTCACCAGCAGCTCGATCAACGAGCGGCTGCCGGCGACGAACGCGCCCGCGACACCCAGCGCCTTCCCGAGCGTCCCCATCTGGACGGTGATCGCGTCGCCGAGCCCGAGCGCTTCGACGAGGCCGGCGCCGCTCGGACCTTCGACGCCGGTGGCGTGGGCCTCGTCGACCATCACCATGGCATCGTGGGCGGTCGCGACGGCCACGATGTCACGGAGCGGCGCGTGGTCGCCGTCCATGCTGAAGACGGAGTCGGTGACGACGAGGCGCCGGCGCGCCGGATGGCGTGCGAGCTGGTCGTCGAGCGCGCGCGCGTCGGCGTGCGGGTAGACGTGGACGGTCGCACCGGAGAGGCGGCAGCCGTCGATGATGCTCGCGTGGTTCAGCGCGTCGCTGAAGACTGCGTCGCCGCGGCGGACGAGCGCGGTGATCGCGCCGACGTTGGCGTGATAGCCGGTCGGGAAGAGCAGCGCCGCTTCCGTGTGCTTGAAGCGGGCGAGCCGGGTTTCGAGATCGCGGTGCATCGCGAGCGAGCCCGAGATCAATCTGGACGCGCCGGCGCCGACGCCGGCGCTGTGCGCCGCGTTCGCCGCGGCGGTTGCGAGCGCGGGGTGGTTGGCGAGCCCGAGGTAGTTGTTGGAGCAGAGCAACAGCGCGCGGACGCCGTCGACGGTGACCCACGTGTCGACGGCACCCTCGATCCGGCGGAGCTCGCGCCAGAGGCCGGCGGCGCGGATATGGGCGAGCTCGTCTGCAAACGGGTCATGGGGCACGGCGTTCGCGGCGATAGTCGCTGCCTCCCGACTAGTCAACCGCAGGCTGGTCTTTGAGTTGACGTCGAATGGACCAGTCCCGTCCGGTCGGCTAGAAGCTCCGCGTGGTCGCGGGTGAGGCATCGATCTTGGCGCCGCTCGCGAGCTTCTACGCCGCGGCGGGTCGCGCGCTTCCCACGGTCGAAACGGTGGACGACGGCGTCGTGCCCGAGCCGGTCGCCGCGCTCCTGCGGCCCGCGAGCCCGCTCACCCCGCGGCTCGAGCATCGTCACGGGCAGGCGCTCGCGCTCCGCGTCCTCGAGCGCCGTCGTGACGGTGACCTCTACGCGCGGTGCGTGGTGCTCGTGCGCGGCGACGGCGTGCCGGTCGTGCTCGGCGCGATCGAGATCGATCTCGGCCGGCTCCCCGCGTCGATGCGGGCGGAGGTGCTCGCCGAGAACGTGCCCTTCGGTCACATCTTCGCGACCGCCCATGCTGCCCCCGATGCGCTCCTTCGTGTGACGTGCGACGGGTGGGTCGGGGAGGCCCTCGGGCTCACGGATCACGACGGCTGGCTCTATGGCCGGCGCCGGACGCTGGTCGACGAGCGCGGAGCCGTCGTGGCGACGATCGTCGAGATCCTCGCGCCGGCGTCCGAGGGTGACGACGTCCCGCGGCCTCGCCAGTAACTCGAGACGCCGACTCAGCCCCACTCGTCGCGGCGAATGCCGCGGACGCGCTTGAACGTCGCCGACGCGAGCGTGAACAGCTGCACGACTGCGCCGCCCCACCAGAAGTTGACCGCGACGGCGTCGTCGAGCGAGCGCGTATGGTGCCACCACCCGTGCGGAATGAAGAGCGTCTCGCCCTCGCCGACGATGCCGCCGACCGGTCGTTTGGCGCGAAAGCGCGGATGGCGGGCGTAGTCGGGAGCCTCGGGATCGACCGCCGAGAAGTTGGGCATGCCGGAGAAGATGCCGCGCGGGTACATGCCGGCACCGCCCGGTGGATAGAGCAGCCAGCGCTTCCGGCCGGTGAGGTGCACGTTCAGGTTGTGCGGCACGTCGCGATGGAGCGGCGTCACGGTGCCGGCTTTCCCGAGCCAGAACTTGGCGCGCAGATGCGCGGCGTTCGCGCAATAGGCCGGGACGCGATGGTCGGCGTGAAACGCCGGCGGGAGATTCCACGTCGGCGCCATCACGTAGTGGCTCGCGGTCCCGGGTTGCGCCAGGGAAGCGATGAACTCCCGGAGAGCGACGTGTCGGAACTCGACGCCACTCCCCGCGAGCGTACCGTCGGTCAGCACCGCTGCGACCACCTGCGCGTCGCCGTAGCGCTCGGCGACGTTCGCGAACGTCCACTCGCGCGGCGGCGCCCAGCCCGCGGTGAGCCCCGTCAGCACGACGGGTTTCCCGGGCCGCAGATAGCAGCGCTCGAACGTCTCGACGTCGGGGGCCGCGACGCGTTCGAGCGCGGTGACGCTGACGGCGGGCATGGCATCCGCGACGGGCGCCGCGGCGGTGGGGGTCATACCCGCCATGCGTTCAACGGGACGCGGCCGACTGTCAACTCGATTGTGCGCGACCGGCGATCGCCTAGGGCGTCAACCGTTCCAGCATACGGGGAAACGGAATCGTCTCTCGCACGTGGTGCAGGCCGCAGAGCCACGCCACCATGCGCTCGATGCCCATGCCGAAACCGGCGTGCGGGACCGAGCCATAGCGCCTGAGATCGAGGTACCAGCCGAATGCTTCCTCGGGGAGGCCGTGCGCGCGGATACGCCCTTCCAGCGTTTCGAGATCGTCCTCGCGCTGGCCGCCGCCGATGATCTCGCCATAGCCTTCGGGTGCCAGCACGTCGACGCAGAGCGCGAGCCGCGCGTCGGTCGGATCGGTCTTCATGTAGAAGGCCTTCGACGCCGCCGGATAGCGATGCACCAGCACCGGCCGATCGAATTGTTGCGAGAGCACGGTCTCTTCGTCGGCTCCGAGGTCGTCGCCGAAGCTCACCGGCTTGCCCGCGGCCGTGAGGCGCGCGATCGCGTCCTCGTAGGTGATGCGCGGGAACGGCTTCTGCACCTTCGCGAGGAGCGTTGTGTCGCGCTCCAACACGGCAAGCTCGGCTTGGCGTTCCGCTACGACGCGCGCGACGACCTCGACCAGGAAGTCCTCGGCGAGATCCATGTCGTCGTCGAGGTCGGCGTAGGCGACCTCGGGCTCGATCATCCAGAACTCGGTCAGGTGCCGGCGGGTCTTCGACTTCTCCGCGCGAAAGGTCGGACCGAAGCAGTAGACCTTGCCGAAGGCCATCGCGCCGGCCTCCATGTAGAGCTGGCCGCTCTGCGTGAGGTAGGCCTTGTCGTCGAAGTAGCCGACCTCGAAGAGTGTGGTCGTGCCCTCGCAGGCGGCGGGCGTGAAGATGGGTGCGTCGATCAGCGTGAAGCCGCGCGTGTCGAAGTAGTCGCGACAGGCGCGGACGACGCTCGCCCGCACGCGCATGATCGCGTGCTGGCGCGACGAGCGCAGCCAGAGATGGCGATGGTCGAGGAGAAACGCGGGGCCGTGCTCCTTCGGCGTGATCGGGTATTCGCTCGCTTCGCTGACGATGCGGACGTCGCTCACGCCGAGCTCGAAGCCGAGCGGCGAGCGCGCGTCGGCCCGGATGGTGCCGGTCACCTCGATCGACGACTCCTGCGTCACGTGGCCGGCGCACTCGAAGACCTCGGGCGCGACGTCCTTCACGAACACCACGCATTGGATGGTGCCGGTGCCGTCACGCAGCTGGAGAAAATGGAGCTTGCCGCTCGAGCGCCGACCGTAGAGCCACCCGCGTAGCGTCACCTCGCTGTCGACGTGACGGTGCACGTCCTCGACCCAGACCCGCATACGACCTCCACGTTGCACATGCGTTGTACGACTGCGAGCCAGCGACTATAGCTGCGCCGTCGGGACGGATGCCAGGCGAGATCGCGCTCCGTGCGTGCTCGGCCGAGGCGTCCCGCGAGGTGGAGGCGCGGCATGCGGCACATCGTCATGGGGATCCTTGCAGTGCTCGCGTTGATCGCGGCGTGCTCCCCGGCCAAGCACCGTCAGGTCGACGAGTGGGGCGAAGACAAGACGATGCGCCCCGAGATCACCGGCAACAACGCCAAGGACGAGGCGCGCTGGCGCCAGGAGCTCGCCTCCGATCCGTGGGGTGACGACGCGCATCTGATGATGGACGAGCCACCGGCCGGCGCGCCGGATGCGTTCGACGACGTCGACGACACGCCGCCGAAAGATTTCGTCGGTCCGCCCGAGCCGCCGTCGAGCTGGGACAACATGTCCAGGGGCAGCACGAAGTTCGGCAAGCTCTTCTTCTCCGTCATGACCGTGCTGGTGACGCTCGGCATGATGGCCGCGCCCTACTTGTTGATGATCTAGCGTCGACGGGCCGCGCCGGCGAGCGTGCGGGCGACGTGGCGGTGGTAGTGCTCCTGCAGGGTGCGCGTCACCGGGCCGGGTTTGCCGTCGCCGATCCGTGAGTGCTCGACGCGCACGACCGGCAGCACCTCGATCGTCGACGCGGTGAGCAGTACCTCATCGGCCGCGAGCAGCTCGCGACGGGTGAGCCGGCGCTCGACCAGCGGCACGCCCGCGCGCTTCGCGAGGGTCGTCAGCACGTGGCGGGTGACACCGGGAAGAATACCGTGCAGGGGCGGTGTGATCAGCCGCCCGCGTTCGACGGCGAAGACGTTGCTGGTGGTGCCTTCCAGCACGGTGTCGTCGGCACCAAGATAGACGGCCTCCCAGGCGCCGCGCCGCTTCGCGATCATCTTGCCGAGCACGGCCGGCAGATAGTGCAGCGTCTTGTGGCTCGGCAGCGTCGCCGTGACGAGGCGGAACGGAAAGAAGCAGATCCGAACGCCGCGCGCTTGCGCCGTCGGGACGCGCGGGTCGACCGGCGTCGCGAGCATCATGGTGGTCGGGCGGAGCGTCTTCGGGGGCACGATGCCGAACGGGCCGGTGCCGCGGGACACCGTCAGCCGGACGGCCGCGTCCGTCGTCAGCAGGCCGTTCGCCCGGAGACAGCGTCGCACGCGCGGCAGCCAGTAGTCCGGCGCGCCTTCGAACGGAATGCGGAACACGCGCGCCGACCGGGCGAGCCGGCGGAGATGCTGGGTCAGCCCGAAAGGCTCGCCCGCATAGGTGCGGACGGTCTCGAACAGGCCGTCGCCATACACGAAGCCGCGATCGAGCGCGGAGATGGTGGCCTTGGCGGCAGGGACCAGGCGGTCGTTCAGCAGCAGTACCAAATCGTTTGCGCTCATCGGGTCGATCTCCGCGGTTCGGGGGCGGTGGCGCTGCCGCGGGGGTCGCCGGTGCCGAGGGCGCGGAAGAATGCCGCGGCCTTGAGGTAGAGCTCGTCGCGCTCGCGTGCCGCGTCCGAGTCGGCGACGATGCCGCCGCCGGCATGGTACGTCAGCCGCTCGCCGCTCGCGATGGCGGTGCGGATGGCGACGTTCAGGTCGCAGTCGCCGCTCGCATCGATCCAGCCAATGGCGCCGGTGTAGAAGCCGCGCGGCGCGCGTTCCAGCTCGGCGACGATCTCCATCGCGCGGATCTTCGGGGCGCCGGTGATCGAGCCGCTCGGAAACGTCGCGCGCAGCAGGTCGCCCGTTCCGAGATCCGGCCGGAGGGTCCCGGTGACCGTCGACACGAGGTGGTGCACGGTGTCGAACGACACGCAGTCGGCGAGATGCTCGACGGCGACGCTGCCGGTGCGAGAGATGCGGCCGAGGTCGTTGCGCTCGAGGTCGACGATCATCACGTGCTCGGCGCGCTCTTTCGGATCGCGTTGCAGCTCGGCGGCGAGGGCGGCGTCGGCCGCTGGCGTGGCACCGCGCGGGCGGGTGCCTTTGATCGGGCAGGTCGTGACGTGATCGCCGCGTCGGCGCAGGAAGAGCTCGGGCGAGCTCGAGAGCACGCGCTCGGCGCCGAGATCGAGGTAGCGCCCGAACGGCACGCGTTGCGCCGCCCGCAGCCGTCCGTAGACGTCGAGCGCGGGAGCGGGCAGACGCGTGTCGAAGCGTTGCGTCAAGTTGACCTGATAGACGTCGCCGGCCGCGATGTAGTCGTGGATGCGCGCGACGTGCGCCGCGTAGGTCGTGGCGTCGAGCGTCGTCGTGATGGGCGCCGCCTGTGCCGGGAGGGCGACGGTGCGCGCCGCGTCGGCGACGGCATCGTGGATCTCCTCCGCGACGGCCGCGAGCGCGACGGCGTCGAGGTGCCAGCTCGCCAGCTGGTAGCGCCGCCGCACGTGATCGTAGGAGACCGCGAAGTCGTACACGGCGCCTGCGAGACGCGGCGCATCGCCTGCCTCACCGGGCGCGACGGGGAGCCGTTCGATCGCGTGCTGCGTCTCGTACGCGATCGCCGCCACGATGCCGCCGGCGAACGGTACCGGGTGCACGCGGCGCGCGGAGCGCGGCGGAGCGATGTCGGCGAGCCGGGCGTCGAGGCAAACGAGTGGCGCTTCCGCGGGGTCTCCGGCGGTCACGCGGAATTGCATCCGTGGGCCGAAACCCATAGACGAAACCCATTCTTCACCCCAGGGCTGACCGGCGTCGATGAAGAAAGGCCGCTCCTTGCTGGCGAGTGCGCGAAAGAGCGACCACGGGTCGAGATCGAGCGTGAGCTCGCGAGCGTGCATGGATGCTCTCGTCATAAAGACGGCTCCCCGGGTGCGCAAGGTGGCCGTCGGCGCACGAGAAGAGCGGCGATGAACGCGTCGGTGCATCTGCTCGAGGAGACGCTTCCGGCGACGGTGCACCTGCAGGTGACGGTGCCGGACTCGCATCCCTCTGCCGCGGTGCTCGGTACCGAGCGGGCGGGCAGCGGCGTGTTCATCGACCACCACGGCCTCATTCTCACCGTGAACTACATCGTGCTCGGTGGCCGCGACGTGCGTGTGACCCTCTTCGACGGCCGCGAGCTTCCGGGTGAGGTCGTGGCGCAGGACTTTGCCTCGGGCATCGCGCTCGTGCAGGTCGTCGGTGACGAGTTCACCGCGCTGCCGGTCGTCGAGGGGCTGATGCCGGCCGTCGGCGACGAAGTCTTCATCGTCGCGAGCGTGGGCGACGCGGGTCGGCGCGCGAGCTCGGGCGGCATCACGTCGCTCGAAGCGTTCGACGCCAACTGGGAATACACGCTCGAGAGCGCCATCTATGCGAGCGCCATGAATCCCGGGCTCGGGGGCGGGCCGTTGCTGGATTGCCGCGGGCGCGTCGCCGGTGTGGTGTCGCTCAACTTGAACGAGATCGCCCGCTTTTCGCTCGCGATTCCGATCGCGCACTATCGCGACCACCGCGACGAGCTGCTGCGTTTCGGGCGGCGGACGACGCGGCCGTCGCGCGCCTGGCTCGGACTCTATTGCTACACGCTCCGCGAGCACGTCGTGATCGCGGGCCTCCTGCCGGGTGGTCCCGCCGAGGCGGCGGGCATGGCGCAAGGCGACGTCGTGGTCGCGGTCGGTGACGCGAAGGTCGAGACGCGGCGCGACTTCTACGAGCGGCTCTGGTCGCACCGTGCCGGCGCCGAGGTCGCGCTCCGCATCTTCCGTGACGAGCGCCTGCAGACGATCGCGGTGCCGAGCGCCAACGTGGAGGAGTTCTTCGCATGATGAGGCCGAAGATGCGGGTGGGCGACTTCCTCGTCGCGTATCTCCAGAAGATCGGCGTCACACACCTGTTCGGCATCCCCGGCGATCTCGTTCTCAACCTGTTCTTCAAATTTGGACGCCCCCGCGGTCTCGAGATCATCACGCTGTCGCACGAGCCCGGCATCGGCTTCGCCGCCGACGGCTACGCGCGTGCGACGGGGAGGATCGGCGTGGTGTGCGTCACGTACGGCGCCGGCGGCTTCAACATGGTGAACCCGGTGGCCGGCTCGTTCTCGGAGCGCGTGCCCCTCCTCATCGTCAGCGGCGGCCCGGGCGAAGAGGAACGGAAGCTCGGCCAGCTCATCCACCACCAGGCCAAGGAGATCGACTCGCAGCACCGCGTGTACGACGAGATCACCTGCGCCGCCGCCGTGCTCGACGACCCGCGCCGCATTGCCGACGAGGTCGATCGCGTGGTCCGGACGATCTGGCGTGAGCAGCGTCCGGGCTATCTGGAAATCCACCGCGACATGGTCGATCGCGTGATCGAGGTGCCGGCGGCGCTCCGCGCGTGGGACGGGGCGCTCGAGTTCGCGCACTCCGACGAGCGCAAGACGGAAGAGGCCGCGCGCGAAACCGCCGTGCGCTTCAATGCGGCGAAGAAGCCGGCGGTGATCGTCGGCATCGAGACGTTTCGCTACAAGCTGCAGCGCGAGGTCGTGAAGCTGGTTGAGCGGATGGGCGCGCCGTGCATGACGACGGTGCTCGGGAAGGGCGCCTTCCCGATGGATCATCCGCAGGCGATGGGTGTGCACATCGGGGCGATCAGCCCGCCGGCGATCCGCCGCCGCATCGACGACGCCGATCTCGTCGTCAATCTCGGGACGCTCCTCACCGACATGAACCTCGGGAGCCGCGCGCCGCAGATCACGCGCGATCGCTCGATCTGGGCCGTCGGCAACCGCGTGAACGTCAGCTGCCACACGTATACCGACGTCGGCATCCGCGACTTCGTCCGTGCGCTGCAACGGCAACGGCAGCGGCTGCGCCGGCACCGCGAGACGGTGACCTATGCCGACAACCTCAAGCCTGCCCGTGGGCCGCTGACCCGGAAGATTGCCGTCGCCGACATGCTGCGCGAGGTGAACCGCTTTCTCGCCGGCAAGCGCGGCTGGGCCGTGATCGCCGAGTCGGGCGACATGCTCTTCGCCGGCCTCGACGTGCGGATCGGACGCGGCGGCGCGTACCTCGCGCAGGGGTACTACGCGTCGATGGGATTCGGCGTGCCGGGAGCGCTCGGGCTCGAGATCGGTACGCGCAAGCGGCCGATCGTGCTCTGCGGCGACGGTGCGTTCCAGATGACCGGCGCTGAGATCGCGCAGGCGCCGCGCTACGGGCTCCGGCCGATCGTGGTGCTGATGAACAACGGCGGCTGGGGGATCTTTCGCCCCGTTGCCGAGCGCGAGGATCTGCTGACGATTCCGAACTGGCCGTATGCCGAGCTCGCGCGCGCCTGGGGCGGGAGCGGCTATGTCGCGTCGACCGTCGCCGAGTTTCGCGAGGCCCTCGTCGACGCCGAACACGCCCCGAGCTTCGCGCTCATCGAGACCAAGGTGGACCCCCACGACCTGTCGCCGGTCAGCCGGAAGTACATCGAGGCGTCGGCCCGGAAGGCGGGGGTCGGCCGGAAGACCGTCGCGGCGCGGAAGCGCGTCACGGTCGGCTGAGTCGCGCCTGCCAACGAGTCGCGCTCCGCGGACGGGGATGGTAGGAGCGGAGGCCTTGCCAAAAATCCGCATTATCTATGAGTCCGGCGCCCCCGAGCGCGTGATCGAGTTCGAAGGCTCGGGACCGTTCCACCACGACGGCGAGCCGGGCTCGATCCTCGACATCCTGCTCGGCCACGGGATCCATCTCGAGCACGCGTGCGGCGGGAAATGCGCCTGCACCACCTGCCACGTGATCCTCAAGGAGGGCGATCAGAACCTCTCGCCCAGCACCGAGAAGGAAGACGACGAGCTCGACACCGCGCCCGGTCTCACGATGCACTCGCGCCTCGGATGTCAGGCGATCGTGAAGGGCGACATCACGATCGTGATCCCGAAGTACACGATCAATCAGGTGTCGGGGAGCCACTAGGCGCTTGGACGTCGCGCTGCCGCCTTCGTGGCAGGAGGCGCTCGGCGCCGAGCTGCGGGCGCCGTACTTCGCGGAGCTGACGCGCTTCGTCGATGCCGCGCGAGTCGAGCACCAGGTGTTTCCGCCGGCAGACGACGTCTTCGCGGCGTTCACGCTCGCACCGCTCGACCAGGTCAAGGTCGTGCTGCTCGGCCAGGACCCGTACCACGACGACGGGCAGGCGCACGGACTCTGCTTCTCGGTGCGCCCCGGAACGCCGCCGCCGCCCTCGCTCGTGAACGTCTACAAAGAGCTCGCGATCGACGTGCCGGGGTTCGAGCGTCCCGCGCACGGTCATCTCGTGTCGTGGGCGCGCCAGGGCGTGCTGATGCTGAACGCCGTGCTGACGGTGCAGGCGCACGAGGCAAACTCCCACAAGAACCGTGGCTGGGAACGCTTCACCGACGCCGCGATCGCTGCCGTCGCGGTGCGCCCGACCCATGCCGTCTTCGTGCTCTGGGGCAACTATGCGCAGAAGAAGGGGCGGCTCATCGATTGGACGCGCCACACGGTGATCGCGAGTGCGCACCCGTCGCCGCTCTCGCAACGGTTGTTCACGGGGTCGCGTCCGTTCTCGCAGGTGAACGCGGCGCTCGTGGCGCACGGGCAGGTGCCGATCGACTGGCGGCTGCCGGCGGTGGTGTAGCCTGTACTGAAGCGCTTGAGCGGTCGAGCTCGTCGTAGCCAGCTCGCTATTCGGTGCGATGCGCCCGCCTCCTCCGACCGTCATGACCTCGATTCGCGGCAGACAAAAGCCCCGTCAGCGCCGACGACCAGGTCCCCGTGGCTTCGCTCGGCTATAGGACTCGCAGTCTGACTGCTCGCCCACACCACGCGTCGCTCGTCACGGAACCGTCACGCCGCCGCCGCATCGGCGGAAGCAGGCCTACAAGGCATCGCGTTCGCGGGTCGGGACACGCCCTGCCTCACTTGCGAGCTCGACCACCTCTTGCTCGACCATGCGCCGCCGCGTCGTCTCACGGAATCGCGATCGGCGTACACACGACGAGAGCGGGATCGAGCGGTGTCCCTTGGTTGGACGCGCCTTTGACCGCGCACTCGAACGCCGTCGGGAGGGGCGGCGCCATCCCGGAACAGAGATCGAAGCTGATCGTCGGGTTCACCTCCGTGACCCCCGGGTTGACGACGAAGCTCAATTGCACGGCGTTGTTGAAATCATTGAGCGTCACGAGGCCGCTCAGATTCGACGTTCGTCCAGCGACGTTGCCCGTTCCCGGCAATGCCACCACACCGGCCGGGTAGTCGAGGCATACGATGCCGCCCGAAAGGAGCTGCCCAGGGGGCGCCTGGACCCGGACGCGCTGAGCGTGTCGAACGACGATTGCGGAGCACGCGATCGGCGCCGTCGAGGTACGGCAATCCTTGGGGCACGCGTCGCAGTTGAAGGTATTGCCGTCGTCGCAGCTTTCGCCGTCCTCCACCGTGCCGTTCCCGCAGACCGGAGTGGGAGTCGGCGTCGGGGTCCGGGTGGGTGTCGCGGTCCGTGTCGGGGTGATCGTGGCAGTTGCCGCCGTGGTGGCCGTGGGAGTGACGGTCACGGTGACCGTCGGCGTGGGACTCGGGGTGCGCGTTGCCGTCACGGTGACCGTCGGGGTCGCGGTGAGCGTCGACGTCGGCGTGCTCGTCGCGGTCGCCGTGCGCGTGGCCGTGGTCGTAGAAGTCGGAGTCACGGTCGGGGTCGGCGTCGGCGGAACCCCAACGCACTCCGTCGGATAGGACTGGAAGCCCGGCACGGCGAGCGCGACCTGGCAGTCGACCTTGAGCTCGGTGACGCAGTCGACGCAGCCGATGACGTCCGCGAGATCCGTGACCGGGCCGCCGCATGCTGGGCCGCCGGGGACCACGACGGCAGGACAGTGATTCGCGAACCCGATCGTGCCCGCACCGAGGCCACCGCACGCCTTGGCGATCGCCGTGATCTTCTTGGTTTCCGCTTTGTCGATGGCGGCCTGATACTTGCCGTCGCCGGAGGCGGGGGGGATGCAGCTGTCGCCGTGCTTGCCCTTGTAGCGAGCGTCCCAACATTTCCCGAGCGCGTTGGTCTTGGCGGTGAAGAAGGATCCCGCGGCCTTGCCGATGGCGGTCCGGCACTTGGTGACGTCCGTCCCTGGGGACGACGCGGTGTTGGCGTCGTAGTATAGGCTCACCGCCTGATCGACCGCGCGTTCGTTGATGCAGAGAAGGCACTCGGCGATTCCGTGGCAGTCGCCGATGGCGTTGGTGCAGCCTGTGCCCTCGAAGTCCGGACAGGTCGCCGGCCACCCGATCGCCGCCGGATCGTCGTTCCCGTCCGTGGCGGTTGCGCATTCCTTGTCGTCACCGCCGCATGCCTTGGCGATCGCCGTGCGCAACTTGGCGTCCGCGTTCGCCAACGCGGACGCGGTCTTGGCCTCCGTCGCGCAGATCGTCGCGGGCGCCAGCTTCCCCAGGTGCTTCGCTTGCTCACACTTGGTGAGCGCCTTAATCCGCGTCTGCGCGATCTTACCGGACTCCTTGAGGATGGAGCGCTGACACTTGAGCGGAACTGCCAGCGCGGGGCCTGCCGCCGCGAGGCACGCGATGAGCAGCAAGGTTGCGCTGAGAATCCCGGACCGATGCCTGCATCGTAGCCGTGACCGCATGATTCCCCCTTCGATTCGATCGAGCGATACGCTCGTCCCCGGCATCGATGGCGTGAGGGTCGAGACGAGCGGACGCGAACGTGAGCCCGGCAGTCCTCCCACGAACGGGACGTCCGGCGGCCAGGTGTTTTCGTATGGCGCGCACTATGCGCGAGGTTTCCGCCATCTGCTTCAAGCGCGGATGAAGAGCGCGTGACAGGATGGCGCGCTCGGCCGTCACGTTGATGGCGTAGACGCGCACAGGCTGGGCGAAGGCCCCGCGGCTCCGTCGGCCTGCTTGCCCTCGAACGGAATCCGCATCGCGTAGCAGGAGTGGTACGCATCGACGGACGACGACTCCGGTGAGATCGAGATCCAAAACGACGCGATCGCACTCGATCGACATCGATCCTTGCTCGAGCACTTCACCGAGGCCACGCGCCGCCTGGTGCTCGCCACCCGCCGTCACATCGGCGCACGCGTGGCGGCGACCGCCGACCGGCACGAGTTGCTAATGTCGGGCACGTGGGACGAGCTTCTTCCGCGTGTTCTTCGCGTTCCCGATCCGGACGTCGAACACGCGAACGTTGCCGGTCGTGCTCGCGGCTTGGAAATGTCAATCGGCGGGAGCGCAAGGCTCGCAAACGACACGATCGACCGGCACCACGCGGCCACTCGTCACACAGCGTTCACGGAGCCGCCACCGTGCCCACGGAGGCTTCTGAGTAGAGGGCCGGCATGCGAAAACGCCTCACGACCGGCCTGGCGGCGGCACTGCTGCTCTTCGGCGCCCGCGTGCACGCGGCAATCTGCGGCGACGCCGACGGCAGCGGCGCGCTCGCGATCAACGACGTCGTCCAGCATCTCCGCGTCGTGAGCGCCATCGACCCGGCTGCCGGTCTCTGCGGCGGCATGGGATACGCCGACTGTGCGAACCTCAACGGCGACGGTGCCGGCACGACCGACATCTCCGATACCGTGTTGCTGCTGCAACGGGTCTCGAACGTGCGCCCGTGTCAGGCGGACATCTGTCTCACTGAGGTCGTGCATCCGGGGTGTACGGCGAGCGCTACCCCGCTGCCGAATCAGATCCACGGCAACTATGTGGTTCCCGCGGGCTGTACGGTGCGCATGAACAACTTCACGTTCGTGAACGCGGGCGCCGTGCTGACGCTCGGGGAAGGCGTAACGGTGCTCGGGACGCCGTGGCAGTCACCGGAGGCCAGGCTCATCGTGAAGCCCGGCGGGCGCCTCAACGCCGTCGGCACGCCGATGCAGCCGATCACCTGGACCAGTGCCAATCCCCCAGGTGCCCGTGCCAAGGCGGACTGGGGCGGGGTCGTGCTCCTCGGCAACGCGCCGGTCAACGAGCCGGGCATCAGCATCGAGGGTGTTCCGGACGGCGGCTTCGGCGGCACCCAGGGCGACGATTTCAGCGGGTGCATGTCCTACAACCGCCTCTCGTTCGGTGGGCGAAACTTCCAGTCGGAGAACGCCTTTCCGCTGCTCCTGCTCGGGGGAGTCGGTCGCACCACACGCATCCACCACATCCAGGTGCACGGCGGCGGCGGCGACGGGCTCCAGTGGTTCGGCGGCACCGTGAACCTGAGCTGCGTGGTCGCGTCCGCCCCCGGCGACGACGGATTCGATCACCAGCTCGGCTGGGTGGGCGGCCTCCAGTTCGGCCTCATCGCCCAGCGTGCCGAGGACGTCTTGTTTGGCTCGAACGGCATCGAGATGGACAACTCGGAGTTTGGCGCGGCGAACCCCCCTCGCAGCGACGGCCGCTACTGCAACGTGACCGCGATCGGCGCTCGCTCTTCGGCCGCAAACCCCGGCGTCACCAATCAGGTCGGCGTCTTCAGCCGCCGCGGCAACGCGATGACGATCGCCAACACGATCGTCAAGGACTTCCGGCAGGCGGGCTACCAGATGCGCGATGCGAGCACCGCTGCGCGCGCCTGCCTAGATCCCGCGACGCTGAACACCACCTCGCCGGTCGGCGTCATCCGGAACAGCCTCTTCACCGACAACGGCGCCGACGGCACGACCCACCCCCTGAATAACTCGTCGTGCGATGCGCCCGGCGAGTGCGCGTGCACGACGACCGAGCACTTCGCGCTCCTCCAGGCGGAGCGCGCCGTGCTCGCCACCACCGACCCGACCGTGGAGGCGGTCGGCGGCAACACCTTCCCGCCCGTCAACCTCGTCCCGCCCGTCGGCTCGCTCCCCGACACCCACCCCGCCGCCGATTGCACGGCGATCCACCCGGCCTTCGTCGACGCTCCTTACGTCGGCGCCTTCGAACCCGGTGGCGAGGACTGGACGGCAGGCTGGGCGGACTATCCGCTCAACTGAGTCTAGCCCGAGCGGTTGCCGCGACCGGGTGCGGCGCTCGGATGACGGCCCTGCGCCCGCCGGCGATCCGGATCCGTCCGGTCCGAAAAGAAACGCGTGCATGCGCGTCAGGCTCGCGAGGTCGTGCAGGTCGGATCGAAGTTGGCACGGTGACGAACGGCACCTGCCGCGAGAGACCTGCCCGGAACTGCTCCATGCGAAGCGTCTCGCCGCGCGCGAGCAGCTGGTAGTCGACGAAAATCGACGCGAGCCAGGACAAGTGCGCGATCGGCAGACCGGGCGTCGAGTAACGCCTGCCACAAGGCGTCCTCGTCGACGCGCGCAACCGTGCCGCCGCGAAACGTCGCGGCGTCGGCCGCGAGCTCCTCGTGTACGCGATTGAAGACGACGCCGCCGAGCGGCATCTGCATCGACCGCATGCGGTCCGAGAAGAACTCCGCCTCGGTCAGGACTTGCTCCTCCGGTCCCGTGATCAGTACGAACGCCGTGCTCGGTAACGGGAGTGAGCCCGACGCCGGTTGCCTCGGCGAAGCGCGTGCGGACACGCGGATCTCGACCTGATGCTCGCGCAGGTGCAGGGGTCGACCATCATCGATCACGCTTCCGGTCTCGAAGGCAGATGAAGACCGAGGACGGCGGCCTGCACGACAAGGACAGACTCTACACCTGGTCGGATGGCGCGGCGGTCCTCGGGAGGGACGGCACGGTCTCTACGCAGCTTCTGTACGGCTACCCCGACGGGCTGAACGCCGACATCGGTCCATTCTTCTCGACCAGATCGGCGACGTGCTACGGATCGCATTGCGATTGGCGACTCCCCGGTTCCGGTCGGAGTGTATCCGCGCCGTCGAGGATGGCGACATTGAGGATGAGAATGCGACCGGCGCGGACGGCACATGTATCGGTAGCGGCGACCCACGCGCCGGTATAGGCGTGCTCGCCATGGACGAGCAGCAGCGCGCCGACCGTCGGGTGTATCGCGCGACGCTGACCCGCATCCACGAGCACCATCCCGGCACGCACTCGCTCTTCTTGCGCATGGACGCTCGCGATGCGTGGACCTTCACGCCGGGGCAGTTCATCTCCTGCGAGCTGCCGGTGCTCGGCGACCCCGCGCTCGTCCGCGCGTACTCGCTCGCGTCGAGCCCCGAGGACGCCGAGCTCGAGATCTGCGTCGACCTGATTGCGGGGGGACCAGGCTCGACGCATCTGTTCGGGCTCCCGGTCGGTGCCGAAGTCGTCTTCACGGGACCGTTCGGGAGCTTCGTGCTCGTGGAGCCGCCGCCGGTGCCGCTCGTCTTCGTCGGCGAGGGTACGGGCGTGGCCCCACTCCGACCGATGGTCCGGCGCGCGCTTGCGCGCGGGGGCACGCAGAGGATCGTGGTAGTGCAAGGGGCGCGCTGGGACCACGAGCTCGTGTATCGCGACGACTTCGAGCGCTGGGCCGCGGAGTACCCGAACTTCGAGTGGGACCACGTGTTGCTCGCGACCGAGGCCGAGATTGGCCCGCTCGCCGCGCTCGAAGGGGTCGTGCTCGAGCGCTTCGTCCGCGGTGACGACGACCGCAGCCGGCGTTTCTGGATTTGCGGCGCCGGTGCGATGCCGGGCCGTCTGCGCGACGCCCTCCGCGCCGCGGGCTACGAGCGCCGCGCGGTGCGCGCCGAGGCTTGGTAGCGCGGCGCCGCGCTCTCGCGAGGCTGCGGCGATTCGGGGAGGTGCCCAGCGACCTTGCCCTCGCGTCGTCCCAGCCGCCGTCAGGCGGCGTCATGAAAAATAATGCCGAGCGTGAGCCGCTCGCCGCGCGTCAGCGTGCTCAGACCGTGGCGCATGACGACCCGATAGTCGCCCCGCGTCCCGCGTACCGGCCGTTCGCGATTGGTGAACACGATCCCTTCGCCGGCGTCCACGTTGATCGTCGTCGCCCGCGACTGCGCGCGCGGTCGCTGCTCGACCAGCACGACCTCGCCGCCGTCGTAGTCGTGGCTGCGCTCGGAGAGCACGATCAGCACCTGCAGCGGAAACGCGACCTCGCCGTAACGATCCTGATGGAGTGCGTTCCAGTCGCCGGCGCCGTAGCGCAACAGGAGCGGCGTTGGTCGCTGCTGCCCGGCGGCATGGCACCGCGCGAGGAATGCGGCGAGCGTCGGCGGATAGGCGGCTGGATCGGTGCCGAGTCGTTCGGCCCATGCGCGGGCGACGGACGCCAAGGGCGGGTACAGCGTCGTCCTAAGCCGGCTCACCAGCGCGGGGAGGGGATTCGCGAAGTAGCGGTAGTGGCCGCTGCCGTAGCCGTGGCGGCGCATGTCGACCGTCGAACGGAAGAGCCCGTCACGATCGAAGAGCTTTCGCGTGCTCGCGCATTGGCGCGCCGTCAGAAGCGCTGGCAGCCGCGCCCATCCGTGCTCGTCGAGTGCGGCGGTGACCGCCGCCCAATCCCGCCGCACTGCCATCGCCGACTACGACCTCAGCCGAGCTGATTCGTGAATTGCTGCATGTCGAAATAGTCGCGCCAGGCGCTGATCTTCCCCTCGGGCGTGATCTCGAACGCCCCCATGACGGGAAGCGCGATCTGCTTGCCGTTGATCTCGAAGCGATCGACGCGCTCGGTGAAGACGGTCGCCCCGTGGGTCGCGATGCCGATCAGCTCGAACTCGACGCGGGTCGCCGGGGCGATGAATTGGCCGAGTGTCTCGGCGATGGCGTCGCGTCCCGTGAGCGGTGCGAGCGGAATGTTGTGGTAGACCGCGTCGGCGGTGAAGAAGTCGACGAGCGCGGGAATATCGCGCTGCTCGACGGCGCGACAGAAGCTCCTGACGACGGATTCGGGCGTCACGGCTTCCCCAGCGAGAGCACATGACCGTCGGCAGGATCGACGGTGCCGTTCAGCGTCGCGAGATAAATGCGCTCGACGTCGGCGTGGCCGCTGCTGCGGCGGACGTGCATCCAGTGATCGAGGCGTCCGAGGAGATGCTGCCAGGCGAGACCCATCCGCTTGGAGAGCTCCGCCATGCCCCAGTCGGCGCTCCGTTGCTGGATGCGATCGGGCGCGAAGAAAAACGTCGGCGCTGGGCCGGGGAGGTCGCTCGGTGCCGGTGCGACCTGGCTCCAATGCGTGCCGCCGACGGCGCAGCTGTAGCGGAGCTGGTCGCCGCAGCGGCGATGCACGGCGTCGCGGACGGCGCCGTTGCCGGCCATGTCGACGAACACGGTCGGACGATCGTTCGCGAGCGTGTCGATCGCGTCGTAGGTGAGGACGCGATCGTAGTAGCCGAGGCCGGTCACGAAATCCCGATTGCTCGGCGACGTCAGCCCGACCACTTCGTAGGTGCGTCCCTCGCGTCGGTGCAGGAGCGACGCGAGGCCGATCGCCGTCTTGCTCGACGCGCTCGAGAGCACGATCTGCCGCGCGCCGTGGAAGTGCTGCTCTTCGAGCACGTCGTCGATCAGGAACGCCGTCATGAAGAGCGGCCGGAGCAGCATCTGCGCGTCTTCATGCGCCGGGTCGTAGCCGGGATCGGTCGAAGCGCGGACGTACTGGTTGTAGACCGCGGGCAAATCGCGACGGTGCGCGCTGCCGTCGACGAAGCCGCCGTCGCTCGCGCGCTCGGGTTGCACGACGAGATGCGTCGCCATCGGCAGGTAGCCATAGAACCGCTCGCCGACCGCGATCGACGGATGGCGCGACTCCACGACGTCCGCGAAGCCCCAGACCGGAACGCGACCCCAGCCGTCTGGGGCGGGGAAGAAATTCCAGTAGCGCATCATCTCGCCGAAGACGGCGTAGGTGATGTTGTTGGCGGTGAACGCGAAGGCGTCGATCTGGAGGAGCACCTGGCCGTCCGTGAGCGCCGGCAGCGTCGCCGGGACGAACGAGGTGCGGTGGAGATCGTCGCGTCGCACGAGAAAGTCGGTTGCGTCGTGCTGGGCCATGATGGGTCGTCTACAGGAGGCGCATCTGGTCGCCAACCACGGTTGGGCGATGGAAAGCGGCGGTCGACAGCGCGGGGAGCGGTCGACCGAGGCCGTGTTTGCGGGTGGAGACGGCGAAGAGTGCGGCGAGCTGCTCGGCGTACGGTCCCGTGCCGCGCATGCGGCGTCCGAACTGCGTGTCGCTGATACGGCCGTCGCGGGTTTCCCGGATCCGGTTCAAGACGCGCGCTTGCCGATCGGGGTAGTGCTCGGCGAGCCACGTGGTGAAGATCTGATCCAGCGGCGCGGCGAGCCGGAGCAGGACCCAACCCGCGCTGCTGGCGCCGGCGGCGGCGGCCGCCGCGAGGATGCGCGGGATCTCCTCGTCGTTCAGGCCGGGGATCACCGGCGCGACCATGACGCCCACTGGAACCCCCGCCGCGTGCAAGGCCGCGATGGCTTCGAGGCGGCGCGCGGGTGCTGCGGCCCGCGGCTCGAGGCGACGTGCGAGCTCGGGGTCGAGCGTGGTGATCGAGCAGAACGCGTGCGCGGCCTGATCGCGAGCGAGCGCGCCGAGCAGATCGGCATCGCGGGCCACGAGCGCCGACTTGGTGATGATCGCCACGGGATTTCGAAACTCGAGGAACACTTCGAGGCAGCGCCGCGTGAGCGCGAGCCGGCGCTCGACGGGCTGATAGCAATCGGTGTTACCCGACATCGCGACGACCTGCGGCTGCCACCGCCGCGAGCGAAAGGTCTGACGCAGGAGCTCCGGCGCGTCGTCCTTCACCATGATCCGGCGCTCGAAATCGAGTCCGGCGCTGAAGCCGAGGTATTCGTGGGAGGGGCGGGCGTAACAATTGTGCGTCGCGAGGCCGGCCGCGTAGAACGTTCCGGTGCTGGTCGTGATGTCCACGACGTCGGCGACGGCGCCAGATTCGATTCTCTCGATCGGCTCGGGGTCGAGGTTGACCTCGCGGTCGAAGAGGCGGTTGCGCTTTCGTGCGATGGCGGGTTGGCAGACCGAAAAGAATCGCAGACGGTCCAGCAGGCGGCCTACCAATCTGAGGCTACTGGCAGCGATGCCCGGACGAGCTTCGAGGTCGAAACGAAAGCCCAGCGATTGGGCGTAGGCTCGCACGCGCTCTAGCCCTCCCAGGTCGACTTGCGAGATCCGAAGGGACGAGCCGTTGTGTCCCTCGGCATCGAAGAAACCCGCGAGGAATCCGCGTCGATAGGCCCGTGTCGGGCGCTCAGCGAAGAGGATGTCGCGGATGCTCGCGAGTCTGCTCAGCGATCGGACCTCGATTTTCTGCATGGGGGTGCGCGCGCTCGGACCGCCATCGAACGGTCGGATGAACGCGTCGATTCCGAAGCCAGCAAGGTACGCCATTGCGCGAGTGAGCGGCTCGGGATCTTGAAGCGCGATCCGCCAGTACGACTGACGGCCGCGACGACCTCGTTCCTCGGGAAGGTAGCGCAAGGTGCCGTCGCCGAGCGAGAGGCCGGCGACGTATCCAATCCGATAGTCGTTATCGACATTCTCCGCCGAGACGACGGGCATGTGACGAAGCGTACGCCCCGGCGAGAGTTGCCGAGTGGCTGACCAGCGGAAGTTACGCGCCTGCAGCCACCGATGCTCCGCCGTCGTTGTGACGTCGCTTCGTCTTGTGACCAGCCGGAGAGTGGGACTTTTCGACCACCAGACGTCGGTGACGATCGACGAGCGGAGCTTGCGTGTCTTCCCGGGGAGCACCTGTTCGTCGAATCCGACGAGCGCGTCACCGACCTGAACGTTCCCGATCGGACGCCACGTGAGGTCCGCGTGTAGGATCGGCGTCTCGGGGGCGAGACAGTAACTACAGCCGTGCTCACAACCCCGGTACGGGTTCAGGCTGTAGCGGAATCCGACGTCGGGGCTGCTGTTCTCGGCGAGTACGCTACGACTCGCGTCGCGGTAGAAGATTGTCGGCTCGTCGGTGTCGTCGCTTGGGGGGGGCTCGTCGGGATCTGCTTCGACGCGGAGACGGTCGAAGCGATTGGCGGGGTTGGTCGACGTGCCTCGTCCCGAAAGTGGCGGGTTCGACATTCGCCTTATATTCGCCTTCGGCCTCTCCGGCGCAAGGGGCAGGTTGGTGGCGGAGGCGGGGCCGTTCGCCTATGTACCCGCCCCGTGCCGATGCCCGCCGAGACCCGCCGCATCTTCTTGGGGCGTCATAGTGAAACGCTCCATGGGGCGGGCAATTCCGGTACCGACGACCTGACGTCCGAGGGGTACCGTCAAATCGAAGCCCTCGAGCGGCTGCTCCGACCGATCCCGGTCGACGCGTTCTGCGCCAGACCGCTCGAGCGCGCTCAGGCGACCGCTCGAACCCTGGCGGGAGAGTCTGGGGTACCGATCTCGACCGTCGAGTCCCTGCGCGATCATGCCCGGGGACGTGTCGCTGCTGTCGGCTTCGTCCTCCCCAGAGGTGGCCGCAGGCGATCGGGTACTTCGTCGACCCGGCGACCGAGTGGGATACGCCCTATCTCGGCGGCGAGACCTATCGGGGCCTGCGGGAGCGAGTCTGGCCCTTTTTCGCCGATTTGCCGCAGCGCTCGGACTGGCAGGATGGACATCCTCCGGGGCATCCTCGAGACCAGCCTCGGGTCCCGCCGCTGACCGGGAACTGACCTTTTTCCTCCGTTAGAACGGAAGTTTGTATTGACTTCAGTGGTGGCAGCCTTTAGGGTCGACACTCGAACCGTGTCTTTTGCCCCCGCCAGCCGCAGCTTCGGCTGCACTGTGCCGACCCATGACAAGTGCGCGCTCAACTGGCGCTGCCTTTTCCATGCACGCGTCGGCGGAGAACGTCCCAGGCGATGAAAAGCATACCTCGACCCAAGAAGGACAAGTCTGCCAACGGTGACGGCGGCGGCTCGAAGTTCAATCGCGTCGTCGAGATCGGCCGCGAGCGGAAGTACGCCCCTGCCGGTGGCGACCGCGAGCAATTCGCCGGCGATCCGAACGCGTCCGAGGAGATCAGCAGCGTGATCTCGCTGCTGGGCGAGGGTGACGGCGACGGCGAGATCGCCGTCGAGGCATCCGAGGACAGCCCCTTCAGCGAGGCGGAAGAAGAAAAAGACGAGGAGTGGGTACCCGAGGTACCCGAAGAGAAAGAAGAGCGCGAAGATCGTTCGTCGCTGCTCCGCGATTCCTCCGATCCCGTACGGATGTACCTGCAGGAGATGGGCGGGGTCGCCTTGCTCTCGCGCGAAGACGAAGTCGTCATCGCCAAGAGCATCGAAGCGGGCGAGCTCGAGGTTCGGAAGGCCGTCTTCTCGCTGCCGCTCGCATTGCAATACGTGCTGAACCTCGCCGACCGCCTACGTGACGGCGAGATCGACGGCCGGCATCTGTTCGGCGACGACGAAGAAGAGGCCGCCAACGGCGAAAACGCCGTCGAGCAACGGGAAGACGCCCGCGTCGGCGCGTTCCTGAAGCACATCTCGCGCCTCCGCCGTCTCGTCACCGAGCGCGAAAAGCTCTTCGGGGAGAAGCTCAAGAAGAAGACCTCCGCGAAAGCCGGGGTCAAGATCGATCAGCGGCTGGAAGCCATCAAGCCGAGCATCCACGGCGTGCTCTCGGAAGTGCCCCTCGGCGCCCGTCAGGTCACGGTCATCGTCGACAAGCTCAAGGAAGCGATCGCGACGCTCGACGTGCAGCGCACCACCATCCGCCGCTACGAGCCCGAGCCCCAGCCCCAGCCTCAGCCCCCGAAGAAAGAGCCCGTGAAGGCTGCCCCCGCCAAGGCGCCGCTCAAGCCCGTGCGCCCGACGACGGCGCCGAAGAAGACCGCCGAGCAGCTCGCGCAGATCGCGAACGACGTTCGCGAGGCGAAGAAGCGCATCAAGACCGTCGAGCGCGAAACGCAGATGACCGAGCAGGAGCTGCGTGACTCGTTCGGCGCGATCCGCCGCGGCGAGTACAAAGCGCAAGAAGGCAAGCGTCAGCTCATCGAGGCCAACCTTCGCCTCGTCGTCTCGATCGCCAAGCGCTACACCAATCGCGGCCTCGGATTCTTGGATCTGATCCAAGAGGGCAACATCGGCCTCATGCGCGCGGTCGAGAAGTTCGAGTACCAGCGCGGCTATAAGTTCTCGACCTACGCGACGTGGTGGATCCGCCAGTCGGTCTCGCGCGCGATCGCCGACCAGGCCCGCACGATCCGTATTCCCGTGCACATGATCGAGACGATCAACAAGGTGCTGCGGACCTCGCGCTATCTGGTGCAGCAGCTCGGGCGCGAGCCTTCGCCGGACGAGATCGCGGCGCAGATGGAGATGCCGCCGGACAAGATCCGGAAGGTGCTCAAGATCGTGAAGGAGCCGGTCTCGCTCGAAACGCCGATCGGTGACGACGAGGAAAGCTCGCTCGGTGATTTCGTCGAGGATCGTCAGAGCATCTCGCCGGCCGACGCCGCGATGGCGCTCTCGCTCGAAGAGCAGACCCGCAAGGTGCTCGCGACCCTGACGCCGCGTGAAGAGCAGATTCTCCGCCTGCGTTTCGGCATTGGTGAGAAGTCCGACTACACGCTCGAAGAGGTCGGTCAGCGCTTCCAGGTGACGCGCGAGCGCATCCGTCAGATCGAAGCGAAGGCGCTGCGGAAGCTCCGCAATCCGTCCCGCGCGAAGAACCTCGAGAACTTCGCGCACAGTTAGTTGGCGGGGACGGGCGGCCGTTGTTCGGCCGTTTGGCTTCGCGAGTTACGTCGACGCGCTGGCAGGTCCGAGCAGCGCGTCTGCGACCGTCGTGCGGTGATCGACGCCACTGCCGAATGCGGCGCCGATCGCGAGCGCCCGGCGATGGTAGAGGTGGATCGGGTGCTCCCAGGTGAAGCCGATCCCGCCGTGGACCTGGATGGCTTCGCTGGTGACGGTCTTCGCGACGTCGCTCGCGTAGGCCTTGGCCATGGCGACGGCCGTCTCCGCACCGGCGGCGTCCTCGCTCACCGCCCACGCGGCGTAGTACACGAGCGAGCGCGCCGTCTCGAGTCCGACCATCATGTCGACGCATTTGTGTTTCACGGCTTGAAAGCTGCCGATCGGGCGGCCGAACTGTTGCCGCTCGTTGGCGTGGGCGACCGACAGCTCGAGCGCGCGCGCCGTGACGCCGATCGCTTCGACGGCGAGACCGACGCGCGCGTGTTGGAGGACGCGCGTGATCACGGGTGCGCCAGCGCCGACGGTGCCGAGGACGGCGGTCGTCGGCACGGTGAGGTCGAGCCGTACGGTACAGAGCCGCCGCGTCATGTCGACGGTGCGGAGCGGATCGAGGCTGACTTCAGGCGCGGTGGCATCCACGACGAACAGTGTGACGCCACCGTCCGTGTGCGCAGGAACGACGAGCACGTCGGCGACGTGGGCGTCCATCACGAAGCCGATCGTACCGGTCAGGCGAAAACCGTCGGGCCCGTTCGTGGCAATGATCGCGGGTGCCCCCGCGTCGTCACCGGTACCGATCGCGACTGTCGCCCGCCGTTCGCCGCTCGCGAGCGCGGGTAGCAACGACCGGCGCTGCGTCGGCGATCCGCCGAGCGCAATTGCGAGAGTGCCGAGCACGGCCGACGCGAAGAAGGGGCCGGGGAGCAGCGCTTTCCCCATCTCTTCGAGGACGACGGTGAGATCGAGCAGTGTCCCGCCCTGGCCGCCGTGCTCGGCCGGTACGAGGATGCCGAGCACCCCGAGTTCCGCGAGATGGCGCCAGAGCTGGGGAGCATGCGCACGCTCGTCGGCGAGCATCGCGCGCACCAACGTCGACGGGCTTTCCGCGTCGAGGAGCTTGCGCACCGAGTCGCGTACCATCTCCTGCTCGGGGCTGAATCCGAAGTCCATGCGCTCGTTCCGCGCGCGACTAACCCAGCGCCGACGAGGGTGCAATCGACGACGGGCACGGTATAAGGGCCGGATGCGCCAATCGAAGATGCTGCTCCCGACGCTGCGCGACGTGCCGGCGGAGGCCGAAGTCATCAGCCACAAGCTCATGTTGCGCGCCGGCATGATCCGTCAGGTCGCGCGGGGCATCTACGATTTTCTGCCCCTCGGCGTGCGCGTGCTGCGGAAGATCGAGCGCATCATTCGTGAAGAGATGGACCGCGCCGGTGCCCAGGAAGTGCTGTTGCCGGCGATCTGTCCGTCGGAGCTCTGGCAGGAGAGCGGACGCTGGGAAAAGTACGGAAAAGAGCTGTTGCGGATCAAAGACCGCAACGATCGCGAGTTCTGCTTCGGGCCGACCCACGAAGAGGTGATCACCGATCTCGTGCGGCGCGACGTGCGCTCGTACCGCGAGTTGCCGATCAATCTCTACCAGATCCAGAGCAAATTTCGGGACGAGGTGCGGCCGCGGTTCGGGCTCATGCGCGGACGCGAGTTCATCATGAAGGACGCCTACTCGTTCCACGTCGACCGTGCCGACTGCGATCGCGAGTACGAGAACATGTTTCAGACGTATCGCCGCATCTTCGATCGCTGTGCGCTCGCGTATCGACCCGTCGAAGCCGACACGGGCGCGATCGGCGGCAGCCGCTCGCACGAGTTCCAGGTGCTCGCCGAGTCCGGTGAGGATGCGATCGTGAGCTGCAACGCGTGCGAGTACGCCGCCAACGTCGAGAAGGCGGGGATCGGCGCCGGCACGCCGCCGGCCGCCGCCGACCCGACGCCGCTGGTCGACGTCCCGACGCCGGGACAGCGCACCATCGAGGAAGTGTCGGCGTTCATGAAGATGAAGCCGCATCGCTTCATCAAGACGCTCCTCTACGTCGCCGGCGACACCGTCGTCGTGGCGTTGGTGCGCGGCGATCACGCGCTTTCGGACGCGAAGCTCAAAGACGTGCTCGGCACTCCGGGTGTCGAGCTCGCACCCGAGAGCACCGTCGAAGCGGTGACCGGTGCGCCGGTCGGCTTCGCGGGCCCGATCGGTCTCAAAGGCAAAGTGCGGCTCCTCGCCGACCACGCGCTCGCCGGCATCACGGCCGCGGTTTCCGGCGCCAATAAAGCCGACGTGCACGTGAAAGGCGTCAGCGCGAGCCGTGACTTTCCGAGCGCCGAGATGGTCGATCTTCGCATCGCCGGCGCGGGTGACCGTTGTCCGCGCTGCGAGGGGACCTTCGTACTCCAGCGCGGCATCGAGGTCGGGCAGGTCTTCTATCTCGGCACGAAATACAGCGCGGCGCTCAAAGCGAACGTCCTCGATAGCGAAGGCAAAGAGCGCGTGCTGGAGATGGGGTGCTACGGCATCGGTGTCACGCGCACGATCGCGGCCGCGATCGAGCAGAACCACGACGACGCCGGCATCATTTGGCCGATGCCGCTCGCGCCGTTCCATGTCGTCATCGTGCCGGTGAACGTGACCGACGAACGGATGCGGACGACCGCCGAGCATCTCTACGCCGAGCTGACGGCGCGCGGCGTCGAGGTGTTGTTCGACGATCGCGAGGAGCGGCCGGGCGTCAAGTTCAAGGATGCGGATCTGATCGGAACCCCGCTCCGCATCACGATCGGCCCGCGGGCGCTCGAGCACGACGCGGTCGAGCTCAAGCGCCGCACCGAGAAAGCCGCGACCGAGGTGCCGATCGCGGACGTGGTGGAGCAGGTCGTCGCCATCGTGAAGGCGGAGACCGCCGCGTGAGCCGAGCGGCCGCCCAGCGCCGCCTCATTCTGCCGCTCGACGTCGATACCGTCCGCGCGGCCGACGGCTGGGTCCGCCGCCTCGCCGACGAGGTCGGGCTCTTCAAGATCGGGAAGCAGCTCTTCATGCACGCCGGTCCCGACGCCGTCCGGCGCGTCCACGCCAAGGGCGGCGAGGTTTTTCTCGACCTCAAGTTCCACGACATCCCGCAGACCGTGGCGCTCGCCGGCGTCGAGGCGGTGCGGCTCGGCGTGAAGATGTTCAACGTGCACGCCTCGGGCGGCGCCGAGATGATGCGCACCACCACGGCGGCCGTCGCCGACGTCTGCAAGCGCGAGCGCCTCCGTCGCCCGATCATGCTCGCGGTGACGGTGCTGACGAGCCTCTCCGACGCGGATCTCCGTCGGGTCGGCGTCGCGGCGACGGCGGCGCGCCAGGTCGTCCGCCTGGCGCGGCTCGCCAAGGCGAACGGCATGGACGGCGTCGTCGCGTCGCCGCGCGAAGTCGGTGCGATTCGGCGCGCGTGCGGTCCCGAGTTCGTGATCGTCACGCCGGGCATTCGCCAAGCCGGTGACGCGGTCGGCGATCAGAAGCGTATCGAGACGCCGGAGGCGGCCATGCGGGCGGGCGCCGACTACCTCGTGGTCGGCCGGCCCATCCGCGACGCGGCCGATCCGGTCGCGGCCGCGCGCGCCGTCGTGACGGCGATGGCGCGCGGGCTCGCGGCGCGCTGACGCGCCAGGCGCGACGTCTCGCCGATGCCACGCGACCTCGACCTGGCAGTGCGGCCCGACGTCGCGCTCGATGAGACGGCGCTGCGTGCCGCCGCGAGCCGCGCGCTCGGTTGTCGGCCCGAAGACGTCGTCGCGCTTCGCATCGTGCGCCGCGCGCTCGACGCGCGCCGGCAGGTACGTTTCCAGCTGCGCGTGCGCGTGTGGCTGAGCGACGAAACCGTCGAGCCCGATCCCCTCCCGCAGCTGCCGACGTTTCCGGTGCCGCGGAGCGGCCGGCCGGTCGTGATCGTCGGGGGCGGTCCGGCCGGGCTCTTTGCCGCGCTTCGCCTGGCGGAACGGGGCGTGCCGGCGCTGGTGCTCGAACGGGGCAAGGCGGTGCAGGCGCGGCGCCGCGACCTCGCCATGTTGAATCGCGCGGGCGTCGTCGATCCGGAGTCGAACTATTGCTTCGGCGAGGGCGGCGCCGGGACGTACAGCGACGGAAAGCTCTACACCCGCTCGCAGAAGCGCGGCCCCGTCGACGTCGTGCTCGATTGTCTCGTCGCGCACGGGGCCGATCCCGACATTCGCGTCGAGGCGCGGCCGCACGTCGGATCGAATCGTCTGCCCAAGATCGTGACGGCGATGCGCATGACCCTCGCGGCTGCGGGCGTGGAGGTTCGTTTCGGCGCGTGCGTGACGGAGCTTGCCGTCGAAGGCGATCGCGTCGTCGGGGTGCGGTTGGCCGACGGCACGGAGGTCGCGGCGTCGGCCGTCGTGCTCGCGACCGGCCACAGCGCCCGCGACGTCTACGCGCTCGCGGCGCGGGCGGGGCTCGGGCTCGAAGCGAAGGCCTTTGCGGTCGGCGTCCGCGTCGAGCACCCGCAGCCGCTGATCGATCGCACGCAGTACGGCGGTGATGCCGACCGCTTCGTGCTGCCGGCCGCGGCGTATCGTTTGGCGACGACGGTCGACGAGCGCGGGGTCTTCTCGTTCTGCATGTGTCCGGGCGGATGGATCGTCCCCGCGACGACGGCGCCGGACACGGTCGTCGTGAACGGGATGTCGCTCGCGCGGCGCGACTCGCCGTTCGCCAACAGCGGCATCGTGGTGGCGCTCGAGCCCGCCGACGTCGTGGCGCTCGGGTTCCCCGGTGCGACCGGGGGCCTCGATCTGCAAGCCATGCTGGAATCGGCCGCGGCCGCGGCCGGTGGCGGCGCGCAGGTGGCGCCGGCGCAACGCGTGGTCGACTTCGTCGCCGGAGCGGACAGCGCGGACTTGCCGCCCTGCTCGTATCGTCCCGGCGTCCGCGCCGTTCGCCTCGACGAGATGCTGCCGCGCTTCATCGCGTCACGCTTGCGTGACGGCCTGCGCCGGTTCGGGACCCAGCTCCGCGGTTTCGACACGCGCGAGGCGATCGTGGTCGGCGTCGAGACGCGCTCGTCCAGTCCCGTCCGGATAGTGCGCGACGCGATCACGCTCGCCGCGCCGACGCGGGCGAACGTCTACCCGTGCGGGGAGGGCGCCGGCTACGCGGGCGGCATCGTCAGCGCGGCCCTCGACGGGCTCGCGGTCGCCGATGCCGTTGCCCGCGTCTGGGAACCCTGAACGTCGTCCGCGTCAGGCGGCCCGCCGTTGGGCAATGGCACAGAGCCCGTCGGCTTCGATGCCGAGCGGCAGGTTCAGCAGGTTGTAGTAGTTCTCGAGCGCGTTCAGCCAGGTGATCTCGACGATCGCGCGCTCGTCGAAGTGCCGCTGCAACTCGGCGAACGTCGCGTCGGCGACGCGCTTGTTGCGGGTGGCCTCCTCGACGTACGCGAGCGCGGCACGCTCGCGGGCACTGAAGAGCGGGCTCGTGCGGTAGCTCGGCAGCGCCTCGATCTTGTCGAGCGTCACGTGTTTGTAGAGTGCCGCCGCCTTGGCGATGTCGACGCAGAACGTGCACTCGTTGATCATCGCCGGCCACGTCCGCACCAGAATGCTGATCTCGGGGTCGAGCGTGATCTTGCGCTCGACGATCTGAATCTGTTGGTACGCGTGGCGAAAGAGCGCGGGCAGGCGCGCGTAGATGACCTTCATCGGCGTGATGACCTTCCCGAGGCGGTGCTTGGTCATCCAGTAGGCGATCTTGCCGATCAGGTTCGGCGGATTCTCGATGGGTGCGAGACGCATGTGAGGCTCCTTTCGTGACGACGAGATCAATCGGGATGCACGTGGTCGTGCGCCATCTGCGGGGCACTCCCATGTGCCGCACGCGGCGCGTGGGAGTGCGTGTGGGCGCCGTATTGCAGGAAGGGCAGGCTCGCGAGGCCGAGCCCGAGCACGATGCCGACGACGACGCGCGCGAGGTCGGATGCGCTCACGGCCGGACGCTTCCGGGCGTGGGGGCCGTCACCTGCCGCGCGAGCATGACCGTGAGGACGCTGAGCACGATCGTCGGCAGATAGATCGCGGGAAAATCGATGCTCCAATGCTCCGGTCCGACCAGGCCGCGGGCCGTGTCGTACACGTGGACGAGGGCGTGGAGGGTGGTGAACAACGTGACCAGCACCAGCACCGGCAACCGAACGCTCGTCCGGAACGCCGCCCACAGCAGCCCGATCCCGAGCATCGTGAAGGTCGACCCGATGTCGCGGACAAAGTGCTCGTTCAGCGGGCCGAAGTCGGGCACCGCGGCCGGCAGCGTCGTGTACCAGCCGGCCGGATCGGCGAGCATCCAGGCGCCGTTGGCGAGATTGCCGAGGGCGCCGATCAGAAAGAACCAGGTCCAGGGGTCGGTCGCGGCGGGACGTGCTGGTGTCGAGGTCGTCATGGGCGAGGGCTCCCTTTCGAGGTGTGGTCGACGCCTAGTCGTCGTCCGACGAGGTCGCCGAGCAGCGTGATGCCCGCCGTGATCGCGGCGGGCGTGTGATTCGCGAACGACAGCGCCAGGTGACGGTCGCCGCGTCCGGGCCCGCAGAAGACGTCGCCGGGCGTGTAGTGCAGGCCGGCGTCGATCGCCGACTGCAACAGGGACTCGGCGTCGATACCCGGCGGCAACGTCACCCAGACCGAGTGGCCGCCGCGCGGCCGTGTCCACGTGACGCCGTCGGGCATCGTCGCCGCGAGCGCGCCGAGCATGCTCGCCAGGCGCGCGGCATAGACGGTGCGGACCCGTTTCAGGTGGCGTGTCAGTCCGCCGGTCGCGAGCAGATGGGCCAGCGCGGCCTGCGCGATGACGTTGGTGGTGACGTCGGCGTTCCAGCGCGCGAGCATCATTTTCTCGAGCAGCGCCGGTGCCGCGACGACGTAGCCGACGCGGAGACCGGGAAAGAGCATTTTCGAGAACGTGCCGACGTAGAGGACCTGGCCGGCGCGATCGAGTGTCTTCAGCGCCGCGATCGGCGGGCCCTCGTAGCGGAGCTCGCTGTCGTAGTCGTCCTCGAGAATGGGCACCTGATGCTCGTCGGCGAGCGCCAGGAGCGCGCGGCGGCGGGCGGGGCTCATGACGGCGCTGGTCGGGCTCTGGGCCGCGGGTGTCGTGTAGACGAGCTTCACGCGCCGGGCGCGGAGCACGCGCGCGAGGTCGTCGGTGACGAGACCGTCCTCGTCGACGTCGACCGCGATGACGTTGGCCTGGCACGCCGTGAACGCGAGGCGCGCCCCGAAGTAGCCGGGTTGCTCGAGGACCACGCTGTCGCCGGGATCGAGCAAGACGCGAGCGGCGAGGTCGATCGCCTGTTGGGCGCCGTTCACCACGGCGACGTCGGCGGTCTCGCACGCGATGCCGCGCGACACAAGGTAGCGCGCGATCTCGCGACGGAGCGCCGTCAACCCGCAGGGTCCTTGCAGGCCGGCGACCGTGGGTAGTGCCGCGCCGAGGACGTGGGAGTACGCGCGCCGGAGATCGGCGGAGGGCAGGGTGTCGAGCGCGACCTGGCCGCCGCGGAAATCCCATCGCATCGACCGACGGCGTCCTTCGCGGGGCACGAAGCCGGAGGGCACCGTCAGGGCGCGGGCGCGGAGGGCGAACAGTCCGGACCAGACGAAGCCGCGCTGCGGCTCGTCGGCGCGGCGTTCCGTGCGCCGGGCCGCGCCGACGCCCGCCGGCGTCGCGACGAACGTGCCCTGGCCGACGTGTGCGGCGAGCACGCCGTCGGCGATCAGCTCGTCGTAGGCCTGCGTGACGGTGTTGCGCGACAGGCCGAGCGACGTCGCGAGCTCGCGCGTCGCGGGGAGCTTGGCTCCGGGCGGGAGCCGCTCGGCGACGATCAGGGCGCGGAGGAAGTCGCGCAGCTGGCAGTAGACCGGCTCGAGATGATCCCGGTCGGGGGTGAACGCCAATTCCAGCACGACCGGAATCTAGAAGGTGCCAATGGGACCGTAAAGGTCCAATTGGCTGCTCCGGCCAGGAGCCAATCCCCGAGCCCCCTCGCCGCCGACGTTAGGCCAACAGGGCGACGCTGACGGTATCGCCAGCGGCGAGCGCGGCGACGTCGGCCGGGATTCGCACCAACCCGTCAGCCCGAACGAAGCCGACGATGTCGCCCGAGCCACCCGTCACTGGCGTTGCGACGACCGACCCATCCGTCTGCGAGGCCAGCGCGACGCGGACGTAGTCCTCGCGGCCGGGCAGCGACGGCAGGTCTGCGCTCAACGTCGCGCGCACGGAGCGTTCGGCGGCGAACGCTGCCTCGACCGACTCGCCGCCGAGCCGTCGCAGGAGCGGGAGGGCGAAGACGTGAAAGATCACGAGGGCCGACGTCGGGTTGCCGGGCAGACCAATGATCGGCTTGCCGGCCGCGCGCGCGATCAGCGTGGGCTTCCCCGGCTTGATGCGGATGCCGTGCACGAGCAGGCGCGCCTTCGGCATGGCGGCGACCACGGCCGGCGTGAGGTCCTTGGTGCCGACCGAGCTGCCGCCCGAGATCAGCACGGCATCGGCCTGCCGGAGCGCGCGCCGCATGGCGGTCGCGATGACCTTCTCACGATCCGGCAGGACGCCGAAGTCGACGGGCTCGCCGCCGGCGGCGGTGATCAGCGCGCGAATCGCGTATTGGTTCACGTTCCGCACTTGCCCGAGGCCGGGAACCACGTCCGGTGCGACGATCTCGTCGCCGGTCGCGAGTACGGCGACGCGCGGGCGGCGATGGACCCACACCTTCGCCAATCCGATGCCCGACAAGGCGCCGACGTCCGCCGGGCGAACGCGATGCCCGCGCCGAAAAATGCGCGTGCCTTTCTTCGCATCCTCCCCCCGTCGCATGACGTGCTGCCTGGCCGTCGCGGCGCGCGCGATGGCGACGACGCCGTCGGCGGACTCCTCGGTGTGTTCCACCATCACGACCGCGTCGGCACCGGCGGGCAGCATGCCGCCGGTCGGGATGCGCATGGCCTCCCTGGGCCCGAGCCTGTGCGGGGCGGGGTGGCCCATGAAGATGCTGCCGGTCACGCGCAGCCGCGCCGGCGACGCGTCACTTGCTCCGGCCGTGTCGCGTGCGCGGACGGCGTACCCGTCCATGTACGAGCGCGCGAAATGGGGCAGATCGAGCGTGGTGCGGACGTCGCGGGCGAGCACGCGTCCGGTCGCCTCGGCGACGGCGATGCGCTCGACCGGCAGCGGCTTGAAGCGGCGGAGATGCGCGAGCGCGTCGGCGCTGGTAACCAGCGGGAAGCGGCTCGGGCCACCCGTGTGCGGGTCGGGAGCACCGGCTCCGCGCGCGCGCTTCACGACAGCAGCCGCGCGTGGCTGAGGCACGGCATCTCCTGCCGGATACGCGCGAGGTGGTCGGCGTCGATCTCGGCCGTGAGCACGGCCTCACCCTCGCCGGCACGCGCGACCACCGTGCCCCAGGGATCGACGATCATGGAATGGCCGTAGTCGGCGAAGCCGTGCGGGCTCGTGCCGGTCTGGTTGGGAGCGATCACGTACACCTGATTCTCGATGGCGCGAGCCCGAATCAAGGGCTCCCAATGGGCGGCTCCGGTATGGGCCGTGAACGCGGCGGGAATGGTGATGATGGTCGCTCCCGCCGACGCGAGTCGCCGGTAGAGCTCGGGGAAGCGCAGATCGTAGCAGATGCTCATGCCGATCGTGCCGAG
>Ga0163144_10000660_pt1 | contig 81471 bp, 74 predicted proteins | sample OliLak19BULKMAT1_FD_123175 | JGI IMG/M metagenome (GOLD analysis project Ga0163144, IMG submission 123175) | Freshwater microbial mat bacterial communities from Lake Vanda, McMurdo Dry Valleys, Antarctica - Oligotrophic Lake LV.19.BULKMAT1 | ecosystem: Environmental > Aquatic > Freshwater >... | reverse complement strand
CGCCCATCTCATCCAATGGCTTTGTCGTCGGGGGTAAGGATGCGTCGGCGGGCATGCGGACTCCGACCGACACCATCACCACCGGGCGGACCGTCGGCTAGTTCCGGTGGCTGAACGCTTACGAAAGGCGGGGTGACCGTGAGTTGTGTCGGACTTGTCGGACTTTTCCCGAACCAGCGCGGACCACGGCAGCGGAGACGATCATGCCCCGTGGCCACGTCCGAACGCCCACTCTAAAGTAGACCGGAGTAGACCATGCCTCATGGCCGGAAGACCGGCGGCCGGACCGCCGGCACGCCCAACCGAACCACCGCCTCCGTACGCGCGGCGATCCTCGCCGCCTTCGATCAGGCGGGCGGTGCGGCTTACCTCACCAAAGTGGCGCGGGACGATCCGCCGACCTTCCTCCGTCTACTCGGCCGGATGCTGCCGACGCAGGTGACGGGAGAGGATGGCGGGTTGGTGCAGCTCGGGCTTGCCGATGCCCTCAGCATGGCGCGCAGACGGAGCATGCGGTCGGCATAGCCGTCACCGCGCCGCACGCTGGCGCGGCGACGTTCATGGTTCCCCACCAACTGGCTGCGAACTCTTCGAATCCGACCGCGGGAGATCCCGATCCATGCGGTGAATCAGCCAGCGGATGATGTGGCGCTCACGTCCACCCAGGGCGAGGAAACCGGCAGGGAAGGCGCCATGGCTTTCTAGGTCCACGCGGGTGCGTTGCGGACTCTCCGCTACCACCGTCAGGGTGGTGATGGTCCGCCCACCAACCCAGAATGCGAAATCATCATTGACGATCACGCGCCCCTGGCGGTCGTCACTGTCCACCTCGCCGAAGTAGTCCAGGCAGGCGGCATGGGCCACGTCGTGGACCTTTTCGATGGGCGCTGCGTACGTCGGGGATTGCGGTGCGTCGCTGGTCCAGGTGGGGGAACTGCGGACTTCGCCGCACCCGCAGAGAAGAACGGCGCAGATGATGGCGAGCGTGGGCTTCATGGGTCATTGCCTTTCGTGAGCCTTCCGACGGATATAGCCGCCTTGGAGCCAGCAGAACCAGACCATCACCCAGAAGCCCAATGTCGTGGACCAATACGAGGCTGCGGAGTTGGAGGCCCACCACATCGTCGCTTCAATTGCCGCCGCAAGGCCCAGCCACCACATTGACCACCAGGCGAGTAGTAGTGCGAAAACGCCCTTTGTCCTGACCTGGTGCCAGAGGACCGATTCCAACGGCGACAAGTAGGGCGATTGGCTATTGATCGCCCAGCACCATCGTGGCCACGCCAGCGGAATGATCAGGGGCGGCAGGGCTACAAGTGCCAGCACTGGAGGCAGGGACATCACCGGTCTCCCCCCAGGGCATCGCCACGCGCAGCGCCGTTATCCGGGAAGGCCATGTTCAACTCCTGCGCCGATGGCTACTGACGAGGCGTCGTGGGCTTGGCACTGGGCGTAAGCGCTGCCACCAGCGCCGGCGCCACCGTCTACGCACAAGAGCGTAGGCTGTCAAGCCACGCCGGTTCCGCACCATCGATGGCCATGTCCGGCCGTCCTCCACCAGCGAAGGTCAGTCGCCTGGTGGTCATGCTGCAACGCGAGGCGAAGCGACAGGCGTTTACAGCCTATCGGCTGGCCAAGGACACCGGGCTGCCGCTGCGTACGGTACAACGCTTCCTCGGCAGCGCGGGGTCGCCGACGCTCAGCACGGTGGAAACGATCGCGGCCACGCTCGGACTGGTCCTCGAGGCGCGCAGCGCGGACTCCGGCGCCGGCTAGACCGCCCGAAACCTGCTAGCCACCGCGCTAGCCACGGCCCTTCTTCGTCAGGTGGGGTGGCATTCAGCCGATCCGGCGCACTTGCCCTGGGCGCATGGATTCGAGCGCGCGCAGCGCTTTCGGCATCAGCATCCGCAATACGTCGAGGTGCGGCGATGCTTCGAGGATCACCACTCGCAGCGTGGTTCCGGGGATGACGTTCTGGTAGGGAAGGCTTTTGTCGCGGGTGATCAGGGCGTCGAAGCCATTCTCCTGCGCGAGTTGCAGCAGCTTGCCGTTCTTGGTGCCCTTCCACTTCAAATAGTCGACGGTGACGGCCTCATGGCCCGGGCAGCAGTGACGCAACTCAAGATCGAGGTTCTCGTCGAGCAGAATCTTCATGAGGTGAGCAGCACGTGCGGTGGCACCTTGGCGAGGATCGCAGGCATCTGCTTCAGCAGCTCGACGACTTGGTAGCGCTCCACCGTGGGGAAGCCTTGGTGGAAAGCCTCAACGTTGGGGAGGTACGCGAAGAGCGTGTCGATCGGGACTCGGGTGCCGGCGAAGCACGGCGTGCCGTGCATGATCTCCGGGTCGATGCTGATGACTTTCATGGCTGGCTCCGTGGGGGATTGACCCGTTGGCACCGGGACGGGCAAGCAGGAAGGGGACGCGGATCTCGGCGCGGTCGGCTAGGTGAGGCGATCGCGGCCCCCCGACCCCGGCGCCGGCTAGACCGCCCGAAAACTGCTAGCCACCGCGCTAGCCACGGATCGCCGCCCATCGTCCGGTGCGGCCGCCATCCAACAGAAAACCCCGGTAAAAACCGGGGTTTTCGCTTAGAGGCGCCGCCCGGAATCGAACCGGGGTACACGGATTTGCAATCCGCTGCGTAGCCTCTCCGCCACGGCGCCGGATGCCGCCAGGTCAGGGCTTGGCGGCGGGGACGACAGCCTTCACGCGCAGCGGCTTGACCACCAGGCCGCTCTTCAGCGCGCGCATGCTCACGTAGACGTTCTTGATCTCGCCGTCGACGACGATGCGCATCTTCTTGAGGTTGGGCTTCACCTTCCGCTTGGTGCGGCCCTTGATCTTGTTGCCCACGCCGCCATCGCGGACCCTGCCCTTCTCAGCCTTGGTCCAGCCCGCGGAGGTGTGACGACCAGTGAAGTAGCAGACGCGCGGCATGGTGAACCCTTTGAGTAAGCAGGGTGCGCAGGGTAGCGGGCGGTGCGCAGCGTCAAGCGGGCCGGTGGGCAGGGCTTGCGGCTGCGGCTGGCGCGCGCGATCCGGGATCGGCGGGATCGGCGGGATCGGCGGGATCAGGAAGCAGCAGCATGGCGTCGCCGTAGCTGAAGAAGCGGTAGCGCTCGTCGATGGCGGCCTGGTACAGCGCGAGCAGGCGTTCGACGCCGGTCAGGCAGCTCACCAGCATGAGCAGGCTCGAACGCGGCAGGTGGAAGTTGGTGAGCAGGGCGTCGACCACCGCCAGGCGCGCTGGCGGGTGCAGGAACAGCCGGGTCCAGCCGGTCCACGGCGCCAGGCCGCCGGGCTGGGTGGCGGCGGTCTCCAGGGTGCGCACCACCGTGGTGCCGACCGCGACCACGCGGCCGCCAGCGGCGCGGCAGGCCAGCACGGCAGCGACCGTCTCCGCGGGGCACTCGGCGTGCTCGGCGTGGATGCGGAAGTCCTCGGTACGGACGGTATCGACCGGCTTGAAGGTGCCGGGACCGATGCGCAGGTCGACCCAGGCGGTGGCGACACCCTGGGCGCGCAGGCGGTCGAGCAGGGCGGTGGTCAGGTGCAGCGCAGCGGTGGGTGCAGCCACCGAGCCCGGACGGTCCGCGAATACGGTCTGGTAGCGAGCGCGGTCATCGACGCGGTCAGCGCGGCGGATGTACGGCGGCAGCGGCATGCGACCGATGCGCTCCGCCAGGGCGAGGACATCGCAGCCGGGAGCAAAGGCCAGGGTGCGGGTGCCATCGTCATGCAACGCGCTGACCGTGGCGTCGGCGTCGGTGAAGGCGATGCGGGTGCCGCTGCGCACGCGGCCGCGCACCAGGCAGCGCCACGCCGTCGGCGCGCCGTCCTCGGCGTGGACCAGCAGCACCTCGACCTCGCCGCCGCTGTCCTTGCGACCGGCCAGACGAGCAGGGATGACCCGGGTGCGGTTGAGCACCAGCAGGTCGCCGGCGCGCAGGTGGTCAGGCAGGTCACGGACGTGGCGGTGCCACGGACCGCCAGCGCGCGTGCCGGCGACCAGCAGACGGGCGGCGTCGCGCGGCTCGGCGGGTTCCTGCGCGATCAACTGATCGGGCAGCGCGTAGGCGAAGCGCTCGGTGTCCATCGCTGGAAGATGCGGCGGTGTCGGCGCCGCGCGACGATCAGCCGAGGCCGGCGAGGAACGCCGGCTTGTAGCTGCTGTCGCAGGCCAGCGCCTCGGCGAAGCGCGCCTTGGCGCCGGTCTCGTCGCCCTGCGCGCGCGCGGCGATGCCACGGTAGAACGCCACCTCGGCGCGCTGACGCGCCGTCAGGCCGGGATCGGCGGCGGCCTGGTCGAGACGCTCGCTGCCGCGGTGCGGATCGTCGCCGTTGCGATAGGCCATCATCACCAGGAACTGCCCTTCCTGGAGCAGCGCCGGACCGAATCCGGGGCGGATCTCCAGAGCGCGCGCGATGGCGGTGCGGGCGGCGTCGAAGCAGTCGCCTTTCTCCAGCACCGACTCGATGCCCCGGCTGGCGGCGATCAGCGTCGCCGCCAGCAGGACATGGACGCCGGGCTCGGTGGGCAACGCGGCCACCGCGGCTTCGGCCAGACTGACCGCCTGGGCGAGGTCGCCGCCTTCGCTGGCCTGCGCCACCGCTTCCTGCCAGGCGGCGAGGCCACCGCTGGGTGCGCGCACCGCGGCGGCGGCGGGATCACGCGGGATGGCGCTGGGCTTGACGTGCTGCCAACCCGGCTGGCCGAGGTCCTGGAGTCCCGCCCACACCCGCAGGATGGCGTAGCGCGGCGTGCCCCAGATCAGCGGCAGGCGGGTGATCCACGCCGGCATCTCGTCCTCCATCACCGCGATGGTCTCGCCCAGCGAGCGGCCGGCGGCGTGATGGACGCGCACCTGGTCGAGGAAATAGCGGCAGATGCGTTCGAGCAGGGCGAGTTCGGCCGCGTGCGCCACCGGCCCATGTCCGGGCAGCACGGCGGCGGGTTGGAAGCCGCGGACCTCGGCGAGCGCGTGCAGCCAGGCATCGTCTTCGAGGCCTTCGCGCTGACTGGGTTGGCCGAAGATCGGGAAGCTGCCGGTCATCACCGTGTCGCCGGCGGCAAGCACGCGCTCCTGCTCGCACCATACCAGGGTCGGGTCGGCGGTTTCGGCGTCATGGCCGTGCGCGAGCGCCAGGCGCAGGCCACCGAGATCGATGGTCGGCAGGTCTTCGGCGAAGAGGTCGGGCGGAAGCGGATCCGGACCGAGATCGAAACCGCGGCTGGACAGGAAGCCCTTCTGGCGCGGCGCGCGTTCGACCATGGCGGCGGCGGTGCGGCGGCTGGTGACCAGGGTGGCGCCGGCGGCCTTGAAGACCGCGTTGCCGTTGGTGTGGTCCCAGTGGTAGTGGGTGTTGATCGCCCAGCGGATGGGCTTGGTGAAAGCCTGCTGCACGGCGACGAGCAGCCGGCGGGCGAGCGCCTGGTTGACCTGGGTGTCGACGATGGCGATGGCGTCGTCGCCGACGAAGACGCCGGAATTGACGATGTTGCGCCAGATATACACGCGATCGCTGACGCGTTCGAGATGGCCGTACTCGCGCGCTGCGAAGGGATTGGGCGGGCCGGAACGGGCTCCGGGTGCGGCAGGTCGTTGCATGGGAATCAACCGCCGGCCTCGGCCAGGACCTGTTCGGCAACGGTCAGCGGGGTGCCCGGCAGGCGCACCAGCAGCGCAATCGCATCCGAAGGCCGGCAGTCCAGGGTCAGTTCGCGACCTTGATCGTCGGCGAGCAGCACCTCGGCGAAGAAGGTGCCTTCACGCAGATCGACAATGCGGATCTCGCGGCAGCGCAGCCGGGCGGCGGTGATCAGGTTGACGATCAGGTCGTGCGTCAGCGGACGCGGGAACTGTGCGCCTTTGATCGGACGATCGATGGCCAGGGCCTCGAACGGGCCGATGACAATGGGAAAGCGGCGTTTGCCGACGCGTTCAGCGACGAAGATCGCCTGCTGGTCGGATTGCTCGTCGAGCAGGACATGACTGAGGTAGCAGGGCCGCAGCGCCATCGCCGGGATGCTAGAGGGCTGGCGCGCCGCACCAATGGGCGGGGATGGGATGGTCACGATCGCGGCACCTTCTCAGTCGACTTCCTCGACCCCCACTCCGTCGACCAGGGCCGCGATATCGGCCGGGGCGATGCGGGCGACGTCGCTGCGGGCGGCGTTGGCGGCGCCGGCGGCGGCGGCGTAGCGCAACTGGTCGGTCAGCGCCCATCCAAGCAGGCGGCCATGGGCGAGCGCGGCAAGGTAGCAATCTCCGCTGCCGATCGCGTTGCGTTCCTTGATCCGCGGCGGGGTCACCCGGAAACGGCCCTGGGGATGACGCACGCGGATCTCGCTGCCACCGTCGGTGATGTGCGCCTCGGGGCTGGCCACCCACTTGCGGCCGCCACGGCCGTACTCCTGACGGTTGGGTTTGACCAGATCGGGCGGCCGCGCGTGCGCCAGCGCCTCCTCCATGACCGGCCCGTAGCTGTCAATCCAGCACGGCGTACCGACCAGGGCGCAGGCATCGAGCAGCAGGCGGTAGAGCCCGCTGCAGGCGGGATCGGGCACCGACCCCGAGACCACCACCAGCGCGCAGCCGCCGAGCAGACTGCGCACGCGTTGGACAAGCGCGCCGATCTCCTTGGCAGCCACCGCGAAGCCGTCTTCCAGCAGCGCCGTCGATCCCCCGGCGGGATGCACGGCCACGAAGCCGAGGCGCGTCGCCGCCAGGGTGGTGGTGAACGCCGGTTCGATGCCGTCGGCGGCGACCAGGTCGGCGAGCGCAGCGCCGCACGCCCCGCCGGCGAAGCCGCAGGCGACGACGCGGTGGCCATGGCGGGCGAGGACGCGCGCGACGTTCAACCCCTTGCCGCCCGCCACGGTGGTGAAGGCGGCGACGCGGCTGACGGCTCCTGATGGCAGGTCGGACTCGGCGACATGGTCGAGCAGCGTGTTGGCGGTGACGGTCAGGACCGTGGCCACCGGATCAGCCCGTCGATCCAAGGTGCGGCCGGCCGCAGCGGGCTTGGCCCGACGCTCCCCGGCAGGGTTGGTCCGTTGCTGCGCGCTCCGAAAGCCCCACGCCCAGCCTCACTCGCTGTTGTAGATGTCGGCGTTGGCGCGCTGGTCGGTGAACAGTGGCGCGCTGCGGATGAGGCCGTCCTGCGGTCGATCGGGCTCGCCCACCAGGGCGTCGCCGCTGTGCCAGGTGATGTCCTTCGCCGCGGCCAGGCTGATGGCGTAGGCGTCGCGGGCATGGCGCACCCAGTCGTATTGCTGGAAGAAGAGCCGGCTGCCGCGCGGCGGATCCGTCCACCCCGCCGGCAACCGACCGTAGTGGGCCTTGATGGCGCCAAGGACCGCTGCGATCAGTTCTTCGCTGATGGTCTCCTTGGCGACGAGATGGGTGACGGCGGCGGGCTGCTGGCGCGCGCTGAAGCGGGCGAGCAGGCCCGGGTCGCTCTTCTCGATCACCGACCACGGCACGTGGGCGGCGGGCGTCGATCCCTCCGCGAACAGGGTGACGCTGCGCGTGACCCACTGGTCGACCGGCAGTTCGGGATAAGGCACGAACCTGGCCAGGCGTTCCCAGCCCGCGATGTTCGTGCGTGGCGCCAGCGGCCGGCGCGCCGCCACCACCAGATTGTTGCGGGTGAGCTTGGCGATGCGGTCGAAACTTTCGCCGACCTCCCAGGACTGGAGCACCGGGAAGCTGTGCAGGTGTCCGAGACCGGCGGCGCGGAAGGCGCGGATGGCGCCGCCTACCACCTTGCGTTTGTCGCCGAGATAGCTGCCGATGATGTTGGCCTGGATCATGCCGGCGGTGGGTTCGATGACGGCGACGATCTCCTCGAAGAACTCCTTGGTCATCAGATGCGGCGGAATGGTCGAGCCAGCGGTGTACGCGTCGAGCACCACCAGATCGTAGGGATCCTTCGCCGCCTCCTCCTTGGCCTCGAAGCGCATGAACTGGCGGGCATCGCGGGCGACGAAGCGCATGCGCGGCCGGCCATCGGCGGTGCGCTGGGTCGACAGCCATTGCAGCAGCGGGTAGCGGTCCTTGACCATGTCGATGACCACCTGGTCGATGTCGACGACGGTGATCGAGGCGTGCGGAAAATGATGGGCGAAGACCGCCATGCCGATGCCCGAACCCAGGCCGACGATGAGCACCTTCGGCTTGGCCTGGCGCGGATCGCCGCCGGCGGCGGCCATCAGACGATCGTTGAGCAGCACGCCGACGGGGTAGAGGTTGACGTACTTGGTGTGGGTCAGCGTGCCCGGATTGGGCGCCGCCAGGTCCGCCGGCCACAGCTTGGGATCGCCGGGCAGGGGCACCGGCATGGCGCCGGGGACCAGATGCTTCAAATCCGGCTTGGTGGCAGCCAGGGCGGCGAGATCGGGCCAGGTCGGGCGCAGGCAGATGCCGCCCTCGACGCGATCGAAGAAGCGCATCTCGATCGAGTTGTCGCTGGGCGCGGCGATCCAGGTGATCGACGTGTAAACGCTGTCGCGGTGATCGAGGGCGACCTGATCGGACGGCTTGTTGGGCGCGTCCAGGCGGTAGGGCGGGCTCTGGAAGCGGATGCCGACCAGCGCAGCGATGGCGAGCAGGACCACCGCTGCGATGACGGTCACCGCCGACGAGGCACGGCGCGCGCGCGACGTGATCATGCGACGGCCGCCGCCTGCTGGGCCGCCGACGCCTTGGCCTCGTCGGAATGGGCGCTGACCTTGACCAGGAGATGGGCGACGCCGAGCACGCCGAGCACGCCGCCCATGACCAGGAGGTTGTGGTTGAGGTCGACGTACTTCAGCAGCACGTAGTCCGAGACCAGGATGCCGAGCACGTTGCCCACCGAACCGACGGCGTAGAGCGTGCCGGTGGTGCGACCGACGCGGGCGGCGTCGACGAAGACCAGGCGCACCAGCAGCGGCGACACCGCACCGAGCAGCAGCGAGGCGGGCAGGAAGAGGATGAGCGCCGCGATCAGCACGCCGACCGGCGAATTCTGCAGGTTCTGGCTGAACGACTCCTGCACCGGCAGGGCATAGAGCGGCAGCAGCAGGAAGAAGACGCCGGCGACCACGATCATCCAACCGAGCGCGGCGTTGGTCGCCACCTTGTCGGCAAGCCGGCCGCCGAGGACATAGCCGATCGACAGCGAGAGGATGAAGACGGTGATGATCGCCGCCCACACATCGATCGACGAGCCGAAGATCGGTTGCAGCACGCGACCGCCCATGATCTCAAGCGCCATCATGCAGAAGCCACAGATGATCGAAGTTGCGTACAGGGCGAGCAGTCGCATCCCAGCTCCGGGCGCCGCGTTTTGCGCGGCGGAGCGGGCACGGTATGGAACACGGAGACGCTACAAGTCCTCAGTGGCGGCAAGGCCAGCGGCCGCCGACGGGGCCCCGGTTCAGGGATCCAGGCCGCGCGGCTCCGGCCCGGTGCCGAGCCGACCGTCATCGCGGACGCGCAGACGGACATCGGGATCGATCGGCACGATGGCGCGCTGGCCGGCCTTCGCCAAGGCGGGATCGAGGCGATAACGCACTACCGTCTCGCCCTGGCTGGTGGTGACCTCCAGCACCCCGGTCGGCCGACCTTCGCGATCGGGCAGCCGGCGCATGGACTGGACGCGCACGAAGGGGTCGACGGTCAGCTTGTCGAGCAGGACCTGCTCATCGGCGGTGATCGTCAGCGGCTCTTCGCGCATGCAGCCGGCGACGAGGACGGTGAGGACGGGCAGGAGCAGGCGCGCGACGTGCATGGCCGAGGACGCTAACGGCATCGCCGTGCAGGCCAACGGGGGAGGCGGCGCGTGCCCCAGCCCTGAGCAGTTACTTCCAATCATTCCCGAACAACCGCCACACCGCTGGCGGCTGGCCGCGCTCGCCGCCGACCACCAGGTCGGGCAGGCCGGCCAGGGGCAGGCTGCCGTCGGCACGCCAGCTCACCGCGCCGTCGAGCACGATGAGCAACCGGCCGTCGGCGGCGGGATGCGGCCAGGCCAGGGCGACGGCGCGGTGCTCGGCGCGCATGGGCTGCACGCCGTCGGCGTACAACCGACGTTCGTCCCAGGTCAGCGGCAGCTTCACGCCGTCGGCGGCCAGACGGCGGAGCACGGCGTTGCTGCGCGCATTGCCGATCAGCACGAGGTGATGGCCCGGCCAGTCCGCCGGCGCGAACACCGGCCACGACCGCGCGGGATAGGCGGGATCAGTGATCGCCTGGTCGAGCAGCAACGGCGGCTGGCCCTGGGCGTGCGCCACCCAGGCGTGCACGAAGGACTGCGCCAAGACGAGATTGTCCGCGCGCGCCGCAGCGTGCTCTGCGGTGCCGACCACCACTACGAAACGTCCGTCGGCGTAGGCAGCAAGCGGACCGCAGGCCTGACCGAGCACCTTGGCCGGGCGCGACGTCCGTCCACGGCGCGGGCCGGTCCACGACGTCCCATCGACGACCAGGCCGGGCGGTGGCGAGGTGATGTTGAGATCAGCGATGCCAACGGTGCGCAGGACGCGACGGTCTGCCGACCACAGCAGCGAGCCGGCCACGCCCCAGGAGGCCAGGCGTTCGACCGTCACCGCCGCGTAGGAACCGGGTTCGAGCACCACGCGTTCGCCGGGATCTGCCGCCGACCGCGAGGCAGCGGCGGCGATCAGCCAATTCCAGAATCCGGCGCTGGCCGGCTCGGGCAGGCCGTGGTTCACGCCGTAGGCGGCGGCGGCACGTTCCAGCCAGGCCGCGGCGACGGGATTGCCGGTGCCGATGGCGGCCAGCGCCAGTCCCTCGACATGGGCGAGGCGTTCGCCGACCGCGGCACGCTGGCGCAACCAGCCTGCCACCGGATCGAAAGTCGGCACCACCGCGGGTAGGACCGGCCGCACCAGCGCCAGTGCCGACCACGCCTCGGGCCGGCGTTCAGCCAGGCGTATGACGCCGGCGGCGCCACTGCCGATGCCGATCAGCGCCGGTCGCGTGCTCAAGCGAACCGGCAGGCCGGCCAGGCTGGCGCGCACCGCCGCCAGAGCCGTCTCGACGCGGCGCAGCGCCACGCCGTCCCAGCCCACGTCACCGGCGGGATAGCACTCGACCACGGCCACGGCGCGTTCGCGCGCCGCCAGCAACCAGGCCGCCGGCAGCTCCGGCCAGGCGCTCTTGGTCGGCGCTCCCTGGCGATGATCGGCAAGCACCACCGCCACCGCGACGTCACCGGTCGCCATCGGCAGATGCAGCCTCCAGGGTTGCACGCTGCCATCACCGGGATCGCGCAGCGCTCCGCAGAAGCTGACTCCCGGCACCGGCGCGGGATGGCGCCCGTCGACCCAGGCATCGAGCTGCGCGGTCAGTACTCCCAGCCGCGCCAACGCATGCAGGGTCTCCGGCCCCTGATAGAGGGCAGCGCCCTGTTCCGCCCACAGACGGGGCAGCGCGGCCGGGTCGCGGCCCGCTTGCAGCCGTTGCCAGGCGTGGTCGAGCCGGGCACGCACGCGCCCGGGCGTTTCGAGATCGGCGACGGCATCGGCGATCAGCCGGCCGCCAGCGGCCAGGGAGGCGCGCAGGGTCGCCGCCTGCTCGGCATCACGTGGATGCGCTGGAGCCGGCACCAGCACCAGCACCACGCCGGCGTGGATCTGGCCGAGGTTGTCCAGGCTGAGCGTCTGCTCAGCGATGGTCGAGCCGCCCTGGTCGATCAGCACGCGCAGGACCAGATCGCCGCGCGCCGCGGTTGCGGGAATGGTCGCCTGCACGCCGCAGCGGAAGGGCAGATCGGCGCGCGCCATCGCGTCGCAGTCGACGATGCGCAGCGTCTCGCCAGCCGGCAGGACGGCGATCAGGCTGAACACCAGCAACAGCCGACCGGCGGATTCACCCACCGGCCACTCGCATCAGTTCCGGATACAGGTCCTGGTAGACGACATAGTTGGTCGCCACCGCCGCCACCCGCACCCGCAGTTCGTCGGATAACGGCTTGATCACCCGCCCAGGCACGCCGGCGATCAGGTGATGGTCGGGCACGGTCATGCCTTCCGGCACGACGCAGCCCGCCGCCACCAGCACTCCCGCGCCGATCACCGCGCCATCAAGCACCCGGCAGCCGGTGCCGAGCAGGGCGCCGTCGCGCACCGTGCAGGCGTGGGCGATCGCCGCGTGGCCCATGCTGACGCGGTCGCCAAGCACACAGGGCAGCTTGCGGCTCACGTGCAGCACGCAGAGATCCTGGACATTGCAGTCGGAGCCGAGCGCGACGTGGTTGATGTCACCGCGCAGCACGGCGCCGAACCACACCGAGCAGCGTGGGCCGAAACGCACATCGCCGACCAGAGTGGCGTTGGGAGCCAGGAAGGCGGGCTGCTGCGGCTGGATGCCGTTGACGGCGATCACGGTGGGCATGGCCTGGACGGTAAGCTGCGTAGCCCAGTGGACCAGCGCCGCGGGGCTCAGCGGCGGGGTGCGGATCCCCGCGGATCCCCAAACGCCCGCAGGCTGCTTTTCAGCAGCCTGCCTTTTCAGCACCTTTCTAGCAGACTGATGAAAAACTCCGTTCTCCATCAGCCTGTTGCCTTCGCGCTCCCCGGGGGCCACCTGCGGTCGCTATTTTCCCCGGGAAACGCGAAGGGAGCTTTTATCCAGGGGGGCAGACGCCCCCTGTAACCCCCCGCAGGCTGCTTTTTCAGCAGCCTGCTAGGGCGTGAACGTCTTCGAATTCGCCGCCCACCACGTGTACCCGCGTTCGATGGCCTGCTGGCGATCGAGCAGGTTGCCATGGGTGTTGAAGCCGAAGTCCTGCTTGGTGAGCAGCATCAGCGAGCGGTTGAGATGGGCGCCGGCGACGTTGGCCTCCATGGCCATGAGCAGGTGCATGACCGCCGGGGCGTAGCGCAGGCGCACCAGTGCTTCGGCGGCGAAGCGACGCACGCCGGCATCGGGGTCGGTCAACGAGTCGCACAGCACCGGACCGTGTGCGACCTCGCCAAGGTTGCCCAGGGCGATGGCGCAGGCGCGGCGGATGACCGGACGGCTGTCGTGCTGGAGGCCGTTGACCAGGATGGGCGCGGCGTCGGATTTGGCGAGGATGCTGAGGCCGGTGTCGCCGTGCAGGCGCAGGGCGTCGACGGTGTCCTTGGCGCCGCGCGTGTAGTCGCCGGGGCCGACCGCGTTCAGGCGATTGAGGCCGTTGGTGGCGGTGGTGCGCAGGGTCTCCTCACGATGGCCAAGCAGCTTCTGCAGGGCCGGCACGGCGGCCTGGGCGCCGAGGTCGGCGAGCGAGAGGATGGTGGCCTTGACCTCTTCGACCGAACCCTTGCCGGGATCGAGGAAGGGCATCAGGAAGGCGATGGCGGCGGGATCCTGGCGGAAGCCGAGCGCACGCAGCGCAACCAGGCGCACCGTCTCGTCCGGGCTGGTCAATGCATTGAGCTGGAGTTGGAATCCGCGCTGGTATTCGAGGTCGGCGGCACGCGCCGCGGCGAGCAGCTTGGAGTCTTCGGATTCACCGGCAGCCGCGAGCGCGACCAACGCGACCAACGCGACCAAAAGCAGGGCACGCAGCATGGGGACCTCGCTGGGCACGCTACGACGCAGACCGGCAAACCAAGGCGAGCGCGCGGTTTGCGCCCGGGCCGTGTGTCAGCCCCGGCGCGGTTGCGGGACAGGTCGCTTGCCGACGGTTCATCGCACCAACTTCACCGCCGCCTTCCCCATCGTCGAAGCATAGAAGATCCCCCGCTGCGCATCCCAGGCGAAGTTCGGTCCGGTGAAGCCAACCGTGAAGCCCGCCGGCAACGGCGCGACCACCGTCCACGTCGCTCCAGCGTCGGTGGTCTCGCTGATCCCGTCCTTGCCGATCACCACCAGATGGCCGGCCTTGGTACCGAAATACGGCCCGTAGTACGCCTTCACCGGCGCGCCGAGCAGGGCCCAGGTGCGGCCGGCATCGCGGCTCGCCTGCACGCCCTCGGCGGTGGTCCAGTAGCCGACGCCATCGTGCACGCGCATGGCGAGGCCCGCCGGTTTGAAAGCGGCGACCTTCGTCCACGTCATGCCGCTATCGTCGCTGCGCTGGATGCCGTCGGCCTTGCCGCCCATCACTACGCCGCCGGGGAACATGCCGACCTGTTTGAAACCCTTGCCCAGCGAGGCCCAGGTCTTGCCGGCGTCCTTGCTCAGCACTGCCTCATCGCCGCTTTCGTGCTTCACCGCGATCATCGTGGTGGCTTCGGCAGTGCTCCAGTCGGTCGCGCCGAAGTCGAGATGGCTGAGCTTGGATGCGCTCCAGGTGGTGCCGCCATCGACGGTCAGTGCGCTGGCGCCGTAGATCATGAAACACATCAATCGCTTGCCGGCGGGATCGGCGTCGAGGGCGAAACCGGTTTCGCAGCGGCCGCCAATCGCCTTCTTATCGATACGAGCGAAAGTCGCACCCTGGTCTGTGCTCTTCCACATGCCCTGGTCGCAGATCACCAGGAAGACATCGCCCGATGCACGATCGACGGTGATGCCGGCGGTGGCGCCGGGGTAGCCGATCTTGATCTTGTCGGCTTCGAGTTTGGCGAGGGTGCCGTCGGAGATCGGCAGCCACTTGCCTTTCTCGATCTCGGCGCTGCCGGCGAGCACACCGAGCAGCAGCAGGGCGGCAACGCGGAGATGGAATGCGGTCATGGTTCGGACTCTGGCCCGTCGAACCCCGCCTCGTTCAGAGCGGCGTGGGGCCCTGGGCGGCGTGGGGATGGGCGGCGCCGCGGTAGAGCTTCAGCCGCTTGAGCATGTGGCTGCCGATGACCGTCTTGGGCAGCATGCGGCGCACCGCGAGGCGGATGATCTCGTCGGGATGGCGGGCGTGCAGGCGCTCGAAGGGGATGTCCTTGAGGCCGCCGGGGTAGCCGGTGTGGAAGTGGTAGATCTTGCCCTGGGACTTGCGGCCGGTGACCACCACCGCCTCGACGTCGGTGACCACGACGAAGTCGCCGTTGTCGACCGACGAGATGAACGTGGGCCGGGTCTTGCCCAGCAGCGTCACAGCGATCCGGGCGGCAAGCTTGCCCAGCACCTGGCCCTTGGCGCTGGTGATGTACCAGGCGGGCTTGTAGGTCTCGTGCTTGGGGAAGGTGGTGGTCGAGGCGGTCATGCGGTACCTGTTGACGATGGGGCTGAGGTGACGGAGCGGAGCGGCGTCAGGCGGACTTGGCGATCAGGAGATCGGCCATGATCTCGCGGACGATGAGATCAATGCGATCCCAGTTCTTCTCGCCCGCGGGCGGCGCCACCATCGGTGGCTGACCGTTGTTCAACTCTTTGAGCCGACGGTTGATGATGGTCACAAAGGTGTAGTAACCACCCACCTTGGCGATCGCCTCGGCGTACTGGGTGTTGGCTAGCGTCATGGGGGCCTCCAGGCGAGGGGCGGGATGCTATGAGGGACCGGGGTGGGCTCAAGGGGTTCGATGCAATGGCCTCTGGGTGAGGAACCAAGGGAGCGCAGGGAACGAAGAGCGGACCCAGTCGCGCCGCTGCGCTCTTTGCGCTCCCAGCGCTCCGGGCGCCCCCCTTCCTGCACCTTCCCGCACACCGGCGCGACTGGCGCCACGTGCCTGGATTGCTAGTGTCCCGAGCGCGTTTGCCGCCTCGACAGCGACGCGATCCTCGGACCCTTGGACCTGCCCAGATGACCTCGCCTGTGAATACCAGCCTCGCCTACCTCGATGGCGCCTGGAAACCGCTGACCGAATGCCTGATCCCGATCAACACCCACGCCCTCCAGTACGGCACCGGGGTCTTCGAGGGCATCCGCGGATACTGGAGCGGCAACCACGTCAACCTGCTGCTGCTGCGCCAGCACTTCGAGCGCCTGGCACGCAATGCGGCGATGCTGCTGATGAAGTCGCCGTCGGTCGATGACATGTGCCACCTGGCCATCGACTGCGTGGCCCGCAACCAGCATCGCCAGAACGTCTACCTGCGACCGGTGGTCTACAAGAAAGGCACCAGCCTGGGACCGGTGCTGGTCAACGTCCCCGACGGCTTCATGTGCTACAGCCAGCCCCTGGGCGACTACCTCGATACCGGCAAGGGGCTGAAGCTGTGCGTGTCGAGCTGGCGCCGCCTGCCCGACAACTGCATCCCCACCCGCTCAAAGGCCACCGGCGGCTACCTCAACAGCGCCCTGGCCAAGAGCGAAGCGGTGATGAACGGCTATGACGAGGCGATCTTCCTCAATGACCGCGGCCAGGTCTGCGAAGGTTCGGCCGAGAACATCTTCCTGGTGCGGGGCGGCACGCTGATCACGCCCGACAACACCGCTGACATCCTCGAAGGCATCACCCGTGCCGCCGTCCTGCGCCTGGCCAAGGATCTCGGACTCGCGGCCGAAACCAGACCGGTGGCACGCACCGAACTGTACATCGCCGACGAGATCTTCCTGGTCGGCACCGGCTGCCAGGTCAGCTACGTGCGCTCGGTCGATCAGCGCACCATCGGCGACGGCAACCGCGGCCCGCTCAGCGCGCGCATCCAGCAGGCCTATGAGGACGCGGTCTATGGGCGGACGCCGGCGTATGCGGATTGGCTGACGACGGTGGTGTGAGGCGAATACAGCAGATGGCTGCTGGCTGCTGGCTGATAGCCCGTCGTCCCGAGAAATTACAGCAGGTCGGAGAGTCGCCTGGCTGGTGATGCCGTCGGTTTCCTGAACCAACCCAAACAACAGGCCAGCAGCCTTCCGCCAGCAGCCAGCAACTTTCCCTGGTTCAGCGCAGCCGGTTGAGATCCAGATTCATCTCGTCGAGCGCCGCCCCTGCCGCCGCCTGCCAGTCGAGGCCGGTGCGGTTGCGCTGCCAGGCGCCGAGGATGGCGCGGCTGCTGTTGACCAGGACGCCGCGCTTGTCGCTGCGCAGGCCGGCGAGGGCGTCGGCGGCAGTACCGCCCTGGGCGCCGTAGCCGGGAACCAGGAACATGGCGTCCGGCATGAGCTGGCGCAGACGGCGAGCCTGTTCGGGATAGGTGGCACCCACCACGGCGCCGACCGCGCTGAGCTTGCACTCGCCGCGGCGTTCGCGGCCCCAGCCGGCGACCAGGGCGGCGACGCGTTCCATCACCGTGCCGTCACCGCTGCGCTGGTCTTGCAGTTCGCCGCTCGATGGGTTGGAGGTCTTGACCAGCACGAAGACGCCGGTCTCGGGATTGGCCAGGAACGGCAGCACGCCCTCGCTGCCGAAGTACGGGTTCACGGTCAGCCAGTCAGCGCCGAGACCTTCCATCTCGCCCTTGCCCAGACCGGGTGGCGCGCCCAGGAAAGCCTGCTGGTAATGCTCGGCGGTGGTGCCGATGTCACCGCGCTTGGCGTCGGCGATCACCGGAATGGCCAGCTGGCGCGCATAGGCGCAGACGTCTTCGAGCGCCATCAATCCGTCAGAGCCATAGGCCTCGAAGCAGGCGACCTGCGGCTTCACCGCCGCGCAGCGTCCGACCACGGCGTCGAGAATGCCGCAGCAGAACTCGGTGAATGCCGCCGCCACCGCCTCGCGGGTGTCGTCGAAGGTCTCCAGCGCCTTCTCGGCGATCACCGGCGGGATGAGTCCCGGGCGGGGATCGAGCCCGACGCAGGCGAGCGAGCCGGTGCGTTCGATGGATTGCTGGAGACGGTCAGTGGGGTGCATATGCGCGGGTCCAACGGGAGCGGCAGGGTCCATCCCCGGCTGGTGCTGGCAACCACCATCGCGCCTGGCGGGCCGCTGAACAAAGCGGCCTGCGGGGGTTTGGGGGGCCGAAGGCCCCCTGAAGCAAAAGCTGAAGCAACGCGTTTTTGCGCAAGATAGGCGCGCTAGCGCCGCGCGAAAATGCGGAGCGACCAGCAGCTGCTGTTTTCAGCAGTTGCTGGGCCGGCGCCGGTGCTCAGGCGGGCAGGGTGACGAAGAAGATCGAGCCGACCCCCAGCGTCGACTCGACCCAGATGCGGCCACGGTGCAGCTCGACGATCTTCTGACAGGTGGCCAGGCCCAACCCGGTACCGGGGAACTGTCCGGTGCCGTGCGCGCGCTGGAAGGGTTGGAAGATGCGTTCGAGCTGATCCGAGGCGATGCCGATGCCGTTGTCGGCTACCGCGAACGTCCAGACTCTGCCGGCTTTCCTCGCCTCGATGCGGATCTGCGGCTCGGGCTTCTCGCAGAACTTCATGGCGTTGGCGATCAGGTTCTGGAACAACTGCACGAGCAGCACGCGGTCGCCGGTGACCACCGGCAGACCGTCGAACGACACCGCGGCATGGCAGGCCTGCATGCGGGCGTCGAGATTCTCCACCGCCTCACGCAGGACGGTCATCGTCGACACCGCTGCCATGGGCACGTTGCCATGACCGACCTGGGCATAGGCGTGCAGCGCCTTGACCAGGTCCTGGGCGCGTACCGCGGTGTCGCCGATCACCTTGATCCAGTCGCGTGCCTTTTGGTCCAGCGCCTCGGCGTAGCGCGTGCCGATCAGCGACGCGTAGCTGCTGATCACCCGTAGCGGCTCCTGCAGATCGTGCGACGCGGTGGCGGCGAACAGGCCGAGTTCGGCGTTGGAGCGCGCCAGTTCGGCGGCGGCTGCCGCCAGTTCGCTCTCGACCCGCTTACGCTCGGTGACGTCGCGGAAGATGCCCAGGATCGCCGGCCGCCCCGCCAGCTGGATGACGCTCCCGCTGATCTCCACCGGGATGTCCTCGCCGGCGCCATTGCGCACGTACACGTCCCTGACCAGGCCCCCTCCTGCGCGCAGGTGGTCGCGGAACAGCGCGGCGTACTCGTCGGCCTTGTCGGCGGGATGCAGTTCGCGTTGATGCCGCCCGCAGATCTCGGACACCGCGCAGCCCATCAACTCCGCGGCACGGCCGTTGGCGTCGAGGATCACGCCGGTCTCGCCGTCGGCCAGGAAGATGGCGTCGTTGGCCCACTCGATCAGCGTGCGGAAGCGCGCCTCGGATTCTCCCAGCGCGGTGTGGTGGAGCTTGATGTCGGTGATGTCCCGGGTGAAGCAGCGGGTATGGATGAATTGGCCATCGCGCCAGAGCACGTTCGAGTTGATGAGGACGGTGCGGATCGCGCCGTTCTTGCAGCGCAGGCGCGCCTCGCGGTTGTTCAGCGTCTCGTTGCGGGTCAAGCGCGTGAGGATGTCCGCGATGACCTCGGCATCGGCATGGAATTCGGCGATGTTGCGGCCGACGTACTCGCTGCGTTCGAAGCCGAGCAGATCGAGCTCGGCCTGGTTCGCCCACAGGATGGTGCCGTCGGCGCCGACCCAGTGCAGTCCGATCGATCCGTTCTCGATGAAATCGCAGACCAGATCGGCGCGCTCGCGCTCCTGGTTCAACGCCAGGCTCAGGCGCGCCACCTCGGCGTGCAGATCGAGGTCGACCCCGGTTGGCATCGCTGAACTGCTCATCGAACCTCCCCCGAAGGGGGGACGATCGGCGAGTAACGACTGATGCAAGTGCAACGTTTGGGCGTTCGGTTCTCGTGTCCAATCCGAGAACTGCGCGCTGCTGGGCACCGCCCCGCGTCATCGCCGCGGCGCGAATGCCGGCCGGCCGGTGCCACCTGACGGCTTGAGCTGCACTTCGAACTGGTCGGCGGCCAGCTTCCAGGCGCCACCGGGTTCGGCGAATCCGAAGATGCCGACCAGCACGCTCTCGGACTGCGGCTGGAAATCGCCCAGCGGCAGGCGCTGGCTGGGCGAATCGGCGGTCAGACCGCTGATCCGGCCCTGCTGGTAGTCGAGGCGCAGGGTGACCTGCTTGCCGGTGATCTGCACACCGACGGTCTGCCACTTGCCCCAGCTGCCGCGATCGAGCGGCCGCCAGGCGAGTTGGCCGTTGGCGAGGACGCCATAGGCCAACCCGTTGAGACGCTGGTCGTCGAGGATCTCGATGCCGGCGATGGCGCTATTGATGCCGCTGAGATCAAGCACGGCAGCGATCTGGCGCAGGCGGTCGCGCTTGGTCGAACGCCAAGCGCGGTTGACCGGGTCCTGGCTGGCGGCCTGTTCGCCGGCGAAGATCAGCAGACCGGCCTCGGACTGGATGCGGATCTCGGTACCGGGTGTGCTCAGCGACCAGCCGCTGGCTGGCGAGGCGCCCGACGGCCAGTTGAACTCATCGCGGAAGATCTCGTCGTTCGCCTGGGCGTACTCCTCCGCAAGTTTGGTCACGTAATCGGGTGGCGCGCCGACGCTGGTCGCGACCTTGCTGAACAATTCACGCGCACGCTCGGGCTTGTCCTGGGCAGCGGCGGCATAGACGCGGTAGACGGCGGCGAAACCGTCGTCGGCCGGCAGCTTGTCGAGCAGCGCTTCGGCGTCGCGGAACCGCTGCGCCAACAGCATTCCATAGGCCTGCCAGCGCAGCGACTCGACGCCGTCGACCAGGGCGATGGCGCGCAGACGCGCGCTGTCGTCGGGCTTGGCGAGCACCGCCGCCAGGCCGGTCAGGAAGCGCTGGCGCTCGCTGGGTTCGTTCGGCAGCAGGGCCTTGGCCTCGGCGTGCTGGACGTTTTCCAGCGCCAGACCGGCGGCGTATTCGCGCGCCACCGCCTTGAGCGCGCCATCGGGCAGCTTGTCCTCCTGGGTGAACGGCTTGTGGTCGACCATGGCTTGCACCAGCGCGCCGGCGGGACCTTCCGCCTGGGCCCAGGCCGCCCGCGCCTGGGCGTGGTCGCCGAGGCGGAAGTGGGCGAGGCCGAGATTGTAGCGGGCGTAGGTGGCGACCTCGGGCGGCAGGGTTCCGGCGCTGGCGGTGGTGAGCGCGGCGAGCGCCTCGCGGGTGGCGGCCGGGGTGTTCTGCGTCAGCAGGGCGGTGCCGATGTAGGCGTGGCAGTCGACCAGGGCGGGGTCGACGGCGAGCACGGCGCGGGCGGTGCTCAGCGCGTTGGCATAGTCGCCGAGGCGGATGAACAGCCCGGCGCACTTGGCGCCGGCGGCGGCGTCCTTGTTGAAGATCCAGTTGCGCTTGTAGGCGGTGATCTGCGCGCGCAGATCGCCGCCGCTCTGGCTGACCTTGACCAGCCAGGCGTTGGCCTCGGCCGACGACGGGCGCTTCTCCGCCCACTTGGTCACCAGGGCGCGCAGCTCGTCGCTGCGCGCGGCGGCTTCGAGCACCTTGGCCAGGGCGAGGTAGGCCGGCTCGAACAGGGCATTGGTGGCCAGGATGCCCTTGGCCAGGCGTTCGACCTCGGCGTCGTTCTTCTGTTCCTGCAGGACGCCGATGACGATCTCGCCGATATCGGTGTCGCTGGGATCGAGCTTCATCCAGTCGAGCCCGAGCGCGAGCGCGTCCTCCGGCGCCTTGTTGGTCAAACCCCAGCGGACGGTCTCCTTGAGACTGAAGACATCCTTGCGTTCGATCTCCATGCGCCCGCGCTTGCGCACCACGTCGGGGGCCGACTGCCGCATCACCAGCTTGTCGATGTCCTTGGCCTGGATCAGCACCTTGCCGGTGCGGCCCTGTTCCTGCCAGCGGATCGAACCGTCGGGATCCTTGCTGAGCACGGTGCCGAACTGCTGTTCGCCATTCTTGAAGATGAGCTGGTCATCCTTGAAGACGCGACGTTCCGGATATTCCTCGCCGGCGGCGAGCAGGCCGAGCCAAGCGCAGGCGATGAACAGCGCAGCCAGGGCGGAGGTGGTTCGGATCATGGGCGTGGCTCCGCAGGGCGGGGTGACGGGGCAGAGGCGGCAGTCGGAGCCGCTGGCGGCCATGGCGATGATCACTTCTCGACGAGCGGCAGCACCGGCGGCAGCGGCGGCGCCAAGGGAGGAGCCGGGGGACGCGGGATGCTCATCGGCTTGCCCTCGCCGGCCTTCTTGCCGACGAACGGATTCCAGTCGGCGGTGCGCGCGTAGGTCTCAACCACCGGCGTCAGCGCGCGTTTCTCCTCGAAGGTGAGGACGTGGACGCGGATCGCCGGCACCTTCTGGATGCGCTCCTCGACCGGCAGGCTCACCGGCCAGGACAGCAGCGGTCCGACGCAGACCAGCAGGGCGATGAGGGTGACGCCGCCGGCGACACCGAGGTGCGGGGTGACCTGGCTCATGTCGATGTTCATGATCAGCCTCCCGCCCCGACACCGCGTCGCCGACCGCCGCCGCCGCCGCCGCCGGCGGGCGCGTCGGGCTTGCGGTTGACGTTGCCCGGAGCTGGCGGCTCTTTGAGGTTCCAACCCGCGCGGTTCACCGTCAGCAGGCTGGCGGTCATGGCCAGGCGCTGGCTGCCATCGGGATTGGCGGTGATGGCGGCGGCGCGCAGACCGACGCCCTTGTCGTGGTCGGAGACCAGGTTCAGCAGCAGGTCGGACACCGCCTTGGGCGAACCTTCCATCTGGAAATCGACCAGCAGCGAGGCGTAGCTGCCGCTGGCATCGCACCAGCCCGATCCCGGACTGATGCTGGCGATGCGGGTGAAGTCGGCGGCGAGACAGCGGTAGAGCACCTGGCGGCAGAGGTAAAGCTGCGCCAGCTGCATGGTGCGCTTCTCGGGGTCCTGTTCGAGCAGACCGAACGGCAGCGTCGCGGGCAGGGCGATCTTGCGGCTCTGGGCGCGGTTGCGCACGCGGTCGTGTTCGGTGCGCACGATGTCCTGGGCGCCGGTGAGGTCGGGAAGCAGGAATTCACGCGGCAGGCCGGGCACGAGCTGGCGTTCGACCTGGGTCACCGCCAACTGCTGATGGTCTTTGAGCTTCTTCAATTTCAGGATGACCTCGTCGGCCGCCGTGCCCTCGGCCGGGTACAGGTCGGTGTACTTGCCGTGCAGTTCGTGGTGCCGGGTCTGGAGCTGCGCCAGTTCGGCGGCGCGATCGCCCAGACCGAAGCCGGGGAACAGCCAGACCACCAGCAGGCCGGCCGCGCTGGCGCCGCCCCAGATCGACAAGGTGCGCTGTTCTGGTGTCATGCGGCGGTCTCCGTGCCCGGCTTGTTGGTACCCCAGGCCTTGATCGGCCACCAGAGCAGGATCCACAACCCGGTGCCGAGCGGCAGCCAGGCAACGCTCTGCACCTCGATCGGGCCGCCGACGTGTTCACGCCAACGCATCTCCGGCCACATCAACGCGCCACCGATCGCCAGGATCAGACCCAGCTTCAGCGGATACCCCGGCCGCCCGCGCCGCCCCTGCATGGCCTGGACCGGCACGCCCCAGAGCAGCAGCGGCAGCCCGGCAAAGAGGAACAGCCGGCTGGAGAACACCGGACCGGCGAACAGCCAGAGGAAGACCGCGGCGAGGACGATGAGCACGCCGACGCGCACCTCGGTGCGGCAGCCGGCGTCGGTGAAGGCGAAGCCGTCGTGGTACCAGGGCGGGGCCGGCGGCGGCTTGGCCGGCTTGGTATCAGCGGGCGGCGCGGTCGCGTCATCGCCGGGCTGGGCGCCATCCGCGCTGCTCATGGCGACTCCCACGCCGCCGCCCACACCGCTGCCGCCGCCAACGCGGCGGTTTCGATGCGCAGCACCGGACCGGCCAGGCGCATGCGCTCGACGCCGGCGGCGACGAGCTGAGCAGATTCTTCGGCGGTGAAGCCGCCTTCAGGTCCGACGATCAAGGTGGTCTCCCGTGGTGGGCCAGGGCGGCATGATGCACCACCACGATCGAGCACAATACGTCGACCCGGCGTGGTGACGAGAGTCGTGAATTCCAGCAAGGGACCGATCACCGGCAGGGTGCCGCGCCGGCACTGCTTGAGCGCCTCGGCGGCGACGCGGCGCAGGCGGTCGAGCGCCACCGGTGGCGACGCGCGCGCGCAGACCAGCGGACGGATGGCACCGACACCCAGTTCGGTGAGGCCGCGCACGAGATCGGCGAAGCGGTCGCCCTTGGGTGGCGCACAGACTACGGTCAGTTGGGCGAGCGGACCATCACTGATGGTCTCGACCGCGGCGACGCGCAGGCGCAGATCATGCCGGCCGCAGGCGATCACCTCGCCGGCCGCCGCCTGGCCGGCACCATCCGCGAGCCGCACGGCGTCGCCCGGCCCCAGGCGCAGCACATGCAGACCGTGATGGGCCTCGTCGCCGCCGACGATCACCTCGCCGTCGACAAGCGGAGCCGGGACCAGCAGGGTGCGCACGACGGGATGCTGGCGGATGGTCGCGTCGCTGCCAGTGCGGGCGCTCGGCGCGGCCCGGGTGGTCGGCCGGTTCGCGTCGGTCAGAGCCGGTCAAAGCCGGTCAAAATAATGGCCCGCGCAGATCGATCTCGCCCGCGGGCCACGGCGGCGCGTCGGCGCGCAGGCGCGCGACCTGGAAGCCGGGGACGCTGGTGACGTACCACTTGTCGATGCCGGGGTTGAACAGCCGAAGGGGATTGCCGGCGACGACGTAACCGGCCGCGGCGTACACGCCGGGTTCGCCGAACAGCGCGCCCCAGCCGAAGCCCCGCGCAGCGCAGTCGGCGTGGACGCGGCTCAGCAGATCGCGCGCCAGGCCGCGACCGCGCTGATCGGCGCGCACGCAGACCTCGGCGACGCCGGCGACGCGGCGGTCGCCGCTGGCGTGGCCGAGGTGCTTGTCATGGACGGCGACGTGCGCGATCAGTCCGCCGTCGTCGGAGCGCCGCCACCAGCGCCAGGCTGGGGCTTCGCGCGCGAAGCGACGGACTCGGAAGATCTGGTCATCCGGTCCGGTGAAGCAGCTCGCCAGCAGCGTGCGCAGCTCGCGGTCGAGCGCGCTGTCGACGTCGGCATCGGCGATGGACTCGATGCCGTCCATGTCACCGCGCCGCGACACTGTGGGCGGCGGTGAAGCGATCGAGGTCGATGGCGGTGCCACCGGAATGCCGTGACGCCTCGGCGGCGAAGGCGAGCAGGTGGCTGGCGACCGAGACCTGGATGCCGGTGGTCAGCGCTTGGGCATCCGGCCGGGCCAGTTCATCGGCCAGGGCGGCGATCAGGCCGGCATCGGCATCGCCGTGCCCCTGGGCATCGGCGTTGACGTCGATGCGCTCGACCGCGCCCTGGTGGTCGACCACCACCAGTTGGCAGCCACCTGAAATCGGTCCCAGGCCATCGCCGGCGTAGAGACGTCCGCGCGTCCCGCACACGGTCATGGTGCGGCCCTCGTCGAAGGCGGTCATGGTCAGCGCGGCGGTGGCACCGGCGCAGTCGATGGACACCACCTGATGATCGACCGCGTCGTTGCCGCCGGCCCACACGCAGCGGCCCCAGGGCGACGCCTCGACCCAGGCGCGGATCTCATCGGGCGTGCCGTCGATGGTCAGCCGGGGGTTGATCGCCCACAGCCACGAACGCTGGCGGCCGGCGTAGTGCGCGCAGTCATAGGCGCAGGTGGCGCGCACTGCGCAGCCGTCGGCGCAGCGCGCGGTGGCGCCGGCCGGCTGGTGCTCGGGGCGGAAATGCGTCAGCGCGCCGAAGCTGGACACCCGCCGCGCCGGCCGGCCCAGGCACCACAGGATGAGATCGAGATCGTGGCAGCACTTGGCCAGCAGCATGGGATTCGAGCGCGCGCTGTCGGCCCAGTGGCCGCGCACATAGGAATGCGCCTGATGCCAGGCACCAACCCCCTCGCGATGGTCGATATGCACCACCTCGCCGAGGCGGCCGCTGGCGATGATGGCGTGCACCCGCGACCACAGCGGCGCGTAGCGCAGGACATGGCAGACGATCACCTTGCGGCCGGCGGCGGCGGCGGCGTCGCGGATCGCCAGCACCGCGGCCGGGCTCTGCGCCACCGGCTTTTCGAGCAGCACGTCATATCCCAGCGCCAGCGCCTGCAGGCAGGGCGCGACGTGGTCGGCGTCCTGGGTGGCGATCAGGCAGACGTCGCCGAGGCGGCCGGCGGCGAAGCAGGCCGCGGCCGAACTGAACGAGCGGAACGGCCCGGTCGCCATGGTCGCCAGCTTGGCGACGCGTTCGGCCACCGGGTCGGCGGCAGCGACCAGGCGGTAGCGCTCGGGCTGCTGTGACGCCAGCCAGCTGTAATTGGTGCCGCGCGCGCCGCAGCCGATGGTGACCAGATCGATGACGGGCATGCGCTCAGTTCCGCGGGGCAGGCGTTGGCGCGGTCACGAGGGTTCGCTCCACGCCGCGAAGCCCTCGACGGCGGTGTACTCGGGCAGGCCGAGGGCGTCGAGGACCGCGGCGGCGGCGGCGCAGCGCGCCTCGGCCCGTTGCCAGAACTCGCGGGCGTCGTCGCCGGGGAAGAGCGCGCCATCGGCCTGCGAACGGTGGCAGAGGATGGCGCGGCGCTTGCGCTCGACATCGGCCGGCGCCAAGGGCACCGTCATCACCAGTTCGTGCGCCTCGACCGCATCCCAGGCGCCGCGGTAGAGGAACACCTCGCAGGCGCGCCACCACGCCGGCGCACCCAGCGCCTGGATGGCGCGGCGCAGCACGGCGAAGCAGCGGCGATGGGTGCCGTTGGGGTCGCGCAGGTCGCCGGCGGCGTAGAGCTGGTGCGGACGCAGGCGATCCAGCTCGGCGGCGAGGATGGCGACGTCGTCCTCGCCCAGCGGATCGCCGACGCCGCCGGCGGCGCGGCGGTCATAGAAGGGCAGGTCGAGGAAGCGGATGCGCTCCGCCGCCAGGCCGCAGGCGCGACCGGCTGACAACGCTTCGGCGCGACGCACCGCCGCCTTGGCGCGCCGCCACTGCGCGGCATCAGCGGGATCGGGGCCGACACCACCGAGCAGGACAGCGAGGTCGCGATGCCGGCGCACGTCCTCATCGGGGACGGCGTTGGCGCCTGAGGTGCAATGGGCGACGTGGACATGGTGGCCGTGATCGACCAGCCGCAGCAGCGTGCCGCCCATGCCGATGACGTCGTCGTCGGGGTGCGGTGACAGCACCAGCACGGTCTTGGGATGGACGGCGTCGCGCGGCCGGACGATATCGCCGGGCCGGCGGCGTTCCGGCGGCTTGCCGCCCGGCCAGCCGGTGATGGTGGCGTGCAGATCGCGGAACACGCCAAGGTTCAGTTCATGCACGCCGCCATGTGCCGCCGCCAGATCACCGAGGCCGTGTTCCTGGTATTCGCCGGCGCCCAGCGCCAGCACCGGCTTGCCGGCGGCCTGGGCGGTGGCGATCACCGCCCGGCGCACCAACGCCGGCGTCCACGCCACGGCGCCGCAGCGCCACGGCGCCCGCAGCGCGGTGAGCTGCGCCGCCGCCGCCGGATCGCACACCACGACGACGTCGGGGTGGTCGTGCAGCCAGCTCGCCGGGCAGTGCGCACCGGCCGCGCCTTCGACCGCGGCGGCGACGGCGGCGGCCTTGGCGTCGCCGGCGGCGAAGAGGATGACGCGGCGGCTGGCGAGGATGGTGGCGACGCCCATGGTCACCCCGGCGCGCGGCACGTTGGCCTCGCCGGCGAAGGCGTGGGCGGCGTCGCGGCGGGTACCGGCGTCGAGCCAGGCCAGGCGGGTGCGGCTGAGCCGCGTCGAGCCTGGTTCGTTGAAGGCGATGTGGCCGTTGCGGCCGATGCCGAGCAGGCAGAGGTCGATGCCGCCGGCAGCGGCGATCGCGGCCTCGTAGGCGGCGGCATGCGCGGGCACGGCGTCGCCAGGCAGATCGCCGCAGGGCAGATGGATGCGCTCGGCCGGACAATCGAGGTGGTCGAACAGGTGCCGGCGCATGAAGGCGTGGTAACTGGCGGGATGATCGGCGGCGAGGCCGTGATACTCGTCGAGATTGAAGCAGGTGGCATGGGCGCACGACAGCCGGCCGGCGCGATGTTCGGCGACCAGGTGCTGATAGACCGGCAGCGGCGTGCCGCCGGTGGGCAGGCCCAGCACCAGGCCGCGAGCGGCGGCCTGCGCCTCGCGTAGCGCGCTGGCGATCGCGTCGGCGACCCAGCGCGCGGCGTCCTCGGCGCTGTCGGCCAGGCGCACGGCGAGATGATTGCCGGCAGTGCCCGGAGGCAGCAGGCGGGTGCGGATGGCGGTCCGGGTCGGGTCCGATTGCATGTGCGGCATGGTGGCCGGCGGCGGCAGTTGCAAATGGCGGGTCGCTCTGCGGATCAAGACGTGGCGCCCAGCGATCGCCCCTTCGCCTTGTTCCTCGCCACGGCTATGGCTAGCGTCCGCCGCGCATGCCTCACCCCGTCGTCCAGCCCACGCGCCTGCGCGACCTCTCGCCGTCGCAGTGGCGCTCGGGCGCAGCCGCCTGGCTGGGCTGGATGTTCGACGGCCTCGACATGCATCTCTACACCCTGGTGGCGATCCCCTTCGTCGCCCTCCTCCTCGGCGATGTCGCGCAAAGCGATCCGCAGGTGAAGGAGAAGAGCGCGTGGATCCAATTCGCCTTCCTGCTCGGCTGGGCGCTGGGCGGCGGCTTCTTCGGGCGCATCGGCGACCGCCTCGGGCGCAGTCGGGCGCTGATGCTGACCATTCTGGTGTATGCCGGCTTCACCGGGCTGAGCTTCTTCGCGCAGACCTGGTGGCAGTTGTTCATCTGCCGCTTCCTGGCTGCGCTCGGCATCGGCGGCGAGTGGGCGGTGGGCGCCTCGCTGCTCTCCGAGACCTGGCCGAAGACCTGGCGGCCGTGGCTGGCGGCGGTCTTGCAGACCGGCGTCAACATCGGCGTCCTGCTCGCCACGCTGGCCGGCTTCCTGATGTCCGACCTGCCGCCGAACTGGATCTTCCTGGTCGGTCTGCTGCCGGCGCTGCTGACCCTGTGGATCCGCAAGTCGGTGCCGGAGACCGCGGAATGGACCAGCGCCAGATCCAGCGCCCAGCGCGTGCCGGGGCTGGCGACGCTGTTCCACCGCGGCATCCGCCGCACCACCATCCTGACCATGCTGGTCTGCGCCCTCGCGCTGACCGCGCACTGGGCGTTCATGTTCTGGTGCCCGCAACTGGTGCGCACGCTGCCCGATGTCGTCGCCCTGTCAGCCGGCGAGAAGACCCGGCTGGTCACCCGCGTGGTCCTGGCCCTGATGGCGGCTTCGATCGTCGGCAACTTCACCGCCGCCGCCCTGGCCAACCGCTTCGGCTACCGGCGCACCATCGCGCTGCTGGCGCTGGCGTACGGCGCAGTGATGGCCTGGTGCTTCTCCCTGCCGCGCCCGTTGAGCAGCCTGTGGCCGTTCCTGGCCGGGATCGGACTCTGCCAGGGCGTGTTCGCACTGTTCACCATGTACCTGCCGCCGCTCTTCCCCACCCTGCTGCGCACCACCGGCGCCGGCTTCTGCTACAACATCGGGCGCATCGCCGCCGCCTTCGGCACCGTCTACTTCGGCCTGTCGGCACCGCTCAGCAACATGGGTGGGGCGCTGTTCTGGGTCGCGCTGCTGTTCGTTCCGGCGGTGCTGGTGGCACTGCTGCTGCCGGAAGGCGACGACGCGCGGGCGCAGCCGACCCAGCCGACGTGATCGCCTGCGACCAGCGCTTTCCCGCAGCGCCGCCTTGCTGTGCGGTCCCGGCCACGCCAGCCTGCGGCCATGCCTGAGCTGCCGTCCGAACTCGCCATCGGCACCCTGCGCCTGGTGCGCGACCTGGTGGTCGAGGTCGGCCGGCAGGTGGTCGCGCTCGGCGACGAGCTGCGCGCGGCCAGCGACAAGCCCGGCGTCGACGTGGTCACCGCCGCCGACGGTTTCAGCGAGAACGCGTTGTGCACCGCGCTGCACCAGCACTTCCCCACCCACCGCATCGCCGCCGAAGAGGGCACCCGGCTGGGTCCGGAGGACAGCCCGTGGTGCTGGCACATCGATCCCCTCGACGGCACCGGCAACTACAGCCGGGGCCTCGGCCACTGGGCGATCAGCGTCGGCCTGGCGCATGGCGACCAGCCGGTGCTCGGCGTGGTGCACGGTCCGCAGTGCGGCGTCACCGTGTTCGGCGCCAGCGGACTGGGCGCCTGGTCGCACGACACGCCGCTGCCGGCGGCGACCGCGGCGGGCGATCCGCGGCGGTGGATGATCGCCACCGACTGGCCGTGGGAGCTCAGCGAGCGCGCGCGCACCAATCGTCTGCTCGACCGTCTGGCGCCGCGCATCCGCCAGTACAAGACCTTCGGTTCGGCGGCGCTCGACCTTGCGCACGTCGCCCTCGGTCTGGTCGACGCCTATGCCATCAGCCGCATCTTCGCCTGGGATCAGGCCGGCGGCGCGGCGGTGCTGCGTGCGCTCGGCTATGAATTGCGGCGCTGGGACGGGACGCCGTGGTCGCTCGCGCACCGCGATATCGTGGCCTGCCGGCCGGGCATGTGGTCGGTGCTGGGCGAGGCCTGCGCCGCCGAGGGCGCCGAAGCGGCAAGCGGACCGGGCCATCGCCGGTGATCAGCGCGTGGGGCATTGCGGAATGGTTCAACGCCGGCGAGGCCGCACTGTGGCTGGTGGTCGCGGTGGCGTGCGCGGTGAACAGCCGACGGGCGGTCGGTGCGCGTCGACCGCTGGCGCTGATCGCGGCCATCGCCTTCGCGCTCTTCGCCGGTTCCGATCTGGTCGAGATCAGCACCGGCGCGTGGTGGTCGCCGTGGTGGCTGCTGGCCTGGAAGACGGCGTGCGTGGCCATGCTGCTGGGCTGTGGAGTCGCCTGGTGGCGTTCGCGCCGGCGGCAATCGGACGCGTGATCCGCGACCGCGGCGCTGGCTGATGGACGCCCGACGCTTGCCGGGCACGCTTCGCCGCGCGGAGACCGCATGCGCACACTCGACCTCGCCGGATCGTGGACCTGCACCGATCTGACCAGCCGCAAACAGGTGCCGGCGACGGTTCCCGGCTGCGTGCACCTCGACCTCATCGCGGCAGGCAAGCTGCCTGACCTGTTCTGGCGGGACAATGAGGACCAGTACCACTGGGTGGCGCAACGCGACTGGCAGTACGCGCGCGACGTCACCGTCGACGCGTCGCTGCTCGCCAGCGAACGCATCTGGCTGCGCTGCGATGGCCTCGACACCCTGGCCGAGGTGACCATCAACGGCATCGCGGTGCTCGGCGCCGACAACATGTTCCGCACCTGGGAGGTCGACGCCAAAGCGGCACTGAAGCTGGGCCGCAACCGCATCGTGGTCACCTTCCGCTCGCCGCTTCCGGTCATGGCCGCAGGGCAGAAGAAACGCCATCTGCACGCCTGGAACCTCTTCCGCCCCGAATACGCGGGCAACGGCTGGGTGCGCAAGATGGCGTGCAGCTTCGGCTGGGACTGGGGTCCGATGGCCGCGGGCTGCGGGATATGGCGTGGCATCGCGCTGATCGCGGCCGATGGCGCGCGGCTCGGTCCGGTGCGCCTGCGCCAGCGCCATCACGACGGCGGGGTCGACCTCGCGGTCGAAGCGACGGTCGAACGCAGTTCGGGCGCTGGCTGGCGGCTGCGCGCCACCGCCGAGATCGACGATCGCGTGGTCGCCCGTCTGGAAGCCGATGCCGCGACGCCACTGACTCTCGCCATCGCCGATCCGCAGTTGTGGTGGCCCAACGGCATGGGCGCCCAGGCGCTCTATCGCATCACCGTCGAGCTGATCCGCGCCGACGGCGCGATCGTTGACCGCTGGAGCCGCAGCACCGGCCTGCGCACCATCGCCGTGGTGCGCGAGAAAGATGCGTGGGGCGAGTCGTTCGCCTTCGCCTGCAATGGCGTGCAGATGTTCGCCAAAGGCACCAACTGGATCCCGGCCGACATCTTCGTGCCGCGGCTGCGCCGCGCCGACTACGAACGGCTGCTCGGCGCCGCCGCCGACGCCAACATGAACATGATCCGCGCCTGGGGCGGCGGCATCTACGAACAGGACGACTTCTACGAGGTCTGCGACCAGCGCGGGCTGCTGGTCTGGCAGGACTTCATGTTCGCCTGTTCGACCTATCCCACCCACGAACCGGCGTTCATGGCCAGCGTCCGCGCCGAGGCCGTCGACAACCTGCGCCGCCTGCGCCATCACCCCTCGATCGCGCTGTGGTGCGGCAACAACGAACTCGAACAGGGCCTGGTCGGTCCGGCGTGGACGGCGACGCAGATGTCGTGGGATGATTACGGCAAGCTGTTCGACCACCTGTTGCCCGAACTGGTCGCAGCCGAGGACGGCGAGCGCGCGTACTGGCCGTGCAGTCCGCACACCCCGCATGGCGAGCGCACCAACTTCAACGATCCCACCTGCGGCGACGCGCACTGCTGGGACGTGTGGGGCCGTTGGTTGCCGTTCGAGGGCCAGCGCGCGTGGAACCACCGCTTCCAGAGCGAGTTCGGCTTCCAGTCCTTTCCCGAGCCGCGCACCCTCGCCGCCTTCGCCGCGCCCGAGGACATGAACCTGACGTCCTACATCATGGACTTCCACCAGCGCTCCGCCGGACGCGGCAACAAGTGCATCCTCGCCTACATCGCCGACTATTTCCGTGTCCCCAAGGATCTTGAACAGACGATCTGGACGACGCAGCTTTCGCAGGCCCTGTGCATCCAGATCGCCGTCGAACACGCCCGGCGTTCGCAACCGCGCTGCATGGGCACGCTGTACTGGCAGATCAACGACCTGTGGCCGGCGGCGACGTGGTCGTCGATCGACGTCTTCGGACGCTGGAAGGCGCTGCACCATTTCGCCCGCCGCTTTTATGCGCCGGTGCTGGTCAGCGGACTGGAAGACCCCAAGGCCAGCACCGTCGAGGTCCACGTCTCCAGCCACCTTCCACGCGCCGCCAAGCTGCGCGCGTCATGGCGGATCACCGATGTCGACGGCACCAGGCTGGCCACCGGCAAGGCCGACGTCGAGGCTGCGTCGCAGAGCGCCCAGCGCGTCGCCGTCGTCGATCTCGCCAAGCTGGTCGCCAAGCACACTCAGCGCCGGCTGCTGGTGTGGCTGGCAGTCAGCGAGGGCGCTGAGGTGCTGTCCACCAATCTGGTCACCCTGGCCCGGCCCAAGCACCTCGAACTGCCGCGCGGCACGGTCAAAGCCACGGTCAAGGCCGCCGGCGCCGGCGCCTTCGCGGTCACGCTGACGAGCAAGATCCCGGCGTTGTGGACCCGCCAGGAACTCGCAGGGCAGGACGCGGCGTGGAGCGACAACTGGCTGCACCTCGACGGCGCCGCAGCGCGCACCGTCACCGTGCACCCGGCCAAGGCGCTGACCCTGGCTCAGGTGAGGAAGGCGCTGCGGGTGACGGATCTGGCCAACACGTATCTACCGTGACGACGACGGCGCGTCGGTGAGCGTCGGCGCGGAGCGCGGACCGCGGGGCAGCCGTGAAGGAGATGATCGCTGATCGCCGGTCGCAGCTGGAACGTGCGGAAGTCCGCCCGCTCAGGCGCCAGCGTCGGCCGCCCGATCCAGACGGTGATACCGCCGCAGCCGCTGCACCAGCCCGGCATTGGCCGGCGGGAACTCCAGGGCGACGAATTCGGCCGGGGTCACCCAGCGCTGCTCGCTGGCGGCCAGCGGTTTGACCGCGGCTGGGTCGAACAGCCGGCAACGGTAGCAGTGGAAGGTCAGGTAGCGGTCGCCGTAGTCGTGGTGGAAACGCACGAGGTGGCGGGCGGCGAGGAGTTCGACGCCGAGTTCTTCGCGCAGCTCGCGGGCGAGAGTGGTGCGGTCGTCCTCGCCGGCCTCGCGCTTTCCGCCGGGCAGCTCCCACCAGCCGCCGAGGTGGTCGCCGGCACGACGGCGCTGCACCAGGTAGCGGCCCTCATGATGGATGAGCGCGATGACGATGTGCCGCCGCGGCTTGGCCGGGTCGGTGATGGCGGCGCCATAGGCGATGGTGGGACTGGCCACCCGCAGCGGGTTGGCGCTGCGCGCGTCGAGACCGCCACCATTGGCCGCGACGCAGCGCGTCCGCCACGGGCACACCGCGCAGCGCGGCGCGCGCGCCGTGCACACGGTGGCGCCAAGATCCATCAGCGCGTTGGTGTAGCGGACCGGATCGCCGGCGTCGACCTGGTCGCCCGCGTGCGCCCAGAGCGCCTGGCGGTCGAGCGGCAAGGCCAGGCCATCGCGGCGGGCGTAGACGCGGGCGACGTTGGTGTCGACTACGGGCACGACGCGGGCGAAGGCGAAGCAGGCGACGGCGCCCGCGGTGTACGGGCCGATGCCGGGCAGGGCAGCCAGGTCCTCCGGCGTGTCCGGCCAGACTCCGCCGGCGGCGATCACCGTGCGGCAGGCGGCCTGCAGACGTTCGACCCGGCTGGGATAGCCGAGTCCCTTCCACAGGCGGTGGATGGTGTCGGCACTGGCGGCAGCCAGCGCTTCCGCATCGGGAAGGGCGGCGAGGAAGCGCTCATAGAAGGGCACCACGCGATCGACCTGGGTCTGCTGGAGCATCACTTCGGACACCAGCACGCGGTAGGGATCGCGGGTCCTGCGCCAGGGCAGCTCGCGGCCGTGGGCGGCGTACCAGTCGAGCAGTTCGCGCTGCGCGGTGCCTGGTGGCCTGTCCGGCCTGTTCGGCAAACGGGTCATAACGGAAACTCGATCTCGGTGCGTTCCTCGCCCTTGGTCACCCGGAACTGCTCGTAGGTGCAGGTGAACCACTGCGGGCTGTCGTCCTTGAGCCAGCCCAGGCGGATGAGCACGTCGGGGATGGGCTTGGCGCCGCCGACCAGATTGGCGTAATCGACCAGGCGCAGGCGGTAGCTGCGGATGGCCAGGCGCACCGCCACCTCGACCGGCTGGCGCGGCGGAAGCCGCGAGCGGATGAGCAGGTACCAGGCGTCACGCTCACGGGTGTAGGAGCGCCAATGGCGGTACATCGAGTCGTTCTGGCTGGGCAGACGGCGGGCGATGACGATCAGCCGCGCGCCGGGTTCAGCGCCGTTCATGCTGGCGCCCGGTCGGCGCGGGGGGCGATGAACCGCGGCTGCGTCCAGCAGCAGCCGCCGGGTCCGCTGACCACCAGACGGACGTAGCCTTCGTTGCCGCGGTCGCGCCACTCGCCGGTCGGACCAGTCAGGCGGGCAGCGGGAAATCCGCCGCGCACCACCACCGTGGTCTCGATCGCGCCCGGGTCGACCACCTGCCAACGCACGCCGGCGCGATCCTCGTCAAGGCGCGCCAGGGCGAGGCCGTCCTCGCAGGTGAAACCACCGTAGGCGAGGGCGGCGATCAGCGCCTGCGGACTGGGGCGGCGCACAGCGCAGACCACCCGCCCGCGCACGCCGTAGATGGGCAGGCCCAGCGATAGAGCCGCGTCCCAGCAGGCCTCGTCGATGGCGCTGGTGATGGCGAACAGGCGGACACCAGCGGCGAAAGCGATCTGCTCGCGTCCAGGCGCGGTTCCCGGCGCGCGCAGCAGCAGCAGGCCCCCGCCCGCCAGCGCGGCGTGCGCGAGCCGGGCGATGGCACCGGGCACCGGCTCGCCTGCGACCGCCGCGGGAAGCGCGATCGGCGCTGCCGCCAGCACGCTGAACTCCAGTGGGCGCTCACGGCACGGCCAGGCGCCGGTGTGCGCCCATAGCGCGATCGCGGTGCCATCGTCGCCGTACGCGACCGGCAGCGCGCCAGTCAGCAGATCGCAGGTCACGCGCATGCGCGGACAGTCGCGGGGGCGTGCGTCCAGGTCAACCCGGGGAACGCGCCGTGCGCGCGATCCTCACAGCCGGTTTTTCCGGTAGTGCAGCAGCGCCTGCTCGGCTTCGCCGAAGATCTCGAAGACCTTGTCGAGCTTGGTGATGGTGAACAACGGCACCAGACCAGGCTGGAGCCCGGCCAGGGCCAGACGGCCCTTCTGGGCCTTCACCGCCTTGTGCAGCGCGACCAGCTTGCCCAGCATCGCCGACGACATCGCGGCCACCGCGGAGAGATCGAGCACCATGCTCACCTTGGCATGGCGGTCGAGTTCCTTGATCAGCGCCTCGGCCAGGCTGGCGATGGCGGTGAGGTCGAGCAGGCGTTCCTTCTCGACCTTGGCCAGAACGATGTTGTCGTAGGCCTGGAGCAGCAGGAAATCGCAACTCATCGTTCCTCCGGAGGCGCGCTGGCATAAAGGCGGGAGAGACGGGCGCTGGCGCCCCCACGGTAATAGGCCAATTCATCGAGCCACTCGCGCATGATGCGGATCCCTCGTCCGTGTTCGAGCAGCAGGCTGGCCGGATCGTCGGCGTCGGGCAGATCGGCGAGCGCGAAGCCGTCGCCCTGATCGGTGATCAGCAGCGCCCAGCGGTCGGCCTCGGCCCACAGCGCCACTTCGACCTCCAGCAGGGGATCACCGGCATTGCCGTGCAGCATGGCGTTGACCACCACCTCATCGAGGCAGAGGTAGAGCCAGTGGCGATCGGCCTCGGCCACCCAGCCCTTACCGAGCAGTTCGCCGGCGACGCGGTCGAGCAGCTCCTGCTTGCGGTCGATGCGTGAGGACTGGCGCAGGGCGAAGACGCAGGTGCCACTACGGGGTGCCTCACCGGGCAGGATTTGCAGCGCGGCGCAGGTCACCGCCGCCTCACGACGTGGTCGACGCGCTGCCGCTGATCACCGGCACGGCTGTTGGGGCTGTTGGCGCTGTTGGTGAGAGCAGTCATGGCGTCAGCGGCGCTCCGCCACCACCAGGGTGATGTCGTCACCCGGAGGCTGGCCGGCGAGGTGCGCCTGCACGCCGGCGACCAGCGCGTCGGCCACCGCCTGGGCACCACCACAGGCATGGGCAGCGATCAGTGCACGCACCCGTTCCATGCCCCACTCCTGTCCGGCACGGTCGCGCGCCTCCCACAGGCCATCAGTGGCGCACACCAGCACATCGCCAGGTGCCAGCGGCCGCAGTTCGCAGGCGGTGAAGTCGGCATCGTCAAGCATGCCCAGCAGCGGACCGGTGCTGTCGAGCGCGTCGAAGCGCCCATCGGCGATTCGGAAGACCAGCGGCGGTTCGTGGCCAGCGGCGACGTAGCCGACAGTGCCATCGTCGCGGCAACGGCACACCGCCAGCGACATGAAGGTGTCGTCGGCGAGGTCCTGTTCAAGCAGATGGTTCAAGCGCGTGACCAGGGTCGCCAGCGGTCCGCCGCCTTCGTGCAGGGCGCGCAGGAAGGCACGGGCGGTACTCATCAGCAGCGCGGCGGCTATGCCATGGCCGCTGACATCGCCGACCACCATGTCGATGCCGCCCGCGCCAGGCAGCCAATCGTAGTAGTCCCCACCGGTCTCATCGCAGGGCTTGGCCCAGGCCGCGAAGCGCCAGGCCGCGCATTCCGGCGCCGCGCTCGGCAGCAAGCCGAGCTGGATCTGTGCCGCCAGTTCCAGTTCGCGCGCCAGGCGCTGCCGGTCGCCCTCGCGGGCGATGAGCTGGGCGTTGTCGATCGCCACCGCCGCCTGGCTGCACAGGGCGCCGAGCATCTCGGCGTCATACGAGGAAAAGGCGCGGATCTCGATACGGTCGGTGCCCGAATCGCCTTCCTGGACCAGCACGCGCTTATTGAGCGCTTGGATCACCCCGACCACCACCTGATCGTAGTTGACCAGCGGCATGCATAGGATGCTGCGCGTACGATACCCGCTGGCGGTGTCGTGCTCGCGGTTGAAGCGCGGATCCGCGTAGGCGTCGGGGATGTTCACCGCCTGGCCGGACACCGCCACGCTACCGGCGATGCCCTGGTCGCGCGCCATGCGGATGGTGCGCACGGTGCCCTGCGCCACCCGGGTGACCAGTTCGCCACGTTGATGGTCGACCAGGAAGAGACTGCAGCGGTCGGCACCGATCAGCTTGCTGGCCGAGGCGATGATGAGATCGAGCAGCCGGCCGAGATCACGCTCGCGGCCCATGGCGCGCGAGACCGCCATCACGGTATGCAGATCGTCGAGATAGTGTGCGCTGGGCGCGCTCATGGCCCTGAGGGTACCGCACGATCGCCAGCGCGGCAACGCGGCGTGACGTGAGTAGCGGGCTGCTGCAAAAGCAGCCGGCGGGGGCTTACGGGGCCAAGGGGGGCCCAAAGCCCCCAGAAGCTAAAGCTGAAGCACCGTTTTTTCGGGCACCCTTGGCGCGCCAGCGCCACACGAAAATGCGCTGCTGAAAGCGCGGAGCGTCGCCATCCCTACTGCCGGTGATCCGCCAGGACGCTGCCCGCGGCTGGTCGCGGCTGGTCGCGGCTGGTCGCGGCTGGTCGCGGACCGGGCTCCCGGGCGACGCGATCAGCGGCGCGGCTGGGTGCGCAGATCGTCGAGCGTATCGGCGGGCGGGCGGACGCCGGCCGGCGCGGTGGAACCGCCGGCGCCGCTGGGACGGGCGGACGGGGTATTCCACAGATCGGCACCGGCGGGCGAACCGAGCCCACTGCCCGACACCGCCCGTGGCTGAGCGGTGGGGGCGAAGCCGCTGCCGTCGGTCGGGAAGTCGCTGCCCGAGGTGCCCGAACCACTCGGTGAGAAGCCACTGGGCGAGAAGCCGCTGGGAGCTGCGGGCACGGGTGGCAGGGCGAAGGGATTGTCGGCTGCGGCCTTCTTCACCGGAAGCGGCTTGGGAGCGGCCGGTTCGCCCGCCGCGCCCTTGGGTGCTGGTGCGGCCTTGGGGATCTTCAGCTTCTGACCGACGCGCATGCGGTTGGCGTCAAGCCCAGGGTTGGCTTTGAGGATGCGGTCGAACGCGTTGGGGTTGCCGTAGTGCTTCTTGGCGATGTCGGACAGGTACTCGCCTTCCTTGACCACGTGCTCGACCGCATCACCGAGGTCGGCCGGGGCGGACGCCGCTTCGACGGGGGTGGCCGGTTTCTTGCCGCTGGCGGGAAGCGGGTCCTTGGGCGCATCGGGCAGCTTCAGCTTCTGGCCGACATGCAGGTTCTCGGAGTCGACGCCGGGATTGGCCTTCTCGATCTCGCGCCAGTGGCGAGTGGTGCCGAAATGCACCTTGCTGATGTCCATCAGCGTCTCGCCCTGCTTGACCACGTGGGTCTTGCCATCGCTGACGGTGGGCTCGACGGCGATCGGCTTTTGGTGCGTCGCGGTTCGTGACGGCAGCCTGATCGCCTGGCCGACCTTCATTCCATCCGATGACACCGTGGGATTGAGCTTGGCGATCTCCGTGAAGCGGGTGGCGTCACCGAGTTCGCTCTTGGCGATGCTGTAGAAGCTGTCGCCTTTCTTGACCGTGTAGGCCTTCTGACCGTCATCGAGCTTGAGCGCCTCACCAGGCGCCGCCACGACGTCGCGCTTGGCCACCACCGGGATGACCAGCTTCTGGCCGATCTTGAGGGCGGTGGGGTCGACGCCTGGATTGGCCTTCTGGATCTCGCCCCAATTCCGGGTGGTGCCGTAGTGCTTCATGCTGATGTCGCCACCGGTCTCACCCTTGGCGACGACGTGCGTGCCGGGCTGATCCAGGGCCGGCGGTGCCGGTTCGATCGGCCGCAACGGAGCCTCGGGGATGGTGGGAGCCAGAGGGCGCAACGGCGGGAAGGCGGGGACGCTGGGCGGAGCCGGAGTACCAGGCGTGGCCCAGGGATCGCGCGGCGTCCGCACCGCCACCGGTCGCCCGGTAAGCGGGTCGATGCCGGCGGCAACCGGCTGGCCGGTGAGCGGATCCAACCCGGTGCCGGGCGGGGGGACGCCCAGGGGGTTCAGCGGATCGATTCCGGTGTTGGTGGCCGGATTGTAGCCGGGAGGCGACAGATCGGCCGGCGGCTTGAGCGGTTCCGGGCGCCTGCGGTCGACATCGGCCGGCCTGGTCGCGAGGCTCGGCGTCGTCGGCTTCGGCGGGGTCGGGGACATGAAGGTGACGGCCGTCACTCCGACGCACACCGCGACGATCACTCCGATGATGAGGATGTCCTTGTTCATCGCGCACCTCGTTGCCGGCGGACCGCGGGTACGCATGCGGTACGGGGCAGATGAAGAGGCCGTTATAGGAGGCTTCGACAAAGCACAATGCGGCGCCCGGACTTGCCGGCTGCAGCGCGCGACCCAGCGTGGCGGCGTGCTGCGCCTGCTTCCTGACCGCGACGCTGACGGAGCCCAGCAGATGAGCCTCGACGAGGCCCTGCTCGATAGCGGCGGGGGCAGCGCACTGCGCCTCTACCGCTGGCAGCCGCGAGCCCTGTCCCTGGGCTATTTCCAGGACCACGCCGCCGTCGTCGCCGCCCTGCCCGAACCGATCGCGCTGGTCCGGCGCATCACCGGCGGCGGCGCCATCTGGCATGAGCACGAGGTCACCTACTGCCTGGTCGGCAACCTGGGCGAGGACGGCCTGCCCACGCGTACCGCCGACTGCTACCGGCGACTGCACACCGGCATCGCCAGCGCCATTGCCGCGGTCGGCGCCCGGCTTGAGCTTCAGGGCGAGACCACCGGCGACCGCCGCTACGCCCGCGAGCCGCGCTGCTTCGCCAGCCCGGCCGCCGACGACCTCGTCCATCCCTGCGGCGGCAAGGTGCTGGGCAGCGCCGCGCGCACGCGTGGCAATCGCGTGCTCATCCACGGCAGTCTCAAATTGGCGTCAAATCCCTGGGACGGCCCGCTGGTGGCCGGATGCGGCCTGGACGCCGAGGCGGCCAGCCGCGCCCTGCGCTCGGGCATCGCCGCCGCCCTCGGCCAGACCGGCCGCAGCGACGATTTCAGCGCCGACGAACTCGCCAGTGCCGAGCGCATCCGCTTGGCGCGTTATGCGACCCCGGAATGGGTGGTGGAGCGCCGGGGGCCAAGGCCGTGACGGACGTACGGGCGTACGGGCGTTCGGAAGTCGGTGCGGACGTACGGACGTTCGGACCGAACGTCCGTACGTACGCTCTCACCCCGCTTGCTGCCAACAGAGCGAGCCGCCGCTGCCGTCGGGGTCGACGAAGACGTAGACGATGCCGCCATCGCCGAGATGGAGATCGACCAGGTCGCCGGCGATGCGGTGGTGGAAGACCTGCGGGCGGCCGAGCAGGTGCTCGACATCCATCGGCGCGTTCGCCCACAGCGGGTAACCGCCGAGCTTGCTGCAGTCGCAGCCCAGTTCATCGACCAGATCGACCCAGCGATCCGAGGCGGCGACATCCAGGCCGGTGGCATCGACGTCGAGATCGACCGGCTCCTCGATGGCGTCGCCCAGCATGATCTTGGCCCCCTTCCAGTCGCCGGTGTTGACGCCATTGATCACCGAGAGCCCGACCTGCACGCGCGGCACCACGGTGACGAAGTTGTCGCCCTGGTGCGGCTGGTAGTCGAAGGTCTCATTGGGTTCGCTGCGATCCATGAAGGCGAGCACCAGCTGGTCCGACCCCGGCGCCAACGGCAGCGCGCTGACCAGGGCCATGGTGCGGCCGGTGCGCTTGCCCTTGGGATGCTTGAAGCCCATCTTGACGTGCCCACCGATCTGGCCGACGGCGAGCTGGGGCGTAGGCGCACGGATGAGTCGGTGACTGCGCATGGAACCTCGGAGGGGCGCATTGTCCCACCGTCGCGCGCTTGGCAAGGCGGTCGGGATGCCCGCTATTTTCTCGGCCACCGGCTGGACTGCGGCGCTGCTGGCCGCCATCACTACGGCGACTCCCAAGGCGTGCGTGACCCCACGTAAAGCCTGTCGCAGCGGCTTGCGGCCCGCGCAAATCCGCGTGCCACGCACGCGTACGGGCAGCCCTGGTGGCGTCAACAACGGCGCCGGTGCCGCGTAGGACAGAGTTGGCTCCGGCCGGGGGATGATATGTCGCTGAACGGGCACTGGTTCATCACTCTCGACGGCAGCGAGCACGGTCCGCTGAGCGTCCTCGACCTGCGCGCGCTCGCCGAGGCCGGACGCATCGACGGCGAGACGCCGGTGAGCAATGCCGGGATCATCGGCGTCCTGCCCGCGAAGCGGATCAGCGGCGTGATCGGCAGCGCCCTGGAGACCGTGATCGACGAACCGGACGAGCCCAGCCGGGCGGCCAGGCCTCGCACCGCGGCCAAGGCGCGCCGGCAGTCCACTGCCGAAGCTGGTGAGGCGGCCGCCACCGCCACCTATTTCGTGCGTATGGACGGGCAGGAGCAGGGCCCCTTCTCTTCGGAACAGCTCAAGGTGCTGGCCGATGCTCAGCGGATCACGCCCGATACCCGGGTGCGCCGCCAGGGCATCGACGGCACCGCCTCGGCCCGCCGCATGCCCAGCCTGTTCACCCCCGAGATGCTGGCCGCACATCCCCTCCGTCAGGGCGACGGTTCGTCGGCCGAACGTCCGGTGCCGCGCATCGCGTTCTTCCGCGTCGATGACGCCGGCAAGGAGGTCGGTCCGCTCAGTCCCGACCAACTCCGGAAGCTCGCGGTCGACGGCGTGGTGACGCCGACCACGCGACTGCGTCGCGACGGCGCCACCGGCACCTTTTCCGCGCGCCGCATCCACGGCCTGTTTCCCGCCGAGGTGATGGCCGCCTACGAGAAACCAGGCGCCGGCGAGCCGCGCATGCCCGATGCCCTGGTCGACGCGCACGACGATACCGACACCGCCGAACTCGCCGCTCCCAAGGCCGCCGCGCGTTCGCACACCGCCCCGGTAGCCAAGCACACCCCGGCACCCCAGGACGACGACGCGGTCGATGACGACGAGGAATCCGACCACGACGAGGTCGATTCGCCCGCCCCGGCCAAACGCGGGCTGTGGTCCTTCTTCCGCCGCACTCCCAAGCCGACCCCGGCGGAGTCATCCGACCAGGACGACCTCGACGACGAGGGCGACAGCGACGATGGAGACGACGTCGACGAGGAGGAGGACGACACCGCGCCGCGCGCCGAGCGGCCCGCCCGGTCGAGCCGGCCAACGCCTCCCGCACGCCGGCCTACGGTGAAGGGGCGGCCGGCTCCGGCGGCCAAGACCGCGGCGGTGCAGACCAAGTCGGCCGAGGCTCCCGTCGAAGACGCGGCCGATCCCGTGGACGCGAAGACCGGACCCGAGAGCGCCTCCGCCCGCAAGCCCGGCCTGCGCCGCCAGGGTAAACGCCGCCGGCGCTGACCGCCGACCGGGCGCCGACCGCTGGTTGATGCCCGCGTCGGCCGCCGAGGTGCCCAGCCCGCGGCCGTCAGCCGGCCGTCCGCCCCGGTTCATTCCGGGGCGACCCAGCCGCGCAGGCGCGCGTGCAGTTGCGCGGTCCTGCCCATGTAGTGGTCCGTGCGCTGCTCGTTGGCTGCGCTGAGCATATGCGCCTTGGCCTGGTCGGTCTGGCCGAGCGCCTCGTACCACAGACCCAGGTAAAGGTGCGCGAAGCAGAGCTGGTCGCGCCTGGCCTGCGCGTCGGTGGCCTGGGACGCGGCGGCGAGCACGGCCGCATCCGTGCCGGTGCCGGCGAACAGAGCGTGCACTTCGGTCATCGGGATGCGCGAATCGCCGGCGATCGGGATGAGCGCGGCGCGGGCGGCGGCGACCCCCTCCAGGCGGGCGACGCAGAGGAAATGCCAGGCGGCATTCTCGACGTCGCGCGGATTGACCGTCTGGTGCAGTTCGAACTGCTTGCGACCTCCAGCGAAGTCGCCGGCGTAGTACTGCGCCAGGCCGCGCTGCCACAGGCGCGGTGCCGCAACCGGGGCGAGAGCGATGACGCGATCGAAGGCGGCGACGGCCGGCACCGGCTTGCCGGCGAAGTAGGCGGCCACGCCCTCGTCGAAGGCGCTGTCGGCAGTCTCGGCGCACACCAGACCGGCAGCGACGATCAGCAGCGTCAGGCGACACCAGCGCGGCGTGAACGGCAGCGCGGGCGGGAATAAACGCATGACGGGCTCCGGATGCTGCGAACGTCGTGGCCGCCACCATCGCCCCGGCCGGCAGCAGGGAACGCCAGTCGCCGCGCTGCGACCGGACTGGCTCACCACCCCGGTCCGCACAGATCGAGCTCCCCATCGCACCAGCTCACCGTGCCGGGATGGATCATCGCGACCGGATCCCAGAACGGCCGGACGCCAATCGGGGCGCGGATCGGGTTGACGATGGGGCGAGAGCCGAGGGCGACGTAGAACGCCGGCACCGCGGTCTGGAACAGGCAGGCATCGCTGGCGCCGCCTAGCCGTGCCCAACCAGCCAGGACCACCGCACGGCCCAGACCCTGGCCACGGCGTCGTGGATCGCTGCACACGCTGGCCAGGGCGAGCACCGTACGCGGCGTGCCAGCGAGCGAGATGACGCGCCGGAAGGTGCGCGCGAACGCGACCACCGCCCCGCCGTCCTCGACGCGGTGGACGTGCTCGTCGGACTTCAGCGGCGAATCCGCCGCGGCAGCCTGGTCGCGCCAATGCGCCAGGGCGGTGTCCTCGCTTTCCTCCTTCGGCCACACCGCGCGGTGCAGCCGCAGGCAGCGACGCAGCACGTCCACGTCGAGATCGCGCTGCGCGCCGCTGATCACCGTCCAGCCGGAGGTCGCGCTCACCCGCCCGCCAGCAGCGCGCGCAGACCGGCTTCATCGAGCACGGTGACGCCGAGCTCCTTGGCCTTGTCCAGCTTGCTTCCCGCCTCGTCGCCAGCGACGACGTAGTCGGTCTTCTTCGAGACCGAACCCGAGGACTTGCCGCCAGCGGCCTTGATCAGCGCCTCGGCCTCGTGGCGGCCGAGCGTGGGCAGCGTGCCGGTCAGGACGAATGACTTGCCGCTGACGCCAACGACGGTGCGTACCGTCGCCTTCGGCGCCGACAGGACGACGCCGGCAGCCGCCAGGCCGTCGAGCACACTGCTCAGGGCCGGTGCCAGCAGTTGGCTGAAGACGGTGGTGGCGGTGGTCTCGTCGATGCCGGGAATGGGCTCGACCTTGAGCGTCGCCGCGTGTTCGCGCTCGGCCTTGGTCTGCACCTTGCGCACCGCCAGCACCGCGGCCGGATCGCCGGCGAGGTAGCGGGTGGCGAAGTCCTTGAGCGCGGTCCAGTCGCCGAAGCGCGCCGCCAGGTCCTCGCTGATCTTGCCGCCGAGGCCATGCGCGGCGAGTCCGGTGAGCACGCCAGCCAGTCCCTTGGCCTTCGATGCGGCGATGGCCGCGATCAGGTTCTGGGCGTTCTTGGGTCCGAAGGTGCGCCGGGTTCCGCGCGCGTCGGTCTCCAGTTCCAGCGGCGCCAACTGGCCAGCGCTGAGCGCGTAGAGCTGGTCGGGACGCGTGGCCAGGCCGTGCTCGACCAGCTTGTCGGCCACTGCCGCGCCCAGACCGCGGATGTCCATGGCGTCGCGGGTTCCGAAATGGCGCAGGCGCTCGCGCACCTGGTCGGCGCAGGCCGGGTTGGGGCACCAGTGCGAGACGTTCTCCTTGCCGCTGGGATCGCTCCGCCGTTCCTCGACCGCGGCGGTGCCACAGGTCGGGCAGGCGGTCGGCCAGGGCACCGGCGTGGCGCCAGGCGGACGCTCGGCGGCGACCACGGCGATGACCTGGGGGATGATCTCGCCAGCCTTCTGCACGATGACCAGATCGCCGACGCGCAGATCCTTGACGGCGAGCTCGGCGAAGTTGTGCAGCGAGGCGCGCGCCACCGTGGTGCCGGCGACGAAGACCGGTTCAAGCTCCGCCACCGGGGTGAGCTTGCCGGTCTTGCCGACCTGGATGGTGACGTTCAGCAGCCGGGTGGTTTTGCGTTCCGGCGGAAACTTGTAGGCGATGCCCCAGTGCGGGTGGTGCTCGGTCTCGCCAAGGCGGTCCCAGCCCGCGGTATCATCGAGCTTCAGCACCATGCCGTCGATGTCGTGGTCGAGTCGCCCGCGCTCGGGCAGGAAAGCCAGGCAGGCGGCGTAGGCGGCGGCGGCGCCGTCGACGCGACGCGCAGCGGGATGAATGGCGAAGCCCTGCTTTTTCAGCCAGGCCAGGCGTTCCCACTGCGACGCCGGCAGCGGCGCCGCGTGCAGTCCGGGCGGCAGCGAATAGAGGAAGCTGCGCACACCCTTGCCGCGGAGCGTGGCGGCGTCCTTGCGCTTCATCAGCCCGGCGCAGCCATTGCGCGGATTGACCAGCGGCTTGTCACCGGCGGCTGCGAGTTCGCGGTTGAGCGCCAGGAAGGCGGCGTGCGGCAGGTAGATCTCGCCGCGCACCTCGAAACGCCGCGCTTCGCCGACCTGCACCGGCACCGCTCCCGACGCGATCGCCTGGGCGGTGATGTCGTCGCCCTCGACGCCGTTGCCGCGGGTGGCGGCGCGCGCCAGGCGGCCGCCCTCGTAGAGCAGGCTGACCGACATGCCGTCGATCTTGGGTTCGAGCACCAGCGGCAGGGCATCGCCGTCACCCAGGCCGAGATCCTTGCGCCGGGCCTTTTCCCACTGTTCGAGCTTGCCCCAGGCGGTGCGCCGGCGGCGTTCGCGCTCGACCGGGATGCGCTCGATGGGGACGTCCTCGCCTTCGACGACGAAGGCGCCGGCCTCGGTGTTGGCCTTCTCCAACGACAGCATGGCCTGGCTGTGGCGGACGGTCTGGAAGCCCTCGCTGTGATCGTCGCCGGGAGTGCGCTGGTGACGCTCCTCGGCCGGCACCTCAAGCTCATCGGCCAGGCGTTCGTAGCGGTCCTTGAGGTCGTCGTACTCGGCGTCGGTGATCTCCTGCGTCGCCTGCCGGTAGTACAGCTCGTCGTGACGGCGCAGTTCGCTGGCGAGGTGGGCGAGCTCGGTATGCGCAGCGCTGGACATGACCGGCACGCTGCCGACGGCCGTCGACGGCGCAATCCGCGGCCCTTCCGCTCCCGGCGGTCGCCGCCAGCATCCGCCATGCGCCGCTATGCCTATGTCGCCGATGGCGACCGCTTCCTTCCCCGCCTGCACGAGGCGCCGGATCCGCGACCGGGGCCGGGCGAGGTGGTGGTCCGGCTGCGTGCCTGCTCGCTCAACTACCGCGACCTCGTGCTTGCCTCGGGCGTACGCAAGGTCGCCGTCGGCGGATTGACGCCGCTCTCCGACGGCGCCGGCGAGATCGCCGAAATCGGCGCCGGCGTCGCCGGCCTGACGATCGGCCAGCGCGTCACCGCCTGCTTCTTCCGGCGCTGGCCGCACGGGCGATTCGACAAGGCGGCGCAGGACTCGGCGCAGGGCGGCGCGGTCGACGGCATGCTCGCCGAACTCGTGGCCCTGCCCGCCGCAGCGGTGGTGGCGACGCCGGCGCACCTCAGCGACGAGGAGGCCGCCTGCCTGCCCTGTGCCGGCGTCACGGCGTGGAATGCGCTGGTCACCCGCGGTGGCGTGCAGGCCGGGCAGAGCGTGCTCACCCTCGGCAGCGGCGGCGTCTCCTGCTTCGCCATCCAGATCGCCAGCGCGCTCAAGGCCACGGTCATCGCCACCAGCGGCTCAGCCAGCAAGGCGCAGCGGCTGCGCGGACTCGGCGCCACCACCGTCATCGACCACCGCGCCGTGCCCGACTGGGACCGCGCCGTGCGCGAGGCCACGGCCGGCCTGGGCGTCGATCACGTCGTCGAGGTCGGCGGCATCGGCACCCTGGAACGATCGCTGCGCGCCCTCGCTGTCGGCGGCCACCTCGCCCTGATCGGCGTCCTCACCGACGGCACCCCGCCCACGGTGTGGCCGCTGGTGCACAAGAACGCCACCCTCAGCGGCATCTACGTCGGCAGCAGCGACCACCTGCGGACCTTCGCCGGCTTCCTCGCCGCCCACGCCATCCGACCGGTGATCGACCGTAGCTTCGCCTACACCGAGGCCGCCGCCGCCTTCGACCACCTGCGCGCAGCCGGGCATGTCGGCAAAGTCGTGGTGCGGGTGGGGTGAGCGACCCTCAACGCGGCAGATGGGCCACGCCTCCTCGTCCGTAGAGCGTCTAGGTGTCGCCGGCACGAACTGGCATGTACTCCTCTGGTTCATTTTGATAGCCTTCTTCAAAAAGCCAAAGACGTCTGCACGTGGGACACCTTAAGAAGTGCTTAAAAGACGAATACAGCGACTCGGCGTCGATTTCACCGACAAATTTATCGTACTCAACATCTGATATATACAGCCCCTCAATCGGACAGGGGATCTGTCCATATGATAATGTTTCGCCGCATCGACATTGAAGTTTTGGCATAGAAATCCTATGTCGCAGAAAAACAGAGCCGTTGGGCAGGCACCTGAGCCGCTCGGATCCCGACATCGGGTGCTTGTCCTGGCATCCTCGCTCATCGAGCGCATGCCCTCGCGTCGCTGATCCCGGTTCGTTCACGCATGGCCGCAAAGAAGGAGTCGCGGCCCGAGATAAATTCATGGATTCTGATTTTTCCCTGGGTTGCCGTTTCGATTACCCACCATTTGTTTGTTGGAGAGTAGCCGCAAGATTTTATCTCACTCCAAGAGAGTATTCGATTCTTCCGCCAACCAGAAAAACAGTAGACCTTTTTTTCATCATATCCGATTCGCACACCATAGAACTCAATCAGAAGCGGCAAATCCAATACACCGAATAGAAGGGCCATCCAAGCAACAGATTCCTTATCATTCGGGGCGACTTGAAACCAAAGGCCAATTAGCAGCACAACGATACTGGCGACAACCAAAGCCATGCCCTTCATCACGCGACCGTACTCCAGCCAATGCTTCCCACCTTCCGTCCTCGCTTTTTGACTTGGGCTTTGGAAGAGCCAGCCCAATACGACCGGGACGAGGATCGCCGTCACAATCGACCCAAGGAATTTTGTCGAAATGTCCATGCGGCGGCCTAACGGCCGAGATCAACTGGCCGGCGTATCTGAGTTACGCCAAGCACGGGTCGCCTCCGTGACCGGCTACGCCGAGGAAGAACTCGAGGACAGGCACCGCACCTCCTTCGAGCCGAGGCGAGAGCCGTTGGACAGGCACCTGAGCCGCTCGAATCGCGACATCGGGTGCCTGTCCTGGCATCCCTCGTTCCATCCCGATCACTTCTTCTTGCTGACCGGATGCGTCTGCGGCAACGCGTTCACGATGGCGGTGGCCGCCGCTGAGGTCTCGGCGTGGCCCCAGCCGCCGGTGCTCTTGCCGTTCACGATGTCGAGGACCAGGTTGTCGTCCTTGGTCGGGCTGACCCCGCCCGGGATGGCATCGAGGCCGAGCTTCTTACGCAGCTTCCAGGCGATGACGTGGTCGGCCACCGAGCTGTCGCCGGACAGGCCGAGGCCGCCGAGCAGGGTGCCGTCGCTGGCGTACAGCCCGAGGCCGCCGCCGAAGACGTTGACGCCGCCCGGGCGCTTGCCGACCAGCGGATCCTGGGCGGTGCCGAAGTCCTCGCCCTTGCCGGCGTAGGCGACGGCGGTGTCGACCGGGTTGCTGTGCTGCAAGCCGAACAGGCTGCCACCGGGCTGCACGGCGCTGAACAGGTTGGCCGTGGACACGGCCAGGCCAGGCAGACAGAAGGCGTTGGCGGTGTTGGCCTTCTGCGCCGAGATCACCCGGCTGCCCGGCCACTGGTCGCCACGATGGGCGCCAGACATGGCGACGACCTGGACGACGCCGTCGCGGTCGATGATGGTCGCCCACATGTGCAGGCCGAAGCCGCCGTTCTGCTCTTTGACCACCTCGCGCAACGCGGCGGTGACCGCGGCGTGGTCGGGCAGCGCTGCGGCGGCGAGTGCAGTGATGGTGACGACGAGCGTGATCAGCACGCGCGCCAGGACGGTGACGTGACGCATGGAATCATCTCCGATGGGGGTGGATCGCGCACCCTGCGTCACCGCCGGCCGACGGCAAGCGCGGGCGCGACGTCGAGGACGGCAGGAACTACCGCAGGTCGCCGACCGGCGTCGAGCAGGCTGCTGAAAAAGCAGCCTGCCAGGTCAGTGTCGACGGACGCAATTCGGCGCCCTGCACGTCACCCACCAACTGCGCGATCGCGTGCGCTGCGCGCTATTTCTTGAACGAGTCGATCAGCGCCTGGGCCTTGGTGAAATCGGTCGGGGCCTTCTCGTCCTGATTGGCTTTCAGGTCATCCAGGGTCGGGGTCGGGGATTTGACGCCGCCGACGGGCACCTCGCCCTTGGCGATCCAGACGACGGCGTTGACCACGACGGTACGGAACGAGTCCTGCGCCCAGTTCCAGTGCGTGTGGCCGCCAGTGAAGCCGAAGCCGCGGCCGCCACCCTCGCGTTCGGACACCCACATCATGTGCTGGGCTTCTTTGCGTTCGACGACGGCGGCGCGCACCGCGGGATTGCCGGCGTGGGGGCTATCCTTGCGGGACAGCGTTTCTGGGCCGGGCACGGCGGTGAGGATGGGCGTGACGCCCTTCATCCCCTCGCGGAAGCGCATGTGGTAGTACCACTCGTCGTTGACCGCGAACGGCTTGACGCCGCGGGAGACCGGATGGTCGGGGAAGGTCTCGAACTTGGGAGTCCAGTGCGGGTTGACCGACCAGTCGACCTCGAAGTAGCCACCCATCCAGCGCAGGAACGCCTCGCCGGGAGGTCCCTTGATGGTCTCGACGCCGTAGTGCAGGCAGCCGTAGCCGGCGCCGCGGTTCATCACCAGTTCGAGATCGGCGAGCCGCTTGTTGGCGATGTGGTTGCCGCCGCCATCGCAGTAGATGATCACCGCGTCGACGCCGTCGAGCGCCTTGGCATCGGCCGGGAAGCCCTTGTGCACCACGCAGGTGAAGCCAGGCACGTTGTCCTGGACGCACTTCGCGAGCAGCATGCAGCCGGCGTAGTGGTCGTGGGCGCCATAGCCGTGGCTGTCGCCGCCGGCGATGAAGGCGACCTTCTTCGGCGTCGGCGCGGCAGCCTCACCGGCGGCCAGGGGTGCGACCGCTGCGGCGGCGAAGCCCAGGATGATCAACGGCATCACGATGTGCACAGGCAGTTCCTTGATTGGTTCAATGAGTACAGGAAGCGGGATCGCGTGTTGAACCGACCGTCAACGGGGCCTTCCCTGGTCGGCTACGGAAGCGGCGTGGCTTCCCTGATCCCGGCACGACCCCGCTGCGATCACGAAGCGACGGTTGGCGACCCTCGCGTTCGGGCTGTCGCGGTCAATACGGCCGGAGCCGATCCGGTCACCCCGCGGCGACCATCCCGACACCGTCGCGCGCTGCGCCATGGCAGTTCCGCAACAGCGTAGCCGATCCACGCACCTTCGCGCCCGCTCTGCGGTCATCACCCACATTGCCAGGCGGTACCAATCCCCGAGGTTTGCGCATGCTGTTCCGACTCCTCCGTCCGCTCATCGCCCTTTCCTGCGTTCTCGCCACCAGCGCTGCCGGCGATGGCGATGGCGAACCGCCGCCCGGCGTGGTCATGCCACCGGCACCCGTGGTGCCGCTCGACCAGGCAGCGGCGACGTTCGCCCTGCCGCCGGGACTGCACATCGAACTGGCGGTCGGCGAACCGCTGGTGAACGAACCGGTGGCCATCGCCTTCGACCCCGATGGCCGCCTGTGGGTCGCCGAGATGAACGGCTACATGCCCAACATCACCGGCGAGGGCGAAGCCCAGCCGACTGGAACGATCGCGGTGCTCGAAGACACCGACGGCGATGGCCGCTTCGACAAGCGCACCGTCTTCCTCGATCAACTGGTGCTGCCGCGCGCCCTGGCCTTCGCCGCCGGCGGTCTGCTGGTGGCCGAGCCGCCCAAGCTGTGGTTCTGCACCGACAAGGACGGCGACCTGCGCTGCGACGACAAGGTGGCGGTGGGCAACTACGGCAGCCGCGCCAACGTCGAGCACACCGCCAACGGCCTGCTCTATGGACTCGACAATTGCTACTGGAGCGCCAACCACGGCGTGCGCTACCGCCGCAACGGTGACCAGTGGATCGAGGAGAAGACCGTCTCGCGCGGGCAATGGGGCATCACCCAGGACGACGTGGGTCGGCTGTTCTACAACAACAACAGTGATTTCCTGCGCGGCGATCTGGTGCCCGGCATCCACCTCAGCCGCGATGGCAAGCCGACCGCGCTGATCGGCAGCCAGTTGTGCAGCCAGCAGACGGTGTGGCCATCGCGGCCGAACACCGGCGTCAACCGCGGTTACCAAGCCGGCACCTTGCGGCCCGATGGCACGCTCAGCCGCTGCACCGCCGCCTGCGGACCGGGCATCTACCGGGGCGATCTGCTCCCGGCCGAATTCCGCGGCAACGCCTTCGTCTGCGAGCCGTCGGCCAATCTGGTGCGTCGCTTCACCCTCAAGGAAGCAGCGGGACGGCTGCAGGCCGAGAATCCGTATCCCAAGGGCGAGTTTCTGACCTCGACCGATGAGCGCTTCCGGCCGGTCGGCGCCGTCACCGGGCCGGACGGCGCGCTCTACATCGTCGACCTCTACCACGGCATCCTTCAGCACCGCATCTACCTCACCACCTACCTCAAGCGGCAGATCGGGATGCGCGGACTGGACAAGCCGGAGCGCGGCATGGGCCGCATCTGGCGGGTCGCGCCCACGGGCGCGGCGCGGCCCGCGAAGCCGGCACTCGGCAAGGCCGACACCGCCACCCTCATCGCCGCGCTCAGCCACGACAACGGCTGGTGGCGCGACACCGCCCAACGCCTGCTGATCGAACGCAAGGACGCCGCGACGACGCCGGCGCTGCGCCTGCTGGCCGCGAATGCCACCGCCAAGCCGTTGGCGCGGCTGCACGCGCTCTACGCCCTCTCCGGCCTGGGCGGACTCGACCAGCCGACCGTGCTCAGCGCGCTCGGTGATGGCGACGCCCGCGTGCGCGCCACGGCGGTGCGCCTCGCCGGCGCCCTGACCGGCGGCCCCGGCAAGGCGGAACTGCTCGCCCGGCTGGCGACCATGACTGCGGACAGCGATGCCCTGGTGCAGCTCCAGCTCGCCGCGCTGCTCGGCACCATTCCCGAGGCCAAGCCCGCGCTCGATGCGCTGCTCGCCAAGTTCGGCGCCAATCCGCTGATCGGTTTCGCCGCCAAGGGCGGCGGCGGCGGCACGACGACCAGTGCGGTCAATAACGATTAGAGATTCGAGATTGAGAATTGCGGCACGCGACGCGAGTCGGCTGAACCGTTGCCGGGATGTGCCCGGCGCCCTGCGTGAGGAGATCGCCATGTCCAGGATCGCCATTGCCGTGTGCCTGTTCGCCGCCCTGGCCGCAGACGACACCGCGACCGTCCAGGTGATCATCGCGGCGGGGGCCACGGCGCGCAGCCAGGTGCCGGTGCGCGTACTGGTGGCGGTGCCCGAGGCGCTGGCCATGGCGACGGCGGCGACGCTGCGCGGTGACGGCGGCGAAGTGGCCGGGCAGCTCGGCGCGCCTGGGCTGGACGCGAGCGTACCAGCAGCCGTGCCCGGCAAGACCTGGCGCGAACTGAACGCGGTGATCCCGGCCTTGGCCGCCAAGGCCACGGCCACCTACGCCGTGACCATCGGCGGTGCCGCTGCCGTCGGCGGGTTCCGCTGGATGGACGGCGACGGCCAGATCGATCTGCGCCACGGCGAGCGCCCGGTGCTGCGCTACCAGTGCGCCAAGCTCGACGAGTCGACGCCGGCGCGCCGCGAAGAGACCTTCAAGGTCTTCCATCATGTCTTCGCGCCGGATGGCAGCCGTCTGCTCAGCAAAGGGCCGGGCGGCAAGTTCACCCACCACCGCGGCATCTTCTACGGATTCGCGAAAGTCACCTACCAGGGCAAGACGGTCGACATCTGGCACTGCAAGGGCGCCGTTCATCAGGCGCATGGTGGCGTGCTGCTGGCCGAGGCCGGTCCGGTGCTCGCCCGCCAGCGCCTGCTGGTCGAATGGCGCGACGGCGCCACCGTCTTCGCCAAGGAGGAGCGCGAGCTGACCGCCTGGTCGTTGCCCGGCGGCACGCTGATCGAGTTCGCCAGCCGTCTGCTCTCGACCAAGGGGCCGGTCAAGGTCGATGGCGATCCGCAGCACGCCGGCTTCCACTTCCGCGCCGACAACGAGGTCGACGCCAAGACCAGCAAGGAGACCATCTACGTCCGTCCCGATGGCGTCGGCGCCAAGGGCGAGGCGCGCAACAGCGCCAAGGAGGTGGACTTCCCGTGGAAGGCCTGCTCGTTCGTGCTCGCTGACGCGCGCTACACCGTCGCCTACCTCGCCCATCCCGGCAATCCCAAGCCGGCGATGTACAGCGAACGCGAGTACGGCCGCTTCGGCTCCTACTTCGTGGCCACGTGCGACGAACAGAAGCCGATCTCCGTACGCTGGCGGTTGTGGGTGCAGGCCGGCGAGATGACCGTCGAGCAAGTGGCCGGACGCCACGGCGACTTCGCGACGCCGCCGGTCGTGACCGTTCCGTAGCAGGCTGCTGAAAAAGCAGCCTGTGGGGGGGTTACAGGGGGGCGTCTGCCCCCCTGGATAAAAGCTCCCTTCGCGTTTCCCGGGGAAAATAGCGACCGCAGGTCGCCCCCGGGGAGCGCGAAGGCAGCAGGCTGATGGAGAACGGAGTTTTTCATCAGCCTGCTAGACCGCGCTGGACGGCGGAGAACGACGGCGAGCATGCCGCCGTGCGCCGACTGCTCGTCGTCTGCCTGCTGCTCACCGCCTGCGGCGAACGCGCCCCGTTGTTGGCGCCGCAGGCCGGCGACCAGTGGCCCTCGCATCGGCGCGACCTCGTCCTGAGCTGGGAACGTGGCGAGGCGCCGGTGGAGTGGCGCGGCCCGGACAGCCTGCCCCGGCGCGGCACCTGGCGCCTGACCGCTGGCGCCCGCCTGGCTGGAGATGGCTGGCTCGACCTCGCCGGCGGCACCGCCGAGCCTGACGGTGACACGCTCGGCATCGCCAAGGCCATCGCCGCCGACCACGCATTCACGCTCTGCCTGACCATCGCGGCACCGATCGCACCGGCGGCGGCGGTGCCCATCCTGACCATCGGCGGGCCCGTTGGCGCAGAACTTTCGCTGATGCAGGAACGCCAGCACCTGCGCCTGCGCCTGCGCACCACCGCTGATCGCGGCCGCGGCAGCGATGACGCGGTGGGCTGGCTCGAAGCCGGGGCGACGCACCGCATCGTCATCGGCTGGTCGGGCTTCGCCCAGCGCATGGTGGTGTTCGTCGATGGTCGCCGCGTGCGCGACGATCGCGGTCCGGGCGGCGATCTGGCGGTGTGGCAGACCGCGCATCCCCTGCGTCTGGGCGGCGGCGGCTGGCAGGGCCGCGTGCAGCACCTCGCCGTATTCTCGCGCCTGATCGACGACGATCAGGCGTGGCGCGACGCCGCGATCGTCCGCCAGCGGTTGGAGCCGGCGCGGTAGGACGGTAGGACGGAAGGACGGCGTGGTTCCAGGCGCAGCCGCTCAGACCCAGAAGTCGAAGAAGTTGTGCCACTGCAAGGGATGGCGCCGCACCTGGCGTTCGAGCCGTGCCGCCCAGCGCGTGACCGCGACGTGCAGTTCGCGGGTGCGGGTCGGCCCGCGCGCAGCGGCCGGCAGATGCCAGGGCGGATCGACTTCGAGACGGTACTGGCGCAGACCGTCCTTGACCAGGAAGCAGACCAGGATCGGCACGCCGGTGAGCATGGCGGCGTGGAAGGGCCCGATGGGGAAGGCGGCCGAGGCACCCAGGAACGGCGCTCGCACGGCGGCCTGCTGGCCATGGGTGCGGTCGCCGAGCATGCACACCGGCTCGTTGCGGCCCAGCGCTGCGTAGATCGCCAGCGACGCACCGAGCGGATCGCGGGGATCGATCACCCGGACGCTGGTGCCGCGCATGTGCTCATCGGACATGCGCTGCACATAGCCATCGTCGCCGCGGACCATGACCAGGTTGATCGGTCCGGGGTGGACGAGGCGCAGGCGATACCCCGACAGTTCCCAATTGCCGACGTGGGCGGCGAGCAGGATGAACCCCTTGCCGCTGCCCAGGGCGGCGTGCAGGTGTTCGACGCCACGATAACTGAAGCGGTAGTCCTGCGGCCGCAGGTAGACCAGCATGCGGTCGCAGAGCACCCGACCGAAGCTGGCGTACTGGCGGTAGGCGCAGAGCAGATGCACCAGCGGACCGGCGCGCGGTCGCAGGCGACGCCAGTAGCGCAGGGCGCCGTACTGCTCGCGCCCGCCCAGGATCATGAAACCGGCGGCGACGATCCAGGCGCCGACCCAGGCCCCGGAAACGCCGACGAAACGCAGCAGCCAGACGCAGGTGCCGAACAGCCAGGCACCGCCGAGCGAACGGCCCTTCCAGGCCTGGGCCGGAGGCGACGCCGGAGCGGAGACCTCGACCGCTTTGGTGCTGGTCACGGCGCCACCCTACGGACATGACCGGGCCGGCAACGGGGTGGGCGGCGAGCAGGCGGCTCAACAAGCAGCCTGCGGGGGTTGGACAAAACCGGCATGCTCCGGCCATCTGACTCAGGGCCTCACGCCCTGGGCTATGGTCTGCCGCCCGCGCCGCGGGCTTCATCTGACGGGTCTTCTCAGCCTCGTCTCATGGCGCCTTGCGAAACCTGCGAACGCACCCGGTTGCGAGACCGCCATCCGCCATATCCTGCAACGCTCGCAATGACCTGCACCATCGTCGGTCCTGGATTGGTGGGCTGCTTTCTCGGCGCCGCCGCCGGCAGTCCGACCGCCTGCATCCGGTCGGCCGGCCAGCCGCGCGCGACCCAGGTGCTGGTCGACGGCATCCAGCGCACCTGGAGGCCGCGGCTGATCGCGTTGGCCGACGCCGGAACGAGCCGGTTGCCCCTGCTGGGCTGCACGCGCATCCCCGACACGCCCTGGGCGGCCCTGCCCGCGGGCGCCCGCCTGGCCCAGAACGGCATCGGGCAGCCGCTGCCGGTGGTCACCTGCTTCTTCGGCCTCGACCTCGGCGGTGACGGCGTGCTGCGCGCCTGCGGCCCACCGCCGCGCATCGTCATGGGCCGCGGTTCGTCGGCGTGGGCGGCGGTGGCCCGTGCCTGGCGCGCCGCCGGCATCGTCGTCGAGGAGCGCGCCGATCCGCGTCCCGCGCAGTGGGAGAAGGCCATCCTCAACGCCACCGTCGGACCGCTCTGCCTGGCCACCGGATCGGGCATGGCCGCGGTGTGGGCGGACGCTGCGCTGCGCGACCTCGTGCTGCGCGCCACCGCCGAGGGCGAGGTCTGCGCACGCGCCTGCGGCATCGCCATCGAGACAGGCCTGGGCGAGCGCGCGGCGCGCTTCTTCGCCGCCATCGGCGGCCACCAGCCGTCGCTGATCGACGACCCGCGCGAGCTGCCGTGGATGCTCGGCGCCCTGCTCGAACGCGCCCGCGCCGCGCTGGTCGCCACCCCGGCGCTGCAACGCATCGCCGCCATGGTCTCGGCGCACCGCGCCGCCACCACGCGCAGCGCGCTCGGCTGATGACGACGCCGTCCGCCCCGACGGCGCGCCCACCGGTGGCGATCACCGGCCTGGGCTGCCTCGGCGCTGCGGGCGTCGGCCTCGCCGCGCAGACCACTGCTCTGCGCTCCGGCGCCTGCGGACTGCATCGACGCGACGATCCCCGCCTGCCGCTGGCCGCGACGCTGCCGATCGGCCGCGTCGACGCCGACCTGCCGCGTCTGCCTGGACGCACCGCGGCCTTGGCCGTGGTGGCCGGCGCCGAGGCGCTGGCCGGCGCCGGCCTGCACGCTGGCAACCGCGCCGACATCGCTGTGGTGATCGGATCGTGCACCGCCGGCATGCCTGAGAGCGAGCGCGACTTCCTCGACGGCGGCGACGCCGACGCCGTCTGGCCGAGCTACCGCCGCCAGCAGACGCATTGCCTGACCGCGATGGTCGCACGCCACCTCGGCTGCGGCGGGCTGCGTTCAGCGCACTCGGTGGCCTGCGCCTCGGCCGCCGCCGCGCTGATCGAGGCGACGGAACTGGTGCGCAGCGGTCGCGCCGAGCGCGTTCTGGCGATCGGCGCCGACGCGCTCTGCCGGCTGACCATGGCCGGCTTCCACAGCCTGCACCTGGTCGACCCCGCTGGTTGCCGCCCATTCGCTGGGAATCGCGCCGGCATGAGCCTGGGCGAAGGTGCCGCCGCGCTGGTGGTCGAGTCGGCCGCCAGCGTCGGCCGCCGCGGCGCCCGACCGCTCGCCTGGTTGGCGGGCTGGGGTCTGCGCGCTGACGCCTACCACATCACCAGCCCGGATCCGGCCGGCACCCAGCTCGATCGCGCCATCGCCGACGCGCTGAGCGACGCCGGAGTGGCTGCGTCATCCATCGGCTACGTCAGCGCGCACGGCACCGGCACCGTCGACAACGATGCCTGCGAGGCGGTCGTCATCGCGCGCCGCTTCGGCGCCGTGCCCATGGCCTCGTGCAAGCGCACCTATGGCCACACCCTCGGCGCCGCTGCCGCCATCGAGGCGGTGGCCTGCTGTCTGGCCTTGGCTGGCCAGGAGATCTGGCCGAGCGCCGGCGCCGCTGACGCGGTCGATGCCGGTAACGGCCACGTCCTCGCCGGTCCGGAGATCGTGCGTCGCGCCCGTCCTGCCCGATTGGACGCCGTGTTGTCGACCACCTTGGCCTTCGGCGGCGTCAACGCGGCGTTGGTGTTCACGCCCGGCGATGGGCCATCGCCGGGCGAGGCGCCATGAAGCTCACCCGCTTCGCCCGCATCGTCGGTGACGACGCCGTCTGTCCCGCCTGGGTGCCACCCGTCCAGCGACGCCGGCTCGACCCGTTGGCGCGCCTCGCCACCGCCGTTGTCGACCTGGCCGTGCCCGGCGGTCTCGGCCTCAACCCCGACACCGGCGTCATCGTCTCCACCAGCTACGGCGCCGTCGAATCGACCCACCGTTTCCTGGTCGGCATGGCGCAGTTTGGCGACGCCGCCGCCAGTCCGACGCCGTTCACCACCTCGGTGCACAGTTCGTGCGCCGGCGCGCTCGGCGAACTGCTCGGTCTGCACGGCCCCAGTACCACGATCAGCCAGGGCGGCCTGGGCACGCTCAGCGCGCTGCGCTGGGCCGACCTCGTCCTCACTGCCGGCCGCGCGCCTGCCGTGCTGATGGTGATCGGCGACCGCCACAACGACTGGACCCGGCGCATCGTCGCCACGCTCAGCGGCAGCAAGTGGCCGATCGGTGACGGCGCCGTCGCGCTGCTCGCCGAACCCGACCATGCCCCCGCGCCCGGTCGGCGCCTCGACTGGTCGGGGCTCAGTGGTGCGCTGACCCTCGACGGCGGCGGCCTGCGCACGGACGACGAATCGCTGCTCGTCACCGCCGCGACCGGCAGCCGCCGACTGATCGCCCCCGACCTGATCGGGTCGTGGTGGCCGTGCTGCCTGCTCGCCGGCATGGACAGCGCGGCCTGGCGCGATGGACCTGACTGCACGCTGCGCGAAGGGGAAGGCGGACAGGTGCTTGCTGCTCGCATTGGGCAACTGAATTCCGACTGACATCTCCCCTCACCAATCCGGCGCGTCGGACGAGGGAGCCCTACTTCTTAACGGGCTTAGCGGGCTGAGCTGGCACGTCGAGTCGGCGCATGATGAACTTCTGGATCAGCAATCCCTTCTCCTGGCAGCGCACGCCGACTTCGAAGGTGTCGGGCGTGACCACGTCGAAGTCGCGGGCTTCCGGCACGAAGGTGCCGGGAGACGTGCGCCAGGCCTCGGTGATCAGGCGGGTAGTGGCGGCACCGAACAGCAGTTCCGCCGCGTCGCTCGCCTGATCCTTGGCCTGCAGCCAGGTGACCACTTCGTAGCGGCCGGGCTCCAGCTTCACCCGCGTCGACAGCGTGCCGTTCGCCCGGTCGAGGACCACGACCTTGCCGGCGCCAGGAACGTCGAGGGTGGAGACGTTGGTCATGGTCATGACGGTGGCGGCGCCTGCGAAGACGGCGGTGCCGGGGCGTGTGCCCGCAGGCTCGACGGGGATGGCATTCACCGCCCGCACCGCGTTTTGCTGACGGCCGCGCTCTTCCAGCAGGGCGATGTCGGCGGGAATGGCGAAGGGCTTGCCGTTGGCGATGGCGAGGAAGCACTGCACGCCGTAGTTCTTGCCCTGCGTGGTTCCGGAATCGAACACCTCGCGCCAGCACAGCATCGCCCAGTGCGTCATGTCCTTGTCGGTGTAGCCATCGTGGTCGGGCACCTGCGGGAGATCGGCGGGCGCCAGGGCATCGGCGGATGGCTGGCCGCCGACGATGCGCGTCCACACCGGTTTGTGGTGCTCCTGGTAGTCGTGCCACAGACGGCGCGCACAGAGCGTGATCAGCTTGGTGCCGCGTTCCTTGAGTTCAGGCGATTGCTGCCACCAGAGATGGAAGAGCGACGATTCCTTGCTCGGATCCGGTTCCGGATAATGGGAATACAGGATGTTCATGATCGCCAGACCGTCCCAACTGGCGTGCAGCGAGGGATGACTGCTGCCCCAACCGATGAACAGACCACCGGTGTAGAGCACGGTGTCGCCTTTGACCTGGATCGAATTGTCGAATCCCCCCGTGACTGGCGTGTTTGCGGTGCCTGCCGGGCCGCCGGCGTCATCGCCGCGATCCCCACCGCTGCCAGTCCCGTCATCCGCCACCGAACTCTTCCGCTTAATGCGCGCGAGATACTCCGGCGATCCCTTCAGCCAACGATCCTCCCACGAGCATAAATCGGGATCGGTGAGCAGCGCGCGCACCAGGCGCTGGGCATGCTCAAGGGTGTAGACCGCTTCCTCGCGCAGGCCGGTGCCCCGGCTGCGTCCGTCCTGGAATCCCGAACGCAGGAGATGGAAGCTCTGCGCCATCGGATATTCGTTGCCACTGAACGACAGCAGCCCGCGCGCGCCCAGCAGCGACCGCAGCACCTCTTCGCAGCCATCGCGCCACACCGGTGACTGGATCCTGGCGCGCAAAACGGGATCGACGTTCCGGTGGTTGCGCACCGTGCCGGCGAAGCTGTTGAGCACCCCCAGCATGCGATGGCCGATCGAGAAGTTGTTGGTGACGGTGCCGGAAAAGACCGGGGTGTCCTCACGCTTCCAGCCATCGGTGAGTGCATATTCCCAATGCTTGCGCCACCACGCGGGATCGGTGGCCAGCTTGCAGAAGTAATAGCCCTCTTTGGTCAGCTTCCCGTTCGCGTCAAAGACGGGGATGCCCTTGTCGGCTTTGATTCCGCCCCCGATCTGCCATTGGACCCCCTTCATCGGGATGCCTTTGGGCGGGTAGTACGCGCGCTCGTCCCCGTCGAAATCGCGGCCGAGCAGCAGCAGCGGAGCCGCCGGTGCCTGCCCACCATCCAGCGCGCCCGCAGCCAGGCAGACGAGGAGGACCAGGGCGGGGTGTGCGCGGGTGGTCATGGGAGCAAGCCTCGGGCGAAGCGGATGCCAGGGTCGGATCGGCCGCTGACAGTATCGGCTCGAATCGGGCGATCCGGGGCGTCCATTCCAACCTCGTCACCTGCGCCAAACCTCCCGGACGCGGGAGGTGAGCGGCATGCGCGCCGGCGGTGACATCGCCACATCATCACCGTGCGCCGGTGCCGGTTCAGGCCGCCGCCGATCAGCGCAGAGAGCCGTAGTCATCCGCGGCGGGACTGACAGGAATCGGCAGCGGCCGACACCCCCGTGGCTCCCTCCAATTGAGTCATGAGCCGATGCGACGGGCTTTCAGGCGCAACTGCGTGACTTCGATCCGTTCGCCAACCATCCACGACGGTCAGTAGACCGGTTGCAGCCCGCATGAGACTCGCGGTACAGTTTCTCGCCACCCAAGCACCCACTCAATATCTCCAGTACTCAAACCGGGAACCCACCATGCGCAAAGGTTTCACCCTCATTGAGCTGATGATCGTCATCGCGATCATCGCCATCATCGCGGCCATCGCGATCCCCAACCTGATCGAATCGCGCGTCACCGCGAATGAGAATGCGGCCTCGGCGAGCCTGAAGTCGGGCATCTTTCCGGCCCAGGTGCTGTTCCAGGGCGGCGTGTGCCAGGATATCGATGCCGACAACGTCGGCGAATACGGCCACATCACCCACCTTTGCGGCACCTCATCGACCACCGGCATGGCGATCGGCAAGCTCAAGTACATCCAGGGTGCCCTGTCGAGCGCCACCGCTGCGTCGGTCCTGAAGGAGGCTCAGGGCTTCTTCTTCAGCGCCTTCACCCCGAATCCGAACAACGCCGCCTTCGTCACCGAAGGCACGGCGCTGACCACCACGGTCGGCACGTCGCAGGCCTTCGAGCGCAACTTCGTGGTCACTGCGGCTCCGCAGAAGCGCGACGACACTGGCCGCCGCGTGTTCTTCATCTCGCATGAGGGTCAGGTGCGCGCTCCCAGCGCGTCCGCGCGCATCGATACCTGGTTCCCGGCCGGCGTGACTACGCCGACCACGGCCTCCGTGCAGGCGGGCCTGGTGGATGCCCTCAGCGTCGACACCGACCTCTCCGGCGGCTTCATCTCCACCTACCCGTTCTACTCGAAGTAAGTCTCACCGGTTCCGACAGCCACGCCCCCGCCCGGGGGCGTGGCTGTTTTGTTCCCGCAGGGATGCGTGATGGCTGATGAGCCGGTGCACGATGCGCCGCGGGTTGGAAGCGGATTGACGACCATTCCGTGGGCCGTCGGCGTTCAGCCGGCGGCCTGGGTGTTTCTGATCGGGCTGCGGCGGCCTGCGCACCGACGACGAGACGCTGCTCGCCACAGCCGCGACCGGCAGCCGCCGACTGATCGCCCCCGACCTGATCGGGGCGTGGTGGCCGTGATGCCTGCTCTCCGGCATGGACAGCGCGGCCTGGCTCGATGGACCTGACTGCACCCTGCGCGAAGGGGAAGGCGGACAGGTGCTTGCCGCCCGCCTGGGGCGACAGAGTTCCGACTGACATCTACGCTCACCATCCCAAGCTCACACCGCCGTTCGGCGTAGCCGTGCTGGAACGCGCTCCGGACATCGGGCTGACAGAAATCGGCAGTTCTCGCCATTTCCTGACAGCGCTTCAAGCGCTTCACGCGCTGATCCGACCGATTGGAATATCAGATCGGGTCGGATCGATCCGAAATCAAACCTTCCACAGCCCCCAGGCTGCCATTTGCGAGCGGCATGCGGAGTGCAGTACTGTTCCCCGCCACCACGGCACACCTCACCCTCTTCAGCAACCCAGACCAAGGAGTTCCTCGTGCGTAAAGGCTTCACCCTCATCGAGCTGATGATCGTCATCGCGATCATCGCCATCATCGCGGCCATCGCGATTCCCAACCTCATCGAGTCGCGGGTGACCGCGAACGAGAACGCCGCCTCGGCGAGTTTGAAGTCGGGTATCTTCCCGGCCGAGGTGCTGTTCCAGGGCGGCGTGTGCCAGGATATCGATGCCGACAACGTCGGCGAATACGGCCACATCACCCACCTCTGCGGCACCTCATCGACCACCGGCATGGCGATCGGCAAGCTCAAGTACATCCAGGGTGCCCTGTCGAGCGCCACCGCTGCGTCAGTCCTGAAGGAAGCGCAGGGCTTCTTCTTCAGCGCCTTCACCCCGGATCCGAACAACGCCAACTTCGTCACCGAAGGCACGGCGCTGACCACCACGGTCGGTACGTCGCAGGCATTCGAGCGCAACTTCGTGGTCACTGCGGCTCCGCAGAAGCGCGACGACACCGGCCGTCGCGTGTTCTTCATCTCGCATGAGGGTCAAGTGCGCGCTCCCAGCGCATCCGCGCGCATCGATACCTGGTTCCCGGCCGGCGGCGTGACTACGCCGACCACGGCCTCTGTGGAGGCGGGCCTGGTAGACGCCCTTAGCGTCGACACCGACCTCTCCGGCGGCTTCATCTCCACCTACCCGTTCTACTCGAAGTAAGTCTGACCGGTTCCGACAGCCACGCCTCCACCCGGGGGCGTGGCTGTTTTGTTCCTAAAGGAATGCGCGATGGCTGATGATCCGGTGCACGATGCGCCGCGGGTTGGAAGTGGATTGACGACCATTCCGTGGGCCGTCGGCGTGCAGCCGGCGGCCTGGGTGTTTCTGACCGGGCTGCTCTGCTGCCTGGTTGGCGTGGCCGCGCAGCTCGCGGGCGCCCACAATCCGATCATCGCTCAACATTTTCTGCTGCTGAGCCTGGGACTGGCCCTGACGCCACGCCTCCTGATCGGGCGCTGGCCAGACGCCTGGACGCAGCGCTGGTTTGTCGTGGCGCTGATCGCCCTGCTGTATCTGGTGGCCGTCCAGGTGACGCGTGGCGCGCCTCACGTGGCGTGGTGGCGCACCGCCGAACGCACCGTCGCCCTCGGTCTCTGCCTGGCGGCGGCGACCAGCGCCCTTCCGGCAGTGGTGGCCATCCGCCTCCTCGGCGCCGGTGCTGCGGTCGTCGTGCTCATCGGCGTCCTGGCAACGCTCGGAGCCGGGCCATTCCACCGCGGTCCCCCGGGCTTCCACATCGGCATGGGTGGCATCCATGTGCTCGGTGAGACCACTGCGCCCGCGCTGATCGCCTGGGCGGTGTGGCTGGCCATCACCACCTGGCGTGAGCGCCGTTGGTCGGGCGACTGGTTGCTGCTGGTGCCTGCACTGATCGCTGAAGGCAGCCTGGCGGTTGGTGGTGCCAGGCGTGGCTTGGCCCTGGCCGCCCTGGCGGTCAGCGCGTGGCTGCTGCTGTGCCTGCTGTATCGGCGTTGGCCGCGCTTGGCACGTGCCGCGGCGGTGATCGGAGGGATCGGATTGGTCGGCCTGGCTCTGTGGGTGCTGTTCGGTGATCAGGCCAATGCCCACGATATCCGTCTGCTGTGCTACCGTGCCGCCTTCGAGACCGGCGCCCGTGGGCTGCCGTGGGGATCCGGTTCCTACGGGATCCTGGCCATGCCCGAGATCGGCGGCGAGCACGCGCGGCATCTCGGCTGTCTGGGCTGGGTCATGCATGCGCACAACGAGTTTCTCGATGCCTGGATCGATGGCGGAATGCCGCTGACCGTGCTGGCGCTGGTGCTCACCGGTGGAGTGATCTGGCGCGTGAACGCGATCATCGATCTGCCGCTGCGCCGCGCCTGCCAATGCCTGGGACTCGCGCTGCTGGTGCACGCCATGACCGACAATGTTTATGGCCTGTTCGTCGGCCAGTGCTGGGCTGCTGTCGCGGTCGGCACGCTGTTCCTGGCACCAGCAGCACTGCCAACGTGGACCATCTGGCCGCTGCTGCGCCGGCCTTGGCCGCTGGCGCTGCCGGTGGTGGCAACCGCGGCCTTCGCCACGGCCGCCTATGCGCCGCTCCCCTGGGTGTCCCGCCATGCCCCAGCCAGCGAACATGCCGCCATGGCGCGTCGTTCGTGGGACATCTTCGTGATCTCGGCGCACGCCAATGCGGCGATCAATCGGGTGTTGGCGGGCGAAAGCGGCGTCGACGCGCTGCGTGTCCTGGACGACGCCGATGGCCATGCCGGCCGATCGAACATCGTCCTCGCCCAACGGCTGCGCTGGGCGTCCACGCAGCCGGTCAGCCAGCAACTGCCCGTGCTGCTCACGACCATCGGGCGCTATCCGCATTTGGCGGCTCCCTACCAGCGGCTCACCGCTCTGCTACGCGCCGATCCCGGACTGGAGCCGCAGATCCCACCGCGCGTGTTGCAGCGCATGATCTATGCCGGTGGTCGAGCCGATCTGCCGGCGCCGTCCCTGGACCGCGATCCCGTCGATCTGGATGAGGCCATCGATCTGCTGTTCGCGATCGAGTGGACCGTCCGGCGCGAAGGCGGGTGGGCGACGAGCCGCCGCGCCATCCGTTCGCTCTGCGCGGGATATGGCGACATCTCGACCATCGCCTGCCTGGCGCTGCGGGGGCTGATCAACGCCCCGGACGGGGCGGAACCGGATCTCACCGGCCTGAACCGACCGCTGCGTCGCGGCTTGCTCAGCGCCGACCTGCTGCCGGTGATCCTCGGCGAGGTCGCCACCACCGCGCAGGCCAAGCGCGTGCTGCCGCTGTTGACCTGGCTGTTTCCGGATCGAGTGGACGCTGCCCGCGCCGGTATCAGCGAGCTTCCCCTGGATATGCCAGGCGATGAGGTCCACGTGCAGTGCCAGGTCCTGCGCATCACTGCCCTAGCCGATCGCGTCCGACCGCTGGTCCGATGATCGCCACCGCCAGTCAGCGCAGCCTGTGGCCGTTTCTGCTCATGCCGGTGGCGGTGGCCGTGTTCGCGCTTGCCGATCTGGCGCAATTCCATCAGCCGTTCATCGTCCAGAACTTCCTGCTGCTGATCGCACCCGTGCTGTGGTTGGGTCTGGTGCAACGCACCGCGATTGCTGATGGCTGGCTGCAACGCTGGCTGCTGCTGGCGATGCTGCTGCTCGCCTACATGGCTCTCAACCATCTCGTCCAGCCGGCCCTGCCGACGGTGGCCTGGTGGCGCCTGGTCGACCGCTGTGCGGCCTTCAGCGCGCTGATCGTCGTAGCGCTCAGCGGCGCCGCTCCGGGTGACCTGATCCGGGCCCTGGGCGCCGGCAGCGCGGTGTGCGTAAGCACGGTCGTGGTCATCACCGGGCTGTTCGCGTGGACCGGCATGGGCGATCCGGACTTCTTCTATGGGCTGGGCCAGGTATCGATCCTCGGCAACTGCTGCGGCCCGGCGATGATCGCCTGGCTGGTGTGGTTTCTGGTCGGCAAGCCGCGCGACCGGCGTGCGATTGATGGCGTCCTGATCGGTCTCGGCTGCGCCAGCCTGGCGGTGGTGGCGGCGGCGGGGTCGCGACGGGGAATGGTGGTGGCCTGGGCTGCGATCATCCTCTTCCTGGCCGTCGAGTGGCTGTGGCGACGGTCGCGACGCGCCGCGATCGCGGTCTCGGCGACCCTGGTGATTGCGGCGATCGCAGTAGTCGCTGCGTTGCTGCTGCATCCTGACCTGGCCACCACCGACATGCGCGTGCTGACCTATCGCGGCGCCTTCGAACTGGCGGGTTCCAGTCCATGGCTGGGACGCGGCCACCACGCGGCCATGGCCATGCAGTGGCACGACGGCGAGAACTGCCGCCACGTCACCGCGCTCGGACCATGGCTGATGCAGGCGCACAACGAGTTCCTCGACGCGTTGATCGATGGCGGCGGCGTCGGCTTCGCACTTGCGGTCACCCTCGCCGCCAGTCTGGCGTGGCGCACCTGCCGCATCCGCGACCGCGCCCACCGTTTGCCCTGCCAGGTGCTGGGAGTGGCGATCCTGGTGCATGCCCTCACCGACAATTGCTACGCGACCCTGGTCGGACAGGTGTGGTGCGCCAGCGCGCTCGGGGTGATCCTGGCCATGCCCGCCAGCACTCCGCCGTGGCGGATATGGAAGCCCCTCTCCTCGCCGCGTCTGCTGTTGTGGCCGATGGCGCTGATCGCCGCGACCGCGTCCGCGGTGGTGTCGGGCCACGCTTTCGTCGGACGAAATGCCTCGGCGGCTGTGCATCGGCGGGCGTTTGAACGCGCTATCGAACCCCAGGTGTTCGTGTCGCACGCCCGCGCCGTGCTCAGCGAGGCAGTGATCGGTCAGGCACCGCGTCCGCCCGAGGCCTTCTACGCCCTGATCCGTCGCCGTCTCGGTACAGACGGCGCTTTCGTACAATTCCGGCTGGCGCTTTCCGACCAGGAGACCGATGCGCGGTCATTCGTCGTCGCACTGACCACCGCCATCCCGCGTTATCCGTTCTTCTCGATGTTCTACCGCGACCTCGATCAGGTACTGGAACGCCATCCCGAGCTCACCCCGTTGGTAGCAGAACGGCTGCGCGCCCGGGTCGCTCTCCTGCGCGGCTCCGATCCCTGGCCAACGGGGGGCCCGACACCGGCTACCGACATCGAGACCGCCGCCGATCGCTTCGTGCTGCTGGCCCGCGCCATCGACCAGGGCCGGGCCTGGCCGGAACTGGTGGGTCCACTGCGCGACCTGGTCGCGCGCTATGGCGATTGCAACGGCGTAGCCGAGATGGCGTTGCTGGCCACCACGCGGGCCGAGGACGGCAGCATGGCCTGGCTGCTCAACCACCACCGGGCGCTGCGTCGCGGCTGCGATTTTTCGTCGAATCTGCTGCGTTTCCTGCACAGCATCGATTCGGCGGATCAGTCACGACGTCTGCTGCCGCTGCTGCGCCGGATTTATCCGACCTGGGTGGACGATGGCGAGCGTGACCACGTCAGGCTGGATCCGTTCGAGGACGGCCATAGCCAGGCCATCCACATCCAGGTCATGCGCATCGCCGCCGTCGCTGGCGCAGCCGAACGACGTCAGCCGGCAGCCAAGCCCTGATCAGGCGACGTCCAGACCGGTATTGCTGAAGTCGGCCACCCGCACCGCCACCGTTTCGACGCGGGCACGGCAGCCGGCGGTGATCGCGCTGGCGATGGCGGGGGCGGATGCGCGGGTGGCGAACGTCAGCAGCGTGCTGCCGCTGCCCGACAGGATGGTGCCCAGCGCGCCGGCGGTGGCGGCGTCGGCGCGCAAGGCGGTCAGGCTGGGATTCAGCGCGGCGCGGTGGCCTTCGTGCCAGCCATCGGCGAAGAGGCCGGCGAGGTCGCCGATGCGGCCGCTGGCGAGAGCCCCGGTGATCAGGGCGGTGCGTTGCACGGCGAGGACGTGCTCGCCACGGCTGGTCATGGCGGGCAGGATGCGCCGTGCTTCGCTGGTCTTCACTTCGTAGGCGGGGATGGCGAGGACGGCGACCAGATCATCGGGCACGGCGAAGCGCGCCCAGCGCAGGCCTCCGGCGACGGCGCCGACCACGGTGAAGCCGCCCAGGCAGGCGGCGGCGACGTTGTCGGGGTGGCCTTCGAGGGCGGCGGCGATGGGCAGCAGCTCGGCGCGGTCGAAGGCGCGGCCGGCCAATGTCTGACAGGCCGCGGCGACGCCGAGCAGGATGGTCGACGAACTGCCGAGCCCGCGTGCGATCGGCACCTCGCCGGCGACGCGTACGGCGAACGCGGGCAGGCGTACGCTCCAGGCCGCGGCGCAGGCGGAGCGCACGCGCGCGGCCATGGGCGCCAAGCCGGGATCGGCGGCGTCCGGAGCGGTCACGTCGTCACCGGTGGTCACGTCGACGGTGACGGTGTTGTGCAGGCCGACGGCGATACCGAGGCAGTCGAAGCCGTGGGCGAGGTTGGTGGTCGAGGCGGGGACGCGGTAGCGCATGGGGGGATCGAAGGGATCGAAGGGATCGAAGGGATCGAAGGGATCGAAGGGATCGAAGGGATCGAAGGGATCGAAGGGATCGAAGGGATCGAAGGGATGCGAGGTACGTGGGCGTGCGCGGGGAAGGCGGGCTTCTGTCGCCCACTCTGTGGGCTGGTGATGCAGGGGCCATGGGACCCAGGGCTCACGCCCTGGGCTACGGTCGGTCGCCCGCTCTGCGGGCTGGTGGCGCGGAGATAGCAGATGATCCGTGCTGGCGCCAGCGGGCGGTCGGCCCTTCACGGCAGGGTGCGAGGGTGCGAGGGTGCGAGGGTGCGAGGGGAAGAGGTGAGGTGCAGGTCCCCTTCACGCCCTTCGCGCCCTCGCGCCCTCGCCCCCTCTCCCCCTCGCGCCTCCGCCCCCCTTCATTCCTCCCGCGCTCCCCTACCCTCCTGCCATGCCAACCTGCGCGCTCGTCCTCCTGGTCCTGACTGCCATCACGGCTGGCGAATCGGCTCCTGATCCGTTGCCGCAGAAGCCCGCGGGAACCGTGATCGTCACCCTGCAGGGCGCGTTGCCGCTGCGGCCGTCGATGGGGCTATTCCTCTCCGGTGGCGAGTCCGGGCTGCACGAGGCGACCATGGCGGTGCAGCGGGCGCTCAAGGCGCCCGAGCCGCGGGTGGTGCTCGACCTCAGCAACGGCTTTGCGCCCGGATTGGCGGCTGCCGAGGAACTCGCCGCGGTGCTGCGCACGCGGCCGGCGGGCAAGACCGTGGCCTGCCTGATCGATGCCGTGACCGATGCCGTGCTGGTGGTGGCGGCGGCCTGCGACGAGGTGGCCACGGTGGAGGCCGGCATGCTCGCCATCGCCGGCGTCGATCTCAGCACCGATTACTACGCCGATGCGCTGGCCAAGCTCGGTGTGCGCTTCCACGCCGTCACCAGCGGGCCGGCCAAGACCGCGCCCGAGCCCTTGACCCGCAGCGGGCCGACCCCGGCGGCGGTGGCGGAACACCGCGGCCTGGCCGCGGCGCTCGATCGCGTCCTGGTGCGGCTGAGCGCACGCGGCGCCCTGGACGACGCCCGGCTGGCTGCGGCGCGGGCGCAGGCGCCGCAGCCCGGCGCGCTGGCGGTCACCCTCGGCCTGGCTGACCGCGCCGTCGAGCCCGGAGGCTGGCTGCGCGATCAGCCGGCACCGGTACGCCGGCTCGATCTCGACGATCGCGCCAAGCCCGATCTCGGCAGCCTCGCCGGTCTGATGCGCTTGTGGGGCGAGCTGCTCAATGGCGACCAGACCGAGAAGGCGTCGCGGGCGGTGGCGGTGCTCGAACTCGCCGGACTGATCGTCGACGACGATGCCTCGACGCCGGGCTCGACCATCGCTGCCGGCGACACCGTGCGGCTGATCGACCGGCTGGCCGGCGATCCCCGGCTGGTGGCGGTGGTGCTGCGCATCGATTCCGGTGGTGGATCGGCCACGGCGTCCGACCGCATCTACCAGGCCCTGCGCCGCTTGGCCGTGGCCAAGCCGGTGGTGGCGCTGATCGACGGCGTCGCCGCCAGCGGTGGCTATTACCTGGCCTGCGGTGCCCGCGAAGTGCAGGTCCACCGTGGCAGCATCACCGGATCGATCGGCGTCTTCGCCATCGTGCCGGATCTCAGCGCCACCCGCGCGCTGCTCGGCATCCACCGCCACACCGTCACCACCGCTCCGCGCGCCGATCTGTTCTCGACCGGGGCGATGACCGCTGACAAGGAGGCCGCCCTGCGCCAGGTGATCGCCGATGTCGACGCGCGCTTCCAGGGCGTCGTCGCCGGTGCCCGCCACCTCGCCCGGGACAAGGTCGCAGAGCTGGCCGGCGGTCGGGTGTTCACCGGTGAACAGGCGGTCGAGCTCGGCCTGGCTGACCGCTTCGGCACGCTCGCCCTGGCGGTGGCGCGGGCGCGCGAACTGGCCGGCGTGGCCGAGGCCCTGCCCCTGGAACGCCACCCCGCTCGCGGCGGCCTGGGCAGCCTGGGCAACCTGCTGGGACTCCCCGGACTGGCCGGCAGCCAGGCCACGGCGCTCCTGACCGCCGCCGCCTCGTGGCAGCGCCGCGGATTGCCCGCCGTACTCGCGTGGGCGCCGCTGTCGGCGCCGTGATCAAACGCACCCGTGGGGGACGCTTCCGTGCGAGCATCGACGGCAACCTCGACGTCGTCACTCCCGCATCCGCACCGCACGCCGGCCGTGAAACGTTGACGTCACCGCCAGGAGGACGCTCCTCCCGAACGCCGTGACGCGTCAGACCGCCGCCAGCCGCTCCGCGCCGACTTGGGTGTATACATAGACGTCGCACACACCGCGCCTTACACCGCGCGAACCCGCTGGGCGCAGCGGTGGCGGGACGCACCCTGCCGAAGCGCGCGGTAGGTGCACCGTCGCTGTCCGAACCGGGCGGCTGGCGGGTGCGTTCATCCCGCCACGAGGTCTCTCCATGCCGCTACTTCCCCGCCTGTCCTCCACGCTGCTGTCCCTCGCCTTGGTTACTGGCGCGCTGCCGCTGCTGTCGGCAGCCAGTGAACTGGAACGCGATCAGCATTACCAGGCCGTGAAGTCGTTGATCGAAGAGGGCTTCCGCCAGTCGGCGCAACGTCAACTCGAGGACTTCGCCAAGGCCAACTACCCCAATTCCACCTGGCATCAGAAGGGGCTCGCCTACTACCTCGCCGAGACCTTCAAGGACGGCGGCAGCGAGAAGGTCAAGGCGGCCCTGACCGAGCGCTACAACACGCTCAAGGGTGAAATCGATGCCAACCGCGACAAGCCGGGCATCAGCGAAGTGGCGGTCACCAGCGGCGATCCCCGGCGCGTGCTGCGGTTGGCCAAGGAGATCGGCAAGGTGATCAATCCGGATCTGCCGCCACCGGCAGTGCCGATGAACGCCGAGCGTATCGCCGGCGTCAGCCGCGCCGCCGCGGCCATCAAGACCATCATCGAGACGGAATGGCCCAACGCGCTGGCCCGGGTCAAGGCGCACGCCGAAGAGGAAAAACTGTGGTGGGATCTCGATCCCACTGACAAGCGTTTCGAGGCCATCGGCACCAAGGCCATCAACCTGCGCCTGGAGATCATCAAGATCCTCTACACCGCCCACCAGGCGCTGCGCGAGATCGTCACCCGCGGTCCGGAATTCGGCGTCGATCCGCTGCCCACGAAGAACTTCCTGCTCACCTTCCTCAAGTCCAACAAGGATATCCTCACCGCCTGGGCCAGCGACTTCGGCAGCTACAACCTCTACCTCAGCCTGTACACCAACACGCTGCTCGGCGAGGGACTGCGCCTGGGTGTGCCCGGAACGCGCGAGGACGACATCGAAAACGGCTTCATGACCATCATCGACACCCCGGTCGAGAGCCGCGACGTGAAGGCCAAGGCGCAGATCGACACCGTCAAGCTGCTGTCCTGGGAGGCACTGCTGCGCTGGCGCCTGGACATCGGCACCGACAAGTCGCGCGATCGCGGCATCCAGCATTTCCTCGATCTCAAGACCCGCTCCGAGGATCCCGAGACCCGGCTGGCGCTGCTCAACAATCCTGACACCTACAAGGCGCAGGTCGCCGGTCAGATCTGGCTGCTGGCGGCGCGCATCTACGAGGCCAAGGGCGAGAAGAGCAAGAGCAGCAAGCTGCTCACCGAGCTGCGCGGCGCGCGCAATGCGATGAGCGGCAACGCCGCGGCGTGGATGTCGCGCCGGGCGCCGGGCCAGAGCAACACCTGGGGCAAGCAGCCGTCGGCCGAGAGCCCGTCCACCGCCATCGCCCTGGGCAAGGCGTTCATCCAGGAAGGGCTGGGCGCCGGCCCCAAGCAGCAGCGCGCCTTCTTCCTCGATGCCGCCATCGGCCTGCGCGATGGCGTGCTCGGTCTGAGCAGCGCCGCCTACGCCAACGAGTTCGTCGACAACGCCCCGCAGGTCTACCGCTTCTACGCGCTCGCCCTGAACAAGCTCGACATGCCGTACCACGCCGCGCTGGTCAGCAACGAAGGCCTCAAGGCGATCAAGGCGCGCATCAGCGAACGCGAGAATCCCTGGAAGACCAAGACCGGCGAGTGGACGCAGTCCGGACTGAACGTGAAGAAGCTGGCCGAGGACGCCATCTACTACGTCCAGGTCATCGGTGCCCTGGCCAAGAGCAACGCCACCACCCGGCTGTCGAGCGAGACCCTGGAGATCGCCAAGAAGATCGATCCCAATCTCAGCAACAAGAACCTGGAATGGGCGGACATCGTCCGCGATTTCTCGGACGGCAATCACGACCAGGCCAAGACCAAGGCCGTCGCCTACGCCGGAAAATACCCTGACGATTACTACAAGGCCTTCGACCTGATCACCACCTGCCGCATCGCGCTCTATGAGAAGGCGGTGCAGGCCAAGGATGACAAGAAGGCTGCGGAACTGCTCAAGGAGATCCTCGATAAGACCGCCAATGTGGAGAAGGTGGTCGCGGAACTGCTGCTGAAGCCCGACCTGCCAGTCGACGAACGCAAGAAGCTGCAGAAGGCGCTCGCCACCTGCCAGGCCGCTCGCATCCTGGTCCGGCTCAAGGACAAGTCGTACATCGCCGTGCTCGAACAGCTCGGCCAAGCCTACTGGAAGAATCCGCCGGCCGATCCCGAACTCGTCGCGCGCATGCTCAAGTACCTGGCCCAGGCCACCTATGAGCACCAGAAGGCGGTGGTGCAGGACAAGGCGCGGGTCAGCGATTCCAAGCTGCTGATCAGCAGTTGGCCGACTATCGCCGCGGCCGGCGAAGCGTTCACCCGCCAAGCCAAGCGCTACGCCGCCGCTGGCGACGGAACGCAACTGCGCAACGGCTACCAGATGATGACGGCGGCCTTCGCCATGCTCTCGAACCAGGCCGAACAGCTGGCCGACAAGGCGGTGAAGGACGAAGCCGAGAAGCTCGCGCCCATCGTCGACGCCGCCAAGCGCTTCTACGCCGACTTCGCCGAGAGCACGATGAACGACAAGACGCCACCGGGACAACTGCTCGCCGCCGCCGACACCCTGCACGAGATCGGCGAACGGGTGCGCGCGGCGCGCCTCTACGAGATCTTCAAGAAGAGCCTGGACGGCGTCCCCGAGATCCGCAGTTACCTGGAGAATCCAGAGGCGGTGGTCAAGGAGTACGCCCAGGTGCTGACCACGCGCGTCGAACTGCGCAAGATGTGGGAGGAAGCCGGCGGCATCGCCGATCTGCTGGTGGACCCGACCGACTTCCTGGCCACCGACTACATCAATCCCAAGTACGACGGGAAGCGCGGCGTGAAGCGCGACTACCGCAAGGCATCGATCAAGCTCGCCGCCTTTCGCAAGCTGCTCGACGAACAGAAGAGCTTCCTGGTCGGCGATGCCTACAAGACCGCCAGCGACAAGCTCAACCAGTTCACCGAACTGGTGCGCAACCTCGCGCGCTTCATCAGCGTCAACACCAACCTCGCGCAGCACTACAGCGAGTCGGGTGAAGCGACCAAGGCGATCAAACTCTACGAGGATCTCTACCTCTACTACGACCCGCTGAATCCCGACTACGCTTCGGGCTTCGTTGAAGGCGTCCTCGCTGCCATCCGCGATGGCACGCAGAACATCGAGAAGAAGTCGATCGAGAATGCGCGCACCATCGCCACCACGGTGGCCCGCGAGGCGAGCGGCAATCCGGCCCTGCGTGACACCTTCTGGCGATCGACCATCCAGTCGCTTGAGCTGTCGATGCGCCTCGGCGAGGGCAAGGGCGTCGAGACCGTACTGGCGCACAATGACCGCAACCGTTCGACCCCGCGCGACGATCTGCTGCTGCCTCCGCAGCCCGGCGACGACAAGCGGGTGACGCGGGCGCGCAACGTCGCCGCCGTCGACCTCGCCCAGCGCTACCTCGCGCTCTACGAGAAGGTGCCTGGCCTGAAGCCGACCTTCAAAGTCGACTGGGCGGAGGGTGCCGGGCAGAAGATCCCCTATTTTTCCGACGTCGACGCACCTGCGTTCATCTCCCGCGTCGAAAAGGATGCCGACGACGAGGAGCGCATCGTGGTGGTGACCGCCGACGCCCCCCCGGCCTTCGCCCCGGCACCGGCGCCAGGTGCTGCTGCTCCGGCACCTGCTGCTCCGGCACCTGCTGCTCCGGCACCTGCTGCTCCGGCACCTGCCGCTCCGGCGGCCACCGTGCCGCCAGCGGCCACCACGGCACCCGCCGCGGTGAGCAAGTGAGGATCCCCACCATGCGCCTGAATCCACTCGCCCTGCTCATCGCCTGCTGCCTGCCCCTGACGGGTGCCGATGATCCCGCCGCCGCCACCCTGGTCGAACCCGACGGCAAGACTAAGGAGGTGTTCGTCCTCTCCGAGACGGTGGATGCGGTCGCCTTCGTGTTCCCCGATGCCAAGGGGCAGCCCGGCGGCGCCGAGAGTTCGACTCCGCGCAAGACGCTCAAGGAGGTCCGCTACAAGGAGCCCAGCGACGTGAACTGGTTGAAGGCCGAGGCCAACCACCGGGCCGGCCAGCATGAAAAAGCCGCGGCGTCCTACCTGGCCGCCTCGACCGAATCCCGCTTCGCGTGGGTGCGCGAGCAATCATTTCTGAACGCCGGACGCAGCTATTTCCTGCTCAAGAAATATGACGAAGCGCTGCAAGTGGTCGCCCGGCTCGAATCCACCTGCCCGAAAAGCGTCCACCTGCCCGCCGCCTACGATCTGCGCGTCCAGGCCAGCCTGGACAAAGGTGACAAGCCGGCGCTGGAAGCGGCGGTGGCGACGCTGACCAAACGCCTCGGTGAACTCGGCCCGCGCTCGCTCGCCACCTTGACCAGGGCCGAGGCCGCCCTGCGCCGCCTGGACAAAAAGCCGGCCGAGGCCGCGGCCAAGATCAAGGAAGGTCTGGCCAAGCTCACCGTCGAGGCGGCACCGGAACAGTACGGCGAACTGATGCAGCTTCTGGCCGAAGATCAGCGCGCCGCCCGTCAGGACGCCGAGGCGCTGGCCACGCTGCGCCGTCTGATCTTCATGCCGGTGGATGCCGACATCCAGGCCAACGCCCATCTCGAGGTGGCGAAGGTACTCGGAGAACGCAGCGAACTCAAAGACCTCGCCCAGGCCTTCGACCACGCCGTGCTCGCCTGGGCGGTCGGTCGCGATGGCCGCCTGCGCGCCAGCGCCATCGGCCAGGCGCGGCTGGTGGTGGGCAAGCTCGAGAAGGACGCCCGCTACGACAAGGACGCGGCCTTCACCGAGGAGGTCAAGGAGTACCGCGCCAACCTCAACAACTTCAACTGATCAAGCTGCCGCCCAGGCCATCTCCCGCCCCCGATCGATAGGACCGCAATGCCCGCATTGTTCCGCCTCGCCCTCGCCGCCTTCGTCTTGACCAGCGCCCTCACCGCCCTGCACGCCGGCCAGGCGCTGCCCACCGAGCGCGATGAGATCCTGCTCAAGACCGGCCAGAAGCGCCAGTGTTGGATCATCGAGGAGACCCCCGATGCGCTCGGCTTCATCATGGCCGCCTCGACGCCGAAACAGACGGTATCGATGCGCGACGTGAAGAGCTGGGCGTATTCCGAGATGAAGGCCGGCTACTACGCCGCCGGTGTCGAGGAGCGCGACCGCGGCCGGCTCGAGGACGCCGCCGACCGCTTCGGACAGCTCGCCGGGACGGCGTCCACCGGACGCAAATGGATGTTCTACTACGGTCGCTTCAACGAGGGTCTGTGCCTGGGCATGGCCGGAAAATACGCCGCCGCGGCGCAGGCCTTCGCCGAGCTGAACAAGGAGGGCGACTACAAGAACCACCGCCTGTGGCTCGATGGCCGCTTCCAGGAGGGCTACAACTACGCCATGGCCAAGGATGCCGAGAAGGCGATCAAGATCGCCGACGCGCTGATCGACTTCGGCCGCAAGAAGCCGTTGCCCACCGCGGAATATCGCGGCTCGGCGATCAAGGCGGTGCTCTTCGCCATGCAGGGCGACCTCGGCAAGGCCGAAGCCGAGTTCCCCAAGGTGAAGACCAACGCCCAGGACGAGCCCGACTTCTGGTTCCAGTTCAACCTGTTCTTCGCCGACAAGCAGCGCGAGGGCGGCCGCGTCAAGGAGGCCGAGAACAAGTACCGCAACCTGCTCATCCGCGATTTCGTCGAACGCGATCCGGCCAAGAAGACCCAGGTCGCGCTCGGCCTCGGCCTGTGCCTGATGCAGACCGACAAGCCCTCGGCGCTGGTCGAGCTGCTGAAGATCGACGCCCTGCCCTACGGATCGCCTGACCAGAAATGCGAGGCGCGCTTCCACGCCGGGCGCATCCTGCTTGAAGAACTCGCCGAGGGCCGCAAGGCGGAGACCATCGATCCGCGCCGCCGCGACTACCTCAAGAGCCTTGAACGCTCCATCCGCCTGCTGTTGGTGGCCGCCTCCGATTCCACCGCCACCGTGCCATCGCGCGAGCAGGCGAAGGGCCTGCTCGACGGGATGGGCCCCGATCCCGAAGCCCCGCCGCCGCCGCCGGGAACCGAAGGCGCCCCGGGCGACCCCGCGACGCCCGCCACCGGCAACCCTGGTGGCACCAAGGCCGGGACGCCCAAGACGGGGGCTCCAAAGACCGGTGCTCCTAAGACGGGGGCTCCCAAGACGGGTGCTCCCAAAGCCGGTGGCGCGCCATCGGCCGGGGCACCCAAGACGAATTGACGGGACACCGGCCTGGACGCACGGCCGCCGGCCATCCCTAGCGCGCCAGCGGCGCGCGGTCCCAGATCCCAGGTCGAGCGCGCCAGCGGCGTGCGGTCCCAGGTGCCAGGTCGCAGGTCCCAGGTCCCAGGTCCCAGATCCGCCACCGACGTGGCGGCATCCGGTCAACCGGTGGCCCGCGTGTCCAGCCAGGCATCGAGTTGTGCTTCCAGGCGCAGCCGCGGCGCGTGTACCACAGCCTCACCGTCCAGCGCGCGCGCGAGCGCGGCACCGACCACCAGCAAGTGGCCGGCATCGAAGGGCCAGCTCAACGGATCGCAGCGTTCGAGGTGGCAGAGCCCGCGGTCGAGCAGCGTCCGGGCGGCGCGGCGATTGCCGCGCTGGAGGTGCCAGCCGACGGCGGCGAGCTGGATCAGACCCTTGAGATAATGGCGATCCGGCGCCTGGTAGGCGCGCCAGACCTGCTCCCACGCCTCATGGGCGTGCCAGAAGGCACCATGGTCGTAGTGACGAGCGCCCGTGCGCAGTCCGGCCCAGAAGTCGGGCCCGCGCTGGGCGAGCCCGACGATCACGGCTTCGGAACGGGCGTCGCCGCTGGTGGCGCTTTCGGCGCCGGAGCGCCGGCGTCGGACTTGGGCGCAGTACCGGCTGGCGGTGTCCCCGTCGGCGGCGGTGTCCCAGCCGGGGGTAGCGGTGCGCCGGTGGGCGGCGGCGGGCCCGGAGGCAGTGCCGGCTTGGCCGGAGGCACGATCTCGATCGGGTTCTTCGCGGTACGGTCGCTGGTGATGTCGATCTTCACCGCGAATGCGAAGTCGCCGTTGGGATACTGCTTCTTGAACTGGGCGATGGCCGCCGGCATGCGCTCTTCCAGCTCTTTGAGCTGCTGGAGGACGTCGGCCAGGGTCGGCTCCTTCTTGGTCAGGCCGAGCGCGGTCTGCAGCATCTGGAGCTGGAGGCGCGTCTCCTGCAACTGCTTGAACAACTCGTCCACCGAAAGCTTGGGTTTCAGCGTCCCCGCCACGGTGCGCGGTTCCTTGGCGCGGACGATGTCGACCTTGATCGCATCGTCGTACTTGAGACCGGCCATGACCACGCGCAGGTCGTCGATCGACTTCACTGGCTTGCCGTTGATGGCGATGATCAGGTCGCCGGCCTTCAGCCCGATGCTGGCGGCGGTGCTGGCGGTCTCGACCAGTTTGATGGCGAGACCGGCGCCAGCAGGGTCGAACACGCTGGAATCGGGAACCACGCCGAGCACCGGCGTCTCGCTGGCGGCGGGTGTCGTCACCGGTGGCGTCACCACTGGAGGCGGCGCCTCACCGGAACCGCTGGGGGGAGCAACGAAGATGCCGGCTGCGAGGAGCAGCGCGACCGGGAACGTGCGCATGGGACCTTCCGTGGGCGGCCGGCCGGCAGCGCACGGCGCCGCCGACGGACCGCGGGTCGTCAATCGGGAATGGGACCGGAGGTGAAGTGCACGCACCACGCCGGCTCGTCGGCGGCCTTGGCCGGCAGCACGTCGTAGGTGCGCAGGGGCGGCACCGGAAAGTTGCGCACCTTGCGGTCATCGATCTCGAAGCGCAGGCCGAGGTGCCACGCGGGCAGCAGGGCGAGATACGACATGGCCTGGCGCACGGCCATGCTTGGGCCCGCGGCCGCAGCGGCCACGGCCGGATCGGTGACGGCATCGGGGATGCCGTCGCCGTCGCGGTCACCGGACAGATTGCGGCGGACCTGATCGATCTCCTCGCGCACGCGCTCGATCTCATCCCGGCTGCGCTCCATGCGCTGCGCCTGCCATTCGCGGTACTGGCGCTCGGCCTCGGGGTCGATGGGGGTGAAGGGGATGCTGGCCGGCCATTCGCCGAAGGCGCCGGTCATGTCGACCTGGCGCCCGCCACGGGTGACGGTGACCTGCGCGGAGTCGCCGACGCGCTGACCGCTGACCGTGTTGCGCAGCGAGGTCATGCTGTCGATCGAGCTGCCGTTGAGACCGAGGATGACGTCGCCGGGCTGGATGCCCATCCTCGCCGCGGCGGTGTCGGGGTAGACCTGCCGCACGTAGACGCCCTGGTTGTTGCCGATGCCTTCGCGTCCCTGCACGTCGAGCGGCACCGGACTCATCTCGATGCCGACGATGGGCGAGCCACCGATGCCACCGCCACCCGCGTAGTAGGTCTCGCCGGTGACGGCGGATGCGGTCAAGGCGAGGGAGGCGGCCAGGAAGCCTGAGCGCATGGACGGCATGGGAGTCCTTTGGGCGGCGATGCTAGGACGCGGGGAGTGTCGGGTTCCTTACCGGGGCGACAACCGCGAACCCGGTCCATCCAGGACGACCGTCGGCCAGGGAGAGTTACCCGAGACTTTGCACGTGGTTACAGCGGTGATGAATCGCGGACATACGCCGGTGGTCCGGAACTGCTCTCGCGCCAGGCCTCAACCCGCGAATATCGCCTCGATGAACGCATCGGGATCGAAGGGCTGCAGGTCATCCATCTGCTCGCCGACGCCGATGTAGCGCACCGGCAGGCCGAGTTCGCGCTTGATGGTGATGGCGATGCCGCCCTTGGCGGTGCCGTCGAGCTTGGTCAGCACCAGGCCGGTGACGCCCATGCTGGCGCCGAAGACCTTGGCCTGCTGCACCGCGTTCTGGCCGGCGGTGGCGTCGAGCACCAGCAGGGTCTCGTGCGGCGCCTCGGGCATGAGTTTCTGGATGACGCGGCGCATCTTCTCCAGCTCGCGCATCAGGTGGTCCTTGTTGTGCAGTCGGCCGGCGGTGTCGATCAGCACCACGTCGAGCTTACGCGCCTTGCCAGCGGTGACGGCGTCGTGCGCCACCGACGCGGCGTCGCCACCCTGTTGGGTCTTGATGATCTCGCAGCCGACCCGACCGGCCCAGATGGTGAGCTGCTCGATGGCGGCGGCGCGGTAGGTGTCGCCAGCAGCGATCAGCACCTGGCGGCCCTGATCCTTCCAGCGTTTGGCCAGCTTGGCGATGGTGGTGGTCTTGCCGGCACCGTTGACGCCGACCACCAGCACCACGGTGGGTCCGCTGCGGTTCCAGTCGATCTCGTCGGTAGCGGGTGCGCTGAGCTCATCGCGCAGGCTCTTCTTGAGGAAGGCGAGCAGTTCCTCGCCGGGTGCGATGTCGCCGTCCTTGTAGCGCTGCTTCAATTCAGCGATGATCGCCTCGGATTTGGCCACGCCGATGTCGGCGCGCACCAGGGTGTCTTCGAGTTCGGTCAGGAACTGCGCGTCGATGCGACGGCTGCGTCCGATCAGCGCGCGCAACGCCTCGCCGACCGCCGAACGGGTCTTGGCGAGTCCGCTCGCGATCTTCTGGAAGAAGCGGCCGATGGCCTTGAACATCGCCGTCAGTCCGTGCCGCCGGTGGAAGCCGCCGCATCGGGGAGCTTCGGCAGTCCGGCCAGGCCGCTGTCGTGGTCGATGATTTCAGAGCCCGGCCACAGACGGTCGAGGCGGTAGAACTCGCGCAGCTCGGCGGTGAGCGCATGCACGACCACGTCGAAGCAGTCGATGAGCTGCCAACCGCCCCCGCCCTCGACGGGGTGGTGATGGATGCCACTGCGTTTGCAGAAGTGCAGCACCTCATCGACGATGGCATGCACTTGGCGCTCGCTGCGCCCGGTCACCAGGACGGCGAAGTCGAAGAGCTGCCCCTGGGGCAGGTGGTAGAGGATCGGGTCGATGCCGCCCTTGTTCAGACACAGGTCGACGCAGCGCAACGCCAGCTCACGGGAAGGGACAGGCAAACGGCCTCCTTGGGGGCGCTGACCTTAGTGGGGGAACCGGCGGGGCAAGGCGCTGGAACGATCGCCCTATGGGATAGGCTCAACGATCGTTTTTCGGCAGCCTGCGAGATCGGGCTCGGGTCTTGGCGGGCACGCTGAGTTTTGAACGAGCGCGCCAGCGGCGCGCGGTCCCAGGCCGCGCGTCCGGCGGGCCGGCCGGCCTGGATAGGGGTAGGGACGGCCCTTTCGGGCCGCCCCTCCCTCCGAACCGTACGGGCGGATTTCCCGCATACGGCTCTCCAGTCATCGGGTTTCCCGGTGGGAGTGGAGATACGCGAGATG
>Ga0163144_10000659_pt1 | contig 81558 bp, 80 predicted proteins | sample OliLak19BULKMAT1_FD_123175 | JGI IMG/M metagenome (GOLD analysis project Ga0163144, IMG submission 123175) | Freshwater microbial mat bacterial communities from Lake Vanda, McMurdo Dry Valleys, Antarctica - Oligotrophic Lake LV.19.BULKMAT1 | ecosystem: Environmental > Aquatic > Freshwater >... | reverse complement strand
GTCGTGATGGAATGCGCCAATGGCGACTTATTCACTTTATCGTCGATAAATTCCACTGTTCACGTCGGAGCGCACACCGATGCGCCCAATCACTATGACCGCAATGGTGGTGGAATCGACGAGCGTCCCCTTGACTACTACCTAGGCAAGGCTCAGGTGGTAAAAATTTCCGCCCAGCCAGGTGAGAGGCTGAGACTTAAGCACTGGAACAACCGACCCGTGCTAGCACCGCGCGTACTCGTGCAAACGGGAAGTTTCCCCAATCCCGATCAGTGGAACACCGACTTTAATTCGTTCTCGGGAGAGCTCATTGAGTTTCTGGCGAAGAGCGGAGTCAAACTTATTGGCATCGATACTCCATCGATTGATCCAGGTACCGACAAAACTTTTGAATCACATCACAGGGTCTACGCGCACGACATGGCAGTGTTGGAAGGAATTATTCTAGACGGAGTTCCTGAAGGAATTTACCAGCTCGTTGCTCTGCCTCTTCCTATTCGAGATGGGGATGCTTCACCGGTGCGCGCGGTTCTAATTGAAATGGGTAACAAGTGAAAACGTTTTCAAATTATATCGGCGGAGAATTTACGGCTTCCAAGGAATGGCTGCCGGTCTTTAATCCGGCGACGGGCGAGCAGTACGCGGCAGTCGCGGAGTCCACACCCGAGGATGTAAGTGCTGCGGTGGAAGCGAGTCGATCTGCGTTTCGGTCCTGGTCGACAATGCCGGCGCGTGAGCGCGCAGCGTGGTTGCGAAAATTAGCTGCGGGCATCGCCGCAAAGCAGGAAGCTTTTGCACAGGCGGAAACTCAGGATACCGGCAAGCCAATTCGGCTTTCCAGTACCGTCGATATTCCCCGCAGTATTCATAACTTTGAATTCTTCGCCGACGCGGCAACGCAGTTTAGTTCGGAATCGCATCACGAGCCGGGGATGGTAAATTACACACTTCGCCAGCCACTTGGCCCGGTGGTGTGCATTTCGCCGTGGAATTTACCGCTCTATTTATTCAGTTGGAAGATCGCGCCAGCGCTTGCGGCAGGCAATACGGTGGTTGCCAAGCCTTCAGAAGTAACTCCGCATACGGCGTTTCTCTTAAGCAAAGTTTGCGACGACATCGGCTTTCCAAAAGGCGTCCTTAATATCTTGCATGGCTCGGGAGCAAAGGTTGGGAATTGGCTCGTCGATAGTCCTGATTTTAAGGCGGTATCGTTTACCGGCAGCACTGCGATTGGTCGACAGATTGCCGAAAAGGCTGGGCGAGCGTTGCGCAAAGTTTCGCTAGAGTTAGGCGGCAAAAATCCTTTCGTCGTTTTCGATGATTGCGATTGGGAACGCACGTTAGATGCGGCGGCCCGAGCTTGTTTCTCCAATCAAGGGCAAATTTGCTTGGCCGCTAGCCGTATTTTGGTTCAGGGTACAGTCTTCGATAAATTCAAAACGGATCTCCTAAAGCGAACGGCGAAGTTAGTTCAGGGCGATCCGACTGATCCCGCGACAGAGCAAGGCGCGGTTGTTTCCAAAGCGCACTACGAGAAAATCCTGCAAGCACTCGAAACTGCCAAGTCCGAAGGCGCGAAAATTCTCTGTGGTGGGAACGCGCGCAAAATGACTGGCTCTTTGCAAAATGGCTGGTTTATCGAGCCCACTCTTTTAGAGGGCCTCTCAATGAACAGCCGCACGAACTCACAAGAAATCTTTGGACCTGTCGCAACGCTCCAGAGTTTTACGTCAGAAATTGAGGCGCTGGAGCTCGCGAATCAGAGTCAGTACGGGCTTTCTGCCAGTCTTTGGACTCAGAATACCAGTCGTGTAATGCGGTTTTCAGATGCGATGCGCGCCGGTATTGTCTGGGTCAATTGTTGGATGTTGCGCGATTTGAGAACGCCCTTTGGTGGCGTGAAGGAAAGTGGTTTGGGAAGAGAAGGCGGTTGGGACGCGATGCGCTTTTTCACGGAGAGTAAGAACGTCTGCATTGCGGAGTAAGTATGAATCAAAAGGAAATCCATTCGGCCAGTGCACCCAAACCAGTGGGACTTTATCCGCATGCGCGGCAGGTCGGTGATTTCCTCTTTCTCTCGGGTGTCGGGCCGCGAGAGCCAGGTACCGACAAGATTGCGGGATTGGAACTAGGGCCTAGAGGTGAAATCCTGCGTTATGATTTTGAAGCTCAGTGCCACAGCGTCTTTAAAAACGTGCGTATGATCTTGGAGTCGTCTGGGGCCAGTTGGGGCGATTTAGTCGACGTGACGATTTATCTCATCGATATGAAGCGCGACTTCGCGACCTTTAATAAAATCTACGCCGAGTACTTTAAAGACATTCCAGCCAAACCATGTCGCACCACTTTGGGGATCACGAGTCTGCCCACTCCCATTGCCATTGAACTAAAATGTATGGCGTATCTCCCGCAGAAGAAGGCGTAGCGATGGATCTCCTAGAAACGATTCCGTTTAATGCATGGATTGAAGAAAACCGCGACAAGCTAAAGCCTCCTGTCGGCAACAAGATGCTTTGGCCGGATCGGGAATTGATTGTGATGGTCGTCGGTGGGCCGAACCAGCGCACCGACTTTCATATTAATCAGGGCGAAGAACTATTTTATCAAATTCACGGCGATATCGAGCTTCGCATTTTGGAAGGCAAAACGTTTAAGACCGTCCGCATTCGACAAGGCGATATGTATCTATTGCCGCCACGAGTGCCTCATTCACCGCAACGCCCTGCCGGAACCATCGGACTTGTCGTCGAGCGCAAACGCCATCCGAATGAGAAAGACGTTTTCGTTTGGTACTGCGAAAAGTGCGCGCACACGCTTTTTTCTGAGTCGCTGCATCTGACTAATATAGAAAAACAGCTGCCGCCTATTTTCGATCGTTTTCATTCTCGGCCCGAGCTCCTCACTTGCTCGCTCTGCCAGCACACATCCAAGGGCCGCAATGTTTAAAGTCGATATTCACACGCATATTCTTCCGCCGGGGTGGCCCGATCTTAATAAGAAGTATGGAGTCGATAAGTTTCTAAGATTTGAAAAAACAGATCCCTGTAACGCGAATCTTGTTGATTCTAAGGGCAAGCTTTTTCGTAAAGTCGAATCCAACTGCTGGGACCCAGAAAAGCGGTTAGAGGAATGTGATCGCTTCGGTGTGCGAGTCCAGGTTTTGTCGACGGTACCAGTGATGTTCTCCTACTGGGCCACACCATCGCAGGGCAGGGAAGTGAGTCATTTTCTCAATGACCATTTGGCGTCTGTGGTTTCTGAGTACCCCACTCGTTTTGTAGGTTTGGGCACCGTGCCGATGCAGGATACGAAACTCGCGATTGCGGAGCTGGAACGTTGTCGCAAACAATTAGGCCTGGCTGGTGTGCAGATTGGTTCGAATATCAATGGCAAGAATCTAGGCGAGCCTGAGTTTTTTGAGTTCTTCCAAGCGGCTGAAGAGCTAGGTGCCGCGATTTTTATTCATCCCTGGCAGATGTTAGGCGCCGACCGCATGGATAAATACTGGCTGCCATGGTTGGTAGGCATGCCTGCCGAGACTTCACTGGCGATCTGCTCGATTCTGTTTTCAGGGATGCTCGAAAAGCTGAAAAAGCTGAAACTTTGCTTTGCCCACGGCGGTGGCTCTTTCCCCTTCACACTTGGCCGGATTGCGCATGGGCACGAAGTACGGCCCGACCTCTGTGCCGTCGATAATCCCCATTCCCCACGCGAGTATGCTGGGAAATTCTTGGTGGACTCCCTGGTACACGACCCGCTCGCGCTCGAATTCTTAATTCGTACCCTAGGCGAGAACAGCATTGCTTTGGGAACAGATTATCCGTTTCCCCTTGGCGAATTGGAGCCGGGAAGCTTAATTGAGAACCACCCGACTCTACCCGCACCCACCCGGCGGCGGTTGCTTTCGGCAAATGCACTACAGTGGTTGTCCTTAAAGGAGTCTGACTTTGGCGGCGTTTGATTCACATCCAGATTTTGCACAGCATCTTGATGAAACAGATACTCTGCGATCTTTTCGGGATCGATTTCATCACCCTAAGAGCAAGGGCGATGCGCCGATCTATCTCGTTGGGAATTCTCTAGGCCTGTGCCCCAAAAGTGCTGCCTCTTATGTCGAAGCAGAGATGAAAGCTTGGGCCGATCTCGCAGGCGGCGGCCATTTCAAATCCGATCACGGCTGGTATAGCTACCACGAGAGTTTTGCAGCTCCTTTGGCGCGATTAGTGGGCGCTCATCCCAACGAAGTAGTTGCGATGAATTCGCTGACGGTAAATTTGCACCTGATGATGGTTTCGTTTTACCAACCTACTTCCGGTCGCAATGTGGTTTACATGGAAGAGGGAGCATTTCCCTCGGACACTTATGCGGTCTCCAGTCAGGTGCACTACCACGGCTATGACGCAATCGAGCAGGTCAAAACGTTTAAGCCTCGGGTGGGCGAACACCTACTTCATACTGAAGATATCCTCGAGAAAATTGAAAACGAGGGCGAGAGCATTGCTCTGATTTTGTTGGGGCAGGTGAACTACCTCACTGGCCAAGCCTTTGAGATTGAGAAGATCGTTCGGGCGGCACACCACAAAGGCTGCATGGTCGGACTCGACTTGGCGCACGGTGCCGGGAATCTGCAACTGGAGTTGCATCGTTGGGGCGTCGATTTTGCGGTGTGGTGTTCTTACAAATATTTAAATAGCGGACCTGGCTCAGTAGCGGGATGTTTTGTGCACGATCGGCATGGTGATAATTTTAAGTTGGCTCGCTTTGCTGGCTGGTGGGGACACGACAAGACCAAACGGTTTCTAATGGAATCTGGGTTTTCTCCGATGACCGGCGCCGAAGGTTGGCAAGTTAGTAACCCGCCAATTTTGCCGCTGGCGTGTTTGCGCGCGAGCTTGGAGATTTTTGACGAAGCAGGCGGAATGGCAGCACTCGTCCAAAAACAACGCCTTTTGACAGGCTATCTGGATTTTCTACTAAGCGATTTGCCTGCGGATTTTGCCGAGCTTTTGACGCCGAGAGACGCTGCGTTTCGTGGCTGTCAAATTTCGCTGCGGGTGAAGAAAGATCCCGAGGGCCTGGTCAAACGGCTAGAGGCCCAGGGAGTGTTCTGCGATTTCCGGCGGCCGGGAATTATTCGGGCAGCACCCACTCCTCTTTATAACGGCTTCAAGCAAGTCGCCACTTTTGCACAGGGTCTTAAAAGCCATGCCCAATCCAATCTCTAAGCGGGGAGACAGTGAGCGTATCGTCGTTGCGGGCGCCGGCCTGGTTGGTGCGCTTGCGGCGCTGCTATTGGCGCAAAGGGGACAACGAGTCGTCGTCGTGGAACGTCGCTCCGATCCATTGAAGCATGGCTGGGCAGGTGGACGTTCGATAAACTTGGCAATTTCTACTCGAGGTCTCACGGCACTTGCTCGAGTGGGTTTGAGAGAAAAAGCTCTCGCCGAAGCGGTGAGAATGCCTGGTCGTCAAATTCATCCTGTCTCTGGAGGGGAATTATTTCAGGCTTACGGCACCGAAGCGCATCATTGCATCCATTCCATTTCGCGCGGGCGGTTGAATGAAATCCTGCTGCAAAAACTTTCGACGTTTTCTACCGTCGAAATATTCTACGACACTCCAATCGAGAATCTGGATGTGAAAGGCGACTTTATATTGGGATGCGATGGCGGAGGATCGATTGTGCGCCGGCGCTTAGTCGAAAAGGGCGAGATATCGTCGACAGAAGCCATCTTAGAGTACGGTTACAAAGAGCTTTCTGTTCCTGCGGGTGCTGGCGGCAAATGGCAGATGACCAAGGAAGCGCTGCATATTTGGCCACGCGGCAAGTTTATGCTCATCGCACTGCCCAATCTAGATGGCAGTTTTACGTTAACTTTGTTTTTGCCCTATGACGGAGCGGAGAGCTTCGCCACTCTTAAGACAGACGAGCAAATTGCCGGCTTTTTCAAAAAGTATTTCCCAGATGTCGCGGCGCTGATTCCAGACCCGGTGGCGGAATTTAAGAGTAATCCAACGGGACAGATGGGAACTATTCGGTGTAACCGCTGGGATAGTACGGGCTTGCGCACTTTGCTCTTGGGAGATGCGGCGCATGCGATAGTTCCGTTTTTTGGCCAAGGCATGAATTGCGGATTTGAAGACTGTGCTTTTCTCGACGAGCTTTTGGAAAAAGGCAGCGATTGGCCAGCTATCGCGCGCGAAGTTTCTAATGTGCGTAAGCCTAATTCAGATGCAATCGCCACCATGGCACTCGAGAACTTTATCGAAATGCGAGACTTTGTCGGAGATCCCAAATTTCTTTTGCAGAAAGAAGTTGAGAAAAAGCTCGAGAAGACTTTTCCGGGCAAATACCGCTCTCGTTATGAGATGGTTTCGTTCTCGCGGATTCCTTACCGCGTGGCCTACGAAGCGGGCGAAAAACAAAAGCGGTTGTTGGCCGAGCTGTGTGAATCGATCCAGACTGTCGATGACGTCGATAAAAATGCTGCCTTGAGTTTGATTGAGACGAATTTGCAGGAATATTTCACGTATTGGGAGGATCAAAATGGATCTTGGAATTAAGGGTAAGCGCGCGTGGGTAATGGCGGCTTCCAGTGGAATTGGTAAGGCGATTGCGCAGGAACTAGTTAAAGAAGGTGCGCGTGTAGCGATTTCTGCTCGCAATCCGGACACTCTGCAGAAAACAGCCGACGAAATTGGTGCTGAATTAGCGGTTCCCGCTAACTTCTTAAAGGCGGGAGGCGCGACCGCAGCGGGCAGCGAAATTGTCGCGCGCTGGGGCGGAGTGGATATCTTAGTGACCAATGCCGGCGGCCCACCTAAGGGCGGATTCCTCGATATCGGAACCGACGGCTGGAATATTGGATTTCAGGGCTTGTTCCTAAGCGCTGTGGAAGCCATGCAAGTGGTTCTGCCGGGAATGAAAGAAGGTAAGTGGGGAAGGGTGATCTACATCACGTCGATTGCGGCCAAAGAGCCTATCGGCAAACTCACAGTTTCCAACGGCATTCGCGCTGGGATTTTAGGATTGATGAAAAGTGTGAGCCACGAGTGCGCGAGCTACGGCATCACGTTTAATTCTATTTTGCCGGGTTATACGGCGACAGAACGCTTAAAGGAATTGGGAGTAACGAACGACGAAATCGCGAAGAATGTCCCAGCCAAGCGACTCGCACAACCCGAAGAAGTAGGGCAACTCTGCGCATTCTTGGCGTCTGACCGCGCGGGCTATCTCAACGGACAGGCAATTGCGTTAGACGGCGGTCAAACCCACGGTCTCTAGAAAGTATTGCGAGCGGCCCAGAGTTCTGGGAAGAAGCGCTTTTTAAGTGTGGTTTGTAAATACGGAACGCCGAGCGAGCCGCCGGTGCCGTACTTCATGCCGATCATGCGTTCCACCATTTGCACGTGTCGGAAACGCCACATCACTACCTGTTCATCAAAACGGATTAGCGCTTCGCACAAGTTGCGGATAGCAGAACCAGGGTTCGGATCGTGGTAGATCTTGGCCACGGCTGCAATGCGACCTTCTGGAGATTCGTCCGTGAGGATCTTCTCGTCGGCTAAAGCTTGAAATAGTGTGTCTCTCAAGTTGCTTTCGCGCGCACGGCGAATCACTTGCGCTTTCCACTCTGGCTCACTCTCAAAAAACTTTTCATATTCTTTGGAATCGATGCCGCCCAAAATTTCGAGCTCACGAAACTGAGCGCTTTGAAAACCGCTGGCTGGATTTAAGTTGGACCGAAACCGATTGAACTCCACTGGAGTCATCGTTTCCAAAATATCGACTTGCTGCACGAGGATGCGGAAAATTTCGTTTACGCGCTCGACTCGGCGAATACTGAGGAGGTAATTGCGCTGTTCGAGATCGCTGCGCAAGGTCTCCAGCTCAAATAGAATCTGCTTAAACCAAAGCTCGTAGACTTGGTGAATGGTGATGAACAGCAATTCATCATGAGCGCTAGGAACAGCAATAGGTTCCTGAAGTGTTAAAAGTTCCGAAACTTTTAAATAGCTCGAGTACGTTAATTTTTTAGAATTATCTGCGTCTCCGCCCGACTGGCTCGCACCCGCAATGTGCGATGGCTTTGTCCCGTCCCCCATGACTAACTCCCCCCCAAATACGATCAAAAATCCGGTCCTATGGATGCCCCATTTCGGCTTCCATTGCACCATACTCTCTTGGGTTGATATTGTACTTCTTGATCTTACGCAAGAGAGTGTTCTTAGGGATATTGGCAATTTCGGCCGTAAGATTGATGCGGCCGCGGTTTGCACGCAGCGCTTGAATAATAAATTCGCGCTCAAACGCTTCTTTGCCTTTTTCCCAATCCATCGCACCCAAGGCATCATTAAACTGTGCGGCGCGAGAACTCATTGTTGGCAGCGGGCCGGTACGACGCGAAGCTTTGCGAATGTATTCAGGGAGACTAAAGAACGTGATCTGATCCGTTGTCTCGACGACAAACGCATGCTCCACAGCATTTTCCAGCTCCCGTATATTTCCGGGCCAATGGAAATTCTCTAAAGTGTTCAGTGCCTCAGGAGCAATGGCTGCGATTTGCGCTCCATGTTCCTGATTAAACCGCTCCATAAAATGGTGCACGAGTGCTGGGATATCTTCTTTGCGCTCGCGTAAGGGCGGCAAAAAGATCGGCATGACGCTCAAGCGGTAAAAAAGATCTTCGCGAAACTCGCCTTCTTTAATCGCCTTTTCCAAATCGCGGTTCGTCGCTGCAATTATGCGGACATCGGTGCGCATTTCGCGATTGCTACCAATTGGCGTGAAGCAATGTTCTTGCAGTACGCGCAGTAACTTCACTTGCGTCGCTAAACTTGTGTCGCCAATTTCATCTAAGAAAAGAGTGCCGCCCGCAGCGTATTGGAAACGTCCGATTTTGCGCTGGTCGGCACCCGTGAAAGCGCCTTTTTCGTGACCAAAGAGTTCGCTCTCAATTAGGTTTTCTGGGATTGCCGCGCAGTTGACGGCGACAAAGGGCCCATCTTTGCGTGGGCTATTAAAATGGATGGCGCGTGCGACGAGTTCTTTCCCCGTGCCGTTCTCGCCGCGGATCAATACCGACGTATTTACTCGGCTCAATCGTTCGACCAGTCGGTAAACCTGTTTCATTGTGCGGCTTTCGCCGACACATTCGGAGTCGCCCGGTAATTGTGGCGCAGAGTAGGTCACCTTGTGCAGCATCAAGTACGCGCGCTCGGCTTTTTCGACGAGTGCCATCAGCGCTTCGGTGCGAACTGGTTTTTCTAAGTAGTCAAACGCGCCGTCTTTAATGGCGGCAATCGCATCTTGAATACTGCCATGAGCAGTGATCAGAGCGACGGCGGTGGAATATTCTTTTTCCCGCACGTGGAGCAAAAGTTGGTGTCCATCCATGCGTGGCATGCGGACATCGCAAAGTACGAGAGGGTAAGATTTGCGTGTGAGTTTATCTGCTGCTTCTAATCCGTCCGCAGCACTATCAACGTCGTAGCCGCGCTCTGTGAGCGTGCTGACGAGCTGCTTTCTTAGCTCTTCTTCGTCATCGACTATGAGGATGGAGTACACGGGTTCTTCGTTTCCTTGGGAATCAGACAGGCGAGTCTTACCAAAGGAGTCTTAAGGGTGCAAACCGGGCGCAAAAAAGCCCCGGGGAGCCGAAGCGTGCCCGGGGCTTTATTAAGAATATTAACTACTTAGTAGCGGCCGCAACTGGCTCACCTTTCAGCCAAGGCAGTTTTGCCTGGGCCAGGATGTAGCGCGAGCAAAGGTCCTGCGTGCCGTGGAACGGAAGGACGGTCGTCGCTTTCGTTACTTCTTCCGGAACGGTGTGCACCGTAACAGTAGAGCGAAGTTCGACGTTTTGTCCCTTTGCCACTTGCATCAGAATGTCGCGAATCTTGGGACCTTCGTAGGTCGAGTATGCGGATTGATCGGCGCCTTCCATCGATTGAAGCACACCGACTCCGAACATTTGCTCGAGCATCTTATCTCCCAATGCTTGCCAATTTCCGGCAGCCACTCCGACGTTGCTCCAGAGTGAAGCCTTTTGCGTGTCGGTAGTTTTAGAATCAGCGAGTTGTGTAAAGAACACTTGCGCCAATTCTGCAGCTTGGGACCGAACCGCTTGAAGATCCTTCTCAAAGAATCGCAATTTGCCTTTGACGGCCGTTGCGAGCGTTGTGAGGGGTGCGACCAATTTCGTGCGATCCGCCACTACTTGTTTGCGATTCCGTTCAGCTTTCTTTTCAAACTCTTCGATTTCAGCGGCAATCGGGCCCGTGAAACTGCGAGTCCCTGTGGCGGCAATTTGCGTCATGCCAATCGTTTCCAAATAACTTTGGCGAGGGCCAGCTGATTCTTCGGTTTGGCGCGCGACCCAGTTATCGAGATCGATTTTCTCAAATTGCGCGAACAAGCAGGCCAAAGCTAAGTCAGGCTTCATTCCCAAGAAGCTCTGCGAAGCGGTGCCCGGCCCCTTGTGTTGGTGCGCGAAGAACCAATTGCTGACAGGAATCGTTACGCCTTCAGAACCAAACCAGACGAAAAATTTATCGAGTACCGTTCTGAGGAAAACTTCGCGGACTGCGAAATCGCGTGCCCACTCAGAACCGCCTTTGACGACGATTTGAGTGCCCCAGTTATAGCCGATCGCCTTCAGCGCAAGTGCCGGAATCTTTGCAATTGCTGCTGTGAGCTTTGCGAACGATGCCGTAACGCCAGAGAGAATCTGTGATGGTAATCGGGCGACGTTGCGTTTTTCCAACATAGCTAACGAAGAGAGTCCTAGACCCGCGGCCAAACCTGTTCCGGTGTAGAAGCCCAGGTTTTGTCCTAAGTCGATCCAGCTCGAGGTCGCGAAGTTGAGCCAATCTGTGTAACCACCGAAAGCAGTTCCCAATCCCGTACCGCCCAGGGCTAACCATTTTAACGTCGAGAGATAGGAAGCGCGCGTATCCGGATCTTCCTTGAACGCGAGCTTGCCGTCTTCGGGAATCGGAGCGTGCAGATCGTATGCGAGATGGTCGGAGCCCATCGACATTAATCCGTAGAGCGGAGACCAGATTTTGGCGGATGCTGCAGCGACTGCAGTCGTCGGCAATACTGCGACACTGCCGGCGAAGCGTGCAGCAGTCGATAGCAACATTAGTGTGGGAGTTGCTGCAGTTGCAGCGGCCCAGCACGAGGGACGCCAAATAATCTTGGGCACAATTCCGGGAGCCTTGGCGTTCCAAATTTGCGAACCCATTGTGGCAATCGCTTGCATGTTGGAGAACCAAGTATCGCGTTTCTTGGTTTCGTCAAATTCTACTTGGCCAGTTTCAGCATTGAACAATTCCAAATAGTGAAATGGCTGCAAATGTGTCCAAGCTTTCAATCCGACCGGACCGTTCAAGAATTGATCGTAATAGAGATTCTTAACAGCTGCGCGGTAAGCGTGCTCGGTGGTGTTGGCAAAAGCTGCCCAGCGCCAAGATTGATCTTGGGTGGTGACCCAGTTTTGAAACACAGGGCGAACTTCGCTCTTACCATCGTCGGTAATGACGCTCCATTCGTCGTGTTGCAATGCAGGCATTGTCCACACAAACGCACGTGCTGGAATCGTTTGATCCCGTACAACTTTTCGCAAGTCGCTGACGGTTTCCAATTCGTCCAATGTTGCGTCGAGCAGCGTTGCCGAGTTGGGCATGCCTTCGGAACGCAGTTCGGCGACAATGCGACGGTAACGACTGTTGCGGTCGCGTTGATAGCGTTCGGTGAGGAGTGCTGCGACTTTTTCATTGCGGAATTGCTCACTGAAGCTGCGAATCGGGTAAGAGGCGTTTACTTCTTCCTCTACAGAGGCGCGCTGATTCCACAGCTCAGTTGCGTACTGATGTTCGCGTTCGGCGACAAACTCGCGGGCCTTGCCCTTTTCAACTAAGAGCTTGGCGATGCCGCGTGCGCGAGGATGGCAAGTCTCGAGTTTGCGATCCTGTAGAAGCACTTCGAAGAAATTCTCCTGCTTTTGTCTTTGGAGTTGATCGACGGTCTCTTGGACCAGGCGATCTGGCTCCGATTGAAAGCGAGAATATAGAGAGCTGTAGATCTGCGAGCTAACGGTGGCCGAGATTTTCTCCCAGCGTTGCTCGTGGGTTTTTTCCAATTCGGCTACGCGTTTTTCGACGACGCTCATTAACTCTTCGTCCATCAATCGAAGGTCTGCACCTTGCTGGATCGCGATATTTTGCAAGGCTTCATCTTGCGAGAGGAAACGAGTAGTGAATTCGCGCTCGGCGATTTGCATTTCGTTTTTACGCAGAGTGGCTTCGGTTGTTGGGGCCAGACCGCGCTCTTTACGAATGACGTCGAGTTTTGCCGAGACTTCTTTTTCTGCGACCTTCTCGCCGTCTTGATTCCACGCTTCTGCTGCTAAATTCAAAGCCGAGAGATACACATTTGGCTTATGTGTTTGGCCGAGCAATGCGCCCTGAGCAGCTGCTTCCAAACGCGATGTAACAATCGCATGCCGGGCAATTTGATCGACTAACACTTCGACTTCGCTTTCAGAGTAGCGAGGAACGCTTTCGTCTAATCCATAGACCTGACTCAAAACAGTGCGCATGCTCTGCACAAAGCTGGAGAAAGATTTCTTCACGCTGTTTTTAGACGCTACCGAGTAATCTTTTGGCCAAAGCGATTCGGGGATAACCACAACAAGTTCGTGGATACCCGTTTGGAGATTCTTTTTAACGTCGATAAGAATGTTGTTTAGACCCTTATATAGGACGTGACGACCAAAGATCGTGGAGACTTTGAAAACATGGCGCAACGTAGGAAAGTTGGCGCTCGTGTAGCTAACGGTGCCTTGCGCTCTAAACTCTGCCCACTGTTCTGCACCCCAACGCTCGGAGGGCTCTGCTTGTCCGCTGCCAAAAAGCATGGACCAAATCGAGCCGCGTGGTCGGGCATTGTCGTCTGCATATTCAAAACGAGAATCTTCAATTTCTGATTCGGGGCGAATGCCTTGCGAAAAGAATACCGCCGTGTCTTTTGAAACTTCGCCGACGCGAGTGGTGGCAGGAGCAGTGAGTGAATCAGTTTTGTAGATGAACGCTTCTTTCGCTAAACGCGCGATTTCCGCTCGTAAGCGCTCTTCTTCTTGTGCTGTTAGGTCCTTGCGAACTTCAGGTGCGATGTGTGTGATGACTTCACCGGGATTAATTCCCTCCGGTGTTGGTCCTGCGAACCCAATTGCTGCAAAGAAAAATGAAGACAGTACTGCCCAACGAATACACAAATTCGTACAAAAACCCATAAAACCCCTTTTCCCATCCAAGTGAACTTGCAGAGGTAACAGTAAAATATTTTCGTGGCAATGAGGGTTCTTTAAGAATTGAGTGGCAACCAGAAACTAACTTCAGTTCCGTGACCAAGTGTGCTTTCGATTTGGAGTTGTCCGCGATGGAGTTCTACAAAGTATTTTGAAAGATATAAACCTAGGCCAGTGCCCTTAGTTTTCGCTTGAGCTTCTTTGCCGCGATAAAATTTGCTAGTCACTCGCGGCAGTTCTTCCGTCGATATACCGGGTCCGTCGTCCTTTACTCGCACCCACACGCGTTCATTTTCTTCGAGTGTGCGAATGACAACTTTTGATTCTGGACGTGTGTACTTGATCGCGTTTTCTACCAGGTTGGTGATCACCTCTTGAATAAGTTGAGGATCTCCTTCAAAAGAAAACAGCGGTTCTAAGTCCAAAACTAATTCTACTTTTTGCTGCTCTGCGAAAAAACGCAGGCTCTGCACGGCACGCTCAACCAGGCGATTGAGATCAATCACGTCGCGCTCAGGAGCGAGGTTCATTGACTCCATTTTGGTGACTTTTAAAATATCAGAGATCAAGCGTGCGAGTTCATCGTTCGTCCGGTCCACAGAGCGTAAATCTTCTTGGACTCCTGCGGAGAGGTTTGGGTTTTCACCCAGCAAGCGGCTCACGATGGCGCGGATCTTTGCGATGGGAGTTTTTAAATCGTGGCTGAACAGCGAGAGAAAATTATTTTTAAACTGATCTACTTCTTGAAGGTATTGGGTCTGCTGACGCAAATGCCATTGCAGCTCTTCTTGTCGACGAAGCGTGTAGCCTAAAATGAGTACGTGCGTGCCAAAGATACAGAACAAGGGATTAGCAATTCCCAGCCAAATTTTGGCCTCTGAGAAAAGTACCATTGAAGAAGCCAGCATCATGAACGCGATGGCGACGAGCAATATCCACGCAATCGCTAGAGAAGTTCTCAGTAGCACAAAGATCGAAAGCGCAATCACCGCAACGGCAACCATTCGGCCCACCCAGCGCGGCAGCCAAGTGATTTGGCGTTTGGTTAAAAGTGTATCGATGACATTGGCCTGAATTTCTAATCGCGAGATAGGGCCAAACGGAGTTTCAAATGTACCGCTAGCACTGGCACTTTTGCGGCCAATCAAAACAACTTTGTCGGTAAATGTTCCAGGCGCGAAGCCGCCTTGACGCAATATGTCGTCGGCATTCTGTAGTGGATATGTGCCGGCGGGACCGCGGAAGTCGATCCAAAATGGAGTGCCTTCTTGGAGTTGAGGTGCAGGCAATTCCAACCGATGATTAATATGAAGCGCTAGCGATTCTCCCGAATCATATGACAAGTAGGTTTTGCGCACTGTGTTGTCCGGATCGGGAAAGACGTTACAAAAGCCGTAGTTATGTTTGCGAGTCAGCCTGGGAGGCGGCGGTAATAGCCTGCCTTCTTCGTTTAAGACGGCGGAGAACACCAAATCGCTTGTGTCCCAATCTAATTCCGGTTGGTAGCGGACAAAGTCGTAATACGACCCAATGACGATAAGTCGGGGGTTGTCCGAGCGGATCTTGGCAATGAGCTGACGGAAGTAGTTATCGTTCCAGATATTATGATCCCGAGAGAACTCTCTGGGGTGGGGATCGGTAATCTTAGGATCAATGGTGCTTTCAGAGTCATTATAAGGATTTACCTGCACCAGGGTGAGTGTGGTTGGCTTGAAAAGCTTGCCGCGCACTTTGAAAAAGCGGTCGAAAAACCACTGATCAAGGCTCTGGAAGGGAATCCAAATTAATAGGAAACAAACCAGAGTTCGAAGCGCTAGATTCAATCTGGGAGACATGGCGCGTTAATCTAGCAAAAGGAAATCATGAAACCAACCGTGCTCATTGTGGACGATATCAAGGTAGTTCGAGACCGCATTAACGAGCAGCTTTCGGCTGATTTTGAGGTCGTAGGCCAGGCTGCGAGCGGTCGCGAGGCTATCGAGATGTGCCGGCGGCTCAAGCCGCAGTTGGTTTTGATGGATTTAGTGATGCCCGAAATGTCGGGTATCGATGCGACGAGAGAAATCTTAATCAGCGTGGAGCCGACGCCTAAGGTCATTATTCTGAGTGGAATTACTGAGGAAGGGTATGCGGCTCAGGCCTTGGAAGCCGGAGCCGCCGAATACTTAATCAAGCCAGTGGACGCTGAGAAATTAAAAGCCGTCCTGAAGACTTTTGCCGAAGCGGCCTAGAGTCGGAATCCGAAATAAAGTTCAAATCCCATGATCACGTTGTCCGACGCGATCCGGTTAATCAACCATTTGAAATCGACCATAAACGGTTGAAATTCGAAGCCAGCACCTAGTAGCAGCGACGGCAAGATCACGATCTCTTCGTTAGCCGAAGTCGTGGTGACGGTGCGGTACCACATGGCCGCACTACCGCCCATTCCCAAACCAAAAGCTGCTTTCTCAGACCAGCGCCACATGTGGCGAACCATGCCGTCAAATGTAAATACGTGTACAGAACTTAGGATGTATTTGTATCCCACCATTCCGCGAAGCATGAGAGGGATGTTCTCGTCGAGTTCCGAGTAATCGTAATCAAAGTACGCGCCGGCTTGGAAACCAAAATCTTTGAAAAATTCGCCCGTCGGAACTTTGTTCGAATCGACCTTTGGCTCGATATAAAAGTTACCGCCTGCTGCGAATCCGACGTGAAAAATTCCAGCATCCACGCGAGATGGATCTTCCTGGAAGTATTTTCTTCGGCGAGTCTCGCGCTGATTGCGCGGAGCAGAGGGAGTATAGCTTCGTTGCGGAGCTTCGCGTTGCGCAGGTTCCTCATCGTCGTCATACCCTGATTCCGCAAACGCCGGGCTTAGTGCCGTGCTGAATGCCAAGATGAAAGCTAATGCTGTCGCGCGCGTACTTTGGCGCCGCTTTGAGTCGTTTTGGCTCGTCATGGATGCATCTCCGAAGAGGGTGGAAGATATTTCTATTTTAGCAGTGACGCACGGAAAAACCCGACAAAACAACTTCAAAAAACAACTTCGAAAAAAGGTAACATTGGGCCATGGGAAAGCGCATACGCGCAGTGGTGGTTTGTCTGGTTGCGTTAAGGATTTTGTCGACGGGGGTCGCGCTTGCTGCGCCTTCTGCTTCTTCTCCTCGTGCATCATATTTTGCGCTCGATATGGGGCCGTATATGACGGCTGTCGAGGATCGCTTCGGTCAATCGGGGGGCTACAAGTCCAAGGTGAGCACTTTGGCTGGCTTCTTCCGAGCACGTAAATCGATAGGGCTATTCTCTGGGATTTACTGGGTACCGTCGATTGGGGCACTCGTTCCATGGCGTAGTGGCGCAGATGGTTTTGCCAAGACGTTCTTAATTCATTCTGGATTGGGTTTTGGAGTCACACCTCTTAGCTGGCTGCATGTTCGATTTGGTCCGGGGTTGCTGTGGCGACTGACGATTACTAACTCCGAACAAATCAATTTAAACAACGGCACGTCGACATCCGCTTTCTACACTCCTGGCGGTTCGCGCAGCATCTTTTTGATGACCGCCGATTTCGGTTTAGATTTTCGTTTTTTTCAAAGTTGGTCTCTCGGCTTTGACGTTTGGATGATTGAGCTGATGAACAGCCAGAGAAGATCTATCAACGCGGCTGCGACGATTGGATTTTACCTATGAAAACAATCCTCGGTTTTTGCCTGTTTTTATCGACGAGTGCCCACGCTTGGACTTTGGTTTCACCCAATCTCCAAGGTTGGGCAAGTCACAACGTAGTAGTGCACTACAATTTTTCTACCTGCGGTGTTGACGCAGATCTGATGTTGGGTCGTTTGGACTCGGCAATTGCGGCGTGGAACCAGACGAGTGGCTCTGATCTCGTCGTCTCCCGCCCCGCTACTGAATCGTCTTCAACGGCCGCTGATTTTTTAGCAGGCACCACAACCGATGTGCCACTCGTCGTTTGCGATACGAATTTTGCTACGAGCAATTCTGTCGACGCGGATTTTATTCCGGCGGCGACTCGTCTCTCGATGCCAACAGGGCGTATCGAATATGGTGGAGTTTTACTAAACGCAGAAGCATCCGGATCCGCATCGATGGCAAATCTCACGGCAGACCAGATTGTAGTCACGCTGGCACACGAACTCGGTCACGTATTTGGTTTGGGGCATAGCAGCTCTAGTTCCGCGCTGATGTATTACAGCATCAATGACAAAGTATCGCCGATAGTGACTGAGGATGATCTCGATGGAGTGGCATTCCTCTATCCCCGCAATGAATTTTCCGGCGGCATGTTTGGATGCAGCTTTGTGCCTGCGACAAACGCAAGCCTGCCCTGGCCGCTAGCGGTTGGGTTTCTGAGCTTTGTTTGGATCTCCGTAGCGCTTGGCCGGAGAATGCGAATTACATCTGAACGACTTCTTTGATTTCTGGAACGACTTCCCGCAAACGCGTTTCTACTCCCATTTTCAATGTGGCCACTGAACTTGGGCAATGGCTGCAAGAGCCTTGTAAATGTAGATAAACGATCCCGTTTTCGTACTTTCCAAAAGTGATATCGCCACCGTCCATTGCAACTGCAGGACGAATGTCGTTATCCAAAACTTCTTTGATCTTTCTCTCTACTTCGGAGATGTCACCAGAGCCGGTAGCTGCGGGCTGTTCAAAAACGTAGTCCGGGCTAAACACTGCTTTGCCGTCTGCTAAATGGCGCTCAATTGTCAGCGGCACTCTCTCTGCCAAAATATCCCAATCGCCGTCGTCACTCTTAGTGACCGTTACGAAATTGGTTCCAATTAAGAGAGCCTGTACTCCGGGCACCTCAAAAATCGCGCGCGCTAAAGGCGCCTGATCCGTCTTATCGATCGAACCAAAATGTGCTGCACCCTTTGGCAGAAGCTCGCGATTTGCGACGAACTTCAACGTGTTCGGGTTAGGGGTGAATTCCAAATGAATTGATATTGCTTCCATGTTAACTCCGTGCTGACTCTGGTTTACCACACCTCTTGGTGAATTTGACTCTGTGTGTATAAGTGACTGATTTTGCTAAGAAAACATATCGCACCCTTCTAGTCGCACTTCAAATAGTTGTGAGTGGGGCCACCTTTGCGGAGACTTCACAACTCGATCCTATCGTCGTGAAGGAGCAATCAACTAGTCTCGTCGATAAACCGGGAGCAGATCCCAGCGAAAAACAGATCTACGTCGATCCAAATCGTCCCCAAAGTTTGAGCAACGCGCTGCAAGTGCAATCGCCGAGTGTTTCGTTACGCAAATGGGGCAACGATGAAGCCTCGCAAATGCTGTCGTTACGCGGACAAGATCCGACCCAAACGAGACTCGCGTTAAATGGATTTCCTCTGGGCGATGGCGGTTCGGGATTAGATACGCGTTGGGTGCAACCACGTTGGTTATCACGCGTACGCGTACTACCAAACGGCGACGCGCTTGGTTTGTGGCAAGAATCTTTAGGCGGTGCCGTCGATATGCGCATGGACACTAACGAACGTCCGCGTTCTAGCGTTGGGCTACTAGCGGGATCGTTTGGGAGTAGAGGCGTGGGCGCGCGGGTTGCGACGGATGAATTCCAAGCCGGGATCGACGCTCGCTCCGCCAATGAGGACTTTGCTTATTTCGATTCTCAAGGCACAGCTTGGAATCCTGCCGACGATAAAACAGCATTGCGGAATTTTAATCGGTGGTGGCGCGTTTCAGTTCTCCCTCGCTATCAGACTCGCGTGCTTTCTCATCCCGTTTCTTTGTTTTGGTTGGGTGGGTGGGAAGGGCGAGAACTTCCGGGAGCTGTGGGCACCGAACGTCCGCAGAAATGGTCGGAGCAGTTGCACTTGGTGGGATTGGAGGTTTCGCATCCATCGTCTCGTTGGACAGTGCGTGGCTTTGCCAGGTACCGCAGCAATCGACTCACGAGTGAGGTAGCGACTCGAGCTGATTCGTTTGCCGGCATGCCTAGCGAAAGCCAAGAAGTTGCCACGGGCGGCGAGTTATCAGCGCGATTGCCTGCTACGGAGAGTTTAAGTTTTCAAACGGCAGCCAGAGGCTGGACAGAAAAATTAAGTAATCGATCTTTCTTCGGCCAGCTGCAAACTCTCGACGGCAGAAAGCACGGAGCGACGATTGTTCCCGCTATTCAGTGGCGGGATCAGGGCCGAGGCCCCGTTGATATTTGGCTGGTTGGTCCCGTGGAAGCAGATTTTCTCGAGCCTGTATCGGGAGTGTTTGGCTACGTGCCTCAACCTGCGCGACGATTTTTGCTCTTTAGTCCGCGAGTAAGCGCGCTGGTTAAATTACCCGCTGCGATTCGTTTGCGAGCCGGTGCGGGCAGGTATCAACGTAGCCCTGGCCTTTATGATCTATACGGTGATTCGCGCGGGCTGGCGCCGAATCCTACTCTTATCAACGAGAGTGCATGGAAAACCGAATTGGGGCTCGACGCTGATATCGCGCAGTGGCGATTCTCCGCTACGTCTTCTCTTAGTTTTAACGACGACCTTCTTGTTCGAGTGAGCAATGGCCCAACGACTTCTATTGTTACCAATATTGGTAAGAGCCGGATCTTTTCGCAGGAAGTCTCGGCAACTTTTGCTGATGGAGGCTGGAGCTTGGGAGCAACCGCTCAGTATCTGTCGACGGTAAATCAAAGCGACACGCAGTACTATACCGGCCGCGCATTGCCTTACCGGCCTAAATTGCGCCTGGCCGCAGATGTCGAGAAACGGCTGGGAAAGTTTTTTGCGGGCTACACCTTGCAGTGGCAATCGGCATTTTATGCGGACCAGGCAAACGTAAAGAGGGTCTCTGCGTTTTCAGAGCATTCGCTGCGCGCAGGCTTCGCGAGTGCTGATTGGGGCACTTGGAACTTAGAACTCGCAAACCTATTTAATGTGACCACCGTTAGCTCTGAGGTCTTGGGATTGTGGACGAGAGAATCGCCTAGCGGGTTGTCGGGATTTCCTTATCCGGGTAGAAGGGCCTACCTAACTTGGGTCTATTTATGGTGATGCAAAAGTGGAAGCTGTTCGCGGCGGTAGTTGTTCTCATCTGCGCTTGTGCTGACGAGAACCGGTCTAATTTCTCCACTGGAGAATTGGAGTTTTTAAAAACGTTTTCTGGAAAAGCCGTTTTCCTTTCGGACTACCAATCTCCCGGTCGAGTCGTTTTCTTCGACGACCATTTGCGATCACTCGAAGTGCCAGCCCACCGAGATTCTCGCTTACGCTGGGTTAGCGAACAGCATCGTCTCTATGTGATTCAGCGTTTGGAATCCGATAGTTATTTCTCCATTGGCTTTAAAGATCTCACTGTCCGCAAAGAAGTCTCTACTCTTCGAGGCAAGAACATTCAGGATCTCTTGCCTATCTCGGAAACCGAAGCTTGGGTCAGTGCCTATAACGCCACTTCAGTTGCTCGCATCGATCTGCGAACTGGCGAGGTGCTATCTCACGTTGGTTTGAATCGCGACGAGATTGATCCGGATGGCGCCTCAGAGCCCACTTATCTCACTCGCATTGGGAACTTCTTTGCTGCCACGTTCCAGAACCTCAACGCATTTGTGCCAGATCGATCGCCATCGATTGTCGTGTGGTCTTTGGATGAAAGAGTGCAAACGCGAGCTGCAGCTTCACGATGGAAAAACCCCGTCACGGAATTCAAATTATACGACGGTGTTGTGTACTTGGGTTTCGCGGGAGTGATTCAAAATGGCGAGGTGAAAGACGGGGGCATACTTCAATTGGATGGAACGACCTTTAATCCGGTTCGTGCAGTGATGACTGAGGAAGCTTTGCGCGGCGATATTGTCGATTTTGAAATCATTTCGGCGTCTCTCGGAGTGGCAATCGTCAGCAAGCCTAAGGACGGCAACACATTCTCTCGTCTGCTTTTGTTTGATCCAAGCAAAGGGACGGTCCTGGATTCGCCTTACGTCTTGGCGTCTGGATACGATTTTATGCAAGTGTTGTGGGATGCAAAGGCGGGCGAAATTTTTCTGACCGATCGCAATCGAAAATCTCCGAGTATTCGGGTCTTTGATTCGCAACTTAACGAAAAAGCGAACCGCACGATTCGGTTACCCGCTCCGCCTATACAGATTATTGACGTAGGAAATTAGTAGCTAGGTGCGCCGCCAGTAGGGCGACGAAACTGAATAGAAGGCGAAGCTTGCGCCTTTAGGATGAAGTCCCAACGAATCCGAACGAGTCCGTCTTTGTCGATGATACCGCGAGGTGGATTGGGGAAGGGGCTGGCGCGGTGAAACGCTTCGACTGCTGCGTCGTCTATATCCGTAAACCCGCTGCTGCCGACGGTAGAAATTTTTGCCACTTCACCGTTGTTGTCTAGTAGGACCAAAAGCTGCGTGGTCATCTCGCCGTCTTTAAGCTTGCCGCCACGATTCCATATCACAGCCAGGCGTCTCTCAACGTTTGGCTTCCAATACTGACGTAGAGTTTGTTTGATGCGGTGGTAGTACGAGTAATACTGAAACTCGCGAGTGCTCAGAACAGTGGAATCGCCTTCTTGAATCCCTTCCAACTTATCGTCGGTAGCTCCGAGTGGCTTACCGTTGCCCATCAGCGAAAGGTCTTTCATCGAAAGCGTTTTCCAATCGCGTTTCACGCCGCTGTCTTTGGGCGATTCAATAGGAACGCCGTCCAAATTGGATTGCGAAGCTTTGTTTAAATTCTTTTCAATCGCAGTGGGAGGAATAAGGCCTTTGTCGCGCGAGTTGCTGCGAACTCCGGTGCCCTCCGCCTTACGGAAATCGTCGGTCTGGCGCGCGCGGGTTTGTTTTTCTACCGTTTGATTGCGGTCGCTTAAAAAACGGGCGTTTTCGTCGAGCTTTTCGTTCTTGGCCTTTTCGCTTTCGGCGATCTCGGGCTCTTTGCGCTTCGCTCGCATTTTCTTTTCTAGCTGCGCTGGCGTAGGAATATCGACAATCTCAATCGGTTCAGCCGGCATTTCCATAGGCGGCAATGTAGGGTGCCAATTTAGAATAGCCGCAACAACGAGATGGACTGCGATCGAAGCGATCACGGTCCAAAGCAGGAGATTCTTCCTGCGATTCTCAATGTAAGGAGCGGCGAAGCTCACTTAGGATTCCTCTGGTTTAAAGTCGGCTCATTTCGGAGAACAGGCGCAAGACGTCCTCCGCTACTGGCGTGATTTGCGGTTCTTCGCGACTCACGTTTTCGTAGTTCCAAATTTCAGCGTTCAAAGTTTCAAAAGCTTGCCCCGCGTCGGCTGTGCGCGGACGTGTCTCAATGGCTTCCATCAAGGGAAGGAACAGGGTGAGCGACTCTGTTTTTTCAAAATCGGAATCAGGCAACAAGTCGGCAAATAGGTACACAGCAACTTGCGAGGCTTCGCCAGCTTGCACACTGCCTGTTTGTTGGATCGATTCTTTTACTTTTTCGCGCAATCTAGCTTTCGCGACGAGGTATCCTTCAATTCCATTTTGTTCAAAAGCAGTTTTTAGGGCAGTCACCGCTCCCGTCGCAGTCCAAGTTGCGGTCGTGCCGACTTGATTCTGCGTTGAAACCCAGACGAGGGATGCAGTTATCAAAACGCCCAGCGCAATCGCCCACTGAACGGGGCGCTTGGGATTGCGATTGGAGGACGTGTTGGTCACCAGGTGCAAATGCGACTTTACGCGCGGCCCGCGGAACTGCTGCTGCTCGCGTGTTTTGGCTTGTGGCTTGATGCTCATTACAGCTTGCCCCCGGGTTTAGAAGTGGGAGTTGCGAGAGCTGCGGACAATTCGGGACGCAGCGAACAGCGAGATGTATTTTGCAAATGCACTCTAAGTTCGCGAGCGTAGCGCTCCGCTTGATTCGGATTCCAAATACGAGTCAGAGCTCTCCGCAGGCTGGGTTGATGGCGGAAAGCGGCATTAAGAGCGGCAAGATCGGTCACTAAGAGTCGGACTTTTTCGATTCCTCCTCTGCGGTGAGCGTCGTTCCAAAACGACAGCACACTTCTCGTACCTTTATTGTAGGCCATCACGGAATAGAGCCAAAGGAGATCGGGGTTGGGAGTGATCCCTTTTGATCTCAGGTTCTTTCCCAGCTGATGATACCGATTATTCAGATAACTTCCTGATGTGAGCACTGCGGTGGGGATAAAGTAGTAGGAAGTGACGTCATCCTTTTTAAATGTTTTGGCGCGCACTGGGCGAATGTCGCGGCCCATGCGGCGTAAGATCGTGGCCGAGTTTACCTGCGTGTACCGATCGAGATGTTGATTCACTTCCAAGAAGGTCGGCTTAAGAAACTGGCCCAAGCCTTTTGCTGCACGCGCGTCGTTAGAACCGACCATGTGGTGCAAGCGACTCTCTTGGAAGAACAGGCACCACAAAATCGCAGGTGGCATTTCCATGTCTAAAGCCGTCGCGGTCGTCCATTCGCGAATGCGCTGCTCGTTGATAGGCGTCACATCGCCGTTATCGAGCAGCTGTTTTAGCTCTATTTGGTAGTCCTCAGGAACAGGGTAGGACTCGGAAAAGAGCGACACTTGATGCGCCCCTTCGGATGCTGGCCCCCTTAAAAACGCGACCATAGACTGCGCGGGGAGGACGAGAAACGTCACCACTGTCAGCAATCCGACAGTTAGGGGTAACGCCAGCTTCCAAGTGATTGAAGGCAGCAGGTTTTTTTTCTTGCGGTACATCAGTGTCTTTTCGGCAGAAGTGCAAGAAAAGTTAATCAGTTGGGCCTATGCGTTATGTGTCCCGAGGGCGGCACGGAACGTGCTCTTAAGAGAGAGCGGGTGGGGACCAGTGGTATCCCGCGTTTGAGGGGTTTCGCTGGTGTTTAAGTCTTCCTACAAAAGATTCGATTCTAAGAGACGCATCCAAGCGGAGCGCAGAAAACAAATGTGGTCAGGTCTTACAAGAAATGCACTTTTACCGTTCCGCGTCGCGGTGCGGTCACAGCAAATCAGCGTCGCAATTTACCGACATGGTTTGGCCGGCACGCTTGCGTCTTTAGGTTTTGAATTTGGCAAACGCGGTCTTACTTGGGCGAATGCCGGCAATTTTAAATCCACTCCGTTTGACTCGGTTTTTGGTAAAAGCCTGGCGAATCTATTTATTCACCTTGGCCCCACGTTCATTAAAATGGGACAGGTCTTGGCGACTCGCCCCGACATCATTGGCGAGCCTGTCGCAGAAGAACTCCGCATTCTCTTTGACCGCATTCCGCCGATTACTTTCAAAAAATGGAAGACGCAGCTCGAAAAAGAGCTAGGCGCTAACACCGTCCGCCTGGGGTTTAAGAAGATTGATCCCATTGCGCTAGCTGCTGCAAGTTTGGGTCAGACTCACCGCGCAGAACTAAAAGACGGTACGCCAGTCGTCATCAAGTTGCAGAAACCAGGGGTCGGAAGTTTGGTGCGGGTAGACCTGCAAATTCTCGAAGGTCTAGTTGCCAGCATGCACGTGATCTATCCCAAGTGGCAGTTGCGATTCATGTTTGATGAATTCAAAAACGCAACGTTGCAAGAAATCGACTATCGTCGCGAAGCTCAGAATATTGATAAGTTTCGGAAGAACTATTCCAAGTTGTTCTCGCAACCTGATGTGATTTTCCCCAAGTATTTTGCTGAGTTTTTGACTGAAAAAGTTTTGATTCTAGAACCGATGCAAGGCAAGAAACTCTCTGAGCTTAAGCCCGGTTCTACCGTCGCCAGAGCCGCAGCGAGCCAAACTTTAGCTGCGGTTCTCGAGCAGATTTTTGATCACGGCTTCTTCCACGCCGACCCTCACGCGGGAAATATTTTCTTTCTAGAGAGCCAGGGCAAGGTCGGTTGTATCGACTTAGGTCTGGTGGGGCAGTTGGAGCCGGAAGATAAGAAGAAGTTTTTGAAGTTGTTGATGGCAGTATTGCAGCGGGATCGCGCAACGCTTGCTAAGCGCCTTTTTGATTTAGGTACCAAAGGTCCCAACGCCAATCTCGCCGCTTTTGAAAAAGACGTGAATGATTGGATCGATCGCGTGGGTGCAGCTGGAATGGCGAATATTCGTCTGGAATCGGCACTCAATGAATTGCTACAAATCGCACGGATGAACGCCGTAAACGTTCCCAATCGCTATGTCATGATGATGCGATCTTGCCTGGTCGCCGACGGCGTGGCCCGCACATTAGATCCCGGCATCAACGTGGTGCAAGTAGCCACTCCCATTGTTGCCAAAAGTCTGCTCAAAACTGCAAGTCCATTGCAGTGGATCAAGCGCGCCTTGAAGTAGCTTTTCTATTCTTGCTCTTGCTCTTCTTTGGCTTCGTCTAGGAAATCAGAAAACAAGTGAATGCAGTGATCGCAGATCAGGGCTCCGTGCTTTCCGGAGACCAAATTCGCGACGTGCTGATCGCCTGTGCCGCAAAAATCGCAGCGCAGTTTCGCTTTTTCCTGTTCCAGAACTTCTTGGATCCAACGGGAGCTCCACTCGAAAGAGCTTTCGTATTTATCCGTGTCCTGATCGTGATTGGCTTGCTCGGGAAATTTCTCTGCCTGCAATCTTTGGGCGACTCCCTTATTGCCATCTTCCGAAAGAGAGAGCGACCAGAGAGAAGCTCGGTCTCTACCGGATTTGATGCTCGCCAAATTTCCGTTTGAATGGAAGGTGACATCGACTTTTTCCAAGTCGGTTCCCAACGACTGGGCAATCTTCTCCAAACTGCTCTTATCGAACATCTGGCTCATGGCGGCTCCTTGGAAATAAATTGTAGCGTAGTCGCAGCCAGTAGCCAAAATCTGTCGCCGAGCTTGGACAAAAAATGGCTATTTGCCGCATTTTGTCCGACGCATACGCTCAAAAAAGCTGGCATAGGACTCGCACGATTGCACTTTAGAGAGAGGCCACCAAGGGGTTCATGCGTGCGAAAGCTTTTGCTTTCATTAATGACTATTGCTTCGTTGATGTTTCCTCAGTTGCTCTATAGCGCTGATGAAAAAAGTGCTGCCCCACTATGGAAGATTTTCTGCGCGCACTGGGTTAGGCAAAACGAAAACGCAGCGGTTATCGTGTTTGATTCCCCCGGCTGGCAAGAACTCGTAAAAGACCTAGATAGCCGCACACTGCCACTTGGTTTCGCCGTGACCGACAGCAATCTCGATGCGTGGTTACGCTGCGAAAATGAATTTGGCTCTCGCTTTGACTCCGCTGAATTTTTTTCCAAGGGTACAGAATATTTTTCGGTAGCCGTTGTTAGCGGTGCGGACGAGCTAAAGCCCGTCTCTACTTCTGAATCTGAGCGCCTGTACTCTCGCAAATGGACCGAGTTCCTAGATTCCCTCCAAAAAGAAGTGACCGGCCCCTCTCGCGGGCATACAATTTTGCTGAGAGCTCAGCGCTAAAACCTAAAGATTTTGCCGCGCTTAGCCGAAACACTACTGTGATGATCTATCTAAAAATGTCGGTGCCTATGCGGCGATTAATTATCCAAGTTCTCGTCCTTGTTTCCTTCTTTGTTTTCGCAGCGCCCGTTCTGGCGAAGAAGGGTCGAAATCCCGCAGAGCAAGATTCCAGTCTTCTCTATATGAAGGGGCGCCAGTTTTACTTAGACGGAGAATTTGAAAAAGCAGCGCCACTTTTAGAGTCGGCGCTGAAAGCGGATCCGGAAAATCCTTTCGTTTCTCACCAACTCGCAGAAGTCTATTTACGCCTAAATGAAGTCGATAAAGCAGCCACGCTTGCTGAAAAAGCAGTCGCTAAAGACGGCAGCAATGTGGAATACCTAGCGACGTTGGGCGGCGTGTACGCCACCGCTAAACGTTTTGATGAAGCCAAAGCTCAATACAAGAAAATCTTAGAAGTTGAGCCAACTAACCGCAAAGCGCCGTTGCTTATCGGAATTTTAGAAGCTGAAGCCGGCGAGTTCGAAGCGGGTGCTAAAACACTTTCCAATGCCATCGACAAAAATTCCGACGACGTTATGGCTTACTTCTATCGCGCCAAGATTTATTTGGAGATGGAACAGATCGAAAAGGCAAAAAAAGATCTCGCAAAATGCCTCGATCTTCGTCCCAGTTTCGTAGAAGCCGGTACAGCCCTAGGTTTGTTGCAAGAGCGTCTCGGAGAGAAGGATGCAGCGATCGAGACCTACAGCAGCATCCGCGGTAATGGAAAGTTCAAAAAATACCTGGCGCAGCTTTTCTTGCAGAAAAACCAATTTGAGAAAGCACTGATGGAATTGCTCGATTACGAGCGGTCCGAGCCAGATGATTACACTGCACGCGTTAAGATCGCGCTTATCTTCTTCGAACTCAAAAAATACGATCAAGCCCTCACGCGTTTCACCGCGATTTTGAAAGAACAACCCGAAGCGGATAACGTTCGGTTCTATTTAGGCGCTGTCTACGAGGAGACTCGCGACTACGACAAAGCCGTTAAGACTTTCCAAAAAGTTTCTCCTGATTCGAGCTTCTACAAAGAAGCGATGCTGCACACCGGATATATTTTCCGCAAACGCGGCAAAGCAGATGAAGGTTTGAAATTTGCAAACGTGGCTCTAAAGAAATCTCCAGAGGTGGTGGAGTTCTACGACATGCAAGCTTCGTTTCTCGAAGCTAAGGGCAAGTACTCCGACGCGCTTAAATCTCTCGACGTCGGTCTCAAAAAATTTCCTGAAGACGAAAAGCTGCTCTATTTCCAGGGCGCTCTCTATGACAAGTTAGGCGAGCGTGAACGCGCACTCGCCAACATGGAGTCTATATTGAAGAGCAATCCAGCCAATGCTCACGCACTGAATTTTGTCGGCTACACGTACGGTGAAATGGGCAAGGATTTGGAAAAAGCCGAGCAATACATTCGCAAGGCGCTGGAACTACGTCCGAACGATGGTTTTATCGAGGATTCTTTGGGTTGGGTGCTGTTTAAAAGGGGTAAAACGGCGGAAGCGCTGGAACACTTAGCGCGCGCGATGACCTTACAACCTGATGAAGCAGTCATCTACGAACACTTGGGCGATATCTTTTCTGAACAGAAAAAATATGCCGATGCTCTGAAGAACTACGAAAAAGCGTACGAGCTAACGCATAAAAAAGACGCCGAGTCGGCCAAGAAGATTTCAGATAAGTTGGCCAAAGCCAAATTAGAGAACAAACCGGTAACGCACTAAATCCTAGTGCACAGGTTAATGTGCGTGCGTAACCAGTCCGCAAAGCGCTAAACCCACTAGAAAAAATCCTAGGCGCGCGAATCTGTCGGCGTGGTTTGAGTGAAGTTCTGGAAGTAAATCACAAGCAGAAATGTAGAGAAACGTTCCCGACGACAGCGCGAGCAATGCGCCTGTCGCATGCGCCATTCCTTCAACATTAAAGAGCAATTGCGCCAGCGCAATGCCCAGCGGCCCAGATAGCGAAAGTCCCACGATAAAAATCGCAATTTGCTTATTAGACTTCGACGCTAGTCGCAATAGCGTCGAAAGCGTAAATGCCGCAGGTACTTTGTGCGCGAGAATCGCGATGAAAATCATCGGGCCCAATTCAGGTGCGGCCACGACTGAACTTGCCAAAGCAAAGCCTTCGATAATCCCGTGCACACTCAATCCTAAAAACGCAGCCACTCCGATGTGGTGATAAGAGCAACCGTGTTCCTCACACGAGTGCACCATCATGAAACGTTCCAAGATCAAAAGTAGAACAAAACCCGCTGCTAACCAAATTCCAAATGTGTGGGGCAACCAAATCGCGGCTTCAGGCACCATGTGCAAAAGCGCCATGCCCAATAAAAGTCCGGCGCCAAAACTGACGTAGCGTTTTAGGTGCGTTTCATGAATGCCAGGAAAGAGAATGGGGATCGCGCCGCCAAGGCCCGACGCCAAAAAAATCAACGCCCCATAAGTGAATAGCTGCACGGTTATCCTTGCTCTGCGGGCGTCTGAGTGAGCCTTCCGCTGCCCAAGTTAAAATTGCTAAGGGGAAGTTCTTCCAGATATCGAATGCGTTCGGCAAGCGTAGAGCTCGAAAAAAATAAATTTGCCATCGGATCAGGGCTGCTGGGTGCTTTGAGGAAAAGATGGTGGAGGCATGTGGGCACTCTCAGAACCGTTCGCTCTGAATAGGCGTCGATCTTGCGCAGCGCCTCCGCCAGGCTTCGGCGGGAGCCGCAAAGAGCAACGGTGTCGGTGTCCAAGTGCGACTCGCGGGTATGGCTGCGTAGCAAAGTGCAGGGCACGAGCGTAAGCGGATAAAGCAAAACCTGTCGCAGGAACACTCGAACTGGTTGGCTGCGGCGCTGGCGAGCTCGGACGTGATCGCGTCGTGGCTCCACCCAATTATCCAAAGTACTTAAAAATAGTGCGAGCCAAGTCAGCGAAGCTACTTCGCCTTGTTTCCACAACGTCAGCTCGCGAGCGATAAGCGATGAGAGTTCAGCGCGGTTCAAGCGGTCGAGCGCGCCTTGGGTCACGATGACCCAACCCTTCTCGGGGCGAAATCCAAAAGTTCCCACATTTACCGAATCGGTCTGCACCACCCCCAATTGCGGAACGCGGATTCTTAATCGTCGACAATACTCCCCAACGAGCCCCGGCCAGTACGGGCCTTGCGCTACGGTGAGTAATTCTACCTTGAGCAGCTTGGCAATCCGTCGACTACCGTGATACCTCAGCGCCAATAGAAACACGCCAGCCGCAATTGCTCCGGCAATAGCGCCTGTGGTTCCCAGTAAAAGTGCCAGAGGCAAACTGGTGAAGCCCACGACGTACGCCGCGAAAAGCAGGCGACTAAAAAAGGCTCGAATGGCGGCCATTGGTGTTTCCTTCGATTTCGGATATCCTATCGACCCCGATGTTACCCGAATCGGTCGAATATCGGTAGCTGGCCATATAAATAGGAAGGCAAGGGAGATGTCTTTGAGTGCGGTACAGGATGAAGTGATCCGAATGGATTTCGGTCCGATCACTTCAGAACATATTCGGGAGTTCGCGGGAGCCACATCCTCCACGCAATTTCAAAATACCCCGCTCACATTCCCTACGATTTTTCGTACGACTGAATTTCGCTGGTTGGATCGCTTGGACATCGACATGCACCAGCTTCTGCACACCGAACAAGAATACGAATATTTTGCGCCGCTCCGTGAAGGAGACGAACCCGCCATCGCTACCCGCATCTCGGATTACCGGGAGCGCCGGGGTTTACTCTTCGTCACTTTAGAAACCGAAGTCCATTGCGGTAGCACATTGGCTCTGCGCGCTTATTCTGCCTTTGTAGTGCGTCAGGATGCCGGAGGAGCAGAGTAATGGGTTGGACGGTAGGACAGGCTTTGCAGTCTTTGAAGAAAGAGCCCATCACCCGCGAGCAGCTAAAGCACTACGCCCGTGCGTCGGGTGATAACAATCCAATTCACCTGGATGAATCTTTTGCCAAGGAAGCCGGCTTTCCGTCTGTAATCGTGCACGGCATGCTCTCGATGGCCTTCCAGGCCGACCACCTACAATTGAATTTTCCGCCGGACCGCTATCAGGTTGGGCGTCTAAAGACCCGTTTCCGCAAGGTTACCTACCCAGGTGACGAGCTCAATTGCGAGGGCGTAATCCGAAAAGTGAAAGAGGACGGCGTTTTCCTCGTCGCTTTGCTAACCCGCAACCAAAACGGCGAAGTCACGTCGGATGGCGAGGCTGAAGTCCGCCTCCAAGCTCACTAAAACCCTAAGCCTTTGCGAGCCGCCCAGTCATTGCGAGCCCAAAGGGCTAAGCAATCCCCCGACTAGATATCAAGCAACGCGCTGTGTTATATGGGCAACCTATGAAAGACAAAGGTCCCCGAACCCCTAATTTGATTTTAATCCCCGGCGGCGAAGACGCGTTGGGCCCGATTACACGCGAGAGTCTCTGGCCAAGTACCGAGAAGGATACGCCGTTTTGGGCAGTTTGCGTGTTCTGGTCGACCAAAGCCCTGCTCTTGGCTTCGATGCTCTATTTCTTGTTTGGCTAATTCCTACTTGGAAACAATTTTGCCCAACGCCCGAACGTAAGTTCGGTGCTCGGCTTCTAGGATCCGGGCAGACAGGCTCTCCACCGTATCACCGGGGAGCACCGGCACTCGCTCTTGGTCGATAATCGGCCCCGCATCCATCTCCTGAGTCACCCAGTGAACCGTACAACCGCTCTCTATTGCACCGGCATCCAATGCCTGGCGCTGCGGGTGCAGCCCTGCAAACTTCGGTAACAACGACGGGTGGATATTCACCATCCGTCCTTCAAACTCCGTAATCACTCCAGGTCCCAAAAGCCGCATGTAGCCCGCCAGACAAACTAAGTCGGGTTGGTGCTTTTTCATTTCGCTCAGTAATTCAGTTTCGTAATCGGTGCGCAGGCGGCCGCGAGATTCAACGACCGTTGCTGGGATCTGCCACTGAGCTGCGACGGTAAGTGCAGGGGCATCTTTTTTATTACAAAGCAGTCCGGTGATGCGACAGCCTTGCAGTGTTCCGTCGGCAACTGCTTTTGCCAACGCGCCAAAGTTGGATCCTCGCCCAGAAGCGAGAACCAAAATGCGTTTCTCGCTATTCGATGACAATGCAATCCGCTCCGGAATTGGCTTTGATTTCGCCGATCTTCCAAACCGAAATTCCGTGTGATTCGACGGTAGATTCGATTTTGCTGGCGTTTTCTGCAGGGCAAATCGCAATCATGCCGACGCCACAATTAAATGTGTCCCACATTTCTTTGTCAGAAAGTCCGGATTGTTTTTGCAGCCACTCGAAGAGTGGAGGGAAGTTCCAACTCTTACGATCAATGTGAGCAGCGACTCCCTTGGGCAATACGCGGGGTAGATTTTCAAAAAGTCCGCCGCCTGTGATGTGCGCCAGAGCGTGCAGATGTTTTTTCAAAGTCTTTAACGGCTCGACGTATAGATACGTGGGCTTTAAGAGCGCTTCTCTCCACGTCAAACCCGAATCAAACGGTGTTCGATCGTCTGGTCGAATGCCCGATTTCTCAACGACTTTGCGCACTAGTGAGTAACCGTTGGAGTGAACGCCCGAGGAGGCGATGGCCAAAATCGTGTCGCCTGCTTTAACCTTGGCTGGTCCTAAGCAATCAGCGCGCTCGGCGAGTCCAATGGCAAATCCAGCGAGATCGAAATCGTCGTTAGAATAGACCCCCGGCATTTCAGCCGTTTCGCCGCCGGCAAGTGAACTGCCGCACGCTTCGCACGCCAATTGAATTCCCTTGAGAATCGTCATGAGCTGGTCGCGCTCGAGTTTTCCGCACGCAAAATAGTCCAAAAACAGAATCGGATCGGCACCGACACAAATCAGGTCGTTTACGTTCATGGCCACAAGGTCCTGGCCCAGACCCGAGATATCACCCCAATCGAGCGCTAATTTCGCCTTGGTACCCACTCCATCGCAGCAACTCACGAGGACGGGGTCCTCGTAGCTTTTCAATTTGGGTCCTAAGAGGTAACTAGAGGCATAGGGTCCAATGGCCGAATCAAGCAATGGATCGCGGGGACGCGTTTTAACGAACTGGCCAAATTCTGAAAGGATTTTGGCAGCTTTCCCTGGATCGACACCGGCTTTTTGGTACGTGATTGTTTGGTCTGGTTCCAAAGCTCCTCCGAAAAAGAGGCGCAGCATAACACGAACCGAGCCCGTCGTGGCTAGGTCGGCGAATTTTTTAAGTTTTGCTTGACGAGTTTGCCCCATAACCCCTAAATTTCTGCGGTTACAAAAGGATTTTTCCATATGAAAGAAGCCATTCTCGAGAAAATCGAAAACGAATTAAAGGGATCCAAGCATCCTAAATTTGCCGTTGGCGACAAGGTCAGCGTGTATGTCCGATTGAAAGAAGGCGACAAAGAGCGTCTCCAAGCTTTCAAAGGCGTCGTGATTTCCAAGACTCCAAAGTCCGGTAAGGGCGCAGGAGCGATGTTCACGGTCCGCAAGATCTCTGAAGGCGTGGGCGTTGAGCGGGTATTCCCAATCAACTCTCCGGCTGTCGACCGAATCCAAGTTGATTCGTCGAGCGATGTTCGCCGTTCTCGCTTGTATTACCTCCGCGCATTGCAAGGTAAGAAAGCTCGCTTGAAAGAAGCAGAGAAGTTTGGCGATCTCGTAGGAGCCAAAGCAGCGGCTGCCGTGCCTTCTGCTGAAGAACTCGCAAGCATTCCATTGGAAGCGGGCGATGTCGAAGCAGCTCCAAAAAAAGATAAGAAGAAAAAAGAAAAGAAGTAATTCCTAAGTCTTCTTAGGATTTCATCTCTATCAGGGTTTTTGCATCTTAGATTATTCAACGTGTGGGGGCATACGTGTATTCGGAATCCGAGTGGACACGTCTGTGTTGGGATCCAGAAAAAGAGTGCTTAGGCCTCGGCCATCGTGTGCTTTGCGGCGTCGATGAAGTTGGCGTCGGATGTCTAGCGGGACCAGTAGTTGCCGCAGCAGTCATTCTCAATCCTCTACAGATTCCTCAGGGCATTACTGATTCAAAATTAATCCAGCCGCGCAAACGCGAACTGCTTTCAGAAGAAATTCAGCGAGTGGCAGTGGCGTGGGGCATCGGCATGGCCGAAGTCGAAGAAATCGACACGATCAATATTTTCCATGCTGCCAAGCGCGCTATGGAGCGCGCAGTGGCCGCTTTAAAAGTTTCGCCCGATGTTCTTTTGGTCGACGGCAAGTTCCCAATCAAAAGCGATTTGCCGCAAAAGTGTTACGTGAAAGGTGACCTGAAATCGGTCTCGATTGGTGCAGCTTCCATCATCGCAAAAGTGCGTCGCGACTCCATGATGGCTGATTTCGACTCGGTATTTCCGGGCTACGGCTTTGCAAAGCACAAAGGCTATGGAAGCAAATTTCACCGCGAACAACTCCAGGCGCGCGGCAGCACACCGCTCCATCGAAAAAGTTTTTCCTGGACGCCCGTCTGAGCATCGAAATGGGACAGGTTGTCCCGGTACGAGAGTTTTTGACCCGTTTTAATCATTAAAACCGGACAGAACGAGGAGCAAACTTGCGGCATGGCGCTTGCAAAACGGGATGGCGAATCATCACCGGGAGCAATCGTCGATGGACAAACTGGATCAATCCACTAGCCGAGAATTTATTCCACTCGGCGCAATCGCCTTCTTAGTCACGATGGTTCTCGTTTACGCGGGAATTTGGTTCAGTATTTTTGCGCTAATGGCTGCGAGGGGGTAGGGCGTGGATCGTTCTGAGAAAATGGCGATTTGGTTCGCCGTTCTTTTGATGCTTAGTTTTGCAGGGGCTCTGGTTTACGCGTTTTTCGGGTTGAACATTCGGTTCCCCGGTTGCGTCACCGATAGAACACCTTTTACCAAGGGTAAGGTCATTCAGCGTGGCGTCGGCGAGTACGAGGTGCAATACGTCGCCAAGATGTGGGCTTTCGAGCCAGCGGAATTAGAAATCCCGGTAGGTTCCAAAGTGGATATCTACCTCTCTAGTATCGACGTGAATCACGGTTTCCAAATCAAATTTACCAACGTCAATCTCATGGCCGTCCCGGGTGCTGTGAATTACGCGCAGATCACTTTCGATAAACCAGGCGATTACCCTCTGGTTTGTCATGAGTACTGCGGCGCGGGTCACCAAAACATGATGGGCATGATCCGAGTGAAGCCACGCGAATCCTCTCTATCTGGCGCAGTTCCCGAAAGCGATGTGGGCATCGAGCAGCCAAAAGCAGAAGGGCTGCCAACGGTGAACGAAGCGGGGATGGCGTTGCTCAACGCCAAGGGTTGCACGGCTTGCCACTCTCTAGATGGCACTCGCATGGTGGGTCCGTCGCTCAAGGGAGTTTTTGGGCGCGAGGAAGAACTCGAAGACGGCAGCAAAGTAGTTGTCGACGAGGCGTACATCCTCGAATCGATCAAGAACCCGATGGCGAAGATCGTAAAAGGCTACCCCAAAGTCATGGTCCCGATGCCGATGACAGAACAAGAAATAAAGCAACTGGTCGAAATCGTGAAAGGGATCCGTTAGGAGCGTTATGCAGAACAAACCTGTTGAAGTACCGAGTTATCTTCGTCTGATCATTTTGGTGGAAATTTTACTACCGGTCTTACTCCTGGTTCTGGGCGTCTACCACGGAATGCTACAGACGCTTTACCGCGCGGGTATCATCAAGAGCTCATCGTTCTTGGGACTCGATTACTACCAAGGCCTCACCCTTCATGGCGTGGTAAACGCAATTGTATTCACGACGCTCTTTGCGGTGGCATTTGGTCGCGCGCTGGTTCTGTATTCGCTGGGAGAACCTTCCAAGAGTGCTGCCTGGATCTCCTTTATTTTGATGATGGTAGGAACGGTTGTAGCAGCAATCGCCATGCTGGCTGGAAAAGCGACGGTGCTTTACACTTTCTACCCGCCGTTGCAGGCGCATCCTGCTTTCTATATTGGAGCGACTCTGCTCGTTGTTGGCTCTTGGGTCGCCTTTTTTAGTTGGGTGCCAGTGTATCTAAAGTGGCGCAGAGAGCATCCGGGGGTAAAGACGCCGCTCGCGATTGTGGGCGTTTTCTCGACCTTTATTGTCTGGTTTACGGCGACGGTGCCTCTGGCTGTGGAAATCTTGTTTCTCATTCTGCCCTGGTCTTTTGGCTGGGTGGATGGGATCAACGTAACGCTTTCTCGTATTCTGTTCTGGTTCTTCGGCCATCCGCTCGTCTATTTCTGGCTGTTGCCCGCTTACACGATGTACTACGCCATGTTGCCCAAACTCGCTGGCGGTAAGCTCTACTCCGACAGAGCCGGCCGATTTATTTTCATGGTTTTCATTTTTCTCTCAGCGCCTCTGGGATTGCACCACCAGTACAGCGACCCCTCGATATCTGCTGTCTGGAAATGGATCCACGGTATCTTCACTTTGGGAGTGGCTGTTCCTAGCTTTATTACCGCGTTCACTATCGCGGCCTCCCTGGAATATGCAGCACATTTAAAGGGCGGAAAGGGGCTTTTCGCCTGGTGGTTTAAGCTGCCGTACTTCGATTCCAAGAATTATCTTTTTGGATACTTCTTCTGTGGCCTGCTGTTATTTCTGGTCGGCGGTGTCACTGGCATTATCAATTCCTCACTGAGTATGAATGGCGTTGTGCACAATACCTCGTGGGTACCCGGCCATTTCCATACGACGCTAGGCGGGCCAACGTACTTGGCATTTACTGGGATGACACTTTTCTTGGTCACATCGCTAACCGGTAAGAAGCTCGCGTTTCCTCGCTTGAATGTCTTGGTTCCGTATTTCTGGCTGTTTGGCACTTCTGTGTTCTGCTGGGCAATGTCGACGGGCGGACTATCAGGGCAACCACGCCGAACGAATATGGGGCTGACGTATACCAATCCCGAATCGCCGCTTTACCAGGCAGATTGGGTTTGGACAGCGCATATGTCGGCGGTGGCGGGAGTCATCATGTTTATCTCGTTCGCGATGTATTTCCTGGTTGTGATCGCGACGCTGATGAAGCGTTCCACCGAGCCAAAAATGTTGGAGTTTCCTATCGCGGAACCGCTGCACGATGAACCAGCCGGCGCCTTTACGAATTTCACGCCCTGGCTAGTCACGTCGGTCGTGTTTCTAGTGATTGCCTACGCGCCTCCGCTGATGACGTTTTCCGACGGTACCTTTGAGAATTCCAAGCGGTTCTCTCCCGATAGTCCGGTGCCGGCACCCGTGGAGAAAAAGCCGTGAGGCATTTTGGTTGGATGGGATGGTTCGCGTGCCTGGGTTTGGCTGTGCAAACCGCCGGCGCGTGGGCCAACACTCCGTTCCCGCCCAATCAGGAAAAAACTCTGGGAAACTCCTTGCCCGATGTGCATTTTACCGACGATAGCGGTAAGCCGTTTCTCTTGAGTGAATTGCGGGGAAAGCCGCTGTTTCTCAATCCGATTTTCGCATCGTGCAAACATACTTGTAGTCCCATTATTCAAAATCTCAAAAAGGCACTCCCGGATGGAGCGAAGCTAGGCGTGGACTATAATCTGCTTACTTTCTCGTTTGATCCCAAGGACGATGTGGCCCGTATGCGAACGCTGCGGGAGCAGCATGGTCTCGCGGCGGAGTGGAAGCTCGCCGTCGGTAATAAAGACGACGTGCGCCGGTTATTAGAGTCGCTTGATTTTCGCTATATGACTCTGGAGGAAGACGGCTTTGCTCATTCTAATTTTGTCGTCGCAGCGGACCACGATCAGAAGATCCGATTTTACTTACTTGGGGTAAGCCAGGAACCCGGCATGTTTGCTAGAGCACTGGAGGCGGCCCAAGGAAAGGGGCAGTGGAAGGAACAATTGAGAATTATTTTGTTCTTTGTTTCGCTAGCAGGTCTGCTGGCATGTTCTTGGTTCATCATGCATGTCCGCTCCCGCGCTCATGCGAAGCGTTTGGCGGCGTGACAGAAAATCGGTCTACCTAAGAACACTTTTTAACATCGAAAATAAGAATGCCGCTCAGAATTCTGGCGATGGCGTTGCAGAAGCCCAGGGGATGGATACGTATTTACCACCGGGGCGCGCCATCGAAAAAGTATCTCGTGGACGCCAGTTTGAAGATCTTGCGACCGTTTACTGCAAATCAAAAGGCTACCAGATTCTGCATCGCAACTACCGCCATGGCAGGATGGAGGCGGATATCGTCGCCAAGATGGATGGGACTCTGATTTTGGTCGAAGTCCGGGGACGCACTACGACGACTTTTCGCGCTTCCAAAACCATTCACCCGCAGAAAATCCGACGATTAAATACGCTGGCTCAGTTACTGGGGAGGCGCTACCGAGCTCCTAAGCTGCGGCTTGAACTCTTGGAAATAATCCCGGTGCGAACGCATGCGTCGTCAGAAGCACTCGACGGCGATCTCACTGCGCACGTGTTCCGAACATTTCGAATGTTCTGAGTGCTTAGCGCATTGATTAAAAAATTTGCAGTTTAAGCGTCGGCTTCGGGCTCGGTGCTTGGATCCGATTCTGGCTCAGGCTCGATCGCAGTCTCCGGCTTTTTGGCCACACGCCGAGGCTTCTTCTCAACAGGATGGGTGAAGCTAGTAATCGCTTCGCCTTCCGTTTCAAAGATCTCGAAGGGATTGCGAGTTGTTTCATACGCACGGAACATGCGGTGAAATTCGGTCGACAGCTTGCAGAGCCGGGGCTTTGGCTTGCGAGTGTTGAATCGCTTGAGGATGGTGATGAATTGATTGATGCCGCTGGAGCCAACGAACTTCAGTTTCTCCATGTTGAAGACCACTTCAGCCTCCGGTGCGTCGCTCATCATGGCGTCACACTTATCGTGGAACTGTTGGGTGGTTTCAAAATCCAAATGGCCTTCTAGTTCGAAAACGGTAATATTACCGTCCTTACGGGCTCTCAGAATCATATGGATCTAGTATAACGTAAAAATGGACCAGCCTAAGCTTTACATTATTGCCACACCGCTCGGAAATCGTGAGGACATCACGATGCGAGGGCTGGGCTATTTAAGATCACTGGTTCGCTTTTGCGCAGAAGACACCCGTGAGTTCCGCAAGCTTCTCAATATCTTAGGCATCCGTTCAGAAGACAAAGTGATCGCCTCGTATGGAGATCATAACGAAGAACGTGCGATTGCCCGCGCCGTAGAGTGGTTGGAATCCGGCAAAGATGTTGGATTTGTGAGTGATCGCGGCACACCCGGCATTTCCGATCCCGGCGCTCGCCTGGTGGATGCCGCGTGGAAAAAGGGTTTTGGCGTTGTGCCAATTCCGGGCCCTAGTGCCGTGACGTGCCTATTCTCCGTAGCCGGTTTTTCGCATGGTCGATTTGTTTTCTTGGGGTTTTTGCCGGAGAAAAATTCCGATCGCCAACATTGGATCGACGAGGCGCGTCGCGTCTCGATGCCTTTTTGTATTTACGAATCTCCCCGCCGTGTCCAAGAAACAGTGCGCTGGCTAGCTGCGGAGTTTCCCAAAGGGGAAATCGTCTGGGGTAGGGAGATGACCAAGTTCTTCGAAGAATACCGCCGATTGCCGCTTTCCCAAGCCGCTGACATCGAATGGACGGAGCTAGGAGAGTACTCGCTCTTTATCGATCCAGGTCCGTACGAAAAGCCAGAAGACAACGGCTGGCAAAAAGAAGTCGAGCACCGCCTATTGCCCGATAAGGCCTGGGCAAAACTCGTCTCCGAGCGTTACGACATTCCCTCGAGCGAGATTTACAACGCTCTGCAAAAATTAAAGAGAACCACCGAAGACTAAAGGGTGCCCATCTACTTTCCGGCCGGAAAAGAGCCGGGTGTCCCTTTTTAAGAAGCACCCGCTACCTTTCCGGCCGGAAAGTAGATGGGCACCTTGAGAGCCCGTCGGACGTTCAAGCAGTCGCCCAATTGTGTCGATAAGAACATTGTGCGACTTCCATTTATAATCATCGTGTCCTTTTTATTGACGTGGGGAGTCACTCGCCCTGCCTATGCCGCTGAAGGCGTTATCTTCCAACCGATTTATCGACTGAAACTTTCAGACAAAGAAGAATCTCCCTACCGCGATTACATCGCGAGTGTGGGAACTCGTCAGGGCGTGCAGGTGGGAGATGTCTTAGATGTTGTGCGCGCAGTATCTGCGTCGAATGATTTGTGGGGAGGCGTAAGCCCTCTCCTTGAAGTGACGATGGGTGAAGTAAGGGTAATGGCAGTTAGTCCGTCGGGTAGCATTGTCCGGATGGTAAGGCAAAATAGTTTCGAGTCGATCCCGATGATGCAGTACGCGCGGTTTATGGTTGGGGACTCAGTGCGTACAAAGATCTCATTTGCCAAGCCGGAATAGCGCTCTTTACAATGGGACTATAACCACACATGCAACCTAGTCTTCTTTTGAATGCTGGTTTCGAGCCCCTGAGAATAATCACCTGGCAACGGGCGTTTATCCTCGTGTACCAAGAAAAAGTCGAAGTTCTTGAGAAGTACGAGAACATCGTCCACACGGTCACTCGAAACTTTGAAGTCCCCGCTGTGCTGCGATTGCGGCAGTGGGTTAATCTCAAGCGGCGTCCGCCGATCATTCGTTTTTCTCGCGCTAATGTTTACGCTCGTGACGAACACCGCTGCCAATATTGCTACAAGATGTTTGCAGACCGTGAGCTCACTCTCGATCACGTTGTGCCTGTAGTTCGTGGGGGCAAAAAGACTTGGGAAAATATCGTCGCGGCTTGTCGCATCTGTAATCAGAAAAAGGGCGACTCCACTCCAGATGAAGCAGGCATGCAATTGTGGCAGTTTCCACGTGCGCCACGCTGGTTGCCTGGCCATGTTGGCCCCCTCCAAATCAAAGGCCATCCGCCGATTTGGGAGCCGTACCTAGGCATTGGTTCGAAATGAACCCACGAAATCCAAAATCTGTTCTCGTTGGTTTGATGTTCGGCGTTTTTATTTTGGTGAGCGGCTGCAGCTCCGAGCCCGCGCTGAGTCCCGCGCAGAGACAGATCCTGCAAAGCCGGTTTTTCTCAGGGCTGACTTACAAAGATATTTTTCAAGTAGCCGTCGAGATGTTGAAAGACTCGGGCTACCAAACAACGCAGGCAGATCTCGAGCAGGGGATTATCGTCGCTTCCGTGCGCGCCAATACGCCGCTGGCGTTCTCCACCCGTTTTGGCAGAGATAGCCACCAATCGCTTCGCCAAGGCGAGCGATTGGAAGCACTTTTGAATTTAAAGAGTGTCGATGCCGACAACGTCGGCGTGCGATTGTCTTTGCAATTGCTTCCGGAATACAGTTTGGGAGTTGTGCGCGGTGAAGAAATCACCGACCCCAAAACTTACCAGCGTTTCTTTGCCAACCTACAAACGCTAATCAAAAAACGAATCGCTCAAAACGCGAAACGCTAATTACAGCGTTTTGTTACAGCGCGGTGCTGAGCATCGTGCGAATACGATCTTTTGGCTGGTTGCCATTGAGCTCGTTGATCTTTTTTCCATCCTTGAAAAGAATCAAAGTCGGAATGCTGCGAATGCCGAATTTCATCGCCACATCGCGCGCCTCGTCGACGTTGATTTTTCCAAAACGAATTTTGCCTTGGTATTCCTGGGCCAATTCTTCGATCACTGGCGACAGTGCACGGCAAGGCGGGCACCATTCAGCCCAGAAATCGACCAAAATAGGCTCGTTTTCTTTTTCAACTTTGGCAGCAAAACTAGCTTCATCTAACAACATCACATGATCGCTCATTTGAGATCTCCATGGGGAAAGTGTGGGACCGAAACGGCCAAAATCAAGGGCCACAAGCGGTCAGTTCTTAATACATACCACGATGTTGGCCGGTTCGAGAATAGGCGCATTCTGCTATTGGCGGGGTGGGGGTTTCGAGCTATAAACCGTCCTGCTTGTTAATGAGGGGTCTGTAGCTCAGTTGGTTAGAGCGCTACCTTGACATGGTAGAGGTCCACAGTTCGACCCTGTGCAGACCCACCACTCATTCTTCGAAGCCGTATTCCCCTGCAAATTTGTGCGCGTTTTACCTGTCCCGGACAGGTTGCTTTACCGCTTTGGAATCAATGACTGGATGACTGACATACGAGTACCCATGCTGAGGGTCACGGTGTAAGCGCTTTCGGGAGTCTGGGTGAAGTCATGGCGCACAGAAGTCGCGATAGACACTACTTGGCCGTCGGCGTTGACGATAGGGCTGCCGCTATTCCCGCTTACAAAATCGATATTGGAGAAGAGCATTCCGTCTTGGTAGTACTCGCGGACTTTTGGTTCAGGCATCAGAGTTTTTAAAAATTCGGCGTAGTCTTCGGCCGGTGCTGGCAAATATTTTCCCGTGCTCACTCTTACTGAATCGCCATCCGAATCGGGTACCTTAAAACCGTCTTGGCGTCCTTGAGTTGCTACCGGGTAGCCGATGGCGAAGAGCGGTGTTTCTGGCGGGAGAACTGGTTCGGCTATTTCCATCGGGCGGATCTCGACGCTGAGCCCCTTCACTCGAAGCACCATAAAATCCAATAGCTCTATCGCGGACGAAATCTCCAAATCTGGTCCGAGTCCGCGGAGGTTTGCCCGGCGCAATGGATGGCCATCAAAAACTACTTCGGAAACAGAATTCCCTTCCAAGGCGGTGTCGAATACGACGTTATTTTCGGAATCCATCAAAATAAATCGCGGCTTCCAGTTTTTCAAACTCGCTTCTACATCCTCAATCGACTTTGCTCGCGAATAAGCCGCGGGCAATCCCTTAAAGAAATGAAAGTTGTGCCGATTTGTAATCAACGTTTCCTTATCAATGAAGAACGCAGTGCCGGCTCCTAGTCCGTGAAGAAGAAAATCCTCGTCCTGTTTTCCGCGCTTTAGGTCCGCCAAAATAACTCTGGCGCCGGTCTCGTTAAGAGAAAATCTTTGGAACAACTCTGGATCATTTTCAGTCAGAAGTTCTTCGAGATTCTTCCGTTCGCTAGCGCGCACCTTAGCGAACGCCTGCGGCGACTGGATGACAAAACGATAGACCGCGCCGGCAACTTTTTGCACGGGCTTGGGTAAGTTCGCGGAGGTCGGCATGTAGAAACCTGGATCGGCCAACGCAGCAGAAAAACAGGTCAAAGTAAGGCCAAAGGTTAAGCGGATGTGCACGAGTTTCATGAGGGCAGTGAAGTACCATTTTTCCGCTGACGGGCGCAAGAGTTGTGGTAATCCCAGTGGCTGTGAAAGCAGTCTGGACAAAGGTTTTGGGCCTGGCCCTGGTTGGGTGGGTATCGGCGGTCGGTGCGGCGCCTCGCACTGGCGTGAGTGTATTTGATTTTGCCGCCACAGGATCCTGGACCAGTGCGCGAGTTACCGACTTAGAAGAGGCCGAACTACTTGTTCCCATCCTTAGCAACCGCGGACAAATCCGAAATCATTTTTATCGGATGACCGAGGTTCGCAATATCTCCGGTGGCGACCTGGTTTTAGACGACGAGGCAATCCCTGGTCTAAATCTTTACCAACAGCTTCAAGATTTCTCGCTCAGTGAAATGCGTCGCCGTGGAATGATTTCGCAAACGTTGTACGAAGACGTCCTGTACGCGCGCGATATTTGGCAGCCCTCGCAAATTCGGTTTGGGGTCGACTGGATCGAAATGAGTTTCCAGGAAGCTGAAGGTTTTTATCAGGGCAAGATTCCATGGTCGCGGGTTCTCGGCGGTCCGATTCGGTTTTTCGTAGACAACATGGAGAAGTGGCCAGATGTGCCGCCCGACGCTTGGAAAGCTCTATGGAGGCCCGATGAAAAAATTAAGATTGTGCGGGCCTCTATCATGGTGGGCCATGGCCAAGCGCTTAATTTTCAGACCGGCGAGTCGGAACGTCTGCGCATGTCGTGGGAACACTATCCATCGCCCAGCGAGCGGGCGTTTACGAGCCGCGATAAGCTTCCGCTGACTGCTGAATTTTCACGAGCGCTCTCCACCGATGGAGTGAGCGGTGGGTCGTTGACCGAGCCGATTCGAGTGCTGCTCTCAATGTTGGAAACCGAAAGTGTGCTGGCCGGTGCCGACCCGAAAAACTATTTAATCTTCGGCCACGCTCTAGACCGTGCTCACGCCAGGCGCTACGCCCAGTCCTTTGAAATGCGGCCTTTTACAGACGAAATGCGTGCATCGCTCGAACAAGGTAACTTCCCAACCGATGCGTTCGAGCATGCCCGTTCGCCGGAATTGGAAAAAGCAGAACGTTCAGTTTTGGTCACGACTTTAGCCAAGGTGACTTCGGAACTAATCACCACGTCGAATCTTTCGGCCTATGATCTGCGGCGTCGCCCTTTTTTTCGGGAGATCACCAATGGTTCTCTCGCCTCCCGACGCGCATCTTACGAAGGTGTTTTTAGCCATTTGAGTTTTCCCTTAGTGCCTTTGCAACAGGGGCCGGTCTGTTTCACGGATCACACACCGGTAAGTGTGATGAAGCTTGCCGAGTGGGCTTATGAAAACGATCTCAGTGACGAGAATGCGACTGGGTTAACTAAAGCCAATGGACGATTAAATTGGGATCCTAATCTAAATGCGCCGTATTGGTCGGTGCCGTCGTACATCCACTACGATTCACGCATGAAGACACCAGGCCCTCCTTCTCTGGGAGTGTTGCGGGTGGATAATCTCTCAGAAGCCGCCGTAGTGGCCGACCCCGTGTTCTTAGAGTGGGTGATCGCTTATTCCTACGTTGGTCTGCGCCAGAGAATTTTGGCTTTGCCGCCACCGCTGGTGCCGACGTTTATGAGCGTCGTAGCGCAGGTGCATTTCATGAATGGGGCTCGAGGCGATTTACCTGACCTTCGAGATGTCGACGATATCTTAAGCAGGTTTACGCTTTTGTTTGTCACGGCAAGTGAGAAGATCCGCGACGAGCTCGTTCGCCGGGGCGCTATCGTGGTGAATTCAAAGGGTGTGGGAAAAGCGGATTCGTTTAAATTGAAGCTGGTAGATGGACGGCCAGTGGTAGACGACAGCAAGTGGATTACAGACGGCTACTTGGTTTTCCTGCCGTTTTCTAGAATAGCAAAAACGGCCACACCGGCGACTGTTCGATGTGACCGTAAAATTATCGACTTCATTCTGCTGCAAGCAGCAGCGCAGCTATAGCAGATTGGAAAACTATTTATCTAAATTTCCGCCGCGCAACATCTTCTCAACTTCTTCGATGTGACCGGTTTCTTCTGCAATGAGTTTGCGAGCCAGTTCTTCCAAGGCGATATCATCGCCAGCAAGAGTCAAGAGCTCGCGATAAAGCTTGATGGTTTCTTTTTCGTACTCGAGCGATTCGCGCAACATGTCCATGACGTTGTGCTTATTTGTCTCAGGAACTGGCTTCACTTTCAGAGAAGCATGTCCGCCGAACGCCGTGATTTTCTCGCCGACGACTACCGCGTGTTGAAAACCTTCCATCGCGTTATCGCGAAACCACTTAGTAATTGGAATGCGGTTTGGACCAAAAATCATAAAGCTATAGTGCAGGTACCGCACGACTCCGGAGAGTTCTGCTTCAAGCAGTTTATCGAGGACAGAAAGCGCTTCTTTATTGTCGTTTGAATTAGTCATGGCCGGGATATTGTCAGCGCCATGCGTCAAGGTCAACTAGGTCCAGCTCGCTTTTTTCGTTTGCACCTCCAGAGCTGCTGAGTACAGTTTAGTGGGGACGGCAATGGGTTGGTATAGGGTTGGGATTTTATTGATATTTGGCGCATTGGTGTGCGCTCTCACTGAGAGCCGCGCGGGTGTAGTGCATTCCGAAGTCGGCACCCGGCTTTTGACCGGTTTGCAGAAGTCGGCCGTTCGCTATTTTCAAGAACAAGCCAATCCACGAACCGGGTTAATCCGCGATCGCGCTCGCAATCACGGCGCTACTCCATTTATTCCGCGGTATCGAATGGCATCGATAGCAGCAACGGGATTTGGCTATGCAGTCCTGGCCCACGCGGCGTCAGTAGAGACGGTCTCTCGCAGAGCGGTTTACGATCAGCTTTTAAAGTCGACGGATTTTTTACTCACCGTGGATCACTTTCACGGTTGGCTCTACCACTTCATGGATTGGAGCACGGGGCAGCGATTCGGCAATAGCGAGGTATCGACGATTGATACGGCACTCTTTTTCGCAGGGGCTCTATACGCTGCGCAGATTTTCCGCGGGACAGAATTGTCCCGAAAAATTCGCGGACTTTTCAATCGAATCAATTTTCCGATCATGCTTACCGAAGGTGGCAAGTATCCTAAGAAAACTACGTTTTCTCACGGCTGGACTCCCGAGCACGGTTATCTCCGGCCGCAATGGGAGAATTTTGCCGAGCAATATGTTCTGCTTTTTCTCGCGATGGGAAAGAAGGATGTCCCGATCACTATTTGGGATTCTGTTCGTCGCACCGAAACTGCATTGGGCACTACCGGCCTGAAATGGGTGGGGGCAGAGCTGCCTCTGTTTGCGCATCAGTACTCCCAATTGTTTATTGATTTTCCTCGTCTACAAGGGCCGGCCCGCGACCTGTTTCGCAATTCACAAATTGCTACCCGCGTAAACCGAACGGCTTGTCTCACTAACAAAGCTTCTAAGACTTACGAACGCGGTTTTTGGGGATTGAGCGCGACCGACAACTGGGAAGGCTATTTTGCTTTTGCACCAGGGTATGAGAACGGCACCGTGTGCCCACCTTGTGCAGCCGCGTCGCTGATGTTCTTGCCCGAAACTGTTTTAAAAGATCTTATTCAATGGCAGAGCCAAGCACCGTCGAATTTGTGGGGACGCTACGGATTGGCGGATAGCTTAAATATCGACACAGGCTGGATCAATCCCGATGCCATCGGAATTAGCGTCGGCCCCGTCTATCTCGCCATTGCCAACATGAGTCGAACAACAGCGGTTTGGAACGATTTTATGAAAGTTTCCTGGTCGAAAATAGCGCTAGCAAGATTACAATCTAAAACCACCACCATAGCCGTTGAATAAAATCGGAGGCGATAGATGTCTAAAGGCGAACACCGTAAAGGTTCACGCATCGATGTCCGGATTCCCACCACCATTTATTTAGAAAACCGCAGAATAGAATGTGAAATCGTAAACCTTTCCGCCGCTGGCGCGTACGTGCGTTGCGACGCGGATTGGAAAGTGGGTCAGGCTGTTCGCGTTGAATTGCACTTCCGCGGCAAAGTTGTTTTCCCAGGTCGAACAACGACGTGGGAAGAATTGCGCGAGCCCATTCCAGAAATGCCTCGTGAAATGTCGGCGCAGTCCGTAGTGCGCTGGACTGCAGTGGAAAGTCAGAAACAGGTAGGCGGATTTGGCGTCGAATTTACCGACCTGCAAACGAGTGATCAGGAAATGCTTCAGAAGATCATTCGCTACTACGACAATTTGAAAAGAGCAGGCGTTACCTTCGAGTGAGCTAGCGCAGGCTTTTTAGGATCATGAGGGAGAGGTCGTCGGCTTTGCCTTGGCGGGAGAGACGCTGAACTGCGCGATCCATTTGTTGGGTCGCACGTTCCACTAGCACCGTGGCTATTGCCTCCGGCATTCCGTTCAATTGAATAATCTTCTGCACTTGCAGTAGCGATAAATTATCAAACAATCCGTCGCTAGCTAGGATCAAGCACGCATCTTTTTCAAACGGCAGCCAAGGGCTCACCTGCAGATAGAAATTCTTTTCGGCACCTAGGAAATTTGAAATGAAAGACCGTTCTGGATGAATGAGGGCGTTTCGCGACGACAACGCGCCAGCCGCCTGTAGGTAGCCGGTAGGGCTGTGAGAAACGGTTTGATACTGAATCTCGCCTTCACCGGTGGTCAAAAGCATTTCGCTATCGCCGCAATGATAAACCCGCACGCGGTTTCGTTTCACTTCCGCAATCGTCAATGTCGTTCCTGTCGAGGGAGTCCACTTAGTCAGCTGCTCTTGGCACTTAAAGACGGCGGACAAAATAGCAGCGGATAGGTCGGGAGATTTATTTTTGCGCAGAGACCGTGTGAGCGTTTCCACGGCTAGGGCACTTGCTTTCTCCCCATTCGCCATTCCGCCCGCGCCATCCGCAACAAACAAAACTTCGGTGCCAGGAGAGGTCTGCACAAAGCCCATGCAATCCTGATTGCCGCCACGAAAGCCCGAGTACGGCGTGGAAAAACATGCGAGTCCCCGTCGGCCCGACGCGGTAAGCGTTGCGACCTCGCGCATTTTCTCATGAATCCAAAGTGTAGATTTGCGCTTCATGAATTAGCGACGGCGTTTAGGTGGACGAAATTGGATTTGTTCTAGGTATAGGCGCAATTGTCGGGCATTGCGGAATTTCTGTTCAATCAAAGTCCGCTTCAAGCCACAGCAGATGTCTTTAATTTCCGCCGGCATTCTCGGATAAGCAGCTTCGCCACCCAATGCATCGTAGAAAAGCCGAATGAGAAACACGACATCATCCAAAATATTTTCAGGGCGGCTGTCGTCCCATTTGAAGAAGTCCAAAACTTTGAGTTGGAATCGAATACCGGCGCGTTCGACGAGCACGTTTCCGGAGTGAATATCACCGTGGTACTCGCGCAATTGGTGAATGGGTTCAAAACCTTTGGCCAATTCATAGAGCAACGAGACGGCGAGGTAAGGGTGCAAGCGCTGACCCGGTTGGCGCTCAATAAAATCGGTGAGCGTCTCGCCTTCGACGTACTCAGAAATCAAAACGAAGACGGGCAAGCCTTCCCAATAGAGCCATTCCTGCGAGTGATATTGAATAATGATCGGGCAAGTACGCAGTTTGTGCAGCTTCTTGGCGTAAAACCGCGCTGTTTTGTTCTTTTCGTTGCGTGCTGGGTAGAAAAACTTAGCAGCGCGCTCGACGCCCGTTTCTCTCTCGCGAATCCGAAAAACTTCGCCTTCCCAGCCCGAACCGATTTTTTCTAGGACCTCGTATTTACCCCACAGGATTTGGTCCTGAATGAAGTCAAAGTCCGTAAGTTTCGAGGGTTTAACTTTGGTTGCCCGCATACTGTCTTATCGCCGTATTCGGTTAAGTTCTTGATTTCGCGATGCGGTATACAGGATCATGTAGGTAAGGAGTTGAAAATGGGTACGAAATGCGTGCGTCAATTGGCGGCTTTTATCGTGCTATTTACATGCTGCGGCGCAGTGGCCGACACTCACGGCGAAGGAACCGCCACTGGAGTATCTAAGGCAAACGGCACTCATCCCGATTTACAGGTCGCTGAGCTTCCTCCGGTGGAGCCAAAAAAGTGCCAGGAACTCGCCCAGAAACTCACCACCTTTAAGACAGAAGAAAAATCTCTCAAAGAAGCGCGCGTCATGCTTTGCTCCGAAGCGAGCTGCATGCGATTGACCGACAAAATTCGAAAGTACACATCCACTTTTACTCTTCATGCCGATTTGAAGGCGAAGACGGTCGAACTCCGTCACGTCAAAGAAGCAGATAAGGAAGTTGGGACCCCCAAGGCCACGTACAGTTTCTTTGTCGAATCCGGCGACGACACCGAGAAATTACTCTCGTGCTTTGGCAATAAAGCGCTCAAAGGAACGGTAGTTGTCCAATCTTTTGTCAAAGTTCCCACTGAAGGCGACCCTCACCTTAAATTCCGCGCCAATGTCCTGAGTCTTGAGCCAGTCGAACCACTTGGCGAATAAATGTAGTTCTTTTAGTCGCACTCCGGCCGAATACGTATTCTCAAACACCCTCTAGAGCATCGCTTAAGTATACGAATTCACGCTGTTTTCCTGTATTCACCTAGTGCCCACCTGGTGGAACGGTAACTGCATTCTCTACCCGTACAAGCGATCACAGTTCCTAGGGGGCAGGACATGGTTGGGCGATTTGTTTCTCCGCGTTTATTCGCGGGCGTTGTGTTTTCATCTATTCAACTTCTGATTTTAGTCGTTGGTTTCACTTACCAAGCCGACGCGGAAGCGCGCTGTCGCGGCGGTTCGTGCCGCGTACAACGGTTCCAACGATTCCAACCGTTTCAGCGGTTTCAAAGTTCTCAACCTGTTCGCAGTTGCAACGGTCGCAGTTGTGGCCAGCAAGTGTCGTCTTGCGGTCCGCGTGGTTGCGGTCAGCAGATGTCTTCATGTGGTCCGCGAGGTTGCGGCCAACAAAGCGGCGGCTGCGGAATGCGCCGCGTTTGCGGCGCTAACGGTTGCAGCATGGTGAGCACTTGTGGCGGCGGACAATCGTGCGGACCTAACGGCTGCAGCGTTCGTGGCGGCGGGCAATCTTGCTCTGCTGGCGGATGTCCGACTCAAAGCTTGAGCGGCATTTCACCCACTCACGCTGGTGCAGCTTCGTTGCTCGGAATTGGGAATGAGGCGCTATCTCGCGGAGTATCATCCGGTATTGGCGCGGCTCAAGATCAAGGCACGGTGCAACCCTGCGGCGGCGGGGTGAATTGGTACAATCGCGCTCGCGGTAATTGGGAACCCGCAAATATTTGCTTAAACGTGAATAACCAAAATCTTCCCATTATTTTAAATGCGAACGGCGAGCTGCAGCTTTCCGATCAAGCCGGAAACTTAGAGCCTTTGTCTGACAACCATTCTCGCGCTCTCGCCGCTACTTATCGCAAGAACGGCGTGAAGCATGATTTTATGAATGCGCTTCATCAGCGTTTTCCTGAAGACGCAGCATCGACCGCTGTTGCTCAGACGGAGGCGGCAGCTCCGCAGCCAGTTGGGCAGGGCGAACGCAATCCAGCTTCTGGTTTGTCTGAGACTGCGTCGAAGCAACCCGCTGCCGCCGGCAAACCGTCATTGGTGGACTTGGTGGAGGGCGCTAAGAATATTGATGGTACCGCCGTGTTGGACGTAGCGAAGTCTGTTCAGGCGATGATGGATAAGAAGGCAGATATCATGGCTGCGATTGCGGCAGGGGGAAGCGGGGCGATAACGTTGATGTTCTCCGGGGCAACTTGCGGTCCTTGCGTAAAGCTAAAGGCTGCGATCAACAATCCTTCGTCGAACGAAAAGCTATTGAAGGCTCATAAAATCAATCCCACGGTAGATCGGCTTGTGATTGCAATTGACTCCTCCGTCGTAGGAGCAATTCGCGATGATGAATTGCGAAATGCTTTGATGCCTTACGTAGATGAAAACTCCGACAAGTTCGTGGCCTCAGTGCCATTCATCTTCGGAAATTAAGCTGTCTTTTCTAGTACCATGGTACGATTTGCCTATCGGCGAGTCGTACCTGAATGAATCCAAAAATATTATTCGAAATTTCTGTCCTGGGGTACGCGGCTCATGGAGCTGCGTACCGCACAGGCGTTTTTCGCATGGTGGATCAATGGGCGAGAGGGCTCGCGGCTAGGGCCGATTTGGATTTGCTGTTTGGCTCACTGCTCGATCCTCGCACCAGTCTCCGTTCTCAATATTATTGGTCGCATTCGCCAGTGCTTTCGCAGCGCCCGTTTGCTCCGCGCACCGCAGCTCGTTCTCTCCTGCAACAAGTTGATCACACTTTCTTAGATTTAGCGCGTAACCCGGGCGGCTCGTTACCGAAGAAAATAATTCGACGTGGCCTTTCGGAAGTTCTCCGCCAGTGGGAGAAGCGCGGCGAGCCAGATGTCGCAGCGGTTGCTGCTCGAGCGCAGATCTTTCACGCCAATTTCTGGCCGTTTCCTAAAGCAGCACGCAAGGCCACCGATGCTCGCTTCCTCATGACGTTTGTAGATCTCATTAATTTGGTAAATCCCGAGTTGTCTACGGATGGCGGGGCATTTTATCGAGAAGTTCTGGACTCCATGCAGTCCGACGATTTCACCGTCAGTATTTCAGAAGCTACACGCCAAGATGTCTTGCGCGCTTGCCCGGACTTAGATCCGAAGAAAAGTTTTGTCGCGCACTTAGCAGCTTCTCCAAATTTTCGACCCGTAGATTCAAAACCGGAACTAGCCGATCTGCTTTCTAAGTGGGGACTCTCACCGGATTCTTACATCCTCAGTGTGTGCACTTTGGAAAAAAGAAAAAATCTCGACCTGCTTATCGACGCATTTGAAGCCTGGGCATCGCGCGGAAATTCCAAAACGCGCCTGGTGCTTACCGGAGCTTCGGGCAATGCAATGGACTCCGTCCGCAACCGACTCGCGAATAGCAAAGTGAAAGATCGCGTGCTGCTCACAGGTTTTGTCGACGACGCAGACCTAGCGCCGCTCTACCAAGGCGCGGTGGCGTTTGCGTATCCGTCGCTACAAGAAGGATTCGGACTGCCAGTTTTAGAGGCCCTCCAATGTGGGGCGGTCGTCGTAACCGCAGACAATAGCTCGTTGCCCGAAGTGGGCGGCGACGCCGTGATTTATTGCAACGCTAAGAAAAAGGATTCTATCGTCGAGGCATTGCAGACGGCGGTGAGCGGGACGGGTAGGGAAGAACTGCAGCGCAAAGCGCTGGTTCAAGCGAGTAAATTTTCCTGGGAAAAATCAGTACAGACCTTGGCAGATATTTATCAGCAGATGGGACATTAGCGCGGCTTGCGCGGCCGCACGGCCTTTTGCACGGCAATCCACCCTCGTCGGCAAGCAGCGGTGACCGCCCCACCTACGTCGTCAATCACCTTACCAGGCGCCAGACTCTTTAATTGCACATTCAGCAATTTCAGTGTGCCATGAATTTCTTCTTCCACCGCTCGCTGGTGGCCGCCCCACAAATCCGACAGGCGTTGAAAAACGGCTTTCTTCTTCAGTTTCTCTTCGTAGGTTTTTTCCGGCATCGACCAACCGAGCGCATAGACGAGCGCTTCCTGGAAAGCCTGTTTGTCTTTCGAGAATTTTTGCACTGCAGGCACGCCATTTTTCCCCGGCGTCTGGCCACTCCAATCATGACCGGTCAGAAGGATATTTGCTCTTTCGACAAGATCCATCGCAAACGCCTGGTGCTCAGAAGGCTTGAGCGAACCAAAAGTCTTGCGCAGTTCATTTGCTCTTCCTGCCGACGAATTTTCATTCATTAGCTTGAGCGTGTAATAAATCTGCGTTTCTCGTTCTGTCGGATGTGTAGGTGGGAACACGGCCTCGGGAAGCATCGAATAATCGGGGGGCTCGGCCTTTTCCGCTGTGTTTTCCACTGCGGCGTCGGACCTCTCCAAAACAGCTTTATCTGGCGCAAAAGACTCGCGCGACAAGGCTGCTACCAGGAAAAAAATCAGAATGAATGCTGTGCGTTGCATAGGATAGGAGAGGTCTGCTTCAGTTTCTCATAATCCGTTGAAAACCTTAAGGCAGAGGATTACTTTCGGCTTTGAGATGGATTCACACATTGCGAATGGGGCGGGCGCATTGGACATGACCACGGTCGGCGTGGGAAATGCGGCTTTGCCTGCGACTGCCGCTGCAACAGCCGTTGCGAAACGCTGGTTGGTGAATCCTTATATCGATCTGCTGTTTTGCTGTGGCGGCGCGGTCTGGATTGCCGCTTTGTCCTACGATTGGGCGACTCGCGAGTACTCGAACGAATTCACAATGTCGTTTGCTGTCGTCCTTACTTTACTGACGCACTCACTGGCAAATCCGCACACATCGGCGACTTGGCTGCGTATCTATGGCGACCCCGCCGAGAACAAGCGCTTTCGATTTTATTCGGTTTGGCTGGCCATCGGGATGGTCGCTCTCGGCGCGTTTGCGTTGACGCAGCCTGGATGGCCCGCGGCCTTTGCAAATCTTTATCTACTTTGGGTGATTCTCCATTACACATCGCAGGTCTACGGCATTGCCTTACTCTACTGCGTTCGCTGGGGTTATCGATTTGCGCCGTGGGAAAAAAACGTTTTCAAATACACGCTAATTTTCACCGCTCTTTTTGCGATCGCGCGCAAACTGGCCTGGCGTGAATACGCCATTCCTCAGTTCTTGGGATTGCCGATGCCTTTCTGGGGACCGATTCCAGATTGGATTGCCTATATCAGTGGCGCGCTGTGGGCCGCTTCAACCTTGCTCTTTGTTTTTATCGTCGTGGACAAGTTTTTCAGAGAAGGGGCGGTGCTACCAGCTCCCGTCGTTTTGCTTCTCATTTCAATCGGCGTTTTTATCTTGGCCACGGGCCCTCTGATGTACGCCGTGTGGCTGTTTGTTCCGGCGTTTTTCCATGGCAGTCAGTACCTGATGGTCTCGGGCGTTTATCATTTCGGGAAAAAACGTCAGGACGACGCCAGTTTCACCGCCAAGCTATTTAGCTGGGAAGGTGTGAAGTACTGGGCCGTGCTTGTGATTATCGGCAATTTTATTTACGCCGGTGCGCCGACGTTTCTCTCAGAACTCGGAGTGAGCTACGTTGCTGGCCTTGCCGTGATTTTTTCGGTCGTGAATTTCCACCATTTTCTAACGGATGCTGCTATCTGGAAGCTTCGAGATCCAAAAACGCGAGAAGTTTTGTTGAATGGGTAAAACGGTTTCACATACTGCTGATCAATCCTGGAAGAAGGTAAAGCTTCCTGTTCGCCTTGCTGCCAGTATCGGCTTTGTTATCTGGCTTTATGTCATCGTGAGTGGCGGGTTTGCTTGGCCGTCGGGGCTGATGCAGTACTCGTACTGGCCCTGGAACCAATCCTGGTTCATGTTCTACCGCAGCTCGGGCAAACACTATTTCATGCAAGCCAAAGGCACACTAGCTGATGGTTCGGCGGCGCCACCGTTAGTGGATATGTATTTCAAATTTCCAGCTGCTTTTCATTCTAGTCGGTTTAACGAAGTGATTCGCGACGATTGGCACATGCGCCAGCTGGGCGCCTATATGTGCCGCAAGTACAATCGCGATGCTCCTTATGCGGCCCGCATGGCGACGATCTCGATTTGGGACACATGGTGGGACGATAAGCGTGGCTTACGTCGATACGAACACGAAATTCCAGCGGCTGAAAAAGCGTCTTGGAATTATCTCACCGACGAACCTTGCAGCAAATTAGAAGCGGAGGTTCCTCAGTAATGGAATTCTCAGTGCGAAACTGGTCACGGGGCCGACTCACCGCTAGTTATGAAGCTTGGAATCGCTATTTCTTCAGCGAAATGGCGCTGGATTCGCTGGCCCTCTATCGAGTTTTTGTCTGTTTCGTCGTTTTCTTGGAGAGCCTTTCCTGGCTGCCGTATGCAGAAGAACTGTTCTCGATCGAAGGCTTTCACATTCGCTACTCCTTCTTCTCCGCGCAAATGTCGCCGTTAGAAGCAAAGGCGTTTGTTATTTTGCTAGGGGTTTGCTCGTTGTCTGCAGCGATCGGCTACTACACACGGCTCAATCTCGCGCTGACACTTTTGTGCTACGCCTTCCTGCATTCCGTTGATTTCATCAACGAAAAAGCAGTCGAAACGATCGTTCTGGTGGTGCTGTCTGTTCTCCTTTTTAGTCCCTGCAATCGCCTCTATTCACTCGACGTGTATCTCGGGCGCTTAGAGAGGCGAGAAAAGGGAAGTGTGTTCTTCCAGCGGCTCTTGCAGTGGGAATTTGTTCAGATCTATTTCTTTTGTGGCGTTACCAAGATGATGACGCCAGAGTGGCCGACCGGAAAAGTGATCATCGACAGTCTCACGGGTCGATGGGCTTCGGACGCGGGCATTTGGCTTTCTGCTTGGATTCCCGAATGGGCGGTCCGTGGGGCAGGTTTCGGCACCATTATTTTTGAATTATTCGTCGGGGCCTTGCTGCTTACTCGCCCATTGCGTTGGTTGGGCGTTTTACTCTGCTTAGGCTTTCACCTAGGGATTGAGATTTTCCTCGATATTGGGTCGCTGGGCCGGCAATTCATGGCTGCAGATATCTTTCTGTTCTTTAACCCCGACCGATCTGCGGTTTTTATCCGTGCGCTTCTGCCGTGGAGCCGCCGATCGATTCACAGAGTCCGGGAAAAAGCGCGCGGGCTTCGTCCCGCTGCATCAAATTAACGCTGCGTCCGCACCTGGCGCTTCGCGCGCAAAGTTTTTATAATAAGAGCGCATGAAAATCGGACTCGTCGCTTGCTACCCGCAATCTCACAAAGATTTTTTTTCCTCGTACGCTTCTCTCTGTAGTTTAGAGAACGCGTTTAAGAACGAGGGCATCCCTACCGAGGTCTTTACAGCCGTAACGCTGCACAGTCCGACAGCTTTGGATGAAGTCGATCGAGTGGTGCTGATTGGAAATCCATTCGAGGATCCACGAGGCAACTGGTCCGAATGGCTCGTTAGTGCTCGTCCAGAACTGGCTGCGAAAATTACAATCGTCGGTATCAAGGGCTTCGTTGCCTCCAAAGTCCTAGAAACCCACCAAGAAATTTTAAAGCAGATCGCAAAAGAGCAACCGATTGCTGTTTGCGATGCGGCCTCCAAAGAGGAATTGGCCAAGGTTGTGGGCAATAAAGGCGTGGTGCTCACTGGCCCGCTGGCTTATTGGACCGACGGCAAGCCACTCCGATTGAAAAAGAAAACGCGGCTTTTTATTCCGTCTGCCACAGACCCGGTTTTCCATAAGTCCACACGCTCTTACAAAGGGTTGGTGCGCAGATTTTATCGTCGATGGAATCAGGCCACCCCCGCGATTTATTGCGGCGTACATTTCGACGGACTCGATTTAGCAGCGGCGCCTGGTGAAGCGGCATTTTTTCAACCCACGGCCCCTTCGCTTTTGAAAACCGCATTGGTCTCTGCCGATGCTGTCGTCGGTGGCCACACTGCCTTGCTTTTAGTTGCGACTCAAAACTCCGTGCCGGCCGTGCTCCTGAGCAACGATCCCACTGAGAAGAAAATCGCCGAGAGTTTGGGCATTCCTTTCTTAGAAAGCCACGGCAACACGCAAGCCGCAGAACTGGTCCACCGCACGGAAGAAATTCTTGCCAAGTATCCGTGGGAGACGGTGAAGCAAAAATCATCGAAGTTGATGGACAAGGCGTCTGAGTTTTTGGTTGAGGCAAAACTTCTAAAGAAAACTGCAGGCTGCAAGAAAAAATCCCAACAACCATTGGCGGATCGCCATTGGGCAACCGTGGCTTCCGACGACTCTTTGGCCAACGTTCTGGGATGGGTCGAGAATATTTTCTCCATCTACGAAGGCAGAAATCATTTTCACGTTCTCTGCGCATCGCGCGCCGTAGAAGCAGCGTTAGAAACGGCGCTGCGCCCCGGATCGTGGACAGCGTATTCACTGCGCGATCTGTGGCAAGAAGACGAATGGCTAGTCTGTCGACGAAACGGTCTGCGCTCTGCGTTTTCCGCTTCGAAGCCGCGTTTTCTTCTCCAAGTGCTAGCAGCTACTAAGGGCGAAGTGTTTTTCTCCGAGCCAGAAGTCGTGTTCTTCCGTGATCCAGCAGAGTTGTCGCCGCCGGCAGAATGCCCGGCAATTTTGGTCGCTCGGTATTCCGATTCGCAAATGGAAACGCGCGCGCGTGGTCTCTATAGCGGCGCACTCTTTACCGTGCAGCCATTGGCCGAAGGGTTTTTAAACTGGTGGTCGAGTGTTGCCGTCGAAGCATTGGGCCGCAACAACGCTCGCTATGAAGAGGGCGAAGTTTTAAGCAGCGCCCCGCTGCTTTTCCCAACCATCCAAGTAGTGCGCGATGCGACGGCGTTGAGCGATGCCACGAATTTGCACAGCACTTCGGTCACGCGTCCGCATTGGCCCGGCGACATGCTCTATGGTTTTGATGGCTCGGTGGTCGCAGCATTTAGCTGCTGCGAAGTCGATGCACTTCGCACGCATGAAATTAAAACCGGTTGGGATCAACTCGCTGCGGTTTTCACTCAGACCAAACGCGTTTTTCAAAACGACAGCTTTAGAACCCAGGTCTGGAACCAACAGCGGCTGCACTGGCCTAAGGTCGACGATTTCTTCCGCGTGAAAGAATGGACCGAAAACCATTTCCCAGTTTTGCTGCACACTACGACCCCCGGCGAATTGCGGTTCTTCACCAAAGGTCTTGGCCGAACCCTCGTGCGCTTAGCCGTGGCAGTGGGTATCGCAGCTCCGCCATTTGGGAATGCTCGTCCCAAGACTGCTGAACACGAAACAGTGTGGAGCCAGTGGCAGAAAACTCTGCTGCGAGCTCGATTCGCAACTGCATCTCCTTCCTCACGTCACACTCAGGTCGCCTAAAACGTCCTCTCGAAGTGGGCTAACGTCTTGTAATCACTAAATTCAATTGGCTAAAACGCGCCTCCTCGTGGAGTCTCGCTTCATTGCAGGCGGGGGGGCTTTATGGTACGAGTAGCAACGCATGTCTGAAGGCTCAAATTTAGAAAAAAACACGTCGAATGATCAGAAGCCTGTTTCCAAGAACAAGCTTCGTTTTGACGTGAGTAAATGGTTAAAACAGTCCTCTCCACCAAACGGCCGCGGCGGCCCGGGTTCGCCCGGCAAGAACGGCTTGTGGACTTGGGTGCTATTTGGCATCGCGGTCATCGCGTTGGTGTCGATTTACAGCACGCCCGCGGATTTCTCCGTAAAAGAAATCCCCATCAGCGAATTTAAAGATCGCGTGCGTTCGGGAGAATTAAAACGAGTCGTTATTTCCCCGAACATGGTGAAGGGTTTCACGGAAGACACCCCGGCTGCCACCACGCCTGCAATGCGCCGCGGATCTCCGGCTGCTACGTATTACACGTCGATCATGCCACCTGAGCCGTTTGATGACGGCCGTCAGCTCACGCAGATCATGGAAGAGAAGCACGTTAAATACGAAGCTGAAAACATGGTCGTGAAGAATTTCTTTTGGCAGTGGGTTTTGCCGTTTCTCGTCTTGATTGTGATCTGGAGATTGGTTTTCTCACGCGCGTTCAAAATGGGACCTGGCGCTGGGATCATGAGCTTTGGGAAAAATCGCGCCAAGCTAGTTGTCGACGATTCGAAGAAGGTTACCTTCGCGGATGTTGCTGGTGTGGAAGAAGCGAAAGAAGAGCTTATGGAGATCATCGATTTCCTTAAGACTCCGCAAAAATTCCGCGCTATCGGCGGCAAAATTCCAAAAGGCATTTTATTAGTAGGCCCTCCAGGTACTGGAAAAACCTTGATCGCCAAAGCAGTTGCTGGCGAAGCCGGCGTTCCGTTTTTTAGTCTCAGCGGTTCTGAGTTTGTGGAAATGTTTGTCGGCGTGGGCGCAGCTCGCGTTCGCGACTTGTTCCAGCAAGCCGTCGAAAAATCCCCCTGCATTATTTTTATCGACGAATTAGACGCTATCGGAAAAGTGCGTAGCTCTGTTTCGCCTATGGGCGGACACGACGAGCGAGAACAAACTTTGAATCAGTTATTAGTCGAGATGGATGGCTTTGATACGCGCACGGGCGTGATCATCATGGCCGCCACTAACCGTCCAGAGACGTTGGATCCAGCACTATTAAGAGCAGGTCGTTTCGATCGTCAGGTTTTGGTAGATCGTCCAGACATCCTTGGCCGCGCAGCGATTTTAAAAATCCACGCGCGCAATGTGAAGATGGGTGTCACCGTTGATCTCAACGTGGTCGCGGCTCGCACTCCTGGATTTGTCGGCGCGGATTTAGCTAACGTGGTGAACGAAGCGGCGTTGCTAGCAGTGCGCAAAGGCAAGTCCGAAGTCGGCATGACCGATTTTGATGAAGCGATTGATCGCGTGATTGCAGGTCTGCAGAAGAAAACGCGCCTGATTAACGAAAAAGAAAAACGCATCGTAGCGCACCATGAAATGGGTCACGCGCTAGCGACGTATTTCACCGAAGGCACCGATCCGGTTCACAAGATTTCGATTATCCCGCGTGGATTTGGCGCATTGGGTTTCACGATGAATCTCCCCAAAGAAGATCGTTACCTGATGACCAAACCAGAGCTCTTGGGTCGCATCGATATTTTACTTGGCGGTCGTGTTTCTGAAGAAGTCATCTTCAACGAGATTTCTACCGGCGCTTCAGACGACTTAAACAAAGCTACCGACATCGCCAAAGCCATGGTCATGCAATACGGCATGAGCAGCTTTGGTCAGCGAACCTTTGCTGCGGATCGCTCGACGTTCTTACAAGGACCGGGCGGACTGTCGAATCCTAGGGATTATAGTGATGCGACAGCAGAACGCATCGACAGCGAAATTCAGGGAATTTTAGATAGCGCCCATGCTCGGGTGACCACGCTGATTACGGCGAAGCGCGGCCTGCTTGAATATACGGCCGCCATCCTTTCTGAAAAGGAAGTGATTGAGGGCAAAGAGCTGGTCGACTTGATCCACGCTTTCGAAGAAGGCCGGGCAAAGCCCGTTTCGGAAGCCGTCAGGGAATTAAAGGAAGCGCTGTTAAATCCGCCTACAGTGGAGCCAGTAGCTCCTGTTGCGCCGGAGAAGCCAGCTGACCCGAATTGGTTGGGCGATACGCCGACCCCCGTTCCTACTTGAGCGGAGACAACTTGAACCCAGCCCTTGAACCTGCGAGCAATCGCAATTACAAGGCTGTAAGCATTTTTTTTAGCTAGATTTGAGAGGGAGACACAAATGGCACCAAAATCGGAAAAAACTTTCGATAAGCGGACAATCGGTCGTTACATCGGTAAAGGCCAAGTCAGCCAAAAAGACTACGATTCCTACCTAAAGGCGCTTCCAGATGAGGAAGGCAACGGGGAGTGGGTGAAGTTAGATCTCGTGGATGCAGAAATCACCGACGACAGCATCGATGAAGATTCCACAGACGAAGAAAACGAGACCTACTAGTCTCTTCGGGCGGTTTAATGAAAAACGAAGGACTGCCAATTGTTGAGGAAAGTTTTCCTTTCCTCCTAGTTTCCCTTGGCGCCAGTCTGGCTTTTTGGATTGGCGGATTGTGGCAGGGCGCCATTATCGGAATTCTGCTTTCTCTCTACATCGCGTACTTCTTTCGTAATCCGGAGCGCTTGCCTCCAGTTGGTAGTTCGGTGCTTGCGTCGCCCGCGGATGGGAAAGTCTGCTTTGTCGGGCAGGTAAACGAGCCTGACTTCCTACGCCAGCCGATGCTCAAAGTGAGCATCTTCATGAATCTCTTTGATGTTCACGTTAACCGCGTACCTATCGACGGTACGATTCGCGATGTGCGCTATCACCGTGGCCGTTTCATGGCGGCTTCTGAAGATCGCGCGAGCGATGAGAACGAGCGCAACGCACTTTTGATTGAAACCGGTCAAGGTGAGAAAATCGTGTTGGTGCAGGTTTCGGGACTGATTGCCCGTCGCATTGTTTGTTATCTGGGGCTTGGTTCGTTTGTTCTTAAAGGACAGCGCATGGGACTTATCCGTTTTGGTTCGCGCTGCGACCTGTTCCTGCCCTTGAATTCGGAAATCTTGGTTAAGGTCGGGGATCGCGTGCTTGGGGGAGAAAGCATTGTGGCGAAACTCGCCGAGGCCAAAGCATGAACCGTTCCCGCCGACCTCCTTATATTTTAGTTCTTCCCAGTCTGTTCACGACTGGGAATTTATTTTGTGGCTACTACGCCGTTCTGATGGGCGTGTCGGGTCGATTGACCTACGCAGCCTACGCCATCTTCCTCGCCATGGTTTTTGATAGCTTGGATGGACGCGTGGCGCGGATGACCAAGACTCAGAGCAAGTTTGGCGTCGAGTACGATTCTTTGGCAGATGTGGTGTCGTTTGCCTTTGCTCCGGCCATTATCTGCTACTCGTGGAGTTTGCAGGGGCTGGGACGACTGGGTTTTGGAGCTGCCTTCTTTTACCTAGCCTGTGGCGCGCTCCGGCTCGCTCGCTTCAATACCGTTACGGATTCTATTCCTAAGAGCTACTTTGTTGGATTGCCTTCACCAGCCGCTGCTGCGGCTCTGGCTTCCGTAGTACTGGCCCGCCATGATTTAGGGATTGTCGAGCCGCCACAGTGGCTTGTAGGCCTCGTAGTGGTGCTTGGCGTGCTCATGGTGAGCAATATCCGGTACCCTTCGTTTAAGGATTTTGACCTGCGCGAGCGCCGTCGCTACCCACTCCTGGTTTTCTTAGTGGGAGCTCTGGTGTTTGTGATATGGGAACCCGAATTAGCGGCGGTTGCGCTGCTAGGGTATTACGTTTTCTGGGGCGTCCTACGGGAGTCCTTAAGCGCGCTTCGTAGGCTCGTTTCTCGCCGACCACGGTTGGGAAAAGCAGCCGCGGGTCCAACCGCTGGGCTATCGGGCGGTGCTTCTGAGGCGCATCCAGAGCTGGAGGAATAATGAGTTTAGCGCATTTGGAATCTTTACGATCTCTCGCCATTGTTGGCGCTACGGGATTAGTCGGCCGCGAAGTCCTCACGATTCTCGCTGAGAACCACATCCGCATTCCAATCATCAAAGCGTTAGCCTCGGAAAAATCGGCGGGCGAAGAAGTCGAATACGGCGATCGGATGTTGCCGGTTGAATCGCTGACGACCGAAAGCTTCCATGGCATGCAAGCAGCTCTTTTTTCCGCGCCAAACGAAATTTCTAAGAAATATATTCCTATCGCATCCGCAGCTGGCTGCCTTTGTATCGACGATTCCAGCGTGTTTCGCATGGATCCCGAAGTGCCGTTGATTGTTCCTGAAGTAAACGCCGAGCAATTGCGCGACTTCACGGGATTGGTCACAGCGACTCCGAATTGCAGCACCACGCCGCTCGTGATGATTCTTAAACCCTTGCTCGAGCGCTATGGTCTGGAGCGAGTGATTGTATCGTCGTATCAGAGCGTGTCGGGAGCAGGGCGAGCTGCTTATCAAGAGCTCTCTGAGCAAACGGTGAATTTGTTAAGCGGCAAAGCAAGTGAAGCAAAAGTGTTTCCGCACCGCATCGCCTTTAATTGCTTGCCACAAATCGGCAAAGCACTCGACACGGGCGAATCCGACGAAGAAGTGAAGATTCAAAACGAAACGCGCAAAATTTTAGGCGTGAAGAACCTTCGCATCGCCGCAACAGCAGTGCGAGTTCCAACCTTCGCGGGTCATGGACTTTCTGTGAACATTGAATTCACTGAATCGTTCGAGACGGTCGAGCAAGTACGTGATCTATTGGACACGACGGCCGGCGTAAAAGTTTTGGATAAACCAGAAGGCAATATCTATCCGACCAATGCAGAGGCAACGGGAAGTGATGAAGTCTTCGTAGGCAGAATTCGCAGAGACACTTCAGTTGAGTCGGGAGTGAATTTGTGGATTATCGGCGACAACCTGCGCAAAGGCGCTGCGCTTAACTCGCTGCAAATCCTCGATACGTATCTCTATTACAAGACGATGAACTAGAGCGGTATCGACGGTAAAATCGAAAAGAACGATTTCTTCCACTGAAAATGAAATTCGTAAACGAATCGAACTGTGTTCTCGTTCGACGCGAACATCTGCGTGGGCGGATTACGAAACGGTTCGTGATCCCAAAATGCTGATTTCGGTGCGTCGTCAAATCCCGGCACGCCGCTACTCTTTAAAATCTGCATAGAAACGATATTGCCTCGCGTATCCATCTCAATTCCCAGACGGGTTGTGAACTCCGTGCCAATCGCGCTTCCCTTTGATTCTGGACCCCCTAATTGCTCGGTGGCTTCCTTTAGATGGCGCACCCAGGTCGGATAGATAGAATCGCTGATACGGTTGAGGAACGATGCATAGGCTATACCGTCGGTATTGAGGACCGTGTCGTCGCCATCGCGAATCTTATCGTCGAGATCGTACGGGCTTTGCGAAAGCGAAAGCAGGTCGGAGAGTTTGAGACGGGGCGCGAGATCGCCTTCGCCTTCCTCAGTAGATTCAGGCTGAGGCGTAAGTCTGCCGCCTTGCTGATAGGCTCCCAGGCGGGGGCTCTTGGTTTGTTCCTTTACCCGGTTGCGGCGGTCGGAACGGAACTCTGCCTTATCATCGCTTTGATCCTCTGAATTTTCAGACCGAACGATGGGTCGTTTGTCGTCAAAGAGTTCGACTATTTGGCTAGGGAGAACTTGATTGGGCGAAAGCCTATCCCAACGGACGTAGCGAAACGTATAGAGCGCAGCGATATGCAAAAGAATGGCCAGCAGCGTGAAGCCGACGAAGATTCGGCGCGCGGCCGTTGTTTGAGAGCCGTTCGTTTGAGAGCTGTTGGATTGAGATCTGTTGGATTGAGAGCTGAGCATAAGGGGTCACCGGGGAACCCATTCCGGATATAGCACCTTGATTAAAAATAAACCACACGCGGGGGCAGTGGGACCTGCGGCGCGGCGATCACATTTGCTCAAAATCTCGGGGATTGCGTGCGCATCGATTTTGCGTTCGCCCACCGCTAAAAGCGTGCCTGCTATTGCACGCACCATTTGTTTTAGGAATCCATTGGAACACACGCGGATGCCGTAGAGGGCCGAGCCTTTATCGAGGATATCTAACGCGTAAATCGTGCGGGTGGTGGATTTCACCGTCGCACGTGCGCCTTGAAAGGAGCGGAAATCATGCGTGCCGAGGAAGTCTGTGGCTGCGGTGCGGACCAAATCCCAGTCCACCGGACGCGGAAAATGCAAGGTCGTGTTTCTATTGAGCGCTGAAGCCACCGGTCCGTTCACAACGCGGTATTCGTAAGTCTTTAACGTCGCACTTTTCTGAGAGTGAAACTTTTCTGGCACATAGGCCGATTCCAGAATGCGAATGGAGTACGGCAGATGGAAATTAAGAATGCGACGCCACTCATCGACAGGGCGCGGGTCTTCGGTGGTGAAATTGCAGACTTGTCCTAGAGCATGTACGCCGCTGTCGGTGCGGCCAGCTCCGTAGATAGAAATCTTCTTGCGCGTGATCTTATTTAAGACGGCTTCGATGGCACCTTGAATGGTTTCTTTGTGCGGTTGTTTCTGCCAACCCGCAAAGTCGGTTCCATCGTATTCAATTAAGAGGCGGACATTCATTTACTATCGAATTGGTACCCGCACTCGTGCGAAGCAATCAAGTTTCTCTCGCGGATATCCGCAGGCGTGATTGGAAAATGCCGGCAAACGTTGGGGCGATCGTCATACACCGTGCAGAGACGGGTATTAGTGTCCCAATGTGGGCACTGAAAAAGTAAATTGCAGCTAGTGCCACAGCCGCTGCAGCCTTTGGAGCGATTGTGCTTGCGCGAAAGGCTGGCTGCGAGTGGTGGATAGAGGCAAAGAGTAATGCGGCGAAGTTTACCGATGATAAGCGTGCGGCCTACCGGCGAGCCTAAGCCCTTCGACGAAAAAGTCGTCTGAAGAAATGGAATGAGACGCTCCCAAAAAAATACAAACTGGCGAATCCACCGCGTCTCAATTTCGGACGGGTGTTTTGGAGAGAATCTTGGAAGTCTCAATGTAAGCGTTCGATCCATTGCAGAACCCTAAAATTAGCCTGACTAAAGATCAACAAAGAAAAAACTATACCGACACATTGGAGCGGGGGGTCGATGCCAATTCTCGAGACACAATCTTCAAGAAAGTCACGAATACCGCAGCAATAATCGGCCCTAAGAAGATCCCAGTTGCTCCCATCCACGACACAGCACCCAATGCACTTACCAGTGCTAAAAGTGGGTGCATTTCCGCTTGTCCATTCATTACGAGTGGACGAATGACGTTATCGGCCGCCGCCACCGCAATCGCGCCGATGACTAGTAAGACGGCCATCATCCATTGTTGTGTCGCGCCTAAGAAAATAATTCCGCCAATTGTAATCGGTGCAACGCCAACAACGGGAACCATTCCCATAAACAGCGAAGCAAATCCCCACAAGAACGGGTGCGGTACGCCCGTTACGAGGAAGAAGAAAAATACCAACACGCCTTGGGCAACACAACTTGCCAACATCGCACTCACCACTCCGCGGCATGAACGTTCGAAGGATTGATAGAGTTCGAGTGATTTATTCAACGGCAGCGGTGAAACGCCGCCTAGGAACTTCAAGAGTCGTTCGCCGTCTAAAATGAAAAAGAACACGCTGACGATCACCACCATGGCTGCAAGCAAGAAACCAGGCAGGGAAGAAATCGCGGTACCCGCAAAGAGTGAGATTTTATCCAAGACGATTCCTACCGTCGATAAAGCGTATTGCTGCGCCCATTCAAAATCGATTGGGACGTATCGCGAAACGTGGGTAAGGCCCGTCTTCCACATAGCGGATTCAGTGAATTGGGCAAAAATATTTCCCTCGGGCAAGTGTACCCCTTTGAGGGTGTTGGAGATCTGATACGCGCCTATTACGAAGGCCGCTACCGACGGCAACATCACGCCCAATGCCACAGCGCACGTGATGATTAGCGACGATAGAATCGGAATAAACCACCGGTTTAAATAGGTAAAAGCCGGGTAACAGAGGATGGCGATGATGGCGCCGATAAGCAGCGCCAGAACAAACGGCGACATCATGTAGAAGAAAAGAAAGGTTAGCGTTACACCCAGTGTCAGTTGGAGTACCGCTCGCCACCGTACGTTGTCGCCCATTGCCATGGGGGTACTATAGCTTAAGCTTGACCCCGTATGCTAGAAGGGTTGCACGTTTATGAACGCACCTATCGGAGTTTTTGATTCAGGCCTGGGCGGGTTGACGGTCCTGAAAGCCTTGAAAGAAACGCTTCCTGCGGAATCGTTTATCTATCTCGGCGATGTCGCGCGCCTGCCATACGGAAATAAATCCGTTAACGTCGTCAATGCTTACTCCCGCAGCTGTGCCCAGTTTTTGGAACGCTCCGGCGTAAAATTAATCGTCGTCGCCTGCAATACGGCAACTGCACTTTCTCTGAAAAACTTACAGGAAGAATTTTCAATCCCCGTTGTCGGCGTAATCGAAGGCGGCGTGGAAAGTGTTTTGCGCGCGGGTGATAGCCGCAGAGTTTTGGTCCTAGCGACGGATTCTACCGTTCGCAACGAAGCCTACTTGCGCGAATTCAATCGCCGCGGCTTCACCGGTGTTGTGAAGCAAATGGCGTGTCCGCTTCTAGTGCCTTTGGCGGAAGAGGGCTGGTGGGATCATGCCATCACCGCCAATGTGATTTCGACCTACTTGCAAAGCGAGATAGTCGCAGCTTTTGAGTACGACACGGTCGTACTAGGTTGCACTCACTATCCATTGCTCGAACCGTCGCTGCGAAAAGTTCTGCCACCGCAAACCCGCATTGTGCACGGCGGTTCGGCGGTCGCCGAACAAGTGCGTGAGATTTTAACTGTGCGTGGCTTGCACGCGACGGCATCTGCCGAGCCCCACACCTGTTTCTTTGCCACTGATTCTGTTTCTCCAAACCTGCCATTGCTCAAATTTTGTGAGACGATGGGAAAAATCGGGTTTGAGCTTGCGAGCTTGGAATAAAAATCTCAATCGAAGTCTATTATTTTTCGCGGCCGTGCTGTGCACGGTGATGTTGTGCGAGCCCGTGCGCGCGAATTCGGTAAACGTTCCCACCTCTGAAGGCATTTACGAATATCTAGAGCGCTTAGAAGCTTACAACTGCGCCTATTCCACGCTGCGGGTGTTTGGGCCGCAGACTCAATATGAAATGATCTCGGCGGTGTATGTCGCCGCGGAAGAAGATCGCTGCGAAGCACCTGAGTGGCTATTGCGCGAACGCCAGATTCTCACGAGACCGCAATACCCGGTGAAGATCGAGAACCGTTTGGTAGTGGTCCCCGATGAATTTATCGCCTTGTCAGGAACGGGCGCGACGATTTCGCCGATTGTCCCGGTGCGCGAGGGACGTCCCACTGTGGGCGGTTTTACCAGCAATACTGAAATGCAAGCGCACGCTGCTACGAGTGCAAAGATGATTGGCATCGCGGGCTCGGTTCGCCCTGGCTGGGCGGGCATGGTGCCCTTTGAGCGCGGCGCGCTTGGGCGGTTTTATTTGCAGGAGGCTTATCTAAAAGCATCCTACGGTTGGTCGGAAGTAACATGGGGCCGAACGGGATTACGATTTGGCCAAACCAAACACGGCTCCTTGATTTTCTCAGGCGCCGCCGCGCCGATTGACCTATTAAAATATTCTCTGCGGCCAGTGGTCCCGGGCTTTGCAAAGTTCTTAGGACCCGTGACGTTTGATACGTGGGTAGGATTTGCAGACCCTAATACACCTTCAAAAGGCGCTTCGCTGTGGGCACTACAGTTCGCGATGCGCCCCATTCATTGGCTGGAGCTTGGTTGGACGGAGCTTTTTCAATTTGGCGGTGCGGGTGTGCCCAAAGCCTCGGTGGGCGATCTCTTTGCCATGGCGGCCTACACCAACAGCTCACGCCTGCAGACGCTGCGCTCAAGAGCGATGGCCACTCACATTGGTTTTTGGCTGCCAAAGCGAATAGCTAAGGTCTACGCGCAAACTCTTTTCAGTGATCTGCATTCTATCGACGATTTCAGCTATCTCTTGGGCTTGTGGTTCCCACGTATCGGCAGCGCCCAACTGCGGTTTGAATTTGTACAAACGGGAACAACGCCGTACCAACAAAAACTCTTCCCGGGCGGTCTGTCATACGAGAACACGCCACTGGGACACCCATTGGGCCCCTCCGCGCGCGGCTTCTACGCCGACTTAGAAATTTTAATTTTTCAAAACTGGCGCCTGGAATTTGGCGGCAGCTACGAAAACCGCGGCCGCGAACTTTTCGCAAGCCACCCGACCTTGGCACCAGAATCGCGTTTCGGCGGCAGCGTCACGCTTAAGAAGCGATGGTGGGAGCTCGATGTCGAAGGCACGCTCCAGTACCAAAACTCCACCAACGCCGCCTACGAAGCGGGCGTCATCCTCGACTCCATCGGCGGCGCCACCAAAATCACCTACTCATTCCTATAAATCCCTAAAAGGTGCCCATCTACTTTTCGGCCGGAAAGTAGATGGGCACCAAAAAAAAGCCCCGGGGTTTGGGCCCGAGGCTTTAAGACGATTGCTTCGTTGCACTCGCAACGACTGAAATTAGTAGAGAACTACGGACGGAACTTCTTCGTTTACGCATGCGCGGTCGTCGACGACACGGAACTTGCAGCCTTTAAGGGTGCGAGCTGCGACGTTGCGGACTTTGCGAGAGTAGCTGCTCAAGTCGAAGATGAGCGCTTTTACGTAGTCGTCGTTGAAGCATTTGCACTCGCCGCGATCGCAGCGAATTTGTGCAACTTTCTGGACAGCAGGGCAGTCTTCGCAGGTACAAGGAGCTGCAAAAACTTTGGCCAAGACGGATTCAGTGGCGCAAGCGTTGCGGCGATTGCGAATTCCGCGCAAGCCGTTGTCCTTCAGGCGATTGCCGCACTGGTCGTTTAGCTCCAGCACCGTGAAGATGTCTGCGACTTTTGCAGTCTTGCAGGCCACTGTCTTAACGTCAGGTTCAGCAACTGGCTTGAGAACCGACTGGGCTGCTGGAGCAGCAGGTGCAATAGGGGCTATTGGAGTTGCAGGCGCGATTCTTTGTGGAACCGTTTCAAGCACGGGAGCGGCAAGAGTTGGCTCTGGAATTGGGAGTAACTCGGGTTGCTGGCCTTGTTCTGCCATTACGCCGGTGCTTACTAACAGCGCCAACGTCGCCAAGCTAAGGGAAAGTTGAAACTTCATTTGATGTCTCCTTCAAGGGGGTTAGGGCTTTTTGTTAACAGCACGACAATAGCCTGACAACGAAAGGTATGAAAAAATTACGTGGTTTCAACGATTTAGCGCACTGAAGCTTGGAGACGTGGGCGGGCCAAGGCTTCGAAAGTTGGGGGGGCGATCTTCTGGAAATAGCGCTCGCAACCGTGATAAGTCCTGCGCCAATGAGGTACTCGTTCATAAATCTATTTTCCTCTAAGTGGCCCGAATTATTTTCGTCACCTTAAAAGGGGAGTCGTCGCGCCGTACTTAACATTCGGCGCAACGACCGAAATGAACTAATCAGCGAGTGATATCTCCACCGGCGCAGCTATCGTGAGCGTCACGATTTTCTTTAAGTCGCTTACTCGAGGAGAGCTAGCGTAATCACCGGTGTAAGCTGTGTTGTAGCCGGTGCCCTTATCGTTTTTCGAAAGCGATAGAATGGTCGACGAGCAATATAATCCAAAGTGGTTTCCACCCGGAGTTTCGAGCAGTAGCGAAGGGCTGAATTCAGCTTTGGGATACCAGCCGGTTTGATGACGCGCAATTTTAGTGCGCTCTGTATCGGAAACAGACGCACTCTCCGGATCAATGACAGTCAGCTTCACATCTGCTGCCAAGTTCCGATCGTTCAAAGAGGGAAGTGCTGTCAGATAGCAGGAAACGGAGCGCCCTTTCGGCGTCTTAGTGGTCTTCCCCAGCCAAGTCTCCTCGGCAGTTCCAGCGCAACCCACCAGCGTGTCTTCCTTCGCCTTCTCTTTCACTTTTGTTGCAGTCCACACTTCCGCTCCAGCTGGCGTCTTCTCACACCAATCAACCGAATCAGCCACGCCATCTCCATCAGTGTCATCGGCAACTGTACCGAGAGCGACGTTCGTTGCACGCGGCTTAAAGTTTAGCGCCTTAGTCTGTACAACCGAGTCCAACGGAATCGCCGCATAGTGATCTTCATCCACAACCGCAGCTTGTGCCCCCAAGCACCAGCCCAATAAAACCAACGAACTAACCTTAACCATAATTACCCCCATGATGATTTGAAACGCGGTTATCTTCCCGACGCCAAAATGGAAGGTCACGACCCAGCGCGGAGATTGCTTCGGCCTAACCGCCTCGCGACGACTGAGTGAATTAAGATCAGGTTGCAAACCAAACGGGGATTTCAAGCGCGGTCTCTGCAAGCGGACGGGGGCGACCCCGAACCTGGCCCCGCAGGTCTAGCTGGTACCGCCTGGTTCCACCTCGGACTCACGCCCCGAACGGGCGTAAAGCGGGCACTGTGAAAATAGACACCGCGGACTAGTTCCGCGACCCGAGCGCGAGGCCAACAGGTAGAAATCGCAAGGCCCCCAGGCGTCCCGCTCGGGGCGTGAGTCCGAGGTGGAGCCAGCCGGTACAAGCAAGGCCCTGCGGGGCCAGGGCCTGGGATCTCCCCCGTCCGCGCGCGACGACCGCGCAATAAAAAACCCCGATTGCTTGCCGCAACCGGGGTCTTTTGCAAAAATATAAATTCTACCGTTTGGAGAATTGGAAGCGCTTGCGAGCGCCTTTTTGACCGTACTTCTTACGTTCCTTCTGACGAGGATCGCGGGTCAGTAGGCCGTCTTTTTTCAAGACTGGGCGAAGCGTATCATCGAGCTTTAAGAGAGCTCGGCTCACTCCGTGAGCCAAGGCTCCGGCTTGAGCAGCGATACCGCCACCGTTAATTAAGCAGCTGACGTTGCAGGTGCGCAGTTTATCGGTGAGAAGCAGCGGGCGGAGGACTTTTGCTCGCAAAACATCGCGAGGAAAATATTCTTCCATTCCACGTTCATTCACTTCGATTTTGCCTTCGCCGCCCGTTGGGGTCAGCCAAACGCGCGCAATTGCGGTTTTGCGACGGCCAGTTGCTTGAATCAAATCGCTCTTTGCCATGTGTGTTAAGCGCTTTCTCTATTGTTAAAAAAGGATTCGGGGAGCTTCACAGCTTCCGGCTTCTGAGAAGTGTGCGGATGCGAGGAGCCTGCGAAAACTCGTAGTTTTTTAAACCAGCGGCGTCCCATGTGCCCACGAGGCAACATGCGATAAACCGCGAGTTGAATTAGACGCTCTGGGTGAGTGCTACGGACTTGTTCCGCAGTATCTTCCCGCAAACCGCCTGGGTAATTCGAGTGACGATAGTACTTCTTTTGGGTTTCTTTGTTACCCGTCAGAACAATCTTTTCGGCGTTGATAACTACAACATGGTCGCCGGTATCAGCGTGCCGAGTGTAGGTGGGCTTGTCTTTGCCCATCAGAGCAGTAGCAATGTACGTGCTCAGTCGCCCAAGAGTAGCTCCGGAGGCATCGACTAAACGCCACTTTTCAGTGTTGTCTTCGGTCCTCGCGAAGTACGTTTTTTCCATCATCGGACGGCGAGGAGTGCCTGCTGCGCGTTTCGGCGCTTTAGCAGCCGCTTCTACGCCTTCGGCCTTCTTCTTTTTAGCCGAAGCTTTGCTGCTGGCGCCTTTACGGGCCTTCAGTCCGGTTTTGGTTGATTTGCTAGCCACAGTTTTCTTTTTCTTTGTCGCCATAATGAATGACGATCGGTACTAAGCACCCAAGAAAAAGTCAAGAAATGGGCTAGTTAGGTAGAGGCGGGCCAGGAGTAAGGGTGGACAGGGGGCTAATTACGCCTAAGCTGAACGGAAAAGTGCACGGAAGGCTTCTTTGGCCTTTTCTGCCTCTGCGGCCGCTTCGTTTTTCTGAGCGTCGGACTTACCGGAGTCGGCTGTGACCCGCATCTCAAAAAACGGACAGGTGTTTTGGACCGCTCGATCGCGGACCCAGGGGCTTTCAGGTTCAAGACATTGGTTGCGCGGTTCGTCAAAGTGAGCGCAGTTTTTGCAGCAGTGCAGATCACTTCCGCACTTGGGACAGAGCCGATTTCGCTGCAAAGTATCTGCAGTAAGGGCGGCGCGACAGTAATGACAGTGCCACATCTTCGTTCTGCCTCTCGTGGACTTGTTTACTGCAGTTACTTCTAAAACTTTTTCCGACTTCGCTACACACTCCGTGACATCAACTCGATTAAATTATCGCATCGAAAAACAGTGAAAGAAAGGGCGAAGCCTCTTATCATGTGTCCACTCTGGGTGGGAAAGAACGTTGTCAAAAGACTAACGTTGCTGGACGTTGCATCTCAGTGATTTCGATCTAAAGGAGCATCAGATGTTGCAACCATGGACGGCGAAAAGCCAAAAGAATCGGGTCGCGATCGTTTCGGGAATTCGGACTCCCTTTGCTAAGTCCGGAACTCAATTAAAAGAATGTAGCGCAGTTTATTTGGGCGTCGTCGCGGCGCGCGAGGCAATGTCGCTTGCCAACGTTAGCGAGGGAGATATCGACGAGGTTGTCTTCGGAAACGCAGGCACACCCGCAGATGCAGCGAATATTTCGCGCGTCATTGCACTGCGAGCCGGCGTACCGGAAAAAACTCCCGCGTACACAGTGCATCGCAACTGTGCATCCGCTATGGAAGCTGTTGCGCAAGGTTGCATGAAGATTGGCGCGGGACTCGCGCAGACAATGATGGTCGGCGGCACCGAGAGCATGAGTCAGATGCCATTGATTTTTGGCGATGATATGACTGAGTTTTTTGCCAAGCTCAATGCAGCAAAAACTCCCGCAGATAAAATGTTGCTGCTGGGAAAATTTCGTCCCGCAATGTTGAAGCCCATCATCGCGATTATGGAAGGTCTGACGGATCCGATTTCAGGTTTGAACATGGGACAAACCGCAGAAGTTTTAGCGCGCGATTTTCACATCACTCGCCAAGAGCAAGACATGTTCGCGTTGCGCAGCCATCAGCGCGCAGTGGAAGCGCAAAAGTCTGGACGATTTGGTGAGGAAATTGTGCCGATGCCTTTGGAGCCAAAGTATCGGGCGTTTTTGGATAAGGACATTGGACCGCGCGACGGCCAGAGCATGGAAGCTTTGGCAAAACTGCGGCCCTTTTTCGACCGCGAAAACGGCACGATTACGGCCGGCAATGCTTGCCCCGTAACCGACGGAGCTGCGGCGCTGATTTTAATGGATGAAGCCAAGGCAAAAGCCGAAGGCCGCGAAATCCTAGGCTCGATTGCGGGCTACGCTTTCTCGGGTTGTGAGCCTAAGCGCATGGGCATGGGCCCGATTTTCTCAACGGCCAAAGTGTTGGACGCTTTGGGATTACCGCTCCAGGAAATCGACTTAGTTGAACTCAACGAGGCGTTTTCGGCGCAAGTGATTGCCAACCAGCGCGCCTTTGCCAGCAAAGAATATTGCCAGGAGAAGCTCGGTCGCTCGCAGGCATTGGGAGAGATCAAAGACGATATTCTCAACGTGAATGGCGGAGCGGTTGCTCTTGGCCACCCCGTGGGAACCACTGGTATTCGTCTTATCGTGACCCTTCTTAAGGAGATGAAACGACGGGGCAAGAAGCGTGGTTTGGCGACGTTGTGCATCGGCGGCGGGCAGGGTGCTGCGTTTGTGTTGGAGCGGTAGGAGACATCATGGAATTTACACCTGAAAGATTTCGCGAAGAAGCGGCTAGTTTCACCAAAAATTTTAACGAAACCGCGATGAGTGCGGCGGAGAAGTCGGTACGGCTAGAGAAAAAGGGCAATGTCGGCTTTATCGTGTTTGATCAACACGAGGAGAAAGCCAACAAGCTCAGTACTCCGAATATGCTGCGACTGTACGAATTGCTCGTGCAGGTCAGCAAAGATTCGTCGATAGAAGCGCTGGTGCTGTTTAGCAAAAAGCCCACGATCTTTATTGCGGGAGCAGACATCGCAGAAATCCAGCGCTTGGCTTCGGAGCCGGGTGTCGATGAAATTATTCAAAAGCTCCAATCGATCTTTACGTTTCTTGAGCGCCTGAAGATTCCGTCGATTGCGGCAATTCACGGTGCGTGCATGGGTGGCGGTACGGAGATGGCGCTGGCCTGCGATTACCGCATGGCTACCGACGATCCTCGGACCAAAATCGGTTTGCCCGAAGTGATGTTGGGCGTTTTGCCCGGATGGGGCGGCACGCAGCGCATGCCTAAACTTTTGGGATTAGAGAAGTCGCTCGATTTGATCCTGAGCGGCAGAACAATTGATGCCAAGACGGCAAAACGCTTCGGTCTCGTCGATAAAGTAGTGCCCAAAGAATTTCTCGAAGACAAAGCGCTGGCTTGGGCCGGCGAATTGGCGAAGAAAAAAGAAAAGCGCGACAAGACCAAGCCTATCGGCGAGCGGATGCTCGAAGCCGTTCCCGGCGGTAAATGGATCATTTTTGATCAGGCTAAAAAAGCGCTGATGTCGAAGACCAAGGGCAATTACCCGGCACCTCTGCGCGCACTCGAAGTAGTGAAGAAGACGTACGGTGGCTCTTTGGATGCTGGCCTGAAAGAAGAAGCGAAGGGTTTTGCGGATCTTGTCTCCACGCCAGAGTCGAAAAATTTAATTCACGTCTACTACTTGAACGAAAGCGTGAAGAAGGACAACGGCACCGATCGCGAAATTAAGACTAAAGACGTGAAGAGTGCTGCGGTCTTGGGAGCCGGCACGATGGGTGGCGGTATTGCACAACTCTTCGCCGCTAAAAACGTCCACACGCATTTAAAAGATATTAACTGGGATGCTATCACCAAGGGCTTCGGCCACGCCTATAGCTTGTTTGAAAAACAAGTGAAGCGTCGCAAGATGAAACCGAGTGAATTGGATAACGCAATGGCGCGCATCCAGGGCACGACTCATTACGGCGGATTTAAGAATCTCGACGTAGTGGTGGAAGCTGTCGTCGAGAACATGGACCTGAAAAAGAAAGTGTTCCAGGAACTGGAAGCAAACTGCGGTCCACAGACTGTGCTAGCAACCAATACGTCTAGCCTGTCGGTTACCGAGATGGGCCGCGCGACCAAGAATCCAGGCCGTGTGGTCGGCATGCACTTCTTTAATCCCGTCGATAAAATGCCTTTGATTGAAATCATCCGCGGCAAAGAAACGTCGGACGAAGCTGTTGCTACGATTTTTCAATTCTCCAAAGCTATTGGCAAAACTCCGATTGTTGTCGGCGATGGCCCTGGCTTTGTGGTGAATCGGATTTTGGCGCCGTATCTCAATGAAGCGGTCTTTTTGATGGCAGAAGGCGTGCCGCCCAAGAAGCTCGATGCTGTATTGGAATCTTTTGGCATGCCAATGGGTCCTGCGACTTTGCTCGACGAAATTGGATTAGATGTCGGCCAAAAAGTCTCTAAGATTCTTTATCAGGCATTCGGCGAACGCATGAAGCCACCTGCGTTGATGGACAAGGTCACCGAGGGCGGTCACTACGGTAAAAAAACCGGCCGTGGAATTTATATCTACGAAGACGGCGGCAAAAAGAAATCTGTCGATACCGGACTCTATGGACGTCTCGGTATCACCGAAAACTCCAATGCGGTTTCTGACGACGTGATTCAAAAACGCATGATCTACGTGATGATCAACGAGGCCGCGCGCATCGTTGAAGAGAAGCTTGTTCGTAAGGTTGCAGACGTCGATATCGGCATGATCTACGGAACAGGCTTTGCGCCATTCCGCGGAGGATTGCTGCGCTATGCCGACACTGTCGGAGCCGATTCTATCGTCAGTGACTTGGAGCTTTTCTCGCGCACCTATGGCGCGCGCTTCGCGCCGAGTGCGTATCTGCAGCAATTAGCTGTGGGTGGGAAGAAGTTCTACGCCGATAAAAACTCTTAAGAGTTTGCTATTACAGCTCCATGCCCAAAAACCAAGCCGTGCTTTGGATCGTGTTGGCGTTGTGGATCATTCCAAACCGAAGCAAAAATAAAAACCACAGAGGTAAGGGCAGCGCCCTTTAACCTCCCGGTTTTTATTTCTATTACGTCCGCTTAGTTTGCGGGGGGTACTTCATCCCTATCCGGAGCGTCAAAAGATATTGTCTTGAATGCAGATGGTACTGCAGAGACTGTCTAGATTAATTCGCGCATCAGCAATCCCGAAGCGAGCTTCGGATAGAAATACGTCGATTTCGGCGGCATGAATTTTCCTTCGTCCGCAATGTCTGTCATGTCCGAGACCTGAGGTTGCGGTTGGAAAATTACAAAGCTGGATCCCGAAACAGCGTCATACGCCTTTTGGTATTCGCGCTCGTAGGTCAGGTGCTTGGCAAACGCGGTGTCCGCGACCGAAGCGATGTCCTTTAAGAACACGCGATCCGACCAGTGGACGCTGAGTTTGTGGAGAGCGTAGCCCCAGTCTTTTTCTTTGCTCTGCCAGTTCTTTGGCTCGACGTGGAAGATCTGTTCTCTGCCGCCATCTTTCCAAGCAACTGCGAAGCTCGGAGTGGTCGAAGGTTTTTCAGTGAAGGCTTCTAATTGCGCTGCCGTCATTGGAGTTACGGTGAAATCTTGCGCGGCTTTTGCCCAGCGCGAAGACCAATCGGAAACTTCGGTCACAATGCGGTGGGTGGGCAACACAATCAGCCCAGGATCTGTCGTCGTGCAAATCGAAAACAACGCAGCACTCGCAGCTTGATCGGGTTGTTTAAACGCGCCGACTTCTTTGGAGTAAGTCACAGAGCTTTCGTAGCGATGGTGACCATCGACGATGTAAATCGGCTCGTTCTTAAAAAACAGTCGGGTGGCAGAATTCAACCCCGGCGGAACTTCCCAAATCGTGTGCTCTACTCCGTCATCGCTTTTGCCGCGTAACAAAGGCTCGTTCTCAACGGTGCGGCCTAGATTGCGGGCTAAGAATTTGGTTTCGTCCTTTACCACACCAAAGATGTGACTGAGTTGACTTTGGAAGGCGCGCATCAAGTTCAGGCGATCGGTCTTGGCTTTGCCGTGTGTATTTTCATGCGGCAATACGATGCGCTCGGAGAAATCGTGCAAACCAACAGCCGCAACGAGTGCGTCGCGCGTGTAGGACTTGCCGTTCCATTCGTAAACTTGGCGATAAAAGTAGTAAGAAGCGTTTGGCGATTTGGTGAGAACGTTCTTCTCTTTCCAATCAATGTACTGCTGTTTTTGCGCAGCGTAATCGTCTGGATCTTTTCGCGGCAAATCTAGGTGAGCGAAGTTGTAGGGGCTGCGCTTCAAAAGTGCAGGCACTTCCGCGTCGGGAATAACGTCGTAGGGTGGGGTAATTACCGGTGTTACGTCGGGAAGTTTTTCCGGGTTGTAATAGACTGCCGAGAAGGGAAGTACAGTTGCCATGGTGTCTCCTTGAGAGCGGTCCGTCTTCAGACGGACCCGATGTCCTTACGAAAATGCATTTGATCCCATTTGATCTGTTCCAAAGTGCGGTAAGCCGCCAGGCGTGCTTCTGCAAAGCCACGTCCTAAACTGCCAACGCCTAACACTCGGCCACCGTCGGTAAGCCAGTTGCCGTTTTGGAATTTCACTCCAGAATAAAAAACTTTTGATTGGGCTTCCTCGACTGGGATGCCGCTGATTTTGTCGCCGGTACGGGGCTTAGCTGGGTAATTCCCCGCAGCCGCGACAACATACACAGAATGCGAGGTGCTCCACTTCATGGGCGGAGCCTCTGCTAGTTTGCCTTCTGCCGTGGCCAATAGATTATCTACAAATCCGTGCTCGATGCGCATCATCAGGGTTTGAGTTTCGGGATCGCCAAAACGCGCATTGAATTCGACGACAAACGGATTGTCTCCGCTATCGATCATCAGGCCGATGTAAAGAATGCCGCGGTAATCGATGCCCTGCTTTTTCAATTCTTTGAGCAGCGGCTGCGCGATGACGGCTTGGACTTTGTCGACGATGCCTGGGCGTTCCCACGGTGAGGGGGAGATCGATCCCATGCCGCCTGTGTTGGGACCTTGGTCCGCATCCCCTACGCGTTTATAATCAGTGGCAGTAGCGAGCGGTCTAAAAACATTGCCGTCGCAAAAGCCAATGAGACTGATCTCCTTGCCCTTTAAAAAACTCTCCACCAGAACGTGCGTGGGATTGGCGCCGAATTCATGATCTTTCCAAATGCGGTCGGCGAAGTCTTGGACATCACGTTGCGAATGCGGAATCACCACGCCTTTGCCAGCAGCGAGGCCGTCGTACTTCAAAGCGCAGGGAAAACTTGTCGCCATTTCCAAAAGTTCTTTGGCGTTGTGAGCAACGGAGAAGCTGGCAGTGGGGATCTTGGCACTGGCCATGGTCTGCTTTGCAAAAACTTTGCTGGTCTCAAGCCGGGCGCCGTTGGCATCTGGGCCTACGACGAGAAAACCATCGGCGCGAAGCTTCTTGGCTAAGTCCTGCGCCAACAAGGCTTCGGGACCAATCAAGACGAGAGAAATACCAGATTGCTTGGCAGCTTTCGAAAGTGCAACAGCGTCAGTGGGAGAAACGTCGCCTAAACGCAAAAAGGGATCGGTAAAGGCACCGTGATTTCCCGGGTGTAGAGCAACATTTTCAAAACCGATTTCTTGGGCGCATCGCCAGGCCAACGCGTGTTCGCGGCCGCCGGTTCCAAGGACAAGGATTTTCACGTAACTCCCGCTAGTCTTTAAGGGACCAGACTATAGCAGGGATGTAGTTGGGATGGTAGGAGAGCAGTTCTTGAATTTTTTGGTCGGCCTCAGTTTGCCGGCCCTGCTTTTTCAGCAGAGAGGCATAGGCCCATTGAGCAACGCCGGCACGAGGCGATAGGTCGAGCGCCCGAGTCAAATCGCGTTGCGAGTCTTTTTCTTCACCCAGTCGCATCAACGCCTCGCCGCGTAGGACGTAGGCGTAGTAGCCAAAATCCGCGAGGTTTGCTGGCAACTTGGCGACGAGTTTTTTCAAATCTGCTGGGCTGGCATCGCGATCTAGCATGGCTTTAAGGGCGATGATTTTTCCAAAGAGGTCAGGCTTGTCGGCCAAAGCCTCTAAGCGCTTGGCGAGATCTTTTCCCGACATCAAATACTGAATGTAGATTTTTCCAATTTCGCGCTCGGGACCGTTGGTCTCGGTCATGACGTGATTGAAAACATCGAGGTATTCGGCGTAGTCGATCTTCTCTTGAAAATATCCCCACGGGGCCGGGCTGTGGAGTTCGTACATTGGATCGTGGCGCAGCATGATCTTAAGCGTGTCTTGCGCGATTTCTTTCTGATGGCTCTGGCGCAGGAAGAGGGCGAAATAAATGTAGCTTAGCCAGCGATCGGGGCTGCTTGCCACGGCTGTCTTAAATGAAACTTTGGCTTCTTCGGTTTGCTGCAGCGAGAATTTCGCGCGGCCTTTGTAAATGTGCACGAGCCAGAGACTTGGGACTTCTAGTTCGGCCAATTGGAAATAATCCAAGGCTTGCGAAAACTTTTCTTGTTTTAAGTAAGCACGGCCCAAGTTAAACCGTGCGGCTGGATCCTTGGGATTCATCTGGAGAGCCTCAAGGAAATGGCTCTCACCCATATCGCCTTCGCCATTGGCGAGCATCGCGTATCCCAACCAGTGATGCGCGCGGGCTTTGAGATCGACAGTCGTGGCTGTTTCTAAAACTTGCTGCAGCAACTTCACTGCTCTTGTCGTTGAATCGGTTTCGGTGATGAGCAGCGCTGCATAGGGGATCAAATATTCTACGTCGGTTTTGGAAGGACCCGATTCGTGGTGACGAGTGAGGTCGCGCAGGGCTTCTTGCTGCTTGCCTGATTGAATCTTGAGATAAACGCCCTTGAGGAACGGGGATTCAGTGAGGCTAATGCCCATTTCGCCGCCGCGGGTGCCTGCTACTCGGCCTTCGCGACGTACTTTGAGAGTTGCAATGGCGCCGACCAAGATAACCAACGCCAATAAAATATAAGTCGACGAGCTAATCGTCGAAGCAGCAGGCTTTGCTGCACGCGGTTGCGCAGGCTGTGCGTGTTGCGGATGTGGATGCGCAGGGTGGTGATGGGCGTTGTCTTCGCCATCAAGAAAATCGGGCAGGATCATCGCCTCGTTGGTCGTCGAGGTCTGGTGCGTGCGGGTGCTGGTCTTAGTGAGTTCGTCCGATTCACGGAACGACAATACCTGCGCGCTGACCCACGAGCCCTGAGATGGCGAGATCTCGTCATCCACGGTAAATTTGCCGTCGTTTAGCGACGTCAGAAGATCTTTTTGATTGTACGGTCCCAATATTTCGCCCGCGCGCGTGCGCACAAGCCATTCGCGAATAAGAGTGGGATCGATGTGGTTTACCGGTGCCAAGGGAGTAATCCTTCAATTTCTTATCGGAATTTCGTGACCGTTCACTAAGTCAGTTATGCATTAAAAGCGAGAATTAGTGTGGCGTGTCAAGTACAGGGAATAACTGGGGAAGTTGCCCCTCGGAGAGCTGTCTTATCGACGATTTCGAGAAGAGGTGCGCGGAGTGGGCGCGATGGCGTGGAATTCTGCGGTCTTAAATAGCGACAGCGCATGCGTCGCATAGACGTAGAAAAGTAAGCAGCTTGCAGTCATCTCGAGGAACTCTTCTAGAGTCTTTTGAAAGTGACTGATGGTGTAACGTTCCCAACCACCGAATGCATCACCGGCTTGATTGCGGAACCAACCTTCAAAATAATCGAGTCCGACAGCAACAGCGAGAAGAGCGAAAGCGGTCAGCATTACCCAACGCAGTTGCGAAGTGTGTAGACGTCTCCAAGCAAAATAGAAAAGCGCTAAGCCGACAACGATGAACACGGGCAACACAGTTGCGTGCCACGAATATCCGCCCACCCAATCAAAAAACGAATTGTACCAAGCGCTCCGCGAAGCCGGCATGCGATTGGCGAGGTCTCTCGCCACTGGGCCAATGCGCTCGTGAATTTTTGCGCCGTCATCGGCAGCTAAAAAGAGGAAGAAAGCGGCGAAGCCTGCCCAAGCGCGGACGCTGTTCTTAGCGTGGCCAGCACGTTGTGCGAAGAAGCCCGTCGTGGCGAGGGCCATAGCGACTAACAACGTCTCTAAACTCGAAATCCAGTTTGCTAAGGAATCTTCGCGAGCAATGTTGAAGAGCCTACGAAGCTGAGGGGCTTCAAATACTTGGCCGTAATTGAAAACGAAATCGCAAACCACAAGTGCGCAATTGACTGTCATTAACGCCCACAAAAATTTGCGGGTGGAATCTTCCGAGACCTCTACGCTTAGTAAATCTGCGGGAGGACTAGAAATTTCGTCAGAGACAAAAACAGCCGAACTATTTTTTCGTTTACGAGCCATCAAGGACTTATCGGCGGATCTAAGCTCGGCCTTTAGCGGCAGCGGAAAGTGCCCCAGCTCTTTAAGTTGCGAATTTCTACGCGATAAACGCCTTCACCGGCGTCGGAGATCGGCAGGATGGTGGAATTAGCTTCGCCTGCCTGCCGCATGGTGCAGACGGCTGGCAGCACGCCGAGAAGCGCTTCGGCTTTGAAAGCAACGGCCAGCGAAACTGGCGCAGCGTTCCAATTTACGACGTGAATTGTCCGTGCGGAATATCTTCC